>Ga0265313_10001153_pt1 | contig 25235 bp, 20 predicted proteins | sample 4123metaG_FD_203122 | JGI IMG/M metagenome (GOLD analysis project Ga0265313, IMG submission 203122) | Rhizosphere microbial communities from Carex aquatilis grown in University of Washington, Seatle, WA, United States - 4-1-23 metaG | ecosystem: Host-associated > Plants > Roots > Rhizosphere >...
TGGTCGAGATTGATCACCATAATGGGCTATCGACCCGCTACGGCCACCTCTCGAAAATCCTGGTGAAGGTCGGGCAGCGCGTCAGCATCGGCGAAGTCGTTGGCCTGATTGGCTCGACCGGGCGCTCGACCGGGCCGCATCTGCATTACGAGACGCGCGTCAACGACAGCGCCGTCGATCCGCAAAAATTTCTCCGAGCGGGCGAGCGGCTCGGCACGTTCTAGCGGCTAGTCCACGTCCTCGACCGCTTCCGGCCTCGTGCCAAAGGCTTTCTGCGCAAGCGCTGCCTGCATGAATGCATCGAGATCGCCATCGAGCACGCCGCTCGTGTCTGATGTCGAGACGCCGGTGCGCAGGTCCTTCACCATCTGATAGGGCTGCAGAACATACGAGCGGATCTGGTGGCCCCAGCCGATATCGGTCTTGGCCGCCTGCTCGGCGAGCGCCACCGCTTCACGCTTTTTCAGTTCCACTTCGTAGAGCTTTGCGCGCAGCATGCGCCAAGCCTCGGCCTTGTTCTTATGCTGCGATCGCTCGGCCTGGCAAACCACGGCGATGCCGGTCGGAATATGGGTCAGGCGGACCGCCGACTCGGTCTTGTTGACGTGCTGGCCGCCGGCGCCCTGCGAGCGCATCGTGTCGGTGCGCACGTCCTTTTCGGCAATGTCGATGACGATCCGGTCATCGACCACCGGATAGACATTCACGCTGGCAAATGAGGTATGCCGGCGGGCATTGGCGTCGAATGGCGAGATCCGCACCAGCCGGTGGACGCCGTCCTCGCTCTTGAGCCAGCCATAGGCATTGTGACCGTGAATGATCGCGGTCGCCGATTTGATGCCCGCTCCATCGCCTTTGGTCTCTTCGACCCATTCGACCTTGTAGCCGCGTTGCTCGGCCCAACGCGTGTACATACGCATCAGCATGCTGGCCCAGTCCTGGCTTTCGGTTCCGCCGGCGCCGGCGTGGACCTCGATATAACTGTCATTGGCATCGGCTTCGCCGGACAACAGCGCCTCAAGCTCGCGGCGAGCAACTTCAGCCTTGAGCTGACGCAGCGCGGCCTCGGCTTCGGTGACCGCCTTGGAGTCGTTCTCGCTCTCGCCGAGCTCGATCATCGTCAGCTGATCGTCGAGCTCCTGCTCGATGCGGCCGATAGCGCCGAGCTGGTCCTCCAACGCGTCGCGCTCACGCATCACGCGCTGCGCCCGCGCTTGATCGTTCCACAAATCCGGGCTTTCGGATTCCCTGTTCAGTTCGGCGAGACGCCGCCGCGCCGTATCGAAGTCAAAGATGCCTCCTCAGCAGTCCGAGCGACTGCTTGATCTCGTCTATGAGGCTCTGGATTTCGGCGCGCATGTTTCAAGTTCCATTTACCGTCTCCACTTAGCGACCAAAGTCGGGCGGCGCAACTGTGTGACAATGCTTGAAGCGATCTGTCAGCCCACTAAGATGGAATCTGTGGTGGTAAATTCTGTGAATAGCGTATGCGTCACATTCCTCATCGCGACCCTAACCGCAGGCGTATTCGGTGTTGGCAGCGCCGGTGCTGCAACGATCTCGGACACGCTCGAAGCCTTCGGCTTCTTCGGAACATGGGCCACGAACTGCCACCAGCCTCCCTCGCGTTCGAATAATCAGCGCTCAGCTTTCATATCGGCAACCGGCGACGCCATGTTCAATGAAAGCCTCGGCCCCGACTCGGAGCCCAATGTCTACGTCATTTTGAAAGCGGTTCGCGGCGACGACGGCAAAATCATCATGCGTACCAAGCTCAATGGCGAAACCGAGCAGGAACTCATCATGCGAATAGACGGCGACAGGTTGCGCACCCTGAGCAATCGCGACATTGCGAGCCGCAAATACATCGTGCGCCACGGTCGGGTCGTTTCAAACCATCACGACACGCCATGGCTCACCCATTGCACCGGTGTGCCGTAAGCGCTGAGGTCATCGCGGATTGGCCTAATACAGCCCGCCAGTACCAGTTCGTACTGCGCGATCTGCATCAGGTGACACCGCCGGACCCAGTTGCCGCGCGTCGGGGTCGCCGCCAATGCCAACCACCGAATAATTGTCGGGGGGCGCCGTGCCCGGCTTGAAGGCCTCAAGAATGGCCTTATCGGTCCCGGGCCCCGCTCGGACGCCGGTTTTGAGATCGACGCGCACCAGCTTGATGCCGGGCGGAACGCGGAACGGCACCGCCGGCTTGTCGACCAGTGCGCCCTTGAGGAAGTCCTTGACGATTGGCGCCGATAAATGTCCGCCAGTCGCGCCGCCCGGAAAAGAGAGATGGCGGGGCTTGTCGTAACCCATATAGACGCCGACCGCGAGATCCGGCGTGAACCCGATAAACCAGGCATCCTTTTCATCGTTGGTGGTGCCGGTTTTTCCCGCCACCGGCCTGCCGAGAGAACTTTCCATGCCACCCGCGGTGCCGCGAATGGTGACACCTTCCATGATCGAGGTGATCTGATAGGCGGTCATCGGATCGAGCACCTGCTGGCTGCGATCGATCAGCGACGGCTCTGCCTGATTATTCCATTTGTCGGCGTCGCAGGCACCGCATTCCCGCTCGTCGTGCTTGTAAATGGTGTGGCCGTAACGATCCTGAATGCGGTCGATCAAGGTCGGCTTCACGCGCCGCCCGCCATTGTCGAACATCGAATAGGCGGTGACCATGCGCAGCAGCGTGGTTTCGCCGGCGCCGAGCGCGAAAGACAGGTAGGGCGGCAAATCGTCATAGACGCCGAGGCGTTTGGCATATTCGGCGATCAGCGGCATCCCCACGTCCTGAGCGAGCCGCACGGTCATCACATTGCGTGAATGCTCGACGCCGAAACGCAAGGTCGAGGGGCCGTAGAAATTTTTCTCGTAGTTTTCCGGCTCCCAACTGTCCTGCCCAGCGCCCTGCTCGATCGAGATCGGCGCATCAAGCACCAAGGTCGACGGCGTATAGCCATTGTCGAGCGCGGCGGCGTAAACGATGGGCTTGAAAGACGAACCGGGCTGCCGCAGTGCCTGGGTGGCGCGGTTAAACTGGCTTTGGTCGTAAGAGAAGCCGCCGACCATGGCGAGCACGCGGCCGGTCAGCGGATCCATCACGACGATCGCGCCGGAGACTTCGGGAATCTGGTGCAGACGGAATTGGCCCTGCGTCGCGCTGGATTCGACGTAAATCACATCACCTGGATTGAGGACCTGGCTGACTTTGGTCGGCGTTTTGTTCTGGATCTTCGCCCATTTCAATCCATCGAGCGGAACGATGCCGATCGGGCGCTCATTGCTGACTGCACCGCCTGGCTCGCGCTCGGTCTGCAAGCCGATGCGCGCCGACTGATCACCGGTTTCAAGCACAACAGCGAGCCGCCAAGGTGAGACATCGGTCAGGGCTTTGACATCGGCGAGCTTGACGCCCCAGTCGCCGGTGATGTCGATTTGCGCCACCGGCCCGCGCCAGCCGTGGACCTCGTCATAGCGGACCAGACCGTCGGTGAGGACTTTGCGCGCCAGCACCTGAAATTTGGTGTCGAGTGTGGTGCGAACCGACAAGCCGCCTTCGTAGAGCTTCTTCTCGCCGTAGCGGTCGTAGATTTCACGCCGCACTTCCTCGGCAAAATACTCCGCCGAGAAAATTCGTGTACCGCTCGGCCGCTGCACGACGTTGAGTGACGTGCGCTTCGCCTTGTCGGCATCGACGGCTTTGACGAAGCCGTCCTGCGCCATCTGGTCGATGACCCAGTTGCGCCGCTCGATCGCACGCTCGCGCTGGCGGAACGGATGATAGTTGTTTGGACCCTTCGGCAGCGCGGCGAGATAAGCAGCCTCCGCCACGGTGAGTTCGTGCACCGATTTGTCGAAATAAGTCAGCGACGCCGAGGCAATTCCATAGGCGCCGAAGCCGAGATAGATTTCGTTGAGATAAAGCTCGAGGATCTTGTCCTTGCTGTAGGTGCGCTCGATCTTGAGCGCGAGCAGCGCCTCCTTGATCTTGCGCTGGAACGAAACCTCGTTCGATAACAGGAAGTTCTTGGCGACTTGTTGGGTGATGGTTGAAGCGCCTTGGGGACGGCGGCTGGAGCCGAAATTCTGTGCATAGTTAAACGCCGCACGCGCAATGCCGCCGAAATCAAGCCCGCCATGCTCGTAGAAGTTCTTATCCTCGGCGGCGAGGAAGGCATTGATCACCAGTTTCGGCACCGCCTGGATCGGAATATAGAGCCGGCGCTCCTTGGCGTATTCGGCCACCAGCGATCCGTCAGCGGCGTGGACGCGGGTGACGACCGGCGGCTCATAATCCTGCAGCTGCGAGTAGTCAGGCAGGTCCTTGGAGTAGTGCCAGAGCATGCCGGCGGTCGCCGCGACGCCGACCACGAACAGGATCGTGCCGGCCGCGAACAGAAATCCCAGGAACCGCAAGAAAAGCTTCATTCGCGTCCCGCCGATCCTTTGACCGCGCCTTGACCCGCAGGTTGGGCTCCGGTCCCGGCGGCCCTAAGCCCCGACACTATACCGCTTATTGCAATTGCGCAGCGTCGCCCGATCGGGCGGCGCCCGTTAAGCCTTGCTCGCCCGGTTTTATGTTGAAACTGAGGCTTTTCGTCCATGCCAATCCGGTCAATGCTAATTCGAGCCTCGCGCTGGCCCCGCCCCCGCCACACGCGGCGCGAAATAGGCGTCAACCGCCTTGGCCAGCGCCGCCGCCGTGCGTTCGCGCCAGGGCTGTGACAGCAGTTGCTTCAAATCGTCCTTGGTCGAGACATAGCCGAGCTCGACCAGCACCGACGGCACGTCCGGCGCGCGCAGGACCACAAATCCAGCCGATTTCAACGGCGTCTTGTGCATCCGCGTCGCGGTCTTGAGTTCGCCGACCGCGTCGCGGGCGAATTGCGCCGAAAACGTCCTAGTCTCGCGCTGTGCCAGATCGATCAGGATATTGGACACGTCATTCGATTCGGCGGTCAGATCGACGCCGGCGATGACGTCGGCCTTGTTCTCGTCTTCGGCGAGCCGCGCCGCCTCGCTGTCCGAAGCGGTATCCGACAGCGTGTAGACCGTCGCGCCCTGCGCCTCGCCCTCGCGCTTGGGCAAATAATCGGCATGGATCGAAATGAACAGCGAGGCCTTGAGGGAGCGTGCAATGCGCACCCGATCGGTCAGCGGAACGAAGGTATCGTCGCTCCGCGTCATCGCCACGCGGTACTTGCCGGATTGTTCGAGCCGGTCGCGCAGCAGCGTGGCGAAATCCAGCACGATCGATTTTTCCAACTCCCCGGTCGCAGCCTTGGTGCCATTATCGATGCCGCCATGGCCGGGATCGATCACGACCAGCGGCCGGGGGTCGTCACTCGCCGGCGGAATGGTCACGCGTTGCTGCGTGCGCGCCGCATGATGTTCGAGTTCGGCATTGCGCAGGAAGCTGTCGCGGTCGGTGGCGGCGAGATCGAGCACCATGCGGGCCGGCTGGCCGTCCGCCGCGGCCAGGACGAATGCTTTGTCGATCCGCACCGGGCCTTTGGTATCGAGCACGATGCGCGAGCCGCCCTGCATCACCAGGCCGTAGCGGAACGCCTTGACCAGACCGCGGCCGGATTCGCCCGCCTTGGCGGGCAGCTTGAAAACCACCTGCGGAAGATCAACCACGACCCGATAGGGATCGGCCAGGGTAAAGGCGCTGATCTCGAACTTGTCGGTCAAATCGACGACGAAGCGCGTCTGTTTGGCGTCGCCGCCGACCCGCACATCGGTCGCCGCGGGCAGCGCGTCGGGCGTGCCCTGCTCCACTGCCAACGCCGGGAACATGCCAAGGCCGAGCGTTGCGCTAACGAGCGCGCCAGCGATCGCGAAAATATGGTTCCGGTCCATGGCGAATCCGACTGTGGTCGGTTTTACCCCAATGTCACGCAAGTCGGGATGCCGAAACGTCAGCGGGCCGCCCGTTCGTGCTCCGCTGTGACTTTTCGGCTCGCCGGCTATTTGCTGATCGCCCAACTCGAAATTGGCGCTTTCACGCCGTTCGAATAGGTGATCAGGCCGGTACCAGATTGGTCGAGCGTGATCGATGCTAGCTCAGAACCGCCGATGGTCTCGATCGAACCGCCAAGGTTGCGCGTCGCATCGTCGAGAAGCTGGGTGGAGAATTTGGCCGTATGTGCGGCATCGACGATCGTCCATTTCGTCGGTTTGGGCGGGAACAAGACTAGTGCCGCGGCTGTCCCCGACAGCTTGTCGCTTCCAAATGCCGTTGAAGTTCCAGCAATCTTCACCTTGCCGCTTGCGGCGACATCGATCGAGAGCGCACCGATAGGCCCGGTTACCAGCTTGGCCGGTGATGTCTGCTTGAACGTAACTTTGCCGGAGTTATCCAAATGCAAGGTGATCGGCGTCACCGACGCGGTCGATTGCGCAATGGCGGTGAAATCCTGCGCCACGCCCTCGACGCAGTCGATATCGCCGGAGGCGGACACTGAAACGAAACGGGCGAATGTTTCCACCGGCGACGCAGCCGGTTCACCACCCGTGATCGAGTCCGCGCGCGGCAATTCGCAGCTCAGGCCGAGGGTGAGAACCGGCGCATTTGCAGACACGCTGGTGAAGGTTTCGGTGCCGATGAACTTCAATGTGGCAACGCTCGGCGCCGACAGTTTGACCTTGGAGAGCGACAAGGTGCCGACTTTCTTGCCGGCCTTGGAATAGACCAGCACGGTGCTGGTCAGCGAATAAGTCAGTGGCGCCGTCGACACCAGCGTGAATTTCAGCCTCTCGTCCATGTAAAGCGACGTGCAATTCGCATCGAAGAACAGTTTCACACGCCCCTTGATCGTCGTCGGGGTGAACGAGTTCGATACCGCCAGCAAGCTGCCGCCGCCGCCAACCGAGGTGCAGGTGCCTGGCGTCGCGCCGACGCCGAAAAAAGCCGCGAACTGGCTTTTGAGCGTAATCGTCGCCAGACCGATTGACAGGCCCTGCTGTGCCAGGATGCGTTGTTCGATCAAAGTCTGCGGCACCGCGGCATTGGCGGGTGCGGTCACGATCTGTGCGCCGAACAAAAGCCCCAGGCCGGCAGCGGTTCGAGAAAGGCGCGATGCAAACGTCGACAGGCCCGTGCTGACCACCATCCCCTCCTGCTGATTCCAAGCCGAACAGCCGCTTCTCGCATGAGGTGACGGTCGATTCCAGCCTCGGTAAATGGATTTGGCGGGAACTCGGACCCTTTCCCTTGCCATACCGGGACAAGCGCCGTATGTAAGGTGAGCTTACGGTTGAATTTTCCGGTTATGCCGCGTTCGGGCTACCGGCGCGCCAGTCCAGGATCGCCCCCTCGAGGAAGCAGGGCGAACCGGCGGTTGCCAAGCCGAAACCCTTGTGAAGGCCATCCGGATCAGCGTTACGGGCCGTTTATGGGCCTTCTGCGCGCCCAGCCGTGAGCGATGAAAATAAGGCCGCGCCTTTCGGCGTCGCCGCCACGGGTCGCCAGTTCATGCTGCACAGCTTGCAGCCAAAGCAATTCGAAGTCCGGCATCTAAGCTCTCGCGCAGAGTCAGCGGGCGCTTGCCTACATTCCGCCGGTACCGAGTGGCCGCGTGAGCACGCGCCCCATTCCCCCAACCACAATCAGGCCTGTTCCTTCGCTGTCCGTCCCGCGCCACTCGTGCGCCGACGTGACGAGGGACCAGCCTCAGCGAGATTTTACAATGGCCAGCAAAATGCTGATCGACGCATCCCACCCGGAAGAGACCCGGGTCGTAGTGATGCGCGGCAATCGCGTCGAAGAATTCGACTTCGAGTCCGCTAACCGCAAACAACTTCGCGGCAATATCTACCTCGCCAAAGTCACGCGCGTTGAACCGTCTTTGCAGGCGGCTTTCGTCGATTACGGCGGTAACCGCCACGGCTTTCTGGCGTTTTCCGAAATTCACCCGGACTACTATCAGATCCCGGTTGCCGACCGGCAGGCGCTGATCGCCGCGCAGGAACGCGAGCAGCGCGACGCCGAGGCCGAAGCCGACCACCGCGCCGGCCGCCGCTCCGGGCGCCACCGTGGCCGCAGTTCCCACCACAAGCAAGAGGCCGTCCGTGGCGAGTCGCGCGAGGACCAATCCGCCGCGCCAAGCGAAGAGCCCACCCGCGACCACACGGAAACGTCTACCGGGGAGCACAGGCCGGCTGACGACGTGCCGCCGCCCCCAGAGTTCATGTCGGAAGCCTTTGCGACGCCGGACGGGCCTCACTCTGCAGAGCCGGAATCTCAACACCAAGCCACCGAAACCGACGAGAACCCTGCCAACGACGCTGGCGATCGTCGCGCCGGCGAACATGACGCGGCAGAGCCTGAGACCGAAAGCGCCCAAGGCGAAAGCCGCGAAAGCGCACAGTTCGAAAGTCAACCGGAGGAACCGTCGGAGTCGCCCAGCGAAACTCACGCCGGCGAGACATCGTCGGCCGAGAGCGAAAACGGCCAAAGCAATGGCAACAGCGCCGAGGAAGAAGGCGTCGAGTCGATTGGCGGCGCCGATGCCCTCGAAGAGGTGCAGGAGCGCATGCCGCGTGTCCGCGCCCGACAATACAAGATTCAGGAAGTTATCAAGCGCCGGCAGGTCATGCTGGTGCAGGTCGTCAAGGAAGAACGCGGCACCAAGGGTGCGGCACTCACCACCTATCTCTCGCTCGCCGGGCGCTATTCGGTGCTGATGCCGAATACCTCTCGGGGCGGCGGCATCAGCCGCAAGATCACCAGCGCGGAAGACCGCAATCGGCTGAAGGAGATCGCCCAGGAGCTCGAAGTGCCGGAAGGCATGGGCGTGATCCTGCGCACCGCAGGCGCCAGCCGCACCAAGACCGAAGTCAAGCGCGACTTCGAATACCTCATGCGTATCTGGGAAACCGTACGCGACCTCACCTTGAAATCGACAGCGCCCAAGCTGGTTTACGAAGAGGGCTCGCTGGTCAAGCGCTCGATCCGCGACCTCTACAGCAAGGACATCGACGAAATCATCGTCGCCGGCGAGGAAGGCTACAAGGACGCCCGCGACTTCATGCGCATGCTCATGCCGAGCCATGCCAAGAACGTGAAGCTGTATCGCGACACCCAGCCCGTGTTCACGCGCTTTGGTATCGAGAGCCAGCTCGACGCCATGTTCACGCCCACCGTGCAGCTACGCTCCGGCGGCTATATCGTGATCAACCAGGCGGAAGCACTCGTGGCGATCGACGTGAACTCCGGCCGCGCCACGCGCGAGCACAATATCGAAGACACCGCGGTCAAGACCAATTCCGAGGCCGCGGAAGAAATCGCCCGGCAGCTTCGGTTGCGCGATCTCGCCGGACTGATCGTGATCGACTTCATCGACATGGACGAGAGCCGCAACAATCGTGCCGTCGAGCGGCGCATGAAAGACGCGCTCAAGCATGACCGCGCCCGCATCCAGGTCGGCCGCATTTCGCATTTCGGCCTGCTCGAAATGTCGCGGCAGCGCATCCGCACCTCGGTGCTGGAAAGCTCGACCGAGAAGTGCCCGATCTGCGGCGGCTCCGGCCATGTGCGGTCGGTGTCGTCGGTTACACTGGCACTGCTACGTTCGATCGAGGAGACGCTGATCAAAGGCGCGACGCATAATCTCATCGTGCGAACGCGTTCGGAAGTCGCGCTCTATGTGCTCAATCAAAAGCGCGGCCACTTGCGCGAGCTGGAAGAGCGTTTCCAGGTCAGCATCACGGTCAGTGCCGATCCGAGCGTGGTCGGGGCGCAGGCGTTCGTGCTCGATCGCGGCGAGCAGGTCCATACCGCGGACCAAGCGCGCGAAATCGCCGCCAGCCAGACGATTCCGCTCCCGTTAATCGAAGGGACGGAAGAAGAAGCAATCGACGAAAGCTATGAAGAGCCGCCGGAAGCTGATGCTGAGCGACCGATGGTCGAGAGTGTCGAAACGGAGATTGAGGACGAGGCGGAACCGGCATCGGGCCATGGCGAGCGTGGCGGCAGGCGCGACGACAGTCATCGACCGTCGTCCAGCCGCAGACGGCGTGGCGGGCGCGGACGCAGCGGCGAAAGCCGCGAGCAATCCAGACCGCCACAGGTTACGCACGACCCCGCATCTCAACAGGCCGCCTCGCGTCAAGATCACGACGCCACCAGCGAGTCGTCCGAGGAAGACCACATCGAAGGTCAGCCGCAAGCCGCCCCAGGCAGCAATGAAGGCACGATGATGCCCGACGGCACCCGACGGCGCCGCAGACGCGGACGCCGTGGCGGACGCCGCCATCGTCGCACCGGCGAAAATGGCTCCGCGACGCAGCACAACGAACAGAACGGCGGCGCTCAGCCCATGGCGCCAGGCGGCGATTTTGGTGCGGCCGTGGCGGCCGACGACAATGGCGTATCTGAGCGGCGCCAATACGAGCCACGGCAGGATGAACCACGGCACTATGAGCCCTCGCAATTCGAGCCGCGGGACCACCATCAACCATCCAGCCCGCCCGCTCAGGCGGCGAGCGCCCCGCCGCTTCCGCCGCGCGAAGTAACGACCGAAGCGGCTCCGGCGAGCGCACCAGACGCTGAAAGCCCGCGTCGCGGCTCGACTGTGCGAGAGCCGGTGATGGCGCGGTCATCGGCGCCCGTTCCTGTTTCCGCTCCGGTGGTGTCAAGCACCACAGAGGAGCCGGCTGCACCGAAGCGCGGCTGGTGGGGCCGCCGCATTCTCGGCGACAAAGCGTGACGCCGCGGCACTGGGCCTAGTCACTCTGCAGGATGACGTTCTTCACCATCGGGTAGATCTGGTTCTGCCAGGTCTTCCCGGAAAACACGCCGTAATGGCCGACGCCGGCCTGCATGTGGTGGCGCTTGCGGTAAGGCCGCAGGCTTGAGCACATCTCATGCGCTGCAAGCGTCTGCCCGACAGCGCAGATGTCGTCGCGCTCGCCTTCGACGGTGAACAGCATGGTGCGCCTGATCGCCTTGGGCTCGACCTTGACGCCTTGATAGGTCAGCTCGCCGAGCGGCAGCGCGTGGTCCTGGAACACCAGCTTGACGGTCTCCAGATAGAATTCAGCGGCGAGGTCGAGCACCGCAAAATATTCGTCATAGAACGTCTTGGTCTGCTGGGCTTTTTCAGTCTCGCCCTTCGCCAGATTCTCGTAAAGCTCGCGATGCGCCTTGAGATGGCGATCGATATTCATGCTCATGAAGGCCGAAAGCTGCACGAAGCCCGGATAGACGCGCCGGCGCGCGCCAGCATAGCGCCCCGGCACGCTGGCGATCAGATTATTCTCGAACCAATCCATCGGCTTGCCCTTGGCGAGGTCGTTGACCTTTGTCGGGTTGACGCGGGTATCGATCGGGCCCGCCATCAGCGTCATCGAACGCGGCTGCGCCAGGTTGTCGCCCTGCGCCATGACCGCTGCGGCGACCAGCGCGGCGACGCAGGGCTGGCAGACGGCCATCATGTGCGCGCCCGGCCCGATCTGTTCCAGGAAGCGGATAAGGTGGGTGATGTAATCGTCGAAGCCGAACGTACCGTCGGCGAGCCTGACATCGCGGGCATTGTGCCAGTCTGTAATATAGACGTCATGTTCCGGCAGCATGGTGCGCACGGTCGCGCGCAGCAGCGTCGCAAAGTGGCCCGAGAGCGGTGCGATGACGAGAACGCGCGGCTGCGTCGTCTCGACGTCTTTTCTGAAATGCAGCAGCGTGCCGAACGGCGTGCGGTCGGCAATCTCTTCAGTCACCGCCGCCTCGCGATTTCCGACGGTGATGCTGTCAATACCGTAAGGCGGCCGCACATGTATCAGACCAGCGCGCGCAATCAGTTCATAGGCTGCGGTCAAATTGCTCAGATATGAAGGGCGGGCTGCGCCGTTGAGGCGCATGCCGACACTGGTCGCGGCCATGCTCGCGAAAGAGCGCACAGGGACCATGATGTCCTCATGCGCCTGATACGCTTGGTAAAGCATCCCCAATCCGGCGGTCCCGGCGAACCGCGACGAAAACCTAGAGCATTTTATGTTGCGCTGCGAGATAAAAGTGGCAAGCGCTTGATATTTCGCAGACAAGTCGAAGCTGCGCATTTTGCATCACGGGAAACTATTGAACGGCCATAACTTTCGGCTACAGTCAGAGTGCCGGGCTTTGGAAGGTGTGCGGGGGCTGAACTCCCATGGCCAAGGCCAGTTTGACGATTGCCAGCAAGAACTACGGGTCTTGGTCGCTGCGCGGCTGGCTCCTGTGCAAGATTGCCGGGCTCGACTTCGACGAGCAGCAGGTCGGTAGCGACGACCCGTCGACCCGCGCCGAACTGCTGCTGCTGTCGCCCTCCTTTCTTGTGCCCTGCCTCACTCATGACGGCATCAAGGTCTGGGACACGCTGGCAATTGCCGAATATCTCAACGAGGTCATGCCGAATGCCGGCCTGATGCCGGCCGATCGCGCGGCGCGGACGCGCTGTCGTTCGATCTCCGGCGAGATGCATTCGGGCTTTTCCAATCTGCGTTCAGCCCTGCCGATGAACATCAAAGCCCACCATCCGGGGTTCAAGATCTGGGCCGGCGCGCAGGCTGACATCGACCGCGTGCTGAGCATCTGGCGGGAGTGCCTGGCAGCGGACAAAGGGCCGTTCCTGTTCGGCGCCAAGCCCTGCATGGCCGACGCCATGTTCGCGCCGGTCGTCACGCGCTTCCTGACCTACGACGTGAAGCTCGATTCCGAGTGCGCGGCCTATGCCGAGGCGATCATGGCGATGCCGGCGATGGGCGAATGGATCGAGGGCGCCAAGGCCGAGCCCGACGAAGTCATCGAACTGGACGTGGAGTTTTAAGCCGAAAAAGCCCCCGGCGCTTTCGCACCGGAGGCTTCTCTCAAAGTTTAATCCAGATCGCTTGGCAGCGAATTTAACCGCAGGTCCAGACATAACCGATCGGCGTCGCCAGCCAGCACGGGCCGATGCCATAGTTGTACCAACGGCCCTGCCAGAAGTGGCGCCGATGGCCGTACCAGATGCCGCCATTATAGCGGCCGCCGACCCGCACATTGACGTGGACGGCATTGTGAGCGCTACCATTGGTGCTTCTCACAACGCGGCTGCGTGTCGCGACGTGATTGCGCCCGGTAACATGAGTGGTACGGGTCACGTGAGTGGTGCGGGCGACATGCGCCCTGTTGCCGCTCGACGCGCGCGTGCTGTGACTCACGGACGCATGGGCGCCGCCGTGGCTAGCCGCGCCTCTTTCCTTGGTGGCCGCCGAAGCAGCCGCAGGGATCAAAAGAACACTCGCGATTGCCGCAGCAAGCGTCAGGTTGCGAAACATCATAGTTCCTCCACCGGGTTTGAATTATCGCGTTCGCGCCAATGCAGCGACGCCTCGGTCGCGACGGGCATTAGGATAAGCCCCGCCGGAACAAAAGGTTCCCGATGTGGACCTCAGATTGGGGGGAGTCGATTTTAGCGGGTGAGCCAATTGCCTATGCGCTGCACCGCCTCACGCATCTCCGGCGACGAGCCGGCGTAACAAAATCGGATAAAATTCCTACCGGTGACCGGATTGAAGTCGATACCGGGCGTTGCCGCAACGTGGGCCTCGTCAAGCATGCGCCTGGCGAAATCGGCACTGTCGCCGGAAAAACGCGAAATATCGGCATAAAGATAGAACGCTCCGTCAACCGGCAAAAAATTGTCCAGTCCGGCGCTTGGCAAGCCCTCGGTTAATATCTTCCGATTTTCTTCGTAGCCGTGCTTGACCGCTTCCATCGCGGTGCGGCCGTCAAATGCCGCTTCCGCCGCAACCTGGGACAATGTCGGAACCGAAATCGCCAGATTGCCATGCAGCCGATCGACAGTGCGCACCAATGCGTCCGGCACCACCATCCAGCCAATGCGCCAGCCGGTCATGCAGAAATATTTCGAAAACGAATTGATCACGAGCGCGCTGTCCGAAACGGCCGCCGCGGTTTGCGCACGGAATGCGTAATCGAGGCCATGATATATTTCGTCGGAAATGACGCGAATGCCCTCGCCTTCGGCAACCGCGATCAGCCGCGACAAGGCGTCGGCGTCCATCATCGTGCCGGTGGGATTGGCTGGGCTCGCAACCACGACGCCGGCAAGCGGCGAATGCCGGTGCGCGGCCAGCAGATTTTCCCCGGTCAGCGCCCAGCGCGTCTGCGCCGTCGTTTCGAGCAGCACCGGCTCGCAGCCGAGCGCGGTAAGAATGTGCCGGTATGGTGGATAGCCCGGATTGGCGAGTGCGACCCGATCCCCAGGCTCGAATAGCGCAAGAAAGGCCAGAATGAATCCGCCTGACGAGCCGGTCGTTACAACGACCCGCGCCGGGTCGAGAGCGAGACCATAGGTCTCGGCATAGTGGCGAGCGATGCGCTGGCGCAATGAAGGAATGCCGAGGCTTGCGGTATAGCCGATGCGGCCGCGGTTCAGCGCCGCCTGCGCGGCGGCAATGGCGCAAGCCGGCGCCGGAGCCGCCGGTTGACCGACCTCCATGTGGATCACATGACCGCCGCCGGCTTCGATTCGCGCCGCCGCCGCCATCACATCCATGACAATGAACGGCGGCACATTGCTGCGCCGCGACGGCATCAGCAGACGTTTGGCTGTATCAAGCACCTTCGCCACTCGCTAGTCTTGCCCCGTTAAAGCCGCATTCGGTCTGCTTTTTCGAGACACCCGCGCAAGCAGACGTGATCGGAGCCCGCGTTGACCGCTGTCAGAGGCGTCTCTAGGTTGCGCGCATTCAGTGGCCCGCAGGCATGATCGAACCCGGCACACCTATCAGGGCGAGACACGCGACGCCAGCCGGGCGGGCGGTTGTTGCAGCGTTGACGCTGGCGCTGGCCGGCGGCGGCCCGGCCTCTTTTCCGGCCAGCGCTCAAACCGCGGCGGGCGGCATCCCCCTGATCCGCGATGCCGAGATCGAGCAATTGCTGCGTGACTATGCCAACCCGATTCTGCGGGCCGCCGGCCTCGCCAAGCAGAACGTCAAGGTCATCATTATCAACGATCTCGGCTTCAACGCCTTCGTCATGGACGGCCAGCACATTTTCATCAATGCCGGCGCACTGATGGATGCCAAGACACCGAATGAGATCATCGGTGTCCTCGCCCATGAGAGCGGCCATCTCGCCGGCGGCCATCTCTCGCGGATGCGCGAGCGCCTCGCCGCGGCACAGACGCAATCCATCGTTGCACTGCTGCTCGGCATCGGCGCCGCGATAGCAACCTCACGCTCAGGCGATGGCGGCTCCGGGATCGGCGGTATCATGGCGCCCCAGGAGGCGATCCGCCGTTCGCTGCTCGCCTATGTCCGCACCCAGGAAGACCAAGCCGACCATGCCGCCTTGAAGTTTCTCACCGCCAGCGGCCAGTCACCCAAGGGTATGGTCGACTTGTTCAAGCGGTTGAGCGACGAGTCGCTGTTTGCCGCACATGGTGCCAGTCCTTATCTGCAAACCCATCCATTGCCGGCTGACCGCGTCGCCACACTGGAAGCGTCTGCCAAAGCCAGCCCTTTCTGGAGCAAGACCGACTCGCCGGAATTGCAGCAGCGTCACGATCTCATGCGCGCCAAGATCGCTGCCTTTCTCGATCGCGGTGACACCATTGCGCGCCGCTATCCGCTCAGCGATGCCAGCCTCGCCGCGCGCTACGCTCGCGCCATTGCCACCTATCGCAAGTCCGACCTGCCGAAAGCCCTGACGCAAATCGACGCCTTGATCCAGGCCCAGCCGACCAATCCCTATTTCCATGAGCTCAAGGGCCAGGCTTTGCTCGAGGGCGGCCACCCGGCCGAAGCCGTTGCACCGCTGCGGCGCGCCGTGCAACTCGCGCCCCGCCCGGCCCTGATCCAGATCATGCTGGCCCAGGCGCTCAATGCGACCGCCGGCACCAAGACGTCGGACGAAGCGATCGGCCTGTTGCGAACCGCACTGGCGCAGGAACCGGAGGCGTCCGATGCCTATGTCCAGATCGCCATGGCCTATGCTCGCAAGGGTGATCTGGCGCAGGCCGATCTTGCATCCGCCGAGGCGGCGTTCTATCGCGGTGACTTGAAAGCTGCCGAATTGCTTGCCACTCGCGCCAAAGGCCGGCTCCCGATCGGCTCGCCATCATGGATTCGCGCCGACGATATTGTGTCGGCTAAGAAGCCGAAAACGAATTGATTAACCCGATTATGACAAGGATCAGTCTCATGACCTCAACTCTGCGCGTCATCGCCGCGGCCGGCGCATTCTTGCTGCTCGGCCTTGCTCCCGGCGGCGCGGCCGAGTTCTCCGGAACGCAGCGCGGCGAGATCGAAAAGATCGTGCGCGATTATCTCGTCAGCCATCCCGAAGTGCTCCAGGAGGCGATGGCCGAGCTCGAAAAGCGCCAATCGGCCGCCGAAGCCGAGAAACATCAGACCGCCGTGAAAGATAACGCCAAGGCGCTGTTCAGTTCACCGCGCCAGGTCGTGCTCGGCAATGCCCAGGGCAACGTCACGATGGTCGAGTTCTTCGACTACAATTGCGGCTACTGCAAGCGCGCCATGGACGACATGCTCACGCTGCTCAAGACCGATCCCAATCTCAAAGTCGTGCTCAAGGAATTCCCGGTGCTTGGCCCGGGCTCGGTCGAAGCGGCAAAGGTCGCCGTGGCCGTGCGCATGCAGGACAAGAGCGGAAAGAAATATCTGGAATTCCACCAGAAGCTGCTGGGCGGGCGCGGCCAGGCCGATCAAGCCCATGCGCTCGCGGTCGCCAAGGACATCGGGCTTGACATGGGCCGCCTCGAAAAAGATCTTGCCAGCGATGAAGTGAAAACGACGATCAATGAGAACTTCAAGCTTGCCGAGGCGCTCGGTCTGAACGGAACGCCGAGCTATATCGTCGGCCATGACGTGGTGATCGGCGCGGTCGGTCTCGACGCGCTCAAGGAGAAGATCAATACATCGCGCTGCGGCAAGCCGGTCTGTTCGTAAGCCGGTTGCCGACAGCGATTCTTCACATGCCTGAAATGCCTGAATGCGCCGCAGCCTCGCTGCGGCGCATTTGCTTTAGCTGCACCGTATGAAACTATGAGTTTCATCTGCCGGTGTGGGGGCCATGTATTCAATCGGCATTGAGGAGGAATTTTTCGTGTTCGACGCGAAGACGCGGCGGACGGTGCGCAAGCTCGACGCAAAATTCCTAGCACGGGCAAAAGAACGTCTCGGCGACCAGGTCATGACCGAGATGCTGCAGTCGCAGATCGAGGTCGCCACTCCGCCTTGCGATAATTTCGCTCAAGCGCGCGCCCATCTCGCGCGGTTTCGCCGCGCGCTGGGCGAGGCCGCGCAGGACAGCAAGCTTGGGATCGCCGCGCTCGGCACATTCCCGCTCGGCTTTTGGCCGGAGCAGCAGGTCACGCCGAAAGCGCGTTACGACGCCATCATGCTGGATCTGCAGATGCTCGGCCTGCGCAATCTGCTATGCGGCATGCATGTTCATGTCGAAGTGCCCGACGTTTCAACCCGCATCGATCTGATCATGCGGGTGACGCCCTATCTGCCGATCCTGCTCGCGCTCTCGGTGTCATCTCCGTTCTGGCAAGGTCACGCCACAGGACTCGCCGGCTACCGGCTCGCCGCCTACGACGAATTGCCGCGCACGGGATTGCCTGAACTGTTCCGCACCAACGCGGATTATGAGGACTATGTCGCGGCTCTGGTCGGCGCCGGGATCATTCCCGATGCAAGCTACATCTGGTGGACGATCAGGCCGTCACTGAAATTTCCCACGGTCGAACTGCGCGTTGCCGACTGTTGCACGAGGCTCGACGACGCGATCGCGATCGCTGCCTTGTTCCGCTGTCTGGTGCGGGCGCTCGATCGTGACCGCTCGCACAATGCGGGTTTCGACCGGGTCGGGCGTGCTATCACCGCCGAAAACAAATGGCACGCGCAACGTCACGGCATTGCTGCAAATTTCGTCGAACCATTGCGTCGCATGCCAATCAGCGCCGCCGACTGGCTCGACGAAGTTCGCGACCTCGTCGCCGAGGATGCCCGCGCGCTCAATTGCGAAGCCGAAATCGCGCATCTGGCACGAATCGTCGCGCAGGGCACGAGCGCCGACCGTCAGACCGCGATTTATGCCAAAGCCCGGGCCGATGGCCGTCAAAGGTTAACGGCGCTCAAGGACGTAATCGACTGGGCGGCGCAGGAAACCCAGACCGTTTAGGCTTCCCCTCGCCGCTTCCGCCACCTATAAAGCGGACGAGTTGCGAACGCCCGCATCAAGTGACGGCCGGACATGGCGAAGACGATCTACGTCCTCAATGGACCCAATCTCAATCTGCTGGGCACGCGCGAGCCGGAGAAATACGGCCACGCGAGCCTCGCCGATGTCGAGAAGCTTTGCCGCGCCAGTGCGAAGCGTTTTGGCCTCGACATCGTGTTCCGGCAATCAAATATCGAGGGCGAGATCGTGACCTGGATTCAGGAAGCACTCGCCAGGAAAGCGGCCGGCATCGTGCTCAATCCGGCGGGGTACACGACGACGTCGGTTGCGATCCTCGATGCGATTTTCGCGGTCAAGCTGCCGGTCATCGAGGTGCACATCACGAATATTCACGCCCGCGGAGAATTCCGGCATCATTCCTACATCTCGAAAGGCGCGCGCGGCGTGATCTGCGGCATGGGCATCGACGGCTACGCGTTGGCGATCACCGGCCTTGCCGGCATGGTCGGCGCCAAGGCAAAGGACTGAGCCATGGTCAAGCCGCCCGAAACCAAGCCTTCCAACAAAACTCCTGCAAAAAAGTCGACGCTCGACCGCGACTTTATCCTCGAACTCAGCAGACTTCTGGACGAAGCCGGTCTGAGCGAGATTGAATACGAACAGGACGGACGTCGCGTCCGAGTCGCCCGCAATGTGGCCGCCGCGCCCGCGCCTGTCGCGGCACCGGCACCGACTGTCACGCCGACCCCGAAGCAGGCCGCAAGCGTTCCGGCCGATCCGGCGAAACATCCCGGCGTCGTGATTTCGCCGATGGTCGGCACCGCCTATATCGGCGCTGAGCCTGGCGCCAAGCCATTCATCGAGGTCGGCAGTGCCGTCAAGGCCGGCGACACGCTGCTGATCATCGAAGCGATGAAGACCATGAATCAGATTCCGGCGCCGCGTGCCGGCGCGGTCATCCAGATCCTGTTCGAGGATGGTCAGCCAGTGGAATTCGGCGAACCACTGGTCATCATCGAGTGACCGTGGCACTCGGGCATAGACGATGTTCGAAAAAATCCTGATCGCCAATCGCGGCGAGATTGCCATGCGGGTGTTACGCGCCTGCAAGGAGCTCGGCATTGCCACCGTCGCCGTGCATTCGACCGCAGACGCCGAAGCCATGCATGTGCGCTTCGCCGACGAGAGCGTGTGTATCGGCCCGCCCGCTGCCAAGGACAGCTATCTCAATATCCCCTCAATCCTCGCGGCTTGCGAGATCACCGGCGCCGACGCCGTGCATCCGGGGTACGGCTTCCTCTCGGAGAATGCGCGTTTCGCCGAGATCCTCGGCGAGCACAATGTCGCGTTCATCGGCCCGAAGCCCGAGCATATCCGCATCATGGGCGACAAGATCGAGGCGAAGCGGACCGCCAAGCGGCTGGGCATCCCGGTCGTGCCCGGCTCGGAGGGCGGTGTCGGCTCCGACGCCGATGCGATGAAAATCGCGATCGGCATTGGGTTTCCCGTGCTGGTAAAGGCCGCTGCCGGCGGCGGCGGGCGTGGCATGAAGGTCGCGCGCACCGCGGACGATCTGTCGACCGCGCTCGCCACGGCCCGCTCGGAGGCCAAGGCCGCTTTTGGCGACGATGCCGTCTATCTCGAAAAATACCTGGAGAAGCCGCGTCACATCGAAATCCAGGTGCTCGGCGACGGCAAGGGCAACGCCATCCATCTCGGCGAGCGCGACTGCTCGCTGCAGCGCCGCCATCAGAAAGTCTGGGAAGAAAGCCCCTCGCCCGCGCTTAATACTGATGCCCGCGACAAGATCGGCGAGACGGTGGCGAAGGCAATGCGCGGTATTGCCTATCTCGGCGTCGGCACTGTCGAATTCCTTTACGAAGATGGCGAGTTCTACTTCATCGAGATGAATACGCGCATCCAGGTCGAGCATCCGGTGACCGAAGCCATCACCGACATCGATCTCATCTTCGAGCAGATCCGCGTCGCCGCCGGCGCCGATCTTACGCTCAAGCAAAGCGACATCGAGTTTCGCGGCCACGCCATTGAGTGCCGCATCAATGCCGAGAACCCGGTGTCATTCCGACCTTCGCCCGGCAAGATTTTGCATTATCACGCATCGGGCGGCTTGGGGGTGCGCATCGATAGCGCGGTCTATCAGGGCTACACCATCCCGCCCTATTACGATTCCCTAGTCGGCAAGCTGATCGTGCACGGCAAGACGCGGCAGGAGTGCTTGATGCGGTTGCGACGGGCGCTTGATGAACTGGTGGTCGATGGCATCGAAACCACGTTGCCGCTTTTTCGCGCGCTGGCGCAGGAAAGCGACATCATCAACGGCGACTATCATATTCACTGGCTCGAGCAATTTCTCGCTCGCGGCGGCATGGAGCCCTAGACGATCGGGCTCAGTGCTGGGTCGACGCCAGCCGCCGCAACAGCGTGCAGATCTCGTTCATGCTGTAAGGCTTGTTCACAAAAATCGAGCGCGGCACCAGGGCTCCGAGATCCGAATTGCTGAAGCGTCCCGAGCAATAGACAATCGGCAAATCAGGTCGCAAAAGCCGGGCGTGATTTGCCAACTCGGAGCCGTCGATATCGCCCGGCAGATTGATATCGGTGAACAGGATGTCGATATCTTGCCCGCTTTTGATGTATTCGAGCGCAATGTCGGCAGTTTGAGCGACCTGAACTTCAAAGCCCTCGTCAGTCAGCGCATCGCACACCGATTCGCTGATCAGCACTTCATCCTCGACAAGTAAGACAGTGGTCGCCATGGCACACTTCCGAGTTCCGGGTTCCAAGCCGACCGGCCAGCTCCCGTAGGATCACAACGCACGAGGGAGCTTTAGTTCTCAAAGTTTCCGACAATTTGAGGCGTTTATCGTTAGCGATTGGTAAATTTTCCCGCTCCGCATCCCGCTGTCGTAGACTTCGATGACCAATGGCCAACCGTCAGTCCGCCTTTGTTGAGATCACTCCGGAAGTCCTGCTCAAGGCCTATGCCTGCGGGATCTTTCCGATGGCGGAGGATGCCGACGATCCGACGCTATATTGGATCGAGCCGGAAAAGCGCGGCATCATTCCACTGGAGCGGTTCCACATACCGGCGCGGCTCGCGCGCACGGTGCGCACCACCCGCTTCTCCGTCGCAATCGACCGCGACTTCGACGGCGTGATCGATGGTTGCGCCGAACCGCATGCCGGCCGTGGCCGCACCTGGATCAATCAGCGTATCCGCATGCTTTACCGGCGGCTCTACGATCGCGGCCACTGCCACAGCGTCGAAGTTTACGACGGCAACGCGCTCGTCGGCGGCCTCTATGGCGTCTCACTCGGCGGCGTGTTCTTCGGTGAGAGCATGTTTCACCGCGCGCGCGACGCGTCGAAAATTGCGCTGGTGCACCTCGTGGCGCGGCTCAAAGCCGGCAATTATCGGCTGCTCGACACCCAGTTCGTCACCGAGCATCTCAAGACTTTCGGCGCCTGCGAGGTAACACGACGGCAATATCACAAGCTGCTCGACGCGGCACTCACCGGAGACGGCCGGTTCGATACGTTGCCGATCGATGGCCCGGTGGCCGGCGGGGAGGCGTTGCGCTACGCGCTGACGCGCTGACGCTCAGCGGAATGGCGAGAGAAAATTCGGCGCGGGGGTCGTGCGCCGTGGTGGCGGCGGCGCAGGTTTCGGCTTTGCGGCTTGCGATGCCGGCGCGACGGGCTTTGCTGGCGCCGGGACGTCGACAGCAACGGCCGGCGTTCCTCCTTTGCACTCGGTCAACCACACATCATAGATGGGATGCTCGACTGCGTGCAGGCCCGGGCTCGAGGCAAACATCCAGCCGGTGAAAATGCGCCGCACCTCGCCTTGCAGCGTCACTTCGTCGACCGCAACGAAAGCATCCGTGCGCGGTGTCTCGGTCGGCGGCCGCGAATAGCACACGCGCGGCGTCACCTGCAGCGCGCCGAACTGCACGGTCTCGTTGATCGCGACGTCGAAGCTGATGGTGCGGCCGGTGATCTTGTCGAGGCCGGAAAAAACCGCGGTCGGGTTGGCAATTTTCTGCTCGGGTGGCTGGACCACAAGCTCATCACTGGGCGGCGTTTCAGGCGCGGGTTGCGGCGCGGCCTGTTGAGGAATGACCTGCTGCGGCACGCCACGCGGCTGACGCTGGCCGGGCGGAAGCCCAGGCGTTGCCTGGCTGGATGGCGGCGGGATCGCGGTCGTATTGGGCGCTACGCCAGGCGATGCGATTGGCGGACGATTGGCGGGCGGCGCCAGACTGCCCGGCGGCGGAGCGAGCGGCTGCGTCTCGATTTCAGCGCCGGGCCGTCGCGCGGGTGGCAAGCTCATCGGCGCCGGCAATGGTTCGGCAGGCGGAAGGTTGGATGGCGCACGGTTCGGTACATCGGCCGGGGGACGCGGCGGCGGACCACCGAAGATCGATCCGAACTGCGCGCGCGCCGGGGCCAGCGCAGCCATTGCTGCAAGCAGGACTATTGCAGTCATGAGAAAACGTCGCGCCATAGATGTGACTGTGCGTCAGCTCCGGTTGCGCCGGGCGCGATTAAGCTTCTACGCCGAGCTTTCGCCCGGTTAACATGACGAATACGGCGTGGAAAGGGCGGCGCCTCAGCGGCCTGGCGTCCAGGGTCGATAGTCACCGGTCGCGCGCGGACGACGGCCGAGCGCCAAGGTCGAGCCGGTCGGACGCTGCGCGCCGGGCGTGCCGGTCATGTTGGGGCGGTGTATCTTCTCCCACGCCTTCGGAGTGTAGCTTTCTTCGGTCGGCGGAATGTCAACCGTGTGGTGAAGCCAGCCGTGCCAGGACGGCGGCACATTCGACGCTTCGGCATATCCATTATAGACGACCCATCGCCGCTCGAAGCCGAGGGTCGGATCGATCTTGCCGCGTCGAGTACGGAAATAGCGATTGCCGAATTCGTCGTCACCGACGAACTCGCCATAGAGCCAAGTCCAGACCTGCGTGCCAGCAGTCTGCGAATTCCACCAGGTGAACAGAAGCAGCAGGAAGCGTTTCATAGCGATCCGCGCTGACAGTGATGAGACGCGGCGTTCTGACACTTCAGGGCCACAGTGTCCACAGCGCGACATCAGGTGGACCCGGCGCGCGTTTTTTCATTCCGCACAGGCGCAGCCCGATTGCTCGATCGTCCGGATTACCGCCGCTGCCATTGGCGCTGAAAGATGCGGCCGAAATTCCGACTTCCGTCTTTTAACGTCGAAGATGACGTAGCGTGCGCTCTGCCCCACGCGCCGCGAGCCGGCGCATAACGCGCTGCGCGAGATCGTGGCGAAAAGGCCGACGCCGATAGGCGTGGCAGGTCGGCTGGTTGGCCAAATGGGAGCGAAATCCTTCACGCGCGATCGGATTCACAGGGCGGTGTGGCATTCTCCCGTTTGTCCCCAGCCGGCCGCTTAGGCGCTAACCGCCTGAGTTGGTTTTGAGAATCACGGACTCCGAAGCCGACAGGCATGAGGTTTTCCCGGGCTTGTCCCCCGCCGGGTTCGGCGCCGCAGCGAGGGTAGCAAGAGGCGCAACCCCCATGTTTGCGTCACTTATCTGTCATCCGGCGAGGCATAAAAACCTAGATCTTAGCCTCGAGAAAAATGCTTCCCGGCAGTGGCGGAGGGACAGATACTGCCTTGTGGTCGCCACCGTTTGTCCCCGCTAACCACAAGATTTAGGGTTTGATTCAGGTTTAGCTACTATCTCTTGTTGACGGGTGCGGCGAGTCCACCTAGCTTTAGTGCGTTCGGTCGGGTTGAGTTTTCGGTTCCTCCGGACCTCCAATGACGCAAGGTCGTCTCCCCCGCGCCGAAAAGGCGTTTCGGGACAGGGTCTTACGTTGCCGGCAGGGTCCTGAAAAACCGCGAAGACGACATAAATGAGCTGCTGGGAGTGATTTCGGGTTGAGAGCGACGGGCGGACAAGCCCAAAATTCTAATCGGCGCCGAGGCGCCGAACGGGGATAATCGCCGGGCACCAAGCACCGGCAGTAAGCATCAAGGGGCTTTGCACTATGCGGATTGAGCGGCGGTACACCAAAGACGGTCAGTCGGCGTATGAAACCATGACCTTCGGTCATGTCACCAGCGAGATCCGCAACCCGGACGGCTCGGTGGTGTTCAAGCTCGACAACGTCGAGGTCCCCGATTTCTGGTCGCAAGTCGCGTCCGACGTCCTGGCGCAGAAATATTTCCGCAAGGCCGGCGTCCCCGCGCGCCTGAAAAAGGTCGAAGAGAACACCGTGCCGTCGTTCTTATGGCGCTCGACGGCGGACGATACGGCGCTGTCGGCGCTCCCCGAGAAGGATCGGTACATTGGCGAGACCTCGTCGAAGCAAGTGTTCGACCGGCTGGCCGGCACCTGGACCTATTGGGGCTGGAAGGGCGGCTATTTCGACTCGGAAGCCGACGCCCAGGCGTTCTACGACGAGCTGCGCTACATGCTGGCGGCGCAGATGTGCGCGCCCAATTCGCCGCAATGGTTCAACACCGGCCTGCACTGGGCCTATGGCATTGATGGCCCGAGCCAGGGCCATTTCTACGTCGACCCGTTCACCGGCGAGCTGACCAAGTCGGCCTCGTCCTACGAGCACCCGCAGCCGCACGCCTGCTTCATCCAGGGCATCACCGACGACCTGGTCAACGAAGGCGGCATCATGGACCTGTGGGTGCGCGAGGCGCGGCTGTTCAAATACGGCTCCGGCACCGGCACCAACTTCTCCGCGCTGCGCGGCGAAGGCGAAAAGCTGTCGGGCGGCGGCCGCTCCTCCGGCCTGATGTCGTTCCTGAAAATCGGCGACCGCGCCGCCGGCGCCATCAAGTCGGGCGGCACCACCCGCCGCGCCGCCAAGATGGTGATCGTCGACGTCGATCACCCCGACATCGAGACCTATATCGACTGGAAGGTGATGGAAGAGCAGAAGGTGGCGGCGCTGGTCACCGGCTCGAAGATCAACCAGAAGCACCTCAAGGCGATCCTCAAGGCCTGCATCAATTGCGAAGGCT
>Ga0265313_10001155_pt1 | contig 25229 bp, 18 predicted proteins | sample 4123metaG_FD_203122 | JGI IMG/M metagenome (GOLD analysis project Ga0265313, IMG submission 203122) | Rhizosphere microbial communities from Carex aquatilis grown in University of Washington, Seatle, WA, United States - 4-1-23 metaG | ecosystem: Host-associated > Plants > Roots > Rhizosphere >...
ATTTCGCAACACATCTAGGAGAATCTAGGAGGTATACGTCCCTTTACTGAAAGGGTGGATATCCACCGCGGGCGTTATGCAGCGATCGGCACTGCGTAGGTGGACTCGATCTCCGCCGACAGAGTGTCGAAGCGAGCCGAGAGGATTGCGGCTCGAAGCGTGAGTATCGTGTAGCCGCCATGCTCGCTATAGCGGGCACCGGACCGCTTCATCCTCACAGAGACGAGCGTTTTTGCGGCGGCCTCGGTGACGCCCGTGCCGATCGGCAGGTTGAGTCGCTTGGCAGCAGCGTAGCCGAGCCGTCTCTCCCTCTTGTGACGGACGAGGTAATTGATCGACTTGGTCAGCTCCTTGGCGGTCGCTGCGTTGGCGACGCTGCGCTGGTAGTCGAGCGACTTCAAGACGAGGGCAGCGCCGCGCGTCTTCTCGCGCAGGACGGTCTTCCAGTGCTCGCCCATCACCGTGGCTTCCTCGCTCGTTGCCCAGATGGCGTTGGCGGCGTTGCCCAGGCGACTAGCGCCGTGAAAAAAGTCGAGCAGCTCGGTCCAGGGCTTGTCGCCGAGTACTCGCCCCGCGATCTCCCGGAGCGCCTCCCATTGCGTCGGCGCACCATCGCTCGCGAGGACGACGCGCAGGTCCGGCCGCTGCTCATGAATCGCCGCGAACTCCTGCTCTAGCCGAGCCGCCAGCCCCGTCTTGAGGTAGCACGGCATCTCGCCCAGGTAGATCGTCTTGAGCAGTTCACCAGCCCTGTCCCAGAACGACACCGTCCCCACCGACGCCTCCCGCCAGGCCCGGCCCTTGGTGTCGCCCATCGGGGCCTGCGTCGCGTCGTCGGTCGGGACATGGTCCTTGACGATATCCGGCTCCACCGACGGCAATCCGTACTTTTGCTCGTGCCGCGCCCGCTCGGGCGCGTCGGTCTTGCGACCCCTGCGCGCCGCATCGTCGCCATCGGTCGGCACCATCACCCCGTCCATCGCGACCTGGACGGTACACGCCTCTGCTGGGATCGCATCGGTTGCGCGCATCCGCTCTTCGATCCCATCCATGTCGTCGCGCACGCGTGCCAGCATCGCTTGTGGCAATCGATGCAGCGTGGACCGACTGAGCACGCACACGCCGATCTCCTTGAGAAGGGCCTCACCCTCATGGGTGGGCATCGATCCCAGCGCCCGATTCGCGATCCTCGAAACCAGCGGCGTGTATCGCCCCTCGACGATCCCCAGACGCAAGTCCAACGGGATGAGCGCGCGACCCTTGCCCTTCTGCTGGTAGGTCGACCGCGCCACGCTCACCTCGCCAAACGTCGTTTCATAGGTCCCCATGTACACGCGCTGAAAGCCCCAGGTCTCTCCGCACACGGTGACCTCCGACGACGTCGTGTTCGCGACCTCGAAGGCCTCACGCATCAACCCACGCCCAAACTCGTTCGCCAGCTCCTGAACCTGCCGTTCCACCTGCAGGCCCACCGCGCCGACTGCACCGCCTCCAGCCCTCTTCGGAGCCACAGCTTTCTGCACCGCCTTCCGAAATTCGGCTATCCGACCTCCGATGGTTGACTGCCAGCTCTCAAACCACGACCCAGATACGTCCTCGCTCATACCGATACTCAGCCATGCAACGTTGCCCGCCTGCAACGTCTTCCGACTTCATCACCGATCGATTCCAGTCGTGCGATCAGTTAATGCCTGTACTGGATCGCGACCCGTCGTGTCCGCGCTTGCGTCGACCGTGGTCGCCGAACCTCCGTCCGCGGAGGGACCGGTCACGCCGGGCGGGGCACTGCCGCCGCAGCCCGCCACGAGAAAGACAAGACCGAGGATGCCAGGCTCGGTGAACGCGTTGCCGAGGTTCGTCATGGTCCGCAATACTTTGCGCCGACCGCCTTGAGCCATGCGCCGAAGTTCCCTTGATAGGTGGTGGGGTTGCACAAAGCAGCAGGGCCGTCGAGGGCTTGTGTGATGCACGGATCGGCGAACATCGAGCATGAGCCAGTCGCTGCAAGGGTTTGGCACGTGGCCGACGAGTCGGCATCGAGGCACTGATAACAGCTCTCCGTCAGGCAATCGACGAGGCAGGCGCTCGTGTGGTTGCACGCCGCGCTCACATAGGACGCTACGCACGCGCGAATCCCGGCTTGCGTGACGAAATCGACGTCGAAGGCTTGCAAGCAGTCGCTGCATGCCACGTTCGCGTTGGCCTCGAGCTCGAAGAACATGACGCACGACATGGTATTCGCGCCAACCGAGCACGCGGAGGCGGCATTCTCCAGATCGACCGCCCCGCATACGTTCTGTGACACGGCGGGCATCGTTTCCCGCAGCGCCGCGGGGCAGCCCGGATAAGCCGCCGGGCACTGCGTTTGTTGGCTCGTGCAGACGCGGGGCGACACGCTCATGTCGCACGTCGATGCGGGGCTGAGCTTCGTGCAGTTCTGGCAGCTCGACCCTTGCTGTCCGCACGCTATGTCGGAAAAGCCATCGTGACAGGTGCCCTGGGCGTCGCAACAGCCCTGGCAGGATTGCCCGCAGAGCGTGTCACCGTCCGCTCCCACGCAGGCCCCGAAGAAGGCACACGTGCCGCCAGCCAGCGCCCTCGTGCAGTCCACGCAGCGGTTGCCGTTGGAACCGCAATGGGTGTCGCCGATGTCAGCGCCATTGAGACAGTTGCCGGCCTGGTCGCAGCAGCCATTGCAGGTGCGTGGGTCGCAAGCCGGTGCCCCATCGGGGACCACACACTGGTGATTCGAACACGTCGCGCCCGACATATGGCAGTCTTCACAGCTCGTGCCGAAGTTGCCGCAGACCGAGTTCGTCAGTCCCGGCTGGCAAACTCCCGCGCCATCGCAGCAGCCGGATGGGCAGTTGTCTGCGTTGCACACCCCAGCGTCGAGCGGTGCAGAACATTGTTGATTGAAGCATTGCATCCCGACCAGGGGGCAATCTTCGCAATTGATGTCGCCGAAGCCGCACTGCGCGTTTGAATTTCCCGGCTGACACACGCCGCTCTTGTCGCAGCAGCCGTTCGGGCAGTCGCAGCCCGGGGGGATGACGCAGGCTTGGTTCGAGCATTGGCCCATCGGCGACGAATAAGAACAAGACTGACAGACCGCTCCGCCGGTACCGCATTCGTCATCGAGATTGCCGGGCAAGCACGTTGCCGCGCTCCCCAACTGTGCAGGTAGGCAGCATCCGGTCGGACAGGTCGCCGCGTTGCAATCCAATACGCACGCCCCGCCAATGCAGCTCCGTCCGGTCGGACATGCTGTGCAGGGCGCGCCGGCGGGCCCGCAGGCGCCACTCGCTGTGCCCGGCTGACAAACCCCGTTGGCATCGCAGCAGCCCGCGGGGCAGAGAGTCGCATTGCACGCCGGCGCCGCCTTGCACGCTCCGCCGGTCCCGGCGTCGGACACACACGCCGCCGCGAGCGCCGTGCAATCGGCGCATGCTCCTCCGTGCTGGCCGCACGCCGTTTGGACATTGCCAGCAAGACATTGATTGGCAGCGCAGCATCCGTCGCACGTTCCCGCGCCACACGGCTTCACGCATTGCTGCCCGACGCAAGCCAGCCCGTTCGCCCCACACGACTGACACGCCTGACCCCCGGTGCCGCACGCGGTCGAATCGATCCCCGGATAGCAGAGGTCCTTTTGGCAACATCCGCGGCAATTGGCCGCGCCGCACGCGATCACCGGGCTGTTACAGGCGCGGCGCGCCGCGTCGCAGGCCTGAAACCCCGAGGCGATGCAGTCTTGGCACGCCTGCGCCGACGAGCCGCACGCGCCTGGTCGGTCGCCGGTCTGGCAGCGCCCATTCGCGTCGCAGCAACCCACCGGGCAGGTGGCCACGTTGCAGGCACCCGCCTCCTTACCGGACGCCGTCGCGTCGAAGAACCGAGCATCGGTGCTCGCGTCTTTCGTCATGCCAAAGCCGGCGTCCTCGGACGCGGGCTGGCTGGATACCGAGCTGCCGCCGCACGCGACGGCGAGAAGCGAAACGGCAAAAGCGACGGCGAGAGCATAGCCAAGGCGAACTTGTTGGGGCATTTCGGGAGTTTTCTTCCGCAGGTCGTTCTTCGGGCGCCATGCGGGTCACTGCCCGCAGTACACGGTACCCACGGCCTGCAGCCACGCGCCATAGTTGCCCTGGTACTTTGCCGGATTGCAGAAAGCCGCGGGCCCGTCCAGGGCTTTCGCGAGGCACGCGTTCGCCGTGGCGTAGGCCGAACACGTTCCCGCTTGGGCCTGCGTGTCGCACTGCGCGATAACGTCGGGCGGCGCCGGAAAGGCGGCGTTGATCTCGCAGCCGGCGCATACCTGGGAGGTGCAGTCGTCCAAACACGCCAGGCTGTGACTGCACGCGGCATCGAGATAGGGCGCCGCGCACGCGTGAACCGCGGCTTGCGTCGACAGAGTGAAGTTGGAGCTGTTTTCACGTCCGCAAAGGCCGCGGAAGGCGAGTCGGCGCTGGAGGTCCCGCCATCGATCGGTTTGGCGGCAGGCGCGTCGACGCCGGTAGCGTCGATGGCCGCTGCATTGCCTGCCTCGGCGGCGCTCGACCCATCGTCGACGTTCGTCCCGGCGCCTGGGCCCCCCGTGTCGGCGCGTGCCCCCGCGTCCCTGTCGTCCGACGGGAGCGCCGTGCTGGCGGTGTTACCCCCGCAAGCGCCGCCCACGAGGAGGTGGAAGCAGGCGGCGTAGCGGGCTGACTTCCGAAGAAGGCTTGCTGCTCCCATCCCTTGCCGCCTTACGCTTCACGGCGGACCACGTAGTCCGGCAGCGAACGCAAAAAGTCCGCGTCCTCGCCTGGGGTGGCTTCGTGGTAGGCGACCTCGAACTCGCGCCGGGCGGCGTCCGCGAACTGCTGCGCAACCCGCTGCCCGTAGTCGATGCTGCCGCGGGACTGGAACAGGTCCTGGATCCAGGCGACTTCGCGGGCAAGGCGCTGCGGTCGTGGCTTTGCAAAAAACGTTTTCAATCGCTCCTTGTCTTGTGGACTGCAGCCCTTGAAGAGGTGCGCCAAGAGGAGCGTCCGCTTGCCCTCGAGGATATCGCCACCGGTCTCTTTTCCGTACTTGCGACGATCGCCCACGAGATTGAGCACGTCGTCCTGAATCTGGAATGCCGTACCCAGGTAATAGCCAAACCGATCCAGCCCATCGACGGTTTGCGCGTCTCTGCCTGCGATCAGGGCGCCGATGCGGCACGGATGAATGAAGCTGTACCAGCACGTCTTCTTCAGGACCATGAGGAGGTAGTCCTCCTCGGTCGTGTTGCAGTCGTTGTCGCGGATCCACCCGAGCTCCATCGCTTGCCCTTCGATTGTCTCCAGGCTCATGTGATCGAACTCGTCGATGATGCGCCACGTGACCTCCGGGCCGAGAAGCGCCAGGTTCTGCCTCAAGACGCGCAGGCTCATGGCGTTCATCGCGTCGCCGGTGTTGACGGCCAGCGGAATGCCGTATTGCCGGTGAAGCGTCGGATTGTCACGCCTGTATTCGCTGCCGTCTTCGATGTCGTCGTGGACGAGGAAGGCGTTGTGAAGGAGCTCGATCGCCGCTGCGGAAGGGACGGCATTCTCGGCGCTGCCTCCGAAGGCACGGCACGTCGCGATGCATAGCGCGGGGCGTATGCCTTTGCCCTCACGGGCTAAGTGTCCTGCGATCAGATCATAGAGGTGTTTCTTCGGTTCCCGGCTCGGAATGCTGCCCATGATGGTGGGCATCACCTGATTGCGGTACGAAGCGAGAATTGCGTCCAGCGAAGCGCGGCCGGGGGTGGGGTACTCGGCAAACGTCATGGCGCCCATTCACCCTACGATCCGAAGTCGACGCAACCCCGCATCGCTCGAAGAACGAGCCGCGGCCGCGGTGTCCGCCGTAGGTCCCGTTTGCGCTGCCTGGTCCTCGGAGCGCGAGGCTTCGGCGACCCGAAGGACCGACTGCGCGAGGGCGATGGATGCGCCGTCCCACGGCAGGCCCTTGCGAAAGCGGATCCGATCGTAGGCTCGCATCGGGAGGAACACTTCGGGCTCTTGGAGATTCCACAGTTCGCATGGCGGCACGTCCACCCCGGACGCGCGAATGATGGCGTTGACGGCCCGCCGTGCGGCCTCGTTGGCCGCTTCCATCGTGGCGAGGTCGGTATACGTGCGGACGTAATCGGACGCCAAGAAGAGATTCGGAATGCGCGTGTACGCTTCGGGGCGAAGGCGCCAGGTGTCCACGTAGTTGACGAGGAGAGGCTCTCCGTTGGTCTCCAGATTGGGTGTCGAAGGATCGGCATCGGCGATGTCCGGGTCGAGAAACCAGGAGTGAAGCTGCGAGTCGAGCAGAACCTCCCGGCCACCGCCGTTCAAACTCCGCTTGAGCTCCTCCCAGACTTCGATCGCGATCTCTTCGCGGGTGCAGTACCGCGCTTCTTTACCGTTGAGGCCTCTTACGTCCCAGTCGGACACGTCGACGGAGAGGAGGCCCTTCACAGAGCCGTCGCCGTATTTCGTCAGATCGAACGTGCGCCAGAATTGGGGCTGCGAGATCGACGTGAGGGCCCATGGCGAGTCTACGTAAATCGCGTGTCCATTGACGACGGGTACGTCCTCGGTGAGGTAATACTGGATCCCGTTCATCCACTCGACGTACTCGGTGAGCTCGCCGAGATTCGCGAGCGACGGGTCAACCGTCGTGAGCTCCGGAGTCACGAGCTCGGCCATACGCTCGACGGGCAACGCCGCGACGAAGTAGTCCGCCGAAACTTCTTGGACGCGACCGGCCACGGATACGCTCGCGCTCTGCACGACGCCACGACTGCAGCGAATGGCGCGGACATCGGAGTTCAGGTGATACACGACGCCCCGCTCGCGCAAGTATTCCAGCCATGGGTCGATCCAAACGTCGTTCGTCGGGCCGCTGAGGACGCGATCGGCGGACACGCTCGGCATCAAAATGCCGAAGAGCATCTGCATGAAGATGTCGCCCACGGTCTTCGTGCTCGCGCGCCGCGCCTTCGCGGCCACGAGCGAGCGCGTGAAGCCGCTCCCGAAGTAGGTCTGGTATGCCTCCGAACGGCTACCCGCCTCGATGAAATCCCACCAGTTGGTGCGCTCGTACTCGAGCATCCGGCGCTCCTCGCACGACGTGACGAATTGCCAGGTCTTTTCGGCAAAGAACGCCGCGTCCTGGGCAGGCACCCCGGATTGCCCGGCTAGGATGGCCACGAGCGCATATAGGTCGACCCGGATGTCGTTCTCCGTACGCGGAAACTCCGACGGCAAGACGAAGGAAGGGCGGTCGAACGAAGCCATCCTCAGCTCCGTCGCACCGACGAGGTTCTGCGCGACCGAAGCCCCCTTGTACGGGATTCTCGCCATCGTATCGACGACATGCCTGTAGAACCCCGGAAAGAATCGGAAGCCGTGCTCCCCCGGAAGAGGCGGCCGCTGCAGGCCCCCGGCGCGCGAGCCCGATACGGCTCGCCTACCGGACCACGAGCAACGGGTCGTCGCCCCCGGAGCGGCGATGCTTCGCGCCTTGCCGCCCGGGATGGCCTTTCGCTCGAACACCTCGACGAAAAAGCCCCGCTCGACGAGCTCGTGCGCCGCGCTCATGCCCGCAACGCCTCCGCCGAGGATTGCGACCTTCTTGCCGGCGCCGCTGCCTTTCACGACGTCCGGGGAGTCGGCATGAGGGCTCGACATCCCACTGCGAAGAGGTCGTAGTGGAAGGACAGCTCGTCGAGGCGCGTTCTTCCCACGCCCAGGCATTGCGCTCGGTTGAGCCAGAGATACTTCGGATGTCCCGTGAGGACGCGTGGGGTAATGACCAGCTCGGAGCGCAACGGAAGGTCGTTCGCCAGCGCCCTCCGGTAGCCGTCCGTTCCGAAGTCCACGCTCCCCGTCTCTTCGACCTCGAGCATCGCGCCGTCGTCGGTCGCGATGATCGCGCGCACTCGGATCACACCGATGCCGTCGGGGCGCACGAACATGTGATCAGACGATCGGGGCACGACCCGTCCGTTGAGCTTCGGACCGGCGACTGTTCCGTCGAGCGCAAAAAAGTCGATGCGCAGCCCTTCCGGAGTCTCCCCGACGAACAGGGGCTCGTCGATGCGGACCGTGATGTGGGCCACGTAGTCGAGCTGCGGCGTGTCCAGCTGACCGAGTGCTCCGGGCCGCGGGCCTTTGTTCTCCGGGGCCGGTGGGGCCTTGGCGGCCAATCGAAACTTGGATGGAAAACGCTCGCCGATCGCTGGCGAGGGAACCTGCCGCCCGCCGCAGCTCAGGGTGGGGCAATACTCTACGACGTCGCCAACCGGAATCGGAGGAAAGGGGACGATGAAGTACTCGCAGCCCTGCGCAAGGTCCGCGCGCACATGGCGCCCGGGAGCGGTCTGCACGAGCCCTCCGTCGACGCGATAGCGAATCTGGACGGAGTTGGTCGGGTTCGCGGGGTGAACACCAACGACTGCGGAAGCCTCGGTGCGCGAGACCAAATCGCCCAGCGGCGCGGGTGCGTCGGGGGTTCCGTACCAGAGGGAGAGACCGTCGTGAGTGAGCTTCACGGCCGGGGACTAGCGTTCCTGGCTGCCCGCGACATCTTTCGGCTCGACAGCGGGGTTCTCCAGGGCCTCTCGCCCCTTCGCCTGTTTGGGCCTCCCAGTAGTTTTCTTCGCGGCGTTCGCCGGCTTCCTCTTCGCGCCCTTCTTGGCGGCCTTTCGACGCGGGGCCTTGTCCGCCCCAGTAGCAACGGCCTTCTCGAATTTCTCCAAGTCCCTTGTGATTCTCTTGCCGTGCGAGTGCGCACGGATTGGCTCCGCCGCCTTCATCAGCTCGTCGGGTCCCCACTCCACGAACTCTATCACTGACGGTCGGAGCGGCAGCAGCCGGTGGTGCCCTCTCGCAAGCTCGACATTGGCGTCGAACCAGGGTCGAAGGTGGTCGGGTACGAGCTCTCGCACTTCTTCGACATCGAGCTCCCCCTCTTCGACCACGCGGTGGAGGAAGGCCATGAACAGCTCATCCAGCAAGCGCTGTTGCCTGAAGTCGCCGATCTTCTTCTCGTCCATGATCGTCTCCGCGCTCACGGCTGCAATCTGACAATCGCTCGACGCTCCCTGACCCGCAGGGCTATGCGTTCGCTGATCCGGAATACGTACCGCGGTTCCAACGTCGCTTGAAGATAGGTCACGTCGATGTCGGAAGCGACGACGATTTCGACGGGGGTTCCGCTCAGAGCGACTACGACGCCGTAGTTCTTGCTGATCACGCTGGAGCGGAGCAGTGGGCCCTGGAGAAACGGAAGGAGCCGGTCGCGCGGAAGCACCATCGAATTCCGATTGGGATCACAGATCCTGCTGAACAATTGCTGATCCAGCACACACGCAAAAGGGCCGAGCTGGCCCGAGGCCTCGAGCTTACCAATGACTTTGATGATGTCATTGACGATGGCCGCTCCATCTCTTGGTCTTTTCAATTTGTGCGATGGCCAACGGAGCCCACCGCGGAGGGGGAAAAGGCCGTCGACCTGTCCGTTTCCCGTGACTTGAAACACCTCAGGCATCGTGCCGAGTCCCAACGGGGGCGGGCTATCCCTTTGCAGTCGACCGTAGAAAACGAGCGCGTCCTCGATTCGTGCAATGTGGTTCGCGGCACGCCGGAACATCCCGAGGGCCGCAATCAGATTCGGATCCGCCATCTCTCGCGCGCGCAGCGGGACGTTGACCGCGATGGTCGTCAGATAGAGCAAAGGGTCGCTATTGACAAAGAGCCGCCGCAACGGCGGCGGAGCCGTATTCGGCTCGTTGCGGAGCGTGAATCTCGGTATGGCGATGACGGTTGGATCCTCCGGCCCCGATACCGGCAACGCCTGCGCCGCCACCCGCGCCTTCTGCGCCTCTTCGGTGACCGTCCCGACGATCCGATTCCACTGCTCTTCGGTCCAACCCAGACGCTCCAGATCCGCGTGCATCCTATTCCTCTAGTCTTTCGCCGACCTTCGGCGAACGCTGCGGTCACGTCACCTGTACGGATACGACGGCCTTCACGTATTGCGCGCCTGTCGCTTGAATGAGCCCGGAGTAGATGCCCGGCGGCGTTTGCTGGGGAACCGCGATCGCGACTTCGAACGTCGCCTCACCTTTCGCGGGGATGGTCACCCTTCGGGGCGAAATGCTGACCCGCAACGATGGGATGTCGTATCCCGAGTCGGCCGCGAGGTTGGTGCAGTAGAGGCTCACCTCGGAAGGTGTCCCCTCCTCGTTGGCCACCCGCACAGCGATACGACCGTCATGGCCCGGGGCTACGGGCGCCGCACATCGAAGGAGCGGGGCGTAATCTCCCGGCGACCGCCCCTTCGGGCTGAACACCGCCAAGAGTGTCTCGATCATCTCGTGGGCCTGACGGCGGAGTCGATCCGGGTCGAAGCCGGTGCCGGCCGCCTGCGGGGGCAAGACCGGTGACCCAGAGCCCGACGACGACCCGGTGCCCGGCATTCCATCGACCACTCCCTGCGGAATCGATGGAAGCCACGACGCTTGCCGAGCCAGAAGCGACGATGCCTGGTTCACTAGGTCGGTCGCGTTGTCGACCGACGGCATCGCACCGATTTGCCGACCTGGAGCCAAGGAGCCCCCTTCTCTTATGCGTGAACCCGCTAGTAAACTGTGGGGGCGGCTCGGTCAATGCTCATTTATGCGAGGTCCGTTCAGCGGAATTTTACTTGGGTCCTACGGTCCGTCCGGGCTTTTGAGCTCCCCGAAACGCGAGGCAGCAGAAGAGGTTAGCGATGATTTGCGACTCGTGCCGGACGCCAAATCCGGAGGCCGCCTCCTTCTGTCTCTCGTGCGGGGTGCGCCTTCACCCCGGCGTTGCGCGGTCCATCGCAGAGCGTCGCCTGATTCACGTGGTCTTTTGTGACCTCGTCGGCTCGACGCCGCTCTCCGAGCAGCTCGACCCCGAGGACCTCCGAAGGCTGCTGCAGCACTTCCAGTCCCTGTGCGCGGACGCTGTGGCCCATTTCGAAGGACACCTCGCCCAGTTCCTGGGTGATGGCGCCCTCATCTACTTCGGGTACCCGCGAGCACACGAAGACGACGCGCAGCGCGCGGTGCGTGCGGCTCTGCAGATCGTCCGCGCCATTTCGCGCGGGCCGGTGGTGGGGCAGCGCGTGCAGGTCCGCGTAGGGGTACACTCCGGCATCGTCGTCGTCGGAGAAGTCGGGGCCCTCGGCCACCGGGCGGAGCTCGCGGTCGGCGAGACTCCAGCCGTCGCCGAGCGCATTCAGGCCGAGGCGGAGCCGGACACGGTCGTAATCACCGACGCCACGGAGCGCCTCGTTCGTGGCTTTTTCGCAACGGAGGAGCTGGGGGTTCGGTCGCTTCGCGGGCTGGCGAAGCCGATGAGGCTCTTCGCGGTCGAGGGCGAAAGCGGGGCGCGCAATCGACTCGAAGCAGCGAGAGCGACCGGCCTGACCCCGTTCGTGGCCCGCGCCGACGAAATGGCCATGCTCCTCGGACGTTGGAGAGATGCTCGTCTCGGGCGAGGGAGTGCGGTGTTGATCGGGGGCGAGGCGGGGGTCGGCAAGTCTCGGCTCGTCGAGGCCTGCAAGGCCATCATGGCCGAAGAGCGCCTCGACGTGATCCAGGGGAGCTGCGCGGAGTACCTCCGAAACACCGCGTTTCATCCAATCGCATCCGCTCTCGAGCATGAGATGCACCAGACCGGGGCGGCCCCCCGCGCACGTCGCCCGGACTGGCTCGAGCACTACGCAGCGCGCTTTCGTCTTTCTCCCTCCGATGCGGCTCGGGTGCTGCGGGATCTCCTCTCTGTCCCGCTCGGGGAGGGCACGGCCATGGCCGAGCCCTCCCCGGCGAGAAAGCGCCAGCTCACCACCGATGCGCTCACGAATTGGCTGCTCCACGTGGAGGACGAGTCTCCAAGGCTCGTAATCTTAGAGGATCTCCACTGGGCGGACGCTTCGACGCTGGAGCTGGTCGTGGCGATAATCGAGCGCGCCGCTTCCTGCCGGGTGCTCGTGATTTTTACCTTTCGACCGGAGCTCCGCCTGCCGGACGCTGTGGTCGCAGCGTCGACGGTACTGGCCCTGCGACCGCTCGAACGATCGGAGACCTACCAGCTCGCCTTGAGCGTCGCGGGGGGAAAGCCTCTCCCGGTCGAGCTGACCCGCCGCCTCGACGAGTGGACGAAGGGGGTGCCGCTCTACATCGAGGAGCTCGTCAAAGGACTGCTCGAAAGTGGCACGCTCGTCGAGAAGGACGACCGATTCGAGCTCGCGGAGGCGTTACCGAGGAGCGCCGTCCCGGACACGCTGGCTGGGCCGCTGACGGCGAGAATCGACCAACTGTCCACGGCCAAACCTGTGGCGCAATGGGCCTCCGTGCTGGGCCACGAGTTTCGTTACGATATGTTGGCCGCGATTTCGGGAGTGAGCTCGCAGAAGTTGAAGGAAGCCGTCGATCGGCTCGCGGCCGCGGACATCGTCGTGGAGAGGTCGGGGCAACCCGGGGTCGTCTTTCGCTTCCGGCATGCGCTCATGCGCGACGCTGCATACAAGTCCCTCCTTTTGACGGACCGCCGGGCCATTCATCGACGCACGGTCGAGGCTCTCCAAAGCCAGTTCCAGGAGTTTGCCCTAAGCCGTCCGGAGCTCGTGGCGTATCACGCCGCCGAGGCTGGACTCGCCGAGCTGGCGGTCTGCGAATGGCAACGAGCCGGCGAAAAGGCGCTCGCAGCTGCGGCGAACTGGGAAGCGCTCGCGCACGTCGAAGAAGGCGTGCGGCAGCTTGCAAAACTGCCGGAGGGCCGAGAGCGTCACGAACGTGAGCTCGCGTTCGAGCTCGTTCGGGGGCCAGCCTTGATGGCCGTCAAGGGGTACCAGGCGCCGGAGGTCGAGGAGACGTATCGGCGCGCGCGCTCACTCTGCGAGACCCTGGGCGATCCATCGCGCCTCTACTTCGTTCTTTGGGGCCTGTGGGCGAACCAGTTCGTGGCTGGAGAGCTCGGCGCCGCCCGCGCGTTCGGCGAGCAGGTCCTCCGCGTTGCGGAGCGAACAGGTGACGCCGCGCTTTTGGTACCGGCCTACCACGCCCTTGGGTACACGCTCTGTTACACCGCCGACTTCGAGAGATCTCTCGAGCTGGCTCGAGCGGGCATCGCGTTGTTCGATATGGAGCTCGAGCGACGCAACGTGCAATCCTTTCAGTTCTCTTCGACTGTGGCGCTCCATCACTTTGCCGCCGTCTGTCTGTGGATGCTGGGTTTTGCAGACCAGGCTTGGACGCACGCGCGTGAAGCCGTCGACCTCGCCAGAGCGCTGGACCATCCGCCCACGCTGGCGTACGCGCAGAGCGCCTTCGCTTGGGGCGCCCCATTTCTCGTGGGGGACGGAGCGGCGGTCGAGTTGGCGGGTCGCGAAGCGACCGATCTGTCGCGCGACGAGAAGTTCTCGCTGTGGCCACTCTTGGTGCAGGTCTTTCGAGGATGGTTCGAGGTCGTGGCCGGTGACACTGCGGGTGGGCTCGCGAACATGAGAATGGGCTACGCGGCATTCACCCGTTCCGGCGGGGGCATCCTTCGAACCACGATGCGCGCCCTTACCGCCCAGGCGAAACACAGAGCGGGCGACGCGCCTGGAGCGCTCGAGGTCCTTTCGGACGCCCTCTCGGACATCGCGTCGACGCACGAGCATAACTACGAGCCTGAGCTACATCGCATCCGGGGCGAAGTGCTTGCGAGCGCCGTATCGGGGCCGCTCCGGTCGGACCAAGAGGCCGAGGCGAGCCTGCGGGCCGCCTTGCGCCTGGCACGCGAGCAGCGGGCGCGCGCGCTGGAGCTGCGCGCGGCCTTGTCCCTCGATGCCTTTCTTCGCGATCGGGGGCGCCCCGAAGAGGGACGAGCGCTCTTGCAACGGTCCTACGATTCGTTCACGGAGGGGTGGGAGACCCCGGACTTGCGAGCCGCTCGGGCTGCGATTGGTTGAGAGAGGCGACCGCGCGCAGCTCCAGCGATTTGGCCCCGATCGATCGGGCGCTCTCGATCCCGCGACGAAAGAACGCGGTAGCCCGATCAGTCTCGCCGAGCGCCCGGCACGCCTCGCCTTGGAGCCGGAATAGCTCGGGCTCGCAATGGCGGTGCCCACCGCGCTCCATCTTGGCCAGGGCGTCCTCGATGACTGGAAACACGTCGTTCGGTTTGCCTGCCAAAAGGAGCGCTTCGGCGAGCAGTGTGCCGTCTTCGACAGCAAAGATGTCATTGCCAGTGGCCTGCATGGCCGCGATCGACGCCCGAATCTTGTCAGCCGCGGCCGCCGCATCGCCGCCTCGGCGAGCGTCCGACCACGCGATGTAGATGTCTGCCATCGGTACCCACAGCGCGAACCCCTCGGCAACCGAGAGGACGCGGGCGGCAAGGGCGCTCTCCCGTAGGCGATCCACGTCGTCCATCCATCGCAGGACACGAAGCTGCGCGCAGTGTCCGTACGCCAGCGTCGGCGGATGGCCCAGTCGCTCGGCGAGCTGCCGCGCGTTTTGGAGCCACTCCGCCGACTCCTCGCGATGGCCGAGCATCCAATGCGCCAGACTCCCATAGCTCCACATGCCGACACTGGGGGCAATCTGGAATATGGCTGCCAGCTCTTTGTCTCGTTCGAAGTCGAGGAGAGCTAGCGCGGCCTCCGCGTGTCGAATCGCCTCGACGTATTCCCCTCGGTACATTTTCGTATATCCGACGATGTCCCGGCCCTCCGCGATCAGCTTGGGATCACCCGTCGCAGACGCCATCCCGAGCACTTGGCTCGCCGCGTCTAGCGCCGCATCCATCTGCCCGCGTAGAAAGTGAATCGACCACAAGCCCCAGGTCGCCTGAAAGAGCTTGGATCCGTCGGAACGGGCCAGAGCGAGGTCCCGAAGGCGCGCCGTAGAACGTTCCACCTCGGGCGAAGACCATCCGACGGTGGCCATGTACGCTGGGCCGATCGCAGCCTGGAGATCCATTTCGACGATCGTTCGCCCGGGCTCCTCCAGGGCATCGACGATCTCGATGGCATGCTCCAGATGCTTCGCCGCTTCGGCGACCGCGGTGCGCCCGAGCGCTCTCAAGCCGGCATCCTTGAAAAGCGAAACCGCGACGTCGCGACGCCCCGCGTTCTCCGCGTGATACGCCGCCGTCTCCGGCCGAGCCGCAATGAGCTCGGGGAACTTGTCGCACAACGCAACGAAGATGCGCTCGTGCACGCGCGACCGTTCGCTCTTCAGCAGCGTTCCGTAGACGGCATCCTGGATTAGGGCGTGCTTGAAGACGTATACCGAGACCGGCGGCTCGCCGTGAGCGAACGCCAGCTCGGTGCGACAGATCCGGTTTAGGTGCTCTTGGAGCTTGTCGTCAGGGATTCCCGCGACGGCTTGGATCAGCGGAAACGAAAACTCGCGCCCGATCGCCGCGCCGAGATGGGCCACGCTCTTGCTCTCGCCGAGGCGATCGAACCGCGCCAGGAGCGACGCGTGGACGGTCGTCGGGATCAACTGCTCGTCGAAGACTCCGGCGAGCTCGTACCGGTCGCCTGCGATTCGCAGCGCTCCAGACTCGAGCACCGCCTTGGTCACTTCCTCCACGAAGAGGGGAACCCCCTCGCTCCGATCGGCGATGCGTCGCACGAGCAGCGGCGGCAATGCACGGCCCCCCGTGACGTGCGACACCATCGCGGCGATCTCGTCACCGTTCAGACGCGCCATCTCGATCGTTCGGACGTGGGGTCCCGACCAGCGAGCGACGAACTCGGGACGTGCCGTCACGCAGACGAGCGTACGTTCTCCGGGTCTCTCCCGCGCCAACAGGTCCAAGAAGTCGAGCGTCGACGGGTCGGCCCAGTGGACGTCCTCGACGAGAAGCGCGAGTGGCAATCGCTCCGCCAATGACGCGACCCACTGCCGCAACGTCTCCAGCGTTCGCAGCCGCCTTCGGACCGGAGACCAGTCCGAAATAGGAGCGTCGTCCACGCCCGGCAGCGACAAAAGCGCAGCCATGAGGGGGAGCGCGTCCGCCTCGAAGCGCGAGTGCTCGCCGAGCATGGTGCGCAGCGCCTCGACCTTGGCCTCGGGCGTCGCGCTTCCCTGAACGCGCTCGATGATGCGACGGTCGAGCGATTCGACGAGTGGCGCAAACGCCGTCGCCTGCGCGAGAGGTGAACAGTAGCAATCGACGACGAGAGCCGGGGCGTTCAGCACCGTGTGTCGGAAACGGTGCACGATGCGCGATTTGCCGATACCGGCTTCGCCGCGGACGATCACGACGCGGTCGGCGCCGTCGCGTACTTCTTTCCAGACTTCTGCCAGGCCAGACGATTCCGATTCTCGGCCGACGTGAGGCGTGAGCCCCCGGCGCGTGGCCGCGTCCAGCTTCGTGCGTGCGCCCGTCGGCCCAAGCACGCGAAATAGCTCGACCGACGAACTGAAGCCTTTGAGCCTTTGTTGGCCGAGGGATTGAAGCTCGAAGTAGCCGCGGACCAGCTTGGCTGTCGACTGTGAAATAACCGCTGTGTCGTCGTCAGCATTGGATTGAATCCGCGCGGCGAGATTGACCGTCTCGCCCACCGCCAGCCGGTCGTGTGCGCCCCTCGGGCCGACCTCGCCCACGACGGCGGTGCCGGTATGGATCCCCGTGCGGACGCGTATCTCCGTGCCGAGGCGCTTTCCGATTCCGTCATTGACCAGTTTGGCGCCTTCGAGAATGCCCAACGCGGCGCGGATGGCGCGAGCCGCGTCGTCCTCCTGCGCCGCAGGATATCCGAAGTACGCCATCACACCGTCGCCGAGGAGTTGCGAGACGTGGCCCCCGTGACGTCCGACGCAATCGCGACAAACGCCATGGTAGCTCGCCAGCAGATCGCGGAAGTCTTCCGGGTCGAGTCGCTCGGCGAGCTCGGTTGCACCCACAAGCCCGCAGAAAAGGACGGTGAGCTGGCGTCGCTCGGCCTCCGACGCGCCTTGTTCGGCGCCCTGACCGCAGACCACGCAGAACTTCGCGCCGGGCTGCAGCGCGGTTCGGCATTGCTGGCAGTAGCCGGCCACGGTCATGACTAGCCCGATCGCTCCCGCGCCCGCAAGCGCTCCTCGGCCTCGCAGTAGGAATCCGCGAGGAGCTTCACACACGTCGGTCGTCGCCCAGACGCTGACTGCCCAAGGCCGGCCGGAGAACCCGGCGAAGCTCCTGGAGGTAGCGCCGGTGTGGACCGGCGGCCCGAGACCCTGGTGGTGCGCCGCTCGGACTCGACGGCGTCGTTACCCGCATCGTCCGGATAGGGCGCGTCTTTATCGGGCAGAGCGACCATGCTCCGGAACAAGATACCCCACGGCAGCTTTCGGCAGAAGGGGCGCGTGGGGCTTAGTCCGGCTCGCACACGGCCGAACCGAAGGAAACCTTTGACGCCGCCAGCCGGGCCCGGAACTCTTAGCGCCGATGTCCTCGTCTGATTCGCTTCGCAGGCGCCTTTCCGACCTCGTCGCCGCCGATACACAGAACCCGAGCGGTGACGAAGCGCCGCTCGTCGCGGCCCTCGCCAAGGAGCTGAGCGCGCTCGGTGCTTCGCGGGTCGAGACGTTCGCGGTCGGGCGGCACCGCGCTGTCCTTGCCGCGTTCGGACCATCGCCGCGCGTTCTCGTCAACGCGCACATCGACACGGTGCCGGCAAACTCCGGATACACGTCGCCGCCGCTCGAGCTGACCGAGAGCGGAGGCCGCCTCTACGGTCTCGGGTCTGCGGATACGAAGGGCGCGATCGCCGCCGCTCTCCAGGCGATTGCCGATCGCTCCGCCGCGGGCCGTCCCATCGCGAACACGGCGTTTCTGTTTTCTGGGGACGAGGAGTGCGGAAACACGGTCCTGCGCTTCTTTCTCGAATCGGGACGGGCGCGCGGGATCGAGCGAGTCGTCGTCTGCGAGCCCACCGGCTGCCGCGTCGGGGTTCGGCACCGGGGCATCGGCGCCGCGCAAGGCGTGGCCACCTCCCCGGGGGGGCACTCCTCCCGCGCCGATTCGATCCACGCGCCGATAGCGACGCTCGCGCGCGCCGCGGCGGCGATCCACGACTGGGGACGCGAAAGGCGCGGCGAGGGACCGCGCGGGTTCGAGGGACTCTGCGTCAACGTCGCAGCGATCGACGGGGGCATCGCCTTCAACGTGGTGCCCACCCGCGCGACGCTCACCGTCTCCTTCCGCCCCTGGCCGGGCGCCGACGTTCTCACGCTGCACCGCGATGTCGAAGAGCGGGCGCGCGCCGCGGCCGCGCCCGACCCGATCGATTGGCAGATCGCCGTCGCGAACCCGCCGTTCGCGTCCCGCGACGTCGGGGCGTTTGCGCCGCTGCTCGGCGAGCGGGCGGGCGCGCCGGTCGATTTGCATTTCTGGACAGAGGCGGCGCTTTTTTCAGCCGCCGGAATCGACGCGGTCGTCTTCGGTCCGGGCGAGATCGCGCAGGCGCATGCGGCCGACGAGTTCGTCGACACTGCCCAGCTCGAAGAGGCGCGTGACGTCTTCATCCGAGGGTTGCCGTGATGGAGGCCGAGATCATCCAGCGATTTCTCGAGAGCGTCGGACAAAAGGCCGACGTCGACCTCTACCTCCGCCTCTTTCGCGCGCAGGAAAAGGAGAGCTTCGCCCTCATCGCCGCCGACGCGCAGATCGTGCGCACGGCGCTCGACCCGTTCCACTTCGATCTCCGGATCCTCGCCGGCCTGGGCCTCTGTCCCGTCGTCTTGCTCGGCCTCTTCGACGCCAAGGACGCCGACCGCCAGGCGACGCGCGTCCACGACTGGCTTCTCGAGGATGCCGTCCCTGCGCGCATTCTTTCGAGCTCGCGCGGCGCCGAGGAAGAAACCGTGAGCGCCGTCCGCGAGCTCGTTCACGCCGGCACCATCCCGCTCGTGTCGCTCGAAGCGGCGCGCGACGCGACAGTCGACGGACGCTTCGACGTCCTATCGGCCCTCGCCTCGCGCCTATGCACGCGCAAGGTCATTTTTCTCTCCGCGACGCGCGGTCTCGAGCGCGAGGGGCTTCCGCACATCTCGGACGTGAACGTCGCGACGGACTACGAGCGTCTGGTCGGAACGAAGGGACAGCTCGCGCCGCGGCACCACACGCTGCTCCGCCAGGCAAAGCACCTGCTAGACGAAGTGCCGCATCGCATGAACATCGCCGTCGTGAGCCCCCTCGCGCTCCTGCGCGAGCTCTTCACCGTGAGCGGGGCTGGGACCCTGATCCGCAAGGGATCGCGCGTCGAGAGTCGATCGACGTTCGATCACGTCGATGTTCCTCGCCTGCGCGCGCTCATCGAGTCGGCGTTCGGACGGATGCTCCGGCCCGAGGCCCTCGAACGCGGTGTGGAGCGGATCTTCATCGAGGAACACTACCGCGGCGCCGTGCTCCTCACGCCGTCGCCGGCGGGACCGTATCTCTCGAAGTTTGCCGTCGAGCGTACGGCCCAGGGCGACGGCATCGGCGGTGACATCTGGAACGTCATGGTCCGCGAGTACCCGAGCTTCTTCTGGCGCGCTCGCCCGGACAACCCAATCACGCCCTGGTACGCGCGCCAGTGCGACGGGCTGGCGCGTTTCGAACATTGGCACGTCTTCTGGTGCAACCTGCCCCCCGCCCGAATCCCCGCGGCGATCGAATACGCCCTCGGCCAGCCGGCGGATTTCTAGGCGACGCCCGGTCCCACCCGGTCTGCTAGCGGTTGCCGCGGTGTTGCGACGCCGCTTCCACCCGCCGAGGAGGCGAGAAAATGCGCACATACGTACCGACTGCCGCAATGGCGTTCTTCCTCTTCGCGGGGCCCCCACCCTCGCGGGCTCTCGTTTTTCGAGATGCCGGTCGACATGACCGGCGTCAATCCGCCTATTTGGTCGGCAGTCCCTTGGAGTGACGCGTCCGGGAACAGCGGGATCGATGTCGAGTCTTCATCGACGGGCGCCGATGCGCTCGTCGCGCCGCGGTTCTCCCCCGACCCCTTCGCGACCGGTGCTCCCAACTATTCTCTTACCCTTTCGAATCGATGGAACAACGTTTCATCGGAGACGTGGCACGCCGTGTTCGATCCCGACAAGCGATGGGAAGACGTTTACGGATGCTCGAACTGACGGCCTCCGCTCCTTCCCGAGAGGTGACGCAAGCGCGAGCGTCGGCGTTCTTTCCGTGGGACTCGATGCGCCGCGTCGGCGACCGCCAACCTTACCAGCGGCTACGTTGGGCATGGTTTTTTACGCTCCCTCGAGAACGGTGCTCGCCAACGGCGGTTCGTTGCGCGCCTGCGCGTGGGGTCGTTTTTCTCATGAAGACAGACGTCGCCGGCAACTAACAAGGTGGGGTTCGCTGTCCGAACGCGGCGCGAACTTCGCGACGACCGTCCAAACCGGCCGCAACCTCGCGGGTGATGCATGACGAGACGTATGAGTGTTCGGAGCACGTATCTGTGCGGGTTGAGCCTGAGCGTCGGACTCGCATGTACGGCGACCGTAGGAGGTGTGGGCGGCCAAGGTGCGGGCTCGGGCGGACCTTCCGGCGGCGCGGGGTCCGGTGGAGTCCAGGGCGGCGCGCCAAATGGTTCGGGCGCAGGCGCCGCCGGAGGCTCGACCGGTGCGACGGGGGCCACGGGCACCTCCAGCGGCAGCTCGATCCCGGCCGATTGCGTCGGCGCCCCGGCGCAGGCGTCGGCCGTGCACGCGCGGCTGCTTTCGCCGAGCCAATACGACAACACGATTCAGGACCTATTGAGCGTCGGGGGGAGCCCGGCCGAGACGAACAACCTTGCCGGCGGCGAGACGGCCGCGCTCGACAAAACGGCTCTCGGCTTCCGCGCGACCGCGGCCGCGTCTGTCGCCGCGCAGGCCGCGGCGAACCTAGCGGCGTGGTCGCCGTGCACAGCGGCAAATGCCGCGGCGCAGGCGGCTTGCGAGCTTCAAATCATTAACGAGGTCGGGCAGCGCGCATACCGGCACGCGCTCTCGTCGGACGACGTCGCCCAAATGAAAACCCTCTTCGAAGCCGGCGTCGCGGCCGGAGGCGATTTCGCGACCGGGGTCGACTGGCTTCTCACCGGGATCCTGCAGACACCCGACTTCCAATATCAACTGGTTCGCCCGGCGGCGACGGAGCAAGCGGGGCAAGTGGTGCCGATCGCGGGGTACGAGATGGCGAGCCGCCTGTCGTACGCCGTGTGGGACTCGATGCCCGACCAGGCGCTCTTCGCCGCGGCCGCCGCCGGACTGGGCGACGCCGCGAGCGTCCAGGCGGAGGTCACGCGGATGACGCAAAATACCGCGCTGCTCGTCCGCGGGATGAGCGCGTTCTACTCGAATTGGCTGAACACTCCGGCTTACGCCGAAGGGATTGTCAAGAACGATGCCCAGGGAAACCCCGACACGAACTTCACGCAAGCCGTGGCCGTGTCACTCGGGCAATCGATCTTGATGGGGGCGACCCAGCTCTACGCGGCGCCGTCGCCCAACGTCTCGGCTCTCTTTACGGGCGAGACATATTACATGAACGACGTACTTCAAAAATACTATGGCGTGGCGGGCCCCGGCACGCCGACGTTCACGCCGGTCGACGTGGCGGGCCAGCACCGGAGCGGCCTTCTCACCCACCCGGCGTTTTTGGCCGTGAACGCGCGTCCGCAGGTGACCGCGCCCATCCTTCGCGGCTACTTCGTCACGTCGAACCTCTTGTGCCTCGGCTTGCAAGTGCCGACGAACATCGTAATTCCCAATTTGGCCGAGACGCCCCAGCCCGGGCTTACGACGCGAGAGCTCATCGAACAAACCCACGTTCAGGCCCAGTGCCAAAGTTGCCACAACGTCATCGATCCTCCGGGATTCGCGCTCGAGGGGTTCGACCCGGTCGGCAACGTCCGTACGACCGACAACGGTAAGCCCGTCGACACCTCCGGGACGATGGTCGGCGCGGGGGATCTGAGCGGTCCGTTCGCGAACGGCGACGAGTTCTTGAGCAAGGTCCCGAAGAGCGCCACCGTGAAGGCTTGTTTTGCGCAGCAGTTCCTCGAGCACGCCGTGTCCGGCGAGGTCTCGACGCCCGTCGCCGCCAGCGACCACTGCTCCGTCGCCGAGGTGAGCGGTCAGTTCGCGCAGTCGGGCGACCTCGTGGGTCTCGTGGGGTTGGTCGCGGCCAGCAACTCATTTCGCTTCCGCACGTCAGAAGGAGCTCCGTAAATGAAGCTTTCGACCTACGGCCGTCTGCAGCGGCGCGACTTCATCAAGTGGATCGGCGGCGCGGCCATCGCCCTCCCTTCTCTCGAGCTCTTCGATCTGCAGGCAAGCGCGCAGACCGTGGCGAAGACCGCCAAGTTTGCGGTCTTCATCTACACGAACGACGGAATGCATCCGCCCGCGTTTTTCCCGCCGAGCGGCAGCACGGACCCGACCGCCAGCGCGACCTTGTCGCCCCTCGCGCCGCACAAGGGCCAGGTCATTCTCTTGGGGGCTCCGGTCGACGCGACGAACTACCCGCTCTCGAACACGGGGCTCACGTATAACCAGAGGCCCGCGCAGCACCAGGCGAACATCTGCTTTACGGCCTCGAAGAAGACGTTCAAGATCACGCCCGGGCAGGCGAACGCCGACGGCGGTCCGGCCATCGTCAACCAGGGCGACGGGCCTTCGATGGACTACGTCATCGCCCAGACGTACAAGCAAAATCCGCTGCTCTTGGCGATGCACCCGTGCGGCGGCGACACCCCGTCGGACGTGACGTTCAACGAGTCGGGCAACCCGCAGACGCGCCTATTCTTGCCGGCCACGATCCTCTCGACGGTCTTCGGCACGACCATGGCGGGGCCCATGACCGGGGCACAAAGCGTAGCCGCGCTCGCGAAGCAAAACGCCATCACGAACTTCTTGAACAGTCACTTCGCCACGCTGCGGCCACAACTCAGCGCTTACGACAAGGCCGTGATGGATAAGCACCTGGCGCAGCTCCAGGCGTACGAGACCGACGTGGCGAACCGCTTGATGAATTCGGCGAGCCCAACCGCGGGGTGCGCCGCCCCCTCGGCCGCGGCGGTGCCGGCGCCCGCGCAAGACGGGTCGGAGACCAAGGCGTTTTCGAACTTCATCATGCAGACGATTTCGATCGCCTTCAATTGCGCGATGAACAAGGTGGCGACCGTGAGCTTCGGGTACCCCGGTGGCGGTGGGGTCGGCGGCCTGCGGATGCCCTGGCTCACGTACAACGGGGCGAGCTTCGACGACCCGCTCCACTTCGTCTCTCACAACAACGGCGACGTCGCGTTGACTGCGAAATACGCGCTCATGAACCAGTGGATCGTCAGTCAGATGGCGCTGTTGATGGACACGCTCAAGGCGATTCCTACCGCAAGCGGCACGCTCCTCGACGACACCGTGATCTACCTCACGAACCGCCACGGAAACGGCAACGGCCACACGAACTACGCGTTACCCGGAATCATCGGCGGAGGTGCCGGCGGGTACTTCAAGACGGGGCAAAACGTCGTTCTCTCCAAAGCAACGAGCCCGACCGACGCGCTCATCTCGATTGCGAGCGCGATGGGCGTCTCGGTCCCGGCGTTTCCCCTGCCGACCTTCAACGGTGTGGCGTGCGCGAGCGCGGGGGGCGTTTACAGCTCCACGACGGAGATCACGCAAATCAAGGCATAGGGTCGTTGGGCGGTAGCCCGCGCTGCGGCTGTCACGAGGGCAAGAGAACAATCGAACATGGTCGGGATTGCTTCATTCGGGCAAGGTCGGAACGTGGCCGCGAGCCTTGTGTGCGCGGCGCTCTCGGCGTGCGGCGGGACGGACACGGCGAGTTCGACCTCGCCGCCGGGCGCGACCTCCCCAAGGGGCGCTCCGTCGGCCGGCGGTTCCGAGACCGCGCCGAGCGACGCCGCCTCCGGCGATTCGGGCTCAGGCAGCGCCCTTTCCCCGCCCGGGCCCGGCGGCGCGACCGTCGACGACGCCGGGGCGTCCGCAAGCGCGGGGCCGCAGCAAGGGCCTGGCGGCGGCGGGACAGCCGCCACGGACGCCGAAACGGCAGCACCACCTGCGGGTGGCGGCACGGAGGATGGGTCGACGGTCCCCAACGGTGCGACGGGCAACCCGGGCGGGGCGGGCGACGCAAACGCGCCTCCTTCCCCGGGCGACGGCGGCACCGTCGGCTGCGGCAGTGCGACCTTTTGCGACGGATTCGAGGGTGCGACGACGCTAAGCGCCAACTGGGGAGTCGACAGCACGGTCCCCGCGAACGTCGTCGAAGTCGTGACGGGCAAGGCGCACTCGGGCACGAACTCGGTGCACATCACGTTCGCGACGACGGCAGGCCAGACGTTCATTCACGAAAAAGTCGGGTTTCCGCTCACCGGGACGTCCTGGGGCCGCGTCTGGCTCAACATCGCGACCGCGGTGAACACGTCGCACTGCATGTACATCGAGGCGACAACCGGCGTGAACTTGGTCAAATACGGTGTTCGCCCGTTGAACACGCAGGGGGACATGTCGGTCAACGTTTCTCCACCGGACAACGGCGTCACGTCGACGATGCCGCTCGTTCGCAATACGTGGACGTGCTTCGAGTGGCAAATCACCGGCGCCGGGGGCACGGGCAGCGTCGTGCTTTACGCGAACGGCACGTTGGTGACCTCGATATCCGGAATGCCGATTCCCGCCACGCTGATCGAGCAACGCGTTGGTTACGAGCACAACAGCGTAGACACCGCCGGCGGGGAAATGTGGATCGACGACTACGCCATTGGGTCGACGCGCATCGGGTGCAATTAGCACTAGCACTTAGCTAGTACGATTCGGCATTACGTGGCCACATTCCCGGCGCTCACGGCGACAGCACGGGCACGACGTGGCGGCCATTGCGACGATAGACGTGGAAATCGTGGTCCAGAGTCAAAACCACGCTGTCGGGACCGGTCTCGGTCATCCGGACGAGACATGCATCGGCGAGCGACATGGGCACCGAATGGTACTTCTCCATCAGCTTGCGGACGGCCGTGATCTCGGAGGCCAGGCGAAAATCGAGCGCAAGATGGTCGGCGAGCGCGAGGACCGCATCCTCGCCGCCCGCGAATGAGCGAAGGAGAAAGCACGCCTCGACCAGCACCGCCTCGCATGTCGCGAGCGGAAGCGAGGCGCTCGACGTGAGCCGCGAGAGCGTTTGCGTGGCCCATGCGTGGTGGGG
>Ga0265313_10001156_pt1 | contig 25214 bp, 18 predicted proteins | sample 4123metaG_FD_203122 | JGI IMG/M metagenome (GOLD analysis project Ga0265313, IMG submission 203122) | Rhizosphere microbial communities from Carex aquatilis grown in University of Washington, Seatle, WA, United States - 4-1-23 metaG | ecosystem: Host-associated > Plants > Roots > Rhizosphere >...
ACCCTGGTTCTGGTCACCCACGACCTCGACGAAGCGCTGTACCTGGGTGACAGGGTTCTGATCATGGGCTCCAATCCCGGGATCATCCGGCGCGAGGTGACGGTCGACCTCCCTCATCCCCGTGACCGCCGCGACCCGCGCCTCGCCGAGACCAAGGCCGAGCTGTTGACCGAGCTTTATAACGCGCACGTGATCTGACCGATTTTCCACGGTGCCTGATCCGGTGGCGGGACCAAGCGGATGTGCTGCGAGTATCCCCTCATCCCCAGTTGTCCCAGAGCTTGGGCTTGACCAGCCTACTTTCGCCACCCGATTTTACTTTTCCTGGCAGAGCTGAACAGCGACTAAGGCTTTCTAATTGGCGATCCAAGTCGCAAAAACACGGTTCCTTTTTCCCTCTCTCTTGGCGGTGTTCCCTAATTAGATTAGGGGCACATGCCTGACACGGTATCTCGCCACCGTTGAGACCGCTGCGATCCGGCGCTTGAGGGAAGCCGGTGTCCGTGTTCAATCTATTGCCCCTCCCCCAGCGAACGGCTCCAGGTTGGATGTAATAATCCAACTGACCGTGACGGGGACCTTCCATACCGAAGAAGAAACATACGCCGCCCGTGTCGCCGTCATGCAGGCCCTCCATTCCGCGTCGATCAAATGTTCGTCGGCCTCGCGGTCCTGGGCCTGATGGGCTTTTGCACCGACCGGCTATTCAACTATTTCGTCCGTGCCCCGTCAGACCAGATAGTAAATCCGGGGACCATGTGCCGGTCCGGGCTGGACCGCGCCGGGTCGCCCCGCCAGATGGTAGGCGTGGCGAACAGCGTTCAGCGTCGCCGAATAGTCGCGCTCCTCCTCGCGGAAGATCAAATCGGCAGGATGGTGGCCGGTAGTCCCGATGCGCTCCAGCGCCACCAAAAGGTCCGGACGCACGCCGGCCAGCAGGACGGTGAGTCCCCGCCCCCTCGCCTCGCGCAGAAAGAGGTCGAGCACTTCCAGGCTGACCACGTCGGGATTGCGCACCCGCTTGAGGCGAAGCACCAGATAGCCGGTGACCGCCACTTCGGCTCGCTCGGCCGCTTCGTGCAAGGCGCGCTCCAAGTCAGGCGCGGCACCGAAGAACAGCTCGCCCTCAACGTCGTAGATCAGCACGTCGCCGCCGGGCGGATCGGTGGGAATGCGGGCGCGCACCACGTTCTCGGGCGCCACTACCAGTTCCTGGACCTTGAGTTTGGCCGCGCGCGGCAGGTACCAGGCGATGGACAACAAGGCGCCGATGAGAATGGCGAACTCCACCCCGATGGCCAGCGCCGAGACGGCGGTAACCGTTGCCAGCACCGCGTCGTAGCGCGACGCGGTGAGCGTCCGACGCAGCCGCTCGAGGTCGATCAGACGCGCCGCCGCCACCACCAGCAGCCCCGCTAGGGCCGCCTTGGGAATGTAGGCGGCCAGCGGCGCCAGAAGCAGCACCGCCACCGCCACGATGCCGGCGGTGAACACGCCGGAGAACCGGGTGACGGCGCCGGCCTGATAGTTGATGGCGGTGCGCGAGAGCGAACCGGCGCCCGGCATGCAGCGGAAGAAGCCGCCCACCAGATTGCCGACGCCTTCGGCTAGGCACTGGCGGTTGTAGTCCAGGGGCTGGCGGCTCTTGTGCGCGATGGCCTTGGCGATGGCAAGTGCCTCCAGCAGACCAAGGATGCCGATGGCAAGCGCGGAGGAAGACAGATCGACCAGCCAGCCGAAGCGGATCTCGGGAACATGGAACGTGGGGAGCGCCGGCGGCACCGCCTCGATCAGCGCCACCGCCGTCTTGCCGCCCGGCGGCGCTACCGACCAGCCCACCAGATAGGCGACGAGCGAGAGCAGCACCACCGAGAACAGCATGTCCACCTGGGGCAAGCGGAAGTGCCGCACCACCCGCTTGGACACCAGGGCCAGCACGATGCCGCCCACGCTGATGGCCACGGCCTTCAGGTTGTAGGGCGCGGCCTGCACCAGGGTCAGATAGAGGCGTTCGAGCACGTGCTGGTGCCCGGTGCCCTGCGCCTTGACCCCCAGCGCGTTGGCCGTCTGGCCGATGATGGTGAGCAAGGCGGCGCCGCTGATAAATCCGGTCACCACCGATTCGGAGATATAGCGCGTGACGTCGCCCAGCCGGGTCACCGCGACGGCGATCTGCACGATGCCCACCATCACCGCCAACAGGAACATCGCCTCGTAGGCGTCCAGCTTGGCATCCGGGTCGATAAAGGCCAGCGCGCCGAAGGTGACGAGCGACACCGCTCCGGTGGGGCCGTTGACCAGATGGCGCGAGGAGCCCAGCAGTCCGGCGATGGCGGTGAACACGATGGCGGTATAAAGACCGAAGCGGGGATCGACTCCCGCGATCAGCGCATAGGCCATGCTTTGGGGAAGCGAAATGGCCGCCACCGTCAAGCCGGCGACGAAGTCCAGACGCGTCGAGGCCAGGACGTCCGGGCCGAGCTTGGCGCGGAGCGCGGGAAGAGTCAGGGCCGCAACGAAGGTCATGGCGTCGCTCCTTGTTCCGTCCGGGGCTTCGGCGTATAGACGGTGTCGATAATTCCGTTCTCGGCAAAGAAGGTCTGCTGAGCGTCGGACCAGTCCCGGGCAATGGCGGTGACGGGGAAGGTGGCGATGGGCGGCAGGCTGTCGGCGTGGCGCGCCAGCACCTCCTGATTGAAAGGGCGATAGCCGTCCCGCGCGATGACCTCCTGCGCCTCGTCGGAGAACAGGAATTCAAGATAGGCCCGAGCCAGCTTGGCGCTGCCATGCTTGGCGACGTTGCTATCGACCCAGGCCACGGTGGGCTCGGCCAGAATGCTGATAGGCGGATAGACGATCTCCAGGCCACCTTTGGATTCGGCGACCTCGCGTAGCGCCTCGTTCTCCCAGGCGAGATGGACGTCGCCCTTGCGCTCGACGGCGAAGGCCACGCCCGCCGCCCGCGCCGCTGCCACCAGGAAGGGGGCGTGGTCGTAGAGCTGGCGCAGGAAGTCGCGCGCAGCCGCCGGGCTGCCCCCCCTCACCACCACCGAACCCCAGGCCGCCAGCGCCGTCAGCTTGCCGTTGCCCGAAGTCGTGGGATCGGGGGTGATGACCTCGACATTTGGGCGGACCAGATCGGGCCAGTCTCGGATGTCCCTCGGATTGCCCGTCCTCACGACGAAGACGATGGTGGACGAGTAGGGCCGCGAGTGGTTGGGCAGGCGATCAATCCAGCCGTCGTCGATCAGGCCGCGCTTGTGGATGCCCTCGACGTCGGACGGCAGTCCCAGCGTGACCACGTCGGCCCCCTGCTCGCCACTGGCGACGAGGCGCGCCTGATGCGACGATCCCCCGTGGGACTGGCGGATGGCGATGCTGCCCCCCGTCTGCTCGGCGAACCTGGCAACGAAAATCGGGTTGAGATGCTGGTAGAGCTCCCGCGTCGGATCGTAGGAGACGTTCAGAAGGTGATGGGCGGCATAACCCTCGACATTCCGGGTGAAGATCAGGATGACGGCGGCCGCCGAGGCCAGGATTGCCGTCAGGTTGACCCATGAAATCCGCATCGGCCACCCCCTACAAAAATATCAATCTAGTAGTTAGGTTCTTTTTAAAGGCGTGTCAATCGGAACTCGGCGGAGCCAATGGACTTTAAGGCCGGAATGACAAAGCGGTCAGCAAAATAACGTGTTATCTAGTAGCTTTATATATTATAGTTCCGCGCCGCGATCTCCCCCTCGCCAGCGGCGATCCCCGGCTCATGGACAAAGGCGCTGAAGGTTTTCCGCAATATGAACATCGCCATCTGCGACAGGGCACGCCTCGGCGTCGGCCCGACCCTTGGAGACACCTTGGCTTGGTCGGCCCGCTATTATCCCGCCAAGCCGGCCCTGGTGGACTGGACAGGCGCCGAGCGCCGGGTCTGGTCCTATGCCCAACTGGAGGCCGAAGTGAACCGCCACGCCCATGCCCTGCTGGGCCTGGGCACCGGGCGGGGCGACGTGGTGGCGGCCTTCCTCTACAATACACCGGCCTTCGTCTTCACCTTGCTGGCGGCTGCGCGGATCGGGGCCGTGTTCAATCCTGTCAACTACCGCCTGGCGGCGGGTGAACTGGCCTTCATTCTCGAGGACGGCGGCGCCAAGGTGGTGCTGTTCGAGCAGGAAGGCTCCGACGTGGTGGCCAAGGCCCGCGCCAGCGACACGACACAGCGTCATTGGATCCTCGCCGATCCAGGCCCGGCACCCGAGGGCACGCTTTCCCTGGCCGCGCTGCTGGACGGCCAGCCGCGAAGCGATCCGGGCGTGGTGGTGGACGAGCTGGATTACTGCATCCTGATGTATACCAGCGGCACCACCGGCCAGCCCAAGGGGGTGCTGCACACTCATCGATCCAAAATCGCCCATAACGCATTAATGCATCAGGCCATGGGGCTGGTGCACGAGGATGTGGGTCTGGCCGTCGCGCCCCTCAACCACACCGCCGAACTGCACACCAGCTTCCTGCCCCGTCTGCAGCTGGCGGCGACCCAGGTGCTGCTGCGCCGCTTCGACGCCGCCGAGGCGCTGCGCCTGATCGAGGTGGAGAAGGTCACCCACTTCTTCGCCGCGCCCACCATGATCAACATGCTGCTGCACCATCCCGACCTCGAGGACCGCAACCTCAAATCGCTGCGACTGGTGGAATACGGTGGGGCGTCCATGGCGCCCCACCTGATCCGTGAATGGGACGCCCGGGTGGGCGCGGGGCTGGTCCAGGTCTACGGCACCACCGAGATGGGGCCCTGCATGTCGGTTCTGGGCCCCGCCGAGCAGCTCAGCCTCGCTGGCTCGGCCGGCCGGCCGGCCCTTGCCCACGATCTGGTGGTGGCGCGCCTGACCAAGGACGGCTCGCCCACCGATCCGGCACGCCCTGCGGCGCCTAGCGAAGTGGGCGAGATCGTGGTGCGGGGCCCCTGCATGATGGGGGGATATCTCAACCGCCCCGAAGCCAACGAGAGGGCGCTGGCCTTCGGCTGGTACCACACCGGCGATCTGGGCGCGCTGGACGGCGACGGCGTGTTGTGGATTCGCGACCGTATCGACCACATGATCAATTCGGGCGCCGAGAACGTCTATCCTCGCGAGGTGGAGGACGCGCTGATCGCGCATCCCGACGTGGTCGAGGTGGCGGTGGTAGGTGAGTCCGACCCTGTCTGGGGCCAGGTGGTGGCCGCCCATGTGGTGGCCAAGCCCGATTCCGGCCTTTCGCCCCAGGCGCTGGACCACTTCCTCCTGGGTGGCGACCGGCTGGCGCATTACAAGCGCCCCCGGCGCTACCATCTGGTGCAGGACCTACCCAAGACCACCAGCGGCAAGATCCAGAAGCACCTGCTAAACCACGAGGCTGCCAAGCCAGACCACGGCCATGAGTGAGTGCCTTGCCCGGACCTCCACGACATCGCCCCGACGAGACAAGGGGGGGCGAGAACACCTTGAAAGGCCGGCGGAGCATCCTGGCGTCCCCGCCAGGGATTGGCACCGAGGGTCAGCGCCCCAGATGCTCCAGAGATAACGGCGCCCGGTCCTTGACTGTCCGAATCACGAAATTACTTCTGACATCTTTGATTTCAGGGAACTTCAGCAGCTTTCCCACCAGGAACGCCTCGTAAGATCGGAGGTCTGGAACCACGACCTCCAGCAGATAGTCGATTTCGCCCGAAACGAGGTGGCAGGCAATAATTTCGGGAATGCCCTTGAACGCCTCCTGAATCGCCGAGGTCTGCTCCTCCCGATGTACCGCGATTTTGACGCCGACCATGACGGTCAGCCCCAGCCCGACTTGGTCGGGCTCAAGTTCCGCCCGATAGCCGCGAATGACACCATCGCGTTCCAATGCCTTGACCCGGCGCAGGCACGGTGTCGCGGACAGTCCGATGCGATCGGCCAGATCCGTGTTGCTCAACCGCCCATCACGTTGCAGGGCGGCGAGAATCCGTCGGTCAAAATCGTCAAGGCGACTGGTTGGCACATTTACCTCATATCGACTAGTTTGGTGGAATATTCTACCCGTAGCCTTGCGCATTTGGCGCCAACTCGCAAGGACATGCTACGCGGGGCCATGGGAAATTGGTGGTGGCCAAAGAGACGAGGCATCCGCCTTCCCCTCCCAGCCCCCCTTAGAATATGACTGTCGTAGGAAGAGCCATGCCCCAGACATCTCGCCCCGCCGTACTCGGGCTGATCGGCAATACCCCCCTGATCCAAATCACCCGGTTCGACACTGGGCCATGCCAGTTGTTCCTCAAGCTGGAATCTCAGAATCCGGGCGGCTCCATCAAGGATCGCATCGGCCTGTGGATGGTCGAGGCTGCCGAGCGCGAGGGCCGCCTGAAGCCGGGCGGAACCATCGTCGAGGCGACCGCCGGCAATACCGGGCTTGGCCTCGCCTTGGTTGCGCGCGCCATGGGCTATCGGATGGTACTGGTGGTTCCCGACAAGATGTCGACGGAAAAGATCCTGCAGCTCAAGGCGCTTGGCGCGGTCGTCCATGTCACGCGGTCGGACGTGGGCAAAGGCCATCCGGAATACTACCAGGACTATGCTGCCCGCATCGCGGCGGAAATCCCGGGGGCGTTCTTCGCCGACCAGTTCAACAACCCCAACAATCCAGCCGCGCATGAGCAATCCACCGGACCAGAGATTTGGGCGCAGATGGCCCATGCCGTGGACGCCATCGTTTGCGGAGTCGGTTCGGGAGGAACTCTCACAGGCTTGACCCGCTTCTTCCACCGGGCAAGCCCCTCGACCGAATTCGTGCTGGCCGATCCCGAGGGCTCCATCCTGACCGATTACGTCAAGACAGGCACCTTCGGCGAGGCCGGGTCATGGGCGGTGGAAGGTATTGGCGAAGACTTCGTTCCCCCCATCGCCGACCTCTCAGGCGTGCGGCACGCCTATCCGATTTCCGATGCGGAAAGTTTTGCCACCGCCAGGGAGCTGCTGCGAGCGGAAGGCATCCATGGTGGCTCGTCCACCGGGACACTGCTGGCTGCGGCACTTCGCTATTGCCGGGAGCAGACCACCCCCAAGCGAGTCGTCACCTTCGTCTGCGACACCGGCACCCGCTATCTGTCCAAGGTCTACAATGACAACTGGATGACGGATCAAGGTCTGTTGCCTCGCCAATCGTTCGGGGATCTCCGGGATCTGATCGGGCGCCGCTTTGAAGATGGCTCGGTAGTCAGCGCGGCCCCCACCGATCCGCTCCAGACAGTGTTTCTGCGAATGCGCTATGCCGAGGTTTCCCAATTGCCGGTTATCGACGACGGCCGGATTGTCGGCCTCATCGATGAATCGGATCTGCTCGACCGCGTGCGCAGCCAAGCCTCCCGCTTCCAGGACCCCGCAACGTCGGCCATGAACCAGACCTTGGAAATCCTGCATCCCGACGCGGGGATCGAGGCGGTGCAAGACGTCCTTGATCGTGGTCTGGTGGCCATCATCGCCGACGGCCCAACCTTCCATGGTCTGGTAACACGCTTCGACCTGCTCAATCACCTCCGGAAAAAGATCGCGTAATCATGTCCATCACCACATCCAAAAAGCACGCCTTCGGCACCAGGGTGATCCACGCCGGGCAGACACCTGACCCGTCCACCGGAGCGATCATGCCGCCGATCTACGCCAATTCCACCTACGCCCAGGAAAGCCCGGGCGTACACAAAGGACTGGATTACGGCCGATCGCACAATCCTACCCGCTGGGCCCTGGAGCGTTGCCTGAACGATCTTGAGGGGGGAGCCAAGGCCTTCGCCTTCGCGTCCGGGCTGGCCTCAATCGCCACCGTCCTGGAACTCCTGGAGTCCGGCGCGCATGTCATCGCCGGCGACGACCTGTATGGCGGCAGCTATCGGCTGCTCGAGAAGGTTCGCCGCAGAAGCGCCGGCCTCTCCTTCAGTTTCGTCGACCTTTCCAATCCCTCGGAACTGCTGGCGGCCATTCGGCCGGAAACCCGCATGCTTCTGGTGGAAACCCCGACCAATCCATTGCTGAAGCTGGTCGACCTGCAGGCCCTGGCCGACATCTGCCACAGCCGGAACATCATCACCGTCGCCGACAACACCTTCGCCACGCCATGGGCTCAGCGTCCCTTGGACCACGGCTTCGACATCGTCGTCCACTCCACCACCAAATATCTGAACGGGCATTCCGATGTGATCGGCGGAGCGGCAATCGTCAGTGAACACCCCCGCAATGCCGAACTGGTCGAGCGGCTGGGCTTCCTGCAGAATGCTGTCGGAGCCATCGCCGGCCCCTTCGATAGCTTTCTGACCTTGCGCGGAGTCAAGACGCTGGACGTGCGCATGCGCCGGCATTGCGACAACGCTGGCGATATCGCCGGCTGGCTCGAACGCCATCCGAAGGTTCAAAAGGTGCGCTACCCGGGGCTGCCTTCCCATCCCCAGCATGATTTGGCACGCAGGCAGATGCGCGGCTTCGGCGGCATGATCTCGGTGGCGCTCCGCACCGATTTGGCGGGCGCCCGGCGTTTCCTGGAAACCTGCCAGCTATTCACGCTGGCCGAAAGCTTGGGTGGCGTGGAGAGCCTTATCGAACATCCCGCCCTGATGACCCACGCCACCATCCCCGCCGACCAGCGAGCTCGTCTTGGGATCAGCGATGCTTTGGTGCGGCTGTCGGTCGGCATCGAGGATGTCGACGACCTGAAGCTCGACCTTACCGCCGCCTTGGATCGCATCGGATAGCCGAGGAAGCTCTCGATGCGCGACGTCTTTCAGAGGGGGCCGAGAAGATGGGCGATGGCCGCACGCAACCGCGCCGGCTTGACCGGCTTGGACAACAGCTCGTAGCCCTGGCGTTTGACCGCCGCCCGCACCGCCTCGGTGGTGTCAGCGCTGATCACCAGAGCCTGGATCGGATGACCGCATTCGGCCTCGATCCGCCCCAGGAGGTCCAGGCCGGTAATGCCGCCGTCCAGGTGATAGTCGACGATGAACAGTTCCGGTCTGGCGGCCAGGGCCGCCTGCGTCTCGTCCGGCTGACGCACCGGCAACGGAATGCAGCGCCAGGCAGCAAGTATCGTGATAAGGCTGTCCAGCGCGGCACCGTCGTCATCGATCACCATGACCCGTCTGCCGGCAAGCGACACCACCGGGTGAGCCACGTCTTCCAGGATAGCGGCATGGTCGCCGCTCCGGGTCGGGCTGAGGGGAACGCTGACTGCGAAGCATGACCCCCGCCCTTCCTGCGAACGCACATCGATGCCAAGCCCCAGCCCTTCGCAGATACGCTCGACTATGGTCAGGCCTAAGCCAGACCCGAAATCGTCGCCCCGGCGGCCTCGCACCAACTGATAGAACGGCATGAAGATATCGCTCAACTTATCGGCTGGGATGCCTGGGCCGGTGTCCCACACTTCGATCCTGGCCCGATCGCCGCGTTTGCGACACCCAACGACCACCCGGCCGTTTTCCGTGTGACGCAACGCGTTGATGATCAAGTTGCGCAACACGCGCTGCAGTAGGTAGCGGTCGGTCCAGACCTCGATCCCGGCCGGCATGACCGAGAGACCGATGCCGCGCCGCCGGGCCAGGGGCTGATATTCGGTGCTGAGCTGGGCCAGAAGCGCGAAAATGGGAAAGCCGCTCCTCTGATAGGTGGTAGCTCCGGTATCGAGCTTGGCCACCTCCAGGAAATCGCCCAACATCTCTTCCGCCGATTCCAGGGCACTTTCAACGCGCCCGACCAGGGAGCGGCTGGCGGCGGACAGATCTTCGGCCGCCAGGGCGCCGACCAGAAGATGCGCCGCATGCAGCGGCTGGCGCAGATCATGGCTGACCGCCGCCAGGAATTGGGTTTTGCTGTTGTTGGCGTTCTCCGCCGCGGCCTTGGCCTGCAACAAGGCCGCCTCGATCTCGCGGCGCGCGACCAATTCCTGATTGAGCCGGTCGTTGACCTCGGCCAGCTTGCGGGTCCGCGCGCTGACGGTCTCTTCCAGCAAGATGGTGTTCTGGAACATGGAGAAAGTGTCGCTCGGCATATTCATGCTGCGCTCGACCCGGTCACGCAGGACGCGGACGGTCTTTTTCAGCCGATGGTTTTCCTGCCTCAGCTGGCTTTCGGCGTCTTCGGCGCCAATCTGCGGCACAAGCTCCGGCAAGGCCGCCGCGGCGTGGCCGAGGGCAACGCCGGTCAAGGTATGGTTGACGTGCATGCCCCCGATCTGCTCCCCCAGTGACGAAAATCCGATCACATTACGGGACCGGTAGAGTTCGCCGAGTTCGGCATTGATCCCCAAGGAGCGGGCATCGACCTTGCGCCACAGGCAGTCAACGCCGATCACCACCTCGGTGGGGCCGACCGTGCGGTCAAGATCAGCGAACAGGGCGTCAAGATTCTCTCGCAGGCCAACGCTGGTGCCAACGGACAGGGGCACACCCTCGTCGATGATGCAGGCCATCAGCAAGGTATTGTTGGGCAGGATGGTGTCGACGCTGCGGGTATAATAGGTCCCGGCCACCCGAACCATCAGCGGCGGCGGCGCCACCTTGCCCTGATCAGCCCGCAGACGATCAAGGTCAAGCCCCGCGAGATGGGCGTATTCCTCCGCCGCCGGCACGCCATTGAGCTCTGTGATGACCCGATGCTCGGGCACCGCCCCGGTAACAATGGCGGTCTGTCCACTGCCGACGAAATGGTGGGTGGCGAACACCTTGAACGGATGCGCTGTCTGGATCAGGGTCAGCACGGCGGCATCGCGAAGGAAGCGCCCGTCGAATAATACCTTTGGGGCGCGATTTTCGAGATTGTCGCCGGCCGAGCCGCCGAACAGCGCGATCCCCGCCAGTTCCACCGCCAGGGTCCCGGCGATCCGTTCCTCCATGATTGCCAGGGGATCGATCAGCAGCATGGCGAAGGTGTTGGCCGCCGAGGGCGCGCCACCGGCCCGGCGCAAATCCTCCAGCAATTCGGCAACCACATCCTGGGCTTCCGTGGCGTTAAAGGCGCTGATCCGGGGCAGCAGACGGGAGGCGGTCAGGCAGGATTGGCGGGGAAAGGAAATTCCGACCAGACCGCCATCGCTGTAACCCAGGCCCGACATCTCGCCGCAGGTGGTACAACCCACCAGGGAAATGCCGGCGAAGGCCGCCGCCAGCTCCCGCTCAAGCTCCGCCGCGTCGTGGCGGGTCGAACAGAACACCGTGACAAAGGCGGTATCGGGCCCCAGGATGGCGTCGCGCAGCTCGCTAACCGCCTGGGCGGTGTCGGTCGCGGTGGAGATACCGTGGCGAATTCCGGTCATGGCGCCCTCCCGTCCGCCAGAATTTCACGGTAATAGCACATATAGCCGCTGCGGCAGAGATCAGGGCGCTCGCGCAGACCCTGGGCGAAGGCCATGGTCGCCGCAACCGCCCTCCCCGCCTCGACTTGGTCGAGGGTGGAGCGGACCATGCGGACGCTTTGTACCTTGCGCCCGGTGTTGCCCTCACGCCCGGCGATCTTGACCGCTACCACGCCCTCGGCAGCCAGGGCCGGCAAAGCACACAGCCCGCACGGCCCGAAGGGCAGGCCCTGAGCGGTGGTGGCGAAGCCACAGCTGAAACGGTACCACAGCCACTGACGATAACTCTCCTCGTTGGCCTCCAGGCGGCCGCGCTCTTCGTCGCTCAGCGGCCCAAAATCGACCCGGCGGTGGTCGGTCTCGTAGCCATCGATGCAGATGGGCCCCCCCTGCCGCGACGGCAGGTGGATGGTGTGGCAGTTGCCTTCCTCGAACACGCAGCCGTCATTGAGGATGAAAGCCTCAAATTCCAGTCCCGGCGTCGCCGCCACGGTTCGCACCATCTCGGCCAGCGTCACGTCTCGGGGAAAGATCGCGCGGTGAGCGCCCAGCTCGCGATGAAAAGCGGCGGCATCGGCATTGCGGCATGACAGCAGCGAGCTGGCGTGACGGCGAATGGCGGGTCCCTCCGCCGCCAGCAGCGCCAGCAGGCCGATATCACCCACGATCAACGCAGAACCGCCCAGTGAAGCGAAACGATGGGACAATTCCAGCAAGGCGTCCATGTGCTCCTCGGCATAATGCTGGGCATTAAGCACCAGCGATATCGCCACGCCACGTTCGCCCGCCTGCTCGATCAGACGACCAAGATCGTCGTAATTGGTCAGATTACCGAAAATGCGGCGATTGACCCCGGCACTGCGAAACCGCTCGGTCCATTCAACCGGCACCATGCCGCAATACAGCTCGTCGGCTCCGGCCTCGACCAGGGGCTGGACCTCGTCGACCGCGCTGATGGGAGCGACGATCTTCATGGCCAATCTCCCGCCACCACCACCCGGTCGACCCAGCCGGCGGCCACAGCCTCGGCCAGAGCCGCCGCCATCTCGGGTGCGTGGCGATAGAAGATGGCCGTGCCACGCTGGATCGTCGCCAGATCGGCAGGCGAGCCGGGCCGTTGCAGCTCGCTCCGATAGATCATGCACTCCCGGCGACAGGCATGGCCGATGGCGAACTTGTCGGCCTGATCAAGGTTAAGCGAGCCGATCTTACACGCCCGGCCCTTGACACTGAATCCGTAAGGGGCATGGGCGGAAACCGATCGGCCGACCGATCGAAAATCCTCGGCGGCGGCGAATGGCGGCACGTCCATTTCGATCCGCCCCACCCCCAGGCGATCAAGCACTGCGCCGAAAGAGGTAGAATGAATTCCGTGGGGATAAAGCCGGGCCCATTCCGCCGAGGGCAGGCGCGGGTCCTTGATCATCTTGCACAACAGCCGTCCCGCTACCGCCACCAATCCGGGATAACGGTCGCGCAGCCGCCGCAGTGTCCCCCAATCATTGCCCACCACCTCGGTTCCCGGAGGCAGCAAGGATAGCAAGGGCGCCAGCCGGTCCAGGCCGCCATCGGAGAGCAGCGGGCTGACCAGACTCAGCGCCAGCCCTCGTCGTTCAGCCAGATCGACCACCCGTCGCACCTGGGCCTCGCCCGGCAGCAGCGACTCGCAGAATTCGGCACCGAATTGCAGCCGCGACACCGGCAGCCCGGCCAGCGAGGCTGGAATCTCGGTTGGAATGAGCGGACCGTCGGCCAGCAACGCCTCCACCCGCCGGATGTCCACCAGAGCCATGGCGAATTCGATCATGCCCGTCTCCGCAAAACCACGGGCTCGGCACCGGGCCGCTGCGGCCCCAGATGATCGGCGATATCCCTCAGCAAGGCCGCCGCCTCAGCCGCACCTGCATCGGGATGCCCGGCCAGGACGCAGCCTAGGGCGGCGGTGATACGGGCGGTGGCGACGCTGGCGCCGGCAATGCCCGGGATCAGCTGCGGATAACCGTTCCGCCAGGGATTGGCGCCGAAATCGGCGCGCTCCCCCAGCTTGGCAGCGATCTCTCCGCCCTGGCAGCGGGCGTCACCGGTGACCCGGATCACCCCGGGATAGGCGGCAGGATAGACGCGCCCCCCCAGCGCGGGAACCGGGGCAACCAGGATCAAGCCGCCCGCCAACGCCTCTGCGCAGGCATCGCGCAGCACCGGGCGATCCTCGACCAGACCAATGCTCATATTGACCAGGCGTGCCCCCTGCTGACGCAACCACGCCAGCCCGTCGGCCACCAGGGCGGCGGAGGTCAGCGGACGATCGGCGAAGATCTGGGCATTGATCAGTCGGGCCTCGGGCACGGCAGCGAGGATCAATCCCGCCAGGGCACTGCCATGGCCCAGAACATCCGGCAAAGCGGCGGTGCGGTCCACCCCGCCGGCCGGGGTGGGCCGAAAACGGCACGATGCCACCGCACGGGGCGACAACGCGGCGTCAAGCCCGCTGTCCAGCAGGCCGATGGCGATTCCATCCCTCATGCCGCCGGCTCCAGCCATCGCACCGGCGGAATCAGTTCCACCACCGCGTCGGCATCGGCCAGCGCGGCGGGATGATGGGTGATGACCAGCCGGGTCCGGCCGGCGAACAGCCGGTCGATGGTCGCCGCGATGGCATGTTCGGTCTCGCGATCCACCGCCGATGTCGCTTCGTCAAGGATCAGCACCAGCGGGTCCTGCAGCAGGGCGCGGGCGATGGCCAGACGCTGACGCTGGCCACCCGATAAGTTGAGGCCGCGCTCGCCCACCATGGTGTCGAGACCGGCGGGCAAGGTTGACGCGAAATCGCTCAACTGGGCCAATTCAACGGCGCGCCATACGGCGGCGTCATCCGCATCGGGCACGGCGAAGCGGATATTGTCGGCGATGCTGGCCGCCACCAATTGGGTATCCTGGGCAACCACGGCGATGCGACGGCGCAGATCGGCCAGGGACAGGCTGCGCAAATCGATGCCGTCGAGCAGGATACGGCCGCGATCCGGATCGTAATGGCGATGCAGCAGATCGGCCAGGGTGCTCTTGCCCGAGCCCGAGGTGCCGACCAAGCCGACCTTAGCCCCGGCGGGAAAGATGGAGTCAAAGTCACGAAGTACCGCAGGTCCATCGGAACTGAAAGCGAAGCTAACACCTTCGAAACGGATTTCTCCGGCCGCATTCGGCGGTAGCGGAATCGGAGTCGGCGGATCGACCACCTCAGGCCGGACTCCCATGATCTCGATCACGCGATCCAGACTGATACGGGCCCGGCGCTGAGCCAGATATAGCCCAAGCAGGGTGGCCAGCGGCCCCGCCGCCCGCGACATATAGGTGATGAAGGCGACCAGCGTCCCCACGCTCAGGCTCCCCTCCATCACCCGGGCGCCTCCGAGCAGGAACACCGCGGCCGCCGCGCCGCCGCCCAGCAGGCCGGGTAGGCCCGCCGCCGCCGCGCCGCTCAGCTCCAGCCGGCGCAGATGATCCAGGTAGTCGCCGTTAAGCTCCGTCAATCGCGAGCGCTCGCGCGCTTCGCCCCCCACCGATTGAACCAGCTTCATCACCGCGAGGCCTTCGATCAGAAAGGCGCTCAGCCGCCCCGATTGCTCGCGCAGTGATCGGGTCAGCCGCTCCATGCGAGGCCGGGCCAGACGCTGGACCAGCATCTGCGCCGGCAGGGCGACGAAAGCCACCGGCAGCAGGTCGGGCGCCAACAGCGCCATCAGGGCCACGATTCCAACCAGGGCAATGGCGGCATTGACGGCGGCCAGCAGAACATCGACAGCGAAGCGCTGGATTTCAGCCACGTCTCCGTCGATCCGCGCCAGGATGTCACCTTGGCGCCGGCTGGCGAAATAGCGCGGCGACAGGCTTTGAAGATGGGCGAACACCGCCTCGCGCAACGCCATCAGCACCCGCCCCGACAGGGTGATGTAATGCCAGCGGTTGAACCCCGCCAGCAGACCGGTCAGGGCGGAAATACCCAACAACGCCAGACAATAGGCTCCAACCAGATCGAGTCGGCGACCGATCAGGCCATCGTCGATGATCAGGCGGGTCAGGGAGGGAGGAACCAGCGACAGCGCCGAGGTTATCAGCGATGCAGCCAACACCACGGCCAGCCGCCCCCGATGGGGGGCGACAAAGCCGAACAGCCAGGGAAAGGCGGAGCCGCGATTCTCGGCTGCCATCTAGCGCTTGACCACGCGGACCCAAGTGATCGACTGGTCCGCCCCGCCGGGAATCTTGATCTCGCCCAGTTTTTCCAAGGTATCGGTCGAATAGATGCCGATATCGTTCTGTGTACCGGCGGTATAGACTTCTTTGCCATCGCCCGAGACGTTGATGGTGTAATAGGTGTGGGGCAAATTGACCCGCTTGACCAATGCGTTGGTCGCAAGATCGGTCTTGGTCAGGGTGGAATAGACAGAGAATACCTCGTTGCGGCGCACCGGATTAACCACCGACGAGAAGATCACCACCGAGGTATTTTCGAAATCGGCGGTCTTCAACTCACCGCTCTTGAGGTCAAGCGTCACCAGCCCGGTCTTTGCCGCCGCCGGGTCCTTGGGGTCAAGATCGGTGCGGGTGACGAAATACGGGCTCACGAACACGCCGGACTGCTCGAACTGGCTCCACACCCCGAAGACGTCTGGTTCGGCGTAATTGGGCCGCTCCCAATGCTGGAGCTTCTGAACACCCAGCACGTGGCCGTCCTGGGGATCCAGCGCCGTAACGTCCCAGTTGACGGCATAAAGCTTGCTGCCATCGGCCGAGAACAGCAGATAGGTTGTCCGGCGTGGCACCGGCAGGAAACGGACCGGCTTGGCCGTCAACCCGCCGTCACGATGATAGACGGCGATGCGGGTGTCCTCGACGTGATATTCGCTACGGCCGATGCGGACCGGAGCTTGCAGCACGAAGATCTCCTTACCGTCGGGGCTTACCTCGAGACCGAAAATGTTGCGCACCCGCAGGTCACCCTCGGAAAAATCGGTGTGAAAGACCTCCTTGCCGCTGTCCAGGTCAATACCGACCAGAGACCCCCAGTGATTGGTGACCACATAGGCGACCTTGCCGTCTGGCGACGGCGCGATCCCCAGCACAGGCCCGGGACCGGCGATCTTGTAGGTTCTCGCCACCTTGCGGGCGGCAAGATCGGCCAGAACCAGGGTGTTGGGCTTGACCGAGGTCAGAATGTATTCCTTGGCCGCCACCGGTTGCGCCCCGACAAGAAACGCCACGGCCAGCACCGTTATCGCACGAAAAGCCATCCGTCTCATGAACCAGTCTCCCGCCTTGGGCCGCATCGCGTATGGAACCGTCATTTTTTGGGGAACACCGTCTGAAGCTTGCGCCAGTCCCGCCCGGCCGAGGGAGCGCCTGCGTTCCAGTCGGGATAGGTGTTGATGGTGTCGGGTACCTGGGCCGGCCACCAGCAGGGGTCAGAGCAGCCATAGAGGTCGGCCTCCATGGGCTGGCACAGATTGGCGACGCCGCCGAACGGGTCGGTCTCCCAGCCGGGATCGAAGGTGGTGGCGCAGCCGGCCACGGTCTGCATTGGCCGCACTTCGTCCAACGTGCCTGCATCGGCCGCTCGGTCCAATTGCCGGGCTTTTTCATTGATCGGCTTGAGGTGCTTCATGTGGAGGGGCTCCCGCGCTCCGGGTGGCGGTTGAAAAAGTCGGAATTGGCGGCGCTGATCTCGCCGTAAAGGGCGATGCCGAGGTCGACCCAGTCGCGCATCAGGTCGCAGTAGTGATCGACAGGCAGCAGCGGATCGCCGTGACGAGACCATGCCTCGTGATAGCAACCGCCGGCGCACAGATGACGGGCGCGGCAATGGCCGCAAAAATCCTCGGCCCGTGCCAGCGCGCGCCGAAGGAAATCGTTCAGCCCCGGCCGGTCGATGCCGGTGGCGACGCTGCCGAAAGTGGGCAGGTCGGAACCGACGAAGCGATGGCAGAGATGGATGTCGCCCCTGGTATCGACCGACAGCAGATTGGCACCGGCGCCGCAGGGCACCAGCTTTCCGGTGCCCTGGTGCAGGGCGTTCAGCAATTGGGCCATATTGGAAAAGCCGATATCCCGGCCGGCCATTGCTGCGTCGCGATAGTCCAACGCCAGGGCCCGCAAGCCGTCGAACACCGCCCGGGTTTCCGTCTCGTTCAGGCGAAAGCCATCGGGCAGACCGGCGGTGACCGGAGCGAACCCCACCTCGGCAAAGCCCAACTCGTTCTTGAGGTGATGGTGGATGCCAACCACGTCGGTGATGCCGGCGGTCAGCGTCACCCGTGCCCCCACCGGCCGGGAAGCATAGCGGCCGAGCAGCATCCGCGCCTTGGCAACCACCACCTCATAGGTCCCCTGGCCACCGATGGTGCGGCGGTTGCGGTCATGCACCGCCTGCGGCCCATCCAGACTGACGGTCAGGCCGAAGTGATGGGCATCAAGCCAATCGACGATTTCCTCGGTTAGCAGGGTGGCGTTGGTGGTCAACGAAAAATCCACCAGCTTGCCCGCTGCCATCCCGGCCTGCTTGGCATAGGCCACCGCCGTACGGATCAGGGGCAGGTTGGACAGCGGCTCGCCGCCGAAGAAAGTGAGGTTGACCCGGTGGCGGCGGCCGGACTTGGCCAGCAGCAGGTCGATGGCGGCACGCGCGGTATCAATCTCGATCCGTTCGGCAGCGGCGGCCGTGGTCAGATCCTGCTTGTAGCAATAGGTGCAGCCGAGATTGCAGCCGGTGGTGACGTTGAGCACCAGCGAGGTCAGGCCGTCCTCCGGAAAGGGCGGCGGCGGCCGGGTTGGTCGTGACGCGCCTTCGCTCTCGACGAGGTCGAGACGCCGGAATTCATCCAGCGCCTCGACCACCGCGTCGCCGCCGTGACGGCCTGCCAATGCCGCAACCAGTTCCGCCCCATCGACATGCTCCCGCTCCCGCAAAGAACCCAGCAGATCGCAGCCGACGGCATCAAGGTCGAACAGGCTGGTGGTCGGGACGTGGAACAGCAGGCGGCGGCCGTCGATGGCAACCTCGTGCAGATTCTCCGTCCTCAGGCGCAGCAACGACATCACACTCTCCTAGCGAATGGGCGCATCGTTCCAACGCTGCAAGGTGACGATGAGATGCCCCAACCCTTCCAACGTCCGCTCGCCGTCAGTCACCTGGGCCACCACCGCCAGATTGGCGGCATTGTTGGTGCCCTTACGGGCCGGATTCGGACCGGCGCCGGCGGGAATGAACAAGCCGGTGCGACCGATGCGACCACCGAAGTGGGCGTCCTCGGCCTCCTCGGCCTCCTTGTCGAAATCGCGGGTGCTCCAGCGCGCCGGCAGCACGCCGATGCGGATGTCGTCGGCGGTGCCGGCCTTGCCGTCGGGGCCATCGAGATAGCCCACGGCCTCGAACTGGCTGGGAGCGACAGGTAAGGGCCCTCCATTGGCGCCGACCCGAGCGATATTCAGCGCCGGTTCGACCCGGACCGAGCCGACCTTGTCGTAGACCACCAGGGCACCGGCGGCGCTCAGCCCCCCTACCGCCACGGCATGGGGGCCGATGACGGCATCCTTGCTTGCCCGCGCCACCACGGTGATGTGGTCGGCCGCGTGCGCGAGGGTCTTTTCCACCACTACGCCCGGCCCGAGATCGAGCGCTCCGTCCAGCTTGGCCCCGATGATAGTCACGGTCTCGGCACGCCCGGTCTTGAGGGCGGCGGGCTGGACCGCCAGTACGGCGGGTACGGTCTCGCGCACCGCCTTGATATCGCCGCCGATGGCACTGTCGTGGTCGAGGAACCAGCGGCCATCCAGACTGTTGCCGTCCTCTGCAATGCGATACACCTCGTGCAGGGTCTCATTGCCCAAGGCGGCGCTGCCGCGCCATTCATAGCCAGTATAGACCACCGAACGGCCGGCGCCGACGATGGTGGCACCATCTGCATAGGTCAGGGTGTAGCTCACGGCATAGGCATCGATGCCGGTGCGCTTGATGTCGAGATGCCCCTGGTAATCGCCCCGGCCGGGACGGTGGCCGGCAAGGCGCCAGCGACCCGAAAGATCGGCGGCACGGTGGGATTGCCAGCGTGTCCATGCCTCGGTGACCAGGGGCCATTTCGCCCCCAGTTTGGCGGCGACCTCGGTGGTGGCGATCTTCCACCATTCGCGATCACGGGCCGAGGCATGGTATTCCAGCGTCGGCCATTGGCCGAGATGGGTATGGATGTGCTTGACCCAGTCGTCGGTGTCTCGACGTTGCAGCGCGGCCCGGGCATAGGTGTGGCACCGGCCGCAATAGACGCCCAACTCGGCATCGTCGATGGCCTCGACCGTGCCGGGCCGGCGTTCGATGACGGCGCGATGGGGCGCTGCCTCCTCGGGAGCTAGGCCTTGGGTGTCGGCCAGGTACTTGACCAGCACCCGTTCCTCGGCCTCGCCGAGGATGAGGCCGTGCCATTGCCGCATGCGGCGGATACTGCCTTCCCAGCCCTCGGGGGTCTTGCGTACCACGCTGATGCGGGCGTAATGCCCGGCCGCGTCGCGGTCATGGCAGCTGCCGCACTTCTCGGCGAGGATAGTTTCAGGGGCTGCCGGAGCCTTCGCCCAGGCGGCACCGCCCCAGAACCAAGCCACCGCCACGGTGGCGGCCAGCAGGCCGATCATGCCGTTTTTGTACCGGATCATCCTTTCCCCCCTTCCGCAGGCCGGGCCCATACTGATCGTCACAGCACCGCCAGGACGGATTTCTGTTCGGTGTACAGGTCGATCGCGCTCTTTCCGAGTTCGCGCCCCCAGCCCGATTGCTTGAACCCGCCGAACGGCAGGGCGGCATCGACCACGGTATGACCATTGATCCACACCGAACCGGCCTTCAACGCCGCCGCAGTGAGATGGGCGCGGGCGAGATCGCGGGTCCACACGCTGGCGGCCAACCCATAGATGCTGTCATTGGCCAGTCCGACCACCTCGTCGAAATCATCGAAAGGCGTGACCACCACCACCGGGCCGAAGATCTCCTCGCGCACCACCTTGGAATCTTGGGCGGCGCCGACCAGGACGGTTGGCTCGACATAGAATCCGGGCTTGTCCAGGCGGTGACCGCCGGCCACAACAGTCGCACCCTGGCGCAGACCCTCGTCGATATAGCCGGCGACGCGCACCGCCTGTTCGTCCGAGACCAGCGGCCCCAACTGGCTGGTCGGATCAAGGCCATGGCCAACCACATAGTCCCGCGCGATGGCGGCGACGCCTTCGACCACCTTGTCGAAGATGCCGCGCTGGACGTAGAGCCGGGACCCGGCGGTGCAGACCTGGCCCTGGTTGAAGAAGATAGCATTTGCGACGCCGGGGATGGTGATATCGAGATCGGCGTCGTCGAAGACCACCGCCGGCGACTTGCCGCCCAGCTCCAGCGACACCTTCTTGAGGTTGCCGAGCGCGGCCTGGACGATCAGCTTGCCCACCTCGGTCGAACCGGTAAAGGCGATCTTGTCGACGTCGAGATGGCCGGCCAGCGCCGCTCCGGCGGTGTGGCCATAGCCCGGCAGGACGTTGAGCACGCCCGGCGGAATCCCCGCCTCCAGCGCCAGCTCGCCCAGGCGGAGGGCGGTCAGCGGCGTCTGCTCGGCCGGCTTGAGGATGATGGTGCACCCGGCCGCCAGGGCCGGCGCGATCTTCCAGGCCGCCATCAGCAGCGGGAAGTTCCACGGAATGATCTGGCCGACCACGCCGACCGGCTCGCGCAGGGTATAGGCGAAGAAGCGCCCGCCGGGAGCATAGGGCACCGACACCGGAATGGTGGTGCCTTCAAGCTTGCTCGGCCAACCGGCATAATAGCGCAGGGTATCGATGGCCGCGACCACGTCCACATGGCGGGCATGGGCCAGCAGCTTGCCGTTGTCCAGCGATTCCAGCTCGGCTAGCTCGTCGGCATGGGCTTCGACCAGATCGGCCAGACGGTTGATCAGCCGTTCGCGCTCGGATGCCTTGAGGCCTGACCAGGATGGGTCGGTAAAGGCCCGGCGCGCCGCCTGGACCGCCAGATCAACATCGGCGGCATCGGCCTCGGCCACTTGGGCAATCTCGGCGCCAGTCCCAGGATCTTGGACGGAGAAGGTCTTGCCCGAAACCGCATCGACCCAGCGGCCGCCGATCAACAGCCGCAGCGGCTTGGCGAGGAAGTCGCGAGTGGCCGGGCTCAGGGCGGGAATGGCGGCGATATGGGTCATGACGGTCTCCTTTGATCGCGTGTCGTGTTCATGGTCATGGCCGCAATATCCCCTGCTTGGAAAACACCAGGGGTTGGGCGGCGGTGGGCTGTATGGTGGTGAGCGCGGCACGGTCCTCGCGCTGGCTGGCCTGGAAGGTTCGGCCACCATCGCTGCTGACCAACGACACTCCGTCAAGAGCGGTGCCGAGCACGCTGCCATCGGCAGCCTGGACGAGATGGGTCACCGAACTGCGGGCGGACGTGACGGCGGGCTGCCACGACCGCCCGCCGTCGGCGCTGCGATACACGGTGCCGCGCAGACCGCCGACCAACAACGTTCCGTCAGCCAAGCCAAGCCCGGTCCAGAAGGTCCCACGATAGCCGGTATCGACGTAGACCCAGCTGCCGCCGCGATCATCGGAGCGCAGCAACTGCCCACCCTCGGCGGTGACGAACAGCGTGCCTCCCCGACCAGGGAAGGCGGCGAACAGATTGAGGTCGGCCTTCTTGGCTCCGGGAGGAACCGGAAGCGCCTGTTCGGTCCAGGTCTTGCCACCGTCATGGGTGACCAGCACCAGCGACCATAGTCCCACGGCGACGGCATCGTCGGTGGAAAAGGCGTGGATGGCGAACAGCGGCCGATCGGCGGCAATGTCGCTGCGTTGCACCTCCCAGCTTTCCCCACCATCGGACGTGGTCAGGATCACTCCCCAATGGCCGACGGCCCAGCCCCGACGGGCGTCAATGAAGCTGACCGAGGTCAGACTCGCCTGGGCCGGTACGGACCGGGCCTGACGGAAGCTGGCGCCGTCATCGTCGGACAGCAGCACGGTTCCCCGGGCGCCGACCGCCACCAACCGCCCGCCGGCCCGGGCCGAGGCCAGCAGAACCTGACGTTGTGCCGTCTCGCCGGCTCGGATCTCCGCCGGCCGGAGCGACAGCTCCGGTCGCTCGGCACCGGCACTGGCCGGGCCGGAAACCAGCAGGGCCAGGACCAGTAAGGCCCAAAGGCGAGCATCGCGCTTAATCATGATAGAGAATCCCAGGCACCCGCACCGGCCCGCGCCGGGGGAACAACCGTTCCAGTACTACCGCCAGGGCAGGCAGCACGGTCATGGCCATGACCAGATTGACGATGAACATGAAGGCCAGCAGCTTGCCCATGTCGGCCTGAAAGCGCAGTGCCGAGAACGCCCAGGTCGCCACTCCCAAGGCCAGGGTCAGCGCGGTGAACACCGTGGCCATGCCCACTTCCTGGATGGAATTCTCCAGGGCCAGGACGATAGGCTCCCCCCGCGACAGGTGCAGTTGGATGCGGTTGTAGATGTAAAAGGCGTAGTCGACGCCAACCCCCACCGCCAGGACCATCACCGGCAAGGTGGCGACGGTCAGCCCGATACCTGCGACCTTCATGAACCAATAGCCGATGAAGGTGCCCACGGTCAGCGGCACGCAGGAGGCGATGGTCGCCCGGAAATCGCGGTAGACCAGAAAGACCAGCACGATGATGGCGAGGTAGACATTAACCAGCATCGGAGTCTCGCTCTGCTCGACCTCATCATTGATGGCGGCGGCCACTCCGGCATTGCCGGCGGCCAGACGGACCCGGACGCCCGGCTCGGCATGGGTCTCGGCGAAACGCTTCACCTCGGCGATGACGGCGCGGATGGTGGTTGCCTTGTGATCTGTGAGGTAGAGATGCAGCGCCGCCATGCTGCAATCCTTGTTCACGTAACCCCGGGTGCGGCGGATTTCCTCGGTCAGACTGGAATAGTTGGTCGGGTCAGTGGGAACCGCGAACATCTTGGGGTTACCCTCGTTGTAACCCTCGTTGTAGGTCTTGAGCAGTTCTGAATAGGACGAGGCCGAGGCAACGCCCGGCACGTGCTCGGTAAAGGCGGTCAGGGCATCGACATAATTGCCCACCGCCGCGTTATCGCAGGAATTGGCCGGCGCCTCGACCACCACCGACAACCAGTCGAGACCGACATCGAACGCCCCGGCGATGGACACCGCCGCCAGATTGAAGCGCGAAGAGGCATCCAACTCGTCGGCTCCGGGCTGTAGGCTGCCGACCACGCGATCGCGGCTTTCCCACACCGCCGCCGCCAGTACCAACCCGGCTACCACCACGATGGCGATGGCATTGCGGGGCTCGGCGGCATGCGACAGGGTCTTGAGCCAGCGGGCTCGGGCATCGCGTTTGAGCAAGGCCTTTTCAGCATAGTCCGGGGTGAAGTGCAGATAGGTCGCCGCCACCGGCAGCATGATCAGATTGGTGACGATCTTGTAGGCCACTCCCAGCGAAGCGGTGATGGCCAGCTCTCGCACCATGGGGATTGGAATCAGCAGCAAGGTTATGAACGAGACGAAGGCGGTGATCAGGGCCAAGGTCCCGGGGATCAAAAGGCCCGTGAAACTCGACCGCGCCGCCTCGGCGGTGGTTTTACCCGCCGCCAGCTCACGCACGATGAAATTGATCTGCTGAACCCCGTGCGACACCCCGATGGCGAAGATCAGGAACGGCACCAACACGCCCAGCGGATCGAGGCCATAACCGAGAAAGGTCAGCGTGCCGAACTGCCACACCAGCGACGTCAACGAGCAGGCGATGGGAAGGATGGTGAAACGGATGGAATGGCAGTACCAATACACTGCCGCCATGGTCAACAGCACCGCGATGACGCAGAAATACAAGACGCCTTTAGCGCCCTCGGCAATCTCGCCTATCTCCTTGGCGAAGCCGATGATCTGGATTTCGAAGCCGACATCCTCGAACGGACGGCGGATGGTGTCTTCGATCTCGCGGTTATAGGCGACGTAATCAATCTTCTTGCCCGTACGGTCGAACTCGGCAATTTCGGCGATGATCATCGCCGCCTTCTGATCGCGCGACACGAGCGAGCCGATGAAACCGCCTTGGCTGGTCGAGCGTTCGATATCGGCGATGATTTCGGGCGTCAGACGGTCCGGTGTCACCGTCTGGGCGATGACCGGCTCGGCGCGGAAACCGTCCTCGGTGATTTCGTAGATTTGAGCCGACGGTGTCCACAGCGACTGGATGCCCAACCGGTCGATATTGGGCAGAAAGCGCACCGCTTCGGTGACGTCGTAAAGCCGCTTGAGTCCCTCTTGGCTCCAAATGGTCCCCGAGCGGGCGCGCACCACCACCGTCAGCCGATTGGCCCCGAACAACTCGCCTTTGTACTGGTTGAAGGTCTGGATGTATTCATGCCCAATAGGCATCTGTTTTTCATAACCCGCGTCCATGTGCAGCCGCGAGGCAGAGACCGCCATGGCCAGGGTGAACACCGCCAGGACGCCCAAGACCGGCCCTCTATACCCAAAGAAGAAACGTTCAAGTGCCGAAATCAGGCTGCCCATGGCGTCACGATGTCCGATCAGAAGGTGTAGGAGACGAAACCGCCGACATAATCGCGGTCGCTGAAGGGCTGCTTGGACGCTTCCTGGCCGCCGAAATAGGTGGTGTAGTTGAGGCCGGCCTGCCATTTGGTCGGGTTCTGGTTGAACAGCAGGTAGATGTTGGCCGACTGCGCGCCCTGAAGGTAGGTGGCGGTGAAGTTGGGGGTGTTGCCGAGGAAGGCGTTGAAATAGGTCACGCCGGGAGTCAGCTGCCAGCCGGGGA
>Ga0265313_10001159_pt1 | contig 25185 bp, 18 predicted proteins | sample 4123metaG_FD_203122 | JGI IMG/M metagenome (GOLD analysis project Ga0265313, IMG submission 203122) | Rhizosphere microbial communities from Carex aquatilis grown in University of Washington, Seatle, WA, United States - 4-1-23 metaG | ecosystem: Host-associated > Plants > Roots > Rhizosphere >...
GTCGCATCGAGCTCGGCATCGCCGACGGCGGCTTCGCCATGCTCACCGGCGATCCGGGCACCGGCAAAAGCATCGCCCTGCGCCTTCTCGCCGAGCGTCTTCGCGCTTTGCCCGACGTCCTGGTCGGTACCGTCGAGCACCCCCAGAGCCGGACCATGGACTTTTATCGCGAGCTCGGCGACCTCTTCGCCGTACCGCTCGCTTCCCACAACCGGTGGGCAGGCTTCAAGGCCCTGCGCGCTCGCTGGAGCGACCACATTGCCTCCAGCCGCTGCCGGCCCGTCCTCATCATCGATGAAGCGCAGGAAGCCCTCACCACCGTGCTCTGCGAGCTGCGCATTCTGGCCAGCAAAGAGCTCGATTCCAAACAGCTTCTCTGCGTCGTCTTCGCCGGTGACGCGCGATTGCCCGAGCGCCTTCGCTCGCCCGATCTCTTGCCCCTCGGCTCGCGAATACGCCGCCGGCTCGCCCTCGATTACGCCTCACGCGATGAGCTGCTCGCCTGCCTCGACCACCTGCTTGCCGCCGCCGGCAATCAAGCGCTGATGACCAGCGAGCTTCGCGTCACGCTGGCCGACCACGCAGCCGGAAACTACCGCGTGCTGATGAATCTCGCCGATGAGCTGCTCGCCGTCGCCGCCGACCGCGAGCTACCACGGCTCGACGAGAAGCTCTTCCTGGAAGTCTTCGCCCAAGCGCCGAAACCCAAGCCCCCCGCCTCGGCGCGCAAACGATGACCGTCGACGAGTTCCGTCGCCTGCTCATCGCTCCCGAACTCATCGTCCTCGACGTCGCCGACGCCGCTCTGCTCGCGCTCGAACGCGCCCTGGTGCTCGAGCACCCACTGGTGTGCGACCCGACCTCCGACGATGACCCGCTCGTCCGGCGTCGTGCACGCGATGTCCTGCGCTCGACGGCGCGGCTTCTCCGGGCCCTGCGCGCTTACCGCGGAGTTGTTCTCAGCATCGTCCGAGAAGCCGACTTCCAGGACGACCCGTTTTGAACCCGCCACTCGACCCTCAATCTTCTCGACCGCTCTCCCCTTAAACAACGCGATGCCGCTCACTCTTGCTTGAATGGACACCTGCGCGACGGAGCGCAGCAGGCCTTTCAGGACACCGTCTTCGACGCGATCCGCGCTGTAGGCACGCACGGCACGTCGTGCATAGATGGCTTCCCAGACATTCACGACCGCGTCCTGAGCAGGGGCGTGTCGCAGCGTCATGCGCGGCCAGATGGAAATGTGGCCCGCCGCAGGGGAGCCTCCGCAAGCCTCGCGTGGATCCACCGCGACGTGAGCCAGCCGAGGGGCGATGCCGCGCGGCCAAGGGCCACGTCCACGGCCCGCGCGCGCACGTCCTGGGACACGCGGCCTCCGTATGCGCGAGCATAGAGCACCCAATTCGATAGCTCGTAGTGATGCAGGAGTGACCCGAAGCGATGCCGGTCGAATCGCGCAAGCGCCTTCATGGCCTCTCTCGCGTCGCGGCAGGCGATGAGCGCGCACGTCGCCCGGTAGAGCAGCTTGCGCAGCTCGGCGAACGACCGCTCCGGATCTGCGGCGATCCCCCTCAGCATCGCCTCGAACGCCCGCGCGCTGACCCCCGCCGCCTTCGCCGACTCCGCCAGGGCCGGCACCTGGGTCTCGAGAAACGACGACCGCCGGGCCTGACCGAGCAGCCGTCCGATCAGATACACGTCGAAGGCGCTGGCGATGGATTCACCCAGAAAGAGAGCCTCCACGGATTGGGGCTTGTCCGGAAAGGCAAGCGACGCGAGGTGATGCCAAGCGGCGTGCGCGACAACGTCCGCGGCGATGCGACTGTCTTGCAGCACGTCGCCACCGGCCACGCTCCAGTACGTGAGGTTCAGAAACAGCGCACGGTCCCACCGCGCGGGCGACCCGCTGGAGACAACGCGAAACACGTACCTGTCCCTGCGGAGGACTTCCTTCAAGTCCGCGTACATCGCTATGGCGCGAAACGACCGCTCGTCGACAACCGACAGGTCGTCGATGGTTCGTTCCGTGAGGAGGGGCGCAGGGCGACCCGTCATGCGATGAAGACCGTACCACGGGGACGACTGCCAACGGTGGGCCGCTGGCCCCCTGCCGAGCCTACGCCTCGACCGTTCCGTTCCATTTCGCCGTTGGTGGAGGCTACTCTTAGCTCCTCGATGTTCGCCGTCACGTGCTGCTCGAGGCTGAAGCCCGGAACGGAAGCCGCCTTCCGAAAGACGCCCCTCGATGGCGTCGACGATCTTGTCTGCCCACTGCCCACGGAGGAAGCGCGATCGTGACGCCCGAATATTGCCGCGCCCTGGCCCGCTACAACCGCTGGATGAACGACAAGCTCTACGCCGTTGCCTCGCAGCTGACCGACGACGAGCGCAAACGTGACCAGGGAGCATTCTTCAAATCGATCCATGGAACCTTCAACCATCTGCTTCTCGCGGACCGCGTATGGATGGGGCGCTTCACTGGCGCGAACCCACAAGGCGACTGGTTGGGGCCGGGTGGAATCCGCTCGCTCGATCAAGAGCTGTATTCCGACTTCGACGACCTGTGGCGCGAACGCATCAAGACGGACGGCCAGATCGAGTCGTGGGTGGCGACGCTGACCGCCGAGAGGCTCTTCTCTCCCTTGCGCTTCGTTCGCAAGGAAGTCGTCCACGAGCACCCGCTTTGGTGGTCGCTCGCGCATCTGTTCAACCACCAGACGCACCATCGCGGGCAGGTCACGACGCTCCTCATGCAAGCGGGGCGCGATCCAGGCGTGACCGACCTGATCGCCATGCTGCGTGAAGATGCGGGGCGAGCTAACGGCCGCAGGGCGCAATGAGGAGTGTCGGCTGTCTGCGTCCGATCCGTCGTATTAAACGTAATCTAATCGGCCACCACAATCGTCTTGGTCAGCTTGATGTCCGCCGCCGAGCTGCCGATCCGAATTTCGATTGGGCCCGCCTCGAGGGCGAATTCCTGCCGCTCGACGTCCCAGTAGCGGAGATCCCGAGCCCGCAGCGTGAGCTCGACGCGATCCGTCGACCCGGCCCGGACCGCAGTCCGGCAGAATGCTTTCAACTCTTGGAGCGGTCGGGCGACTTTCGAGGCGCGACGCCCGATGTAGAGCTGAACGACCTCCTCGCCGTCTCGCTGGCCCGCGTTCCGCAGATCGAAGCTCACCACCACGGAGCCGTCGTTGGCGAGCGACTCGGCGCTCGTCCTCAGGCCGCTGTAGGCGAACGTCGTGTACGAAAGACCGTAGCCAAACGGAAAGAGGGGCTTGCCCGCGAAGTACTGGTAGGTCCGGCCGTGGCGAACGTCGTAATCCATCATCGGGGGCAATTGCTCGATCGAACGCGGCCAGGTTTCAACGAGTCGGCCGGCCGGGTCATACGCGCCGAATAGGACGTCCGCGAGCGCGTTTCCGAGCTCCTGACTCGCGTGAGTTGCGTGGACGATGGCTTGAGCATGGTCGACGGTCCACGGAATGGCGTAAGGAAAGCTCGAGACGAGGACGACCACCGTGCGTGGATTGGCCGCGACGACCTTGCGGACGAGCTCCTCGTCTTCGAGGACGATTGACTGCCGATCGACTGCTTCCCGCCCGTAGCTCGGCAGGGCGACCATGGCCCATGTCCCGACGTCGCCCGTCGGGTGATTGCCGACGACGACGATTGCGACGTCGGCTGCCTTGGCGGCTTTGACAGCCAGCCCGTCCTGGTCGTCGCGCGCGAACAGCACGTGTCCGGCCGGACCGAGCTTTCGCTTCACGCCTTCGATCGGCGCCACCGTATACGGCGGCGTTCCGCTGTACCAGTCGAGCAAGACTTCGCCGGCCCGAGGCCCGATGACCGCCACGGACGAGAGCTTCGTCGCGTCGAGAGGAAGTAGACCGTGCTCGTTCTTAAGCAGGACGATCGACTTCTGGGTCGCGAGGAGCGCGAGCGACTTGTGAGCCTCGCGCAACCATGGTTCATCACCGGCGTCGACCTTCGCGTACGGCACGCGGTCGATGGGGTCGAGAAGCCCGAGCCGCAGCATGACGCGGAAATTCTGGCGGAGCACTCGGTCGATGTCGGCCTCGGCGAGGAGCCCTCGCCCGAGAGCGTCGCGCACGGGGTCGCGATACTTGTCGAGAAACTGGCTGATGCCCGCCTTGATGGAGGCCGCCGCCGCGTGCGCCAGGTCCGGGAACGCTTTGTGTTCCGTCACGAGCAGCGTGAGTGCGCCGCCATCGGTGCACTTGATGCCGTCCTGCCCCCAGAGGCGGACCGTGATGTCCTCGAGCATCGGATGCGTCGTACACGGCACGCCGTTATGAGCGCTATACGCGGCCATGTACGCCCGCGCGCCCCCGTCGACGATCGCGGCTCGAAATGCCGCTGCGTAATACTCGTGAAAGAGCCGATCGTCGAAGTCGGAAGACGTGTGGCCGCGCCCGTTCTCGTTGGTGTTGGCCACGAAATGCTTGAGAAGCGATGCCGCTCGCCAATACCTCGGGTCGTCACCCTGGAGCCCGCGCACGAAAGCGACGGCCATCGCGCTCGCCAAAAAGGGGTCCTCGCCGTAGCTCTCCTCGCTTCGGCCCCAGCGCGGATCGCGCGCGAGGTCGGCGTTGGGCGCTCGCACAATGATTCCGCCGCGCTGCCGGACGTGGAATGCCCACCTGGCCTCGGTCGCCTCGACGCGAGCGACTCGCTCGATCAAATCGGGGTCCCAAGTCTCCGCCAGACCGACCGCCTGGGGGAAGGTCGTCGTGGGAATCGGTTCGTCGCGCCCCCATCCGCCCGGGCCTCCGAGCGCAAGACCGTGAAGCCCTTCCACGTGTCCGCTCAGGCGAATAGCGAGTCGCGGAAGCTTCGGGTTCGAGCCGAGACACTCGATCTTCTCGTCGAGCGTGAGGGCGGCGACCAGCGCGTCGATGCGCGCCTCCGGCGGCAGGTCTGGGTCCACATAGGCTGGCGGCTGGGCGTTCGCGCTCCCGCCCTCAGATCCCCAGGTCGCGCTGGCGGCGTCGGGGGCGAGGAACCGGTCAGTCGCGGCCGCACCCAGTGGGCTCGCGGCGGGAGCCCGATCGCGACACCCGCCAGCGACGGCGATGGCCGTGAGATAGGCGATCGCAAACTTCATCACGCGTCCTAAGGTACGTGCTCGTGCCATCGGCTCATCGCGCGGAGCGCTACGCGCGTTTCACCGCACCGCGAGATGCTTCAGGCCGTCCAGAAGATCTTCCGCTCCGGCAGCTTTCCGGTAGGCGGCTTCGATACGTCTATCCCATGCAACTCCGAAAGCTTCGAGATGAACCACTTGTCGAACGCGTTCGACGACTTCGCCACACTCGGGATCATGTCGGCGGCGCCTGGTCCCTCATGGATGGCACACACGAACGCGCCGGCCGGCGTTTCGCAGAGCCACGCCTCGTGCTTGGTCAGCTTGTAGCGTTTGTTGAATTCCGCAAAATCCGCCTTGCGCTGCGAGTTCAATTCCTCGGCGAAGCTGTGCCACGCCGTTACTTTGTCTGCCTTCAGCGGTACGAGCATCATTCCCATGGGGGCCCCCTTTCGCCCGTTTGGGCGCGGATGAACCGTAGTCGAAACTCCCTCGCCGTCTATAGGCGGCTCCCCGTTGGCCAGATCCACCGGGCGCATCCGTTGTCGCCTCGCGCGCGCGCGGACGATTCCCGATCGTGCTGGCCGCCTGGCGATCGATTCCGCATTCGCTTGCCTCCCAACCCCTTGGAACGCCGCTCGGCCGAACGAAAGGGGTGAGCGACCAGTCTCGGCGACGTCACTCCAAGGCAAGTTTCATGACCGCGCCGTTCGCGACGGCCGGGTCCTGCGAGCCGCCAGTCGTCCAGTAGACGTTCACGGAGTCGACGGCAATACCGTCGGCGGAAGGCTGATCCGTCGCAAGAGCGACAGGCATACCACCGCCGATGGCGACCTTCATTACGGCCCCCGCCGCGCACGAAGCCGCGCCGGAGTGGTTGGTCCAGTAAACGCTCGTCGAGTCGACGGCGATCCCGGTCGGATAGTTTTGCAGCACGGCGAGCGCCACCGGAGGGCCGCTGCCATCGAGCGGCGCTTTCATCACCGTGCCGTCGTTCGTCGCCGTCCAGTAGATATTCGTGGCGTCGACGGCCATGCGCGCGACCCCGTTCTGTCCGGAGGCCAGGGTGATGGTCGTCCCGCCGGCGATGGGCGTCTTCCCGATCGTGTTGCCGTCCGACCCGTAGACACTCGTCGCGTCGACGGTGAAGGGGCCCGCGCCGTACAGGGTCGAAGAGCCGGCGGGAACGATCGGCGTGAGGGCGCCTCCTCCCGACGGTGCCTCCACGACCGAAGAGTCATCGAAAGCAATGAACAAGTAAGGATAGGCAAGGACGAGCGCAGCGGGAGCGCGACCGCCCGTGTCGAGCAGCTGGCCGGTGCCGCCTCCGGTCGTGACGCGCCACAAGGAACCCCCGGCGATCCAGTAGGCGTTGACCGAGTCGACGACGATGCCGTTCGGAGAATATTGCCCGGATGCGAGAATGGCTGGCCCTCCACCGGCGATCGAGGCTTTCATCACGGTCCCGTCGTGGGCGCTCGTCCAATACACGTACGTCCCGTCGAGGGCGATGACGCCCGTCGGGTTCTGCCCATACGCCAGTGTGGTGGGGCAACGGCTACCCGCGCAGCCTGCGTCGCTCGAGCACCCAGGGAGGGTGGAGCCTCCCGAGGAGCCGGAGCTCGTCGACGAACCCGAGCTGCCCGATGTACTCGAGCCATAGGACGAGCCAGAGCTGCTACTGCCAGCGCCCGAACCGCTCGACGATCCCGAGCTGCCGGAGGATCCCGAGCCGCCGGAGGATCCCGAGCTGCTGGCGATCGCGGTGGATCCCGAGCTGCCGGACGTTCCGGAGCTGCTTGTGGAACCCGAGCCACCGGTCGGTTCTGGATTCCCGCCTACCCCCTTCCCGCCGCAGGCCGGCAAGCCGACGAAGCCACCGAGCACCCCGATTAGGGCAAGCGAGCCCACCCCCGACGCGCCTCCAATCGTCTTCATGGCCAATACCCGAGCAATGACCGGACCGCTTCGCTTGGGTCGCACGTTTGCTTGTTCGCAGCGCAATCCGTCCTTCCCTCCATGACCGTCGCGCCTTTCCTCGGCACATGTTGGCACATGGACCGAGGTCCATCGCGCGCCATGCCGCCATACACCGGGCACTTCCGGAGCGTCGCGGTAGCGCATGCGAACGTCGGTCGCCTTCGTTCGCTCTATCTACGGGAATTGTCTCCGTCACGTTGTCCGGGTCGTCCAACTCTTCCAGGGCGACAGCATCGTCATTTCGTTTACTGGTCTAAAGTTTAAATTCTTGTAAGTTTATTATTCATCCTTACGCTTCACATCAGCCGTGGTGAAAAGCGGCCCAGGCAAAGTCAACAGGTCAGGAGATTATATGAGAATCTTTCTTGTCCGGCCCATGGCGACAGCCGCCCTCTCCCTGGCAGGCGCGTGCGCCGGTCAGCCACGCGCGACCGTGCAGGCGGCCAGCGTCGAACGGATGCAATGCGACTCCAGCTCGACCTCGCAGGATCATCTTGTCCGGTCGATCGCCGTTCTCCAGGTCCAGCCGCTCTACTCTCAGGTCGGTTCGACCGGCAGCACCGAGGAGCGGATCAACGGCGCCAAGCTTACCGTTCGGCCCCCAAAGGGCGTCAGCGCAGAGCAACTTACGCGCGTCCTACAATGCCACAGCGCGCGGGCGCTGCTCGGTCAGCTGGACGGCAGTGCGGTCCGGAACGACCCGTACTGGCTGGCAGACACGTGGGTGACGATCGAAGTGAAACCCGAGAACGGGAACTTCGCCGTCACCGTCAGCGCCGATACGCTCCGGGACAACCTTCAAGTCTTCAGTCGAGCCCATAGCTACGCCGATGATCATGCGGTCGCGGCCGACGTGGGGCTCCCGTGATGTAAGCAGGCAGTCTCGGCGGACGGCGCGCAAGTCGCGCCGGCGGAAAAGTAGCGAGGGCCGCGTCCTGGCCTCATCAATGCTGAGACAACCCACGGGGTTGCGCCGCCGCAGGGCGCGAAGCCTCTTATTTGCGCCGCCCTGCCGCGAGAGCCGCAGCGGCCGCAAGCTTCTGTTTCGCCTGCCATGGCGGCCCGATGGGTCGGCCCATCGCCCGCAAGACAGGATCGATATCTTCAAGGCCGAGGGCTTTCGCGGCGTCACGCCAGACGCTCTCGCGATGGTACCAGCATACGGTCCAGCCGCGTGCCTCCGCCGCCGTCGCCAGCGCCTCGCGATACATGACCGAGTCTGCGACGTTCGCCGCATGATTGTCCGTGATCCGCTCCTCGGTCGTCGGTGGAAGCTCTGGGCACGCATGGACTCCAATGGTCGCAATCGGCACGGGCACTGCGGCGGCCAACCCCTCGAGGCCGTCTCGGGCCCCGAGGGCGGCCGATTGCCGCACCTTCTCGACCAGCGCCACGGCTTCGGGCAGCGAGATGGCTCGCGCCCACGAGCTATTTAGGTAACGGCCCACTGCCCAAGACCCTTCGTGGTGATACGGGTGCGTCGGCAGACCGCGCGTGAGGTCGATTCGGCGGCGATCGAGAAGCTCACCGCCGGAGCCAACGGTGATGAGCACCGCCGAGTTGCCGTGTTCGGCGACTCCGACCGATGCCGCGTGATTCAATCGCGTCTGCACAATGCGTCCTCCGCTCGACGCCCTTCAGTCCTCCCAGCCGGCGTCGATGTCGGTCGGCGGGACGGTCTGCGAGCCCGTCTCCTTCGCGGTTGCAGGCTCCGAAGGGTTGGCGAAGAGGCTCTCGGACGAGATTTCGATCGGCGGGGGCGGTGCCGTCGTCCGGCGAGTGGCCTCGGTCGCCGAGAGGGCCACACCCTCGGGCGACCGGCCACGGATGGCCAGCGGGGCAATCGCGTGGGGTACTCTCTCGATCGCCCGGATGAACTCCACGAGTGGGGCCCGAAACGACATCGGCGGAAGGACGCGTTCGCGAAGGCCGCCTCCGAGTTCAGTCGACACTTCGATGAGGGTACGGTCTCCGTCGGCCGCCACATCGACGCGCAGGTCGCCGTCGATCCAGCCGCACGCCGTCGTCGCCATGCGCGAAATGACGAGCAGCACTTTGGCTGCGCCGGTGTTCGGCGCGCATATCTCGGAAAGATGGGCGAGCAGCGCCCTCGTAGATGCCCTGCTCGCGACCGCAGTGGACAGATCGCTCTCCTGAACGTCCAAGCATCGCGAGATATGTGAGAACTGCGCGCTCATGAAAGAGCACCGACTTTACGCTCGCGAGTAGCGCGTGGCCAGCGGCCCTCATGGCATCTCCAGCGCCATCGCCTCGTAGAGAAACTGCAATCGCTCGGCGAGCTCCTCGTTATCGGGCTCGCACTGGCACGCGCCCACGAGCTCCACACGGGCTTCTTCGAGCATCGCGATCGCGATCAGGCGATCGGCTTTCTCCGCGAGCTTCTTGGCACGTGGCGTTCGAGCGAGCATCTCGAGCGTTCGTACGAGGGGCGGCGGAGGGCGCGTCGAGGGCATGCCCAGCTCGATCCGAATCTTGCCGCGCGTCAACGCGCGATCGTAGCGCGCGCGCGTCTCGCGCCTCGAAAGGCACCGGTAGGCTTCCACGCCTCGTTTGAAGATTTCGGTGGCGACTGCCCCTAGGTCCGGCGAGTCCGCGTAGACGTCGGGGTGATAAAGAAGCGAAAAGGCGTGAAACGCCGACTTGATGTCGGCGGGGTTCGCGTCCGAGGGTGTGCGGAGGATTTCGTAGTAATTCCTTCGGTCGAGCGAGGAGAGAAACAGAGCGAGCGCCTCCCTCGACGCCATACGTTCCTACTCTCCTTCGAGGGGGGCCAGTGGATGGGCAGCCTGCCGAGCATGCATCGCTTCGACGTCGCCTGGAGCCGCCTCCGCGCCGACGACCTGCATGTGCGCAGTCGTTTCGCGCCCCGTTTCGGGGTCGCAAGCTCGAACTTGCAGAATCCCGTCGGCGTCGATCTCGAAGGTGACGGCGATTTGGGTCTGTCCCCGAGGCGCGGCCGCAAGGCCGGAGAGCTCGAGCTCGCCGAGGAACGTATTCTCCGAGAATCGCACGCTCTTTCCCTGCGCCACGCGGACAACGACGATTGTCTGGCCGTCTGCGGCCGTGGCGAACGACCGCGTCCGGTCGCACGGCACGGGCATGTTCGCCTCGATGAGCACGTCGCAATAGCCGCCGACGGTCTCGACGCTGAGGCTGAGGGGCGTGACGTCGATCAGCAGCGGCGCCGGACGCGGCAGCAAAGAAGGAGCCGGGCCCGCAGCGGGAGGCGTCCATGTCGCAACAGGGGCCGGCGGCGCGGGGGCCCGAGAGCCGGATCCGACCGACGGAGCCGTTTCGAACGGAAAGGGCATCGTCGGGGAACGCGGACGCGCCGGCAAGGGAGGTGGTACGGCCGGGGCGGCCTGACCGCCGGCACCATAAAGGACCGTTCGCGCAGGCGGGCGCTGCGCGGGCACGTCGAACACGAGGGGCTTTGACGCCGCCCCGGGTAGGAACGTCGCGGGCGGGACTGCGATCGGGGCGGGCACCTTGCGGGGGCCGACGAGCGGCAAAGACTGCAGGCCGGGTCCGCCCGCCGAGTCGGCGGAGTCCGACTCGAGGATCGACTCCTCCGGGAGAGGCTGCGCGACGGATGCCTCTGCAATCGCCGGATGCTGCATCGGCTCGGCCGCCTTGCGCCGCGAGCGGTCCAGCAGCGCAGCCTGAATTGCGGCCCCCAGCGCGACCACCTCGTCCGGATTGATGCGTACGATCGGCCGCTGTCCGAAGAAGCGTTCGACCTCCCGAGCGACCAAAGGCATTCGCGTGGCGCCGCCCACGAGGACGATTCGATCGAGCTCGCGCGATTGCACGCCCGCCGCATCGAGGGCCTGCTGACACACATGAAAGGTCCGCTCGATGAGCGCAAGCGAAGCCCTTTCGAGCTCGCGTCGCGTCATCGAGAAACGCCAAGTCGCCAGCGAACCTCGCTCGCCGGGGACGAGATCGTCGACCGAGAGGAGCTTCTCTTCCCGCGTCGAGAGATCGCGTTTGACCTCTTCGGCGAGGACGCGAAGCTGGCCGAACGTAGCCGGCTGCGCGCGCGCATCGAAGCGATGCTTTCTCAGAATCTCGTCGGCCATCCGGTCGACGACGATGAGGTCGATGTCATCGCCGCCAAGCGACGTGTCGCCCGCCGTCGACAGGACCTCGAACACGTTGCCCGCGAGATCGAGCAGTGTGAAGTCGAAGGTGCCTCCCCCCAAGTCGTACACCGCTATCCGCTCTTGGGGTTTGCTGGGCGGCCCGTATGCCAGCGCCGCGGCCGTGGGTTCGTTGAGAATGCGAAGGACGTCGAGCCCAGCGAGGCGCCCGGCCATCTTGGTCGCCGCTCGCTGCAGGTCGTTGAAGTTGGCCGGTACCGTCACGACCGCGTGCTCCACCGGCTCGCCCAAAACAGCCTCCGCGACGGCTTTGGCGTGCCGCAGCACGAACGCGCTTATTTCGGGCAGCGTGTATCGCTCGCCGCGAACTGCCACGACGGCCCCGCCGTGCGCCCCCTCGCAGAGCTCGAACGGCAGCTTCGCCCGGGACGCTTGCACCTCCGGCGAATCCCAAGGCAGTCCCATGAGTCGTTTGATGGAATACACCGTGTTTGGAGCGTCCAGAAGGCGCCGTTCGCGCGCGGCGCAACCGACGAGCGTCGAGCCGGACGGATGGAACGAGACAATGGACGGCAGGAGGCGGTGCCCCTGGGGGTCGGGGATCGTGAGCGCAACGCCGTCGCGAACAGCCGCAACGACCGTGTTGGTCGTACCGAGATCGATTCCGACGGCCGGCATCCCCGTCAGGATACCTCGCGAGCCTCAGCTTCGCGCGGCCAGGGGCCGGCGTCCGTCATGCGCCTACGGCATGCGCCACGGGCTGCTGTTCGAGCCAAGCGTTCACCCCAGCCGCGACTCGCCGCCCGTCGGCGATCGCCCAGACCACCAGCGATTGTCCACGAGAAGCGTCCCCGGCGGCGAAGACGCCCCGGACACTCGTCGCGCCGCTCGCGTCGGTTCGGACGTTTCCGCGCGGATCGAGGGCGACTCCGAGCTGCTCGACGATGCCTCCCCGCTCGGGCCCCGTGAAGCCCATCGCGAGCAGGGCCAACCCACACGGGAGCGATAGGTCCCCGTCTGGTACGGGACGCATCTTTCCACCCTCGAGAAACACCCGCGTCGCCTCGAGGCTGACGAGGCGCCCGCTCTCCGCCCGGAAAGACCGCGTCGACACCGACCAGTCGCGGTCTGCGCCTTCTTCTTGCGAGCTCGACGTGCGAAGCACGAGCGGCCATTCCGGCCATGGATTGTTCGGGACGCGCACCAAGGCCGGTCGCGGCATCAGCTCGAGCTGCGTCACCGACGCCGCGCCCTGCCGAAGCGCCGTACCCACACAGTCCGATCCGGTGTCGCCGCCGCCGATCACGATGACGTGTTTCCCCGTCGCCAGGATCGCCCGCGCTTCGTCCTCGGCGTCGCCCGCGACGCGCCGGTTCTGCTGAACCAGATAATCCATCGCGAAGTGCACCTCCGGAAGCTCGCGCCCCGGAACCGGTAGATCGCGCGGCGTTCTCGCCCCCAACGCCAGAACGACCGCATCGAAGTCGCGCCGTAGCTGGTCTCCTCGCACGTCGCTTCCGATGGCGACGCCCGTTCGGAACGTCACCCCCTCGCTGCGCATCTGGGTCACGCGCGCGTCGATGATCGCCTTTTCCATCTTGAAGTCGGGGATGCCGTAGCGCAGCAACCCTCCGACTCGGTCGTCACGCTCGAAGACGACGACCCCGTGTCCCACGCGCGCCATCTGCTGCGCTGCAGCGAGCCCCGCGGGACCAGACCCGATGACCGCCACTCGCTTGCCGGTCAGCCGCGCAGCCGGTCGGGGCCGGAGCGGGCCGCCGTCCGACGTGGCGGCCGCGAAGGCGTAGTCGGCGATCGTGCGTTCGACGGTCTTGATCGTCACGGGCTCTTCGCGAATGTTAAGCACGCACGAGGCCTCACACGGAGCGGGGCAAACGCGTCCGGTCACCTCGGGGAAATTGTTCGTCGCCAGCAGCCGCCGAACCGCCTCGTCGAGCCTTCCCCGGTGAACGAGATCGTTCCACTCCGGGATGAGATTACCGAGCGGACAGCCCTGGTGGCAGAAAGGAATGCCGCAGTCCATGCAGCGCGACGCCTGGGAGCGCACCTGATCCATCGGCGCCGCCAGGTGGACTTCGTGCCAGTCGCGCACGCGCTCGTCGATCGCGCGATCGCCCTCTTCGACTCGCCCTACTTTCAGAAAACCTTTCGGGTCGCCCATTTGCTCGGTCGCCTTCGTTGCTCGCCCTAACTTCCGGTCTTGCGCAGCTGGAGGACGCGCCGCCACTCGTGCGGCATCACCTTCACGAATCGACGCTTCCCCCATGCAGCGAGGATGCTTCGCCCGCGCGCGCTTCGGGTGTGCTGCACGTGCTCTTCGACGAGCAGTCGCACGATCTCCTCGTCGTCGGCCGTCAGCGGTTCGAGATCCACCATCGCCTTACTACACCGCGAAGCGAGCGTTCGCTCCTCGTCGAGTACGTACGCGATCCCGCCGCTCATCCCCGCCGCGAAATTCCGCCCTGTGGGTCCGAGCACCAGGACCGTGCCCCCAGTCATGTACTCACAGCCGTGGTCGCCCACCCCTTCGACCACGGCGATCGCACCGCTGTTGCGAACGGCGAAGCGCTCGCCCGCGCGGCCCGCGAAGAACGCCTTGCCGCTCGTCGCCCCGTACAGGCACGTATTTCCAACGATGACGTTTTCATGCGCCTTGAAGACAGCGCGTGTCGGCGGTCGCACCGCGAGGACGCCCCCCGACAACCCCTTGCCGACGTAGTCGTTCGCGTCGCCTTCGAGCACGAGGAGCATCCCGTGAACCGCGAAGGCGCCGAAGCTCTGCCCGGCGGTTCCCTTCGCTTCGACAACGATGGTGCCGTCCGGAAGGCCCTGCGCCCCATACTTACGGGCAAGCTCCCCCGCCAGCCGTGCGCCGAAGGCCCGATCTGCGTTGGTGAGGGTAATCTGCACGGTCGTCGGTTCGCCGTACTTGAGCGACAGGCGCGCGCCGTCGAGCAGCGACTCGTCCGTGGACGAGCTGCCGAGCGACAGGGGGAGCTCCGGAGCCGCGAATTGGTCGGCGCGCCCTTCCCCTCCTTTGGCCCCGCCGTCGGCGAAGTGAAGCAGGTCTCGGAAATCGAGCAGCCTTGCCTTGGGGTGCTCGAGCGAACGCGGCACGATGCAGTCCGCGCGCCCGACCATCTCGTCGACGGTGCGGAAGCCGAGGAGCGCCATGATGGCGCGCAATTCCTCCGCCACGAAGAAGAAGTAGTTGATGACGTGCTCGGGGGTGCCTTTGAAGCGCGCTCGCAGAACGGGGTCTTGCGTCGCCACGCCGACCGGGCACGTGTTCAAGTGGCACTTGCGCATCATCACGCAGCCGCTCGCCACCAGGGGAGCCGTGGCGAAGCCGAACTCGTCGCCGCCGAGCAGGGCGGCGAAGGCCACATCGCGGCCCGTCTTGAGCTGCCCGTCCGCCTGCAGGCGCACGCGCTCGCGCAGCCCGTTGAGGACGAGAACCTGATGCGTTTCGGCCAGGCCGAGCTCCCACGGCGTGCCCGCGTGGTGGATCGACGAAAGCGGGGAGGCGCCCGTTCCCCCGTCATGGCCCGCGATGGTGATCAAGTCCGCGTGCGCCTTGGCCACCCCAGCCGCGATCGTGCCGACTCCGGTTTCGCTGACGAGTTTGACGCTCACGCGCGCGCGGGCGTTGACGCACTTCAAATCGTAGATGAGCTGGGCGAGATCCTCGATCGAGTAAATGTCGTGATGAGGCGGCGGAGAGATGAGGGTCACCCCCGGTACGGAGTAGCGCACCCGCGCGATTGTCTCGTCCACCTTGTGGCCCGGGAGCTGACCGCCCTCGCCCGGCTTCGCCCCCTGGGCGATTTTGATCTGGAGCTCGTCGGCGTTGACGAGGTAGTGCGCCGTGACGCCGAAGCGAGCGCTCGCCACCTGTTTGATGGCGCTACGCTTCGAGTCGCCGTTCGGGAGTGGCACGAAACGCGCGTCGTCCTCGCCTCCCTCCCCGGTATTCGACTTGCCGCCCATGCGGTTCATCGCGATCGCGAGGTTTTCGTGGGCTTCCTTGCTGATGCTGCCGAAGCTCATCGCCCCGGTCGCAAAGCGGCGAACGATCTTGGCCGCGGGCTCCACTTCGGAGATGGGGACCGGCGGGCCAACCGGTACGAAGTCCAGACAGCCGCGGAGCGTGTAGGGATGGTCGCCCTGCTCGTTGATTGCGCGCGCGTACTCGTCGTAGGAAGCCGCATCCTCGAGGCGCACGGCTTTCTGCAGTGCCGCCACCGTGCGCGGACTCCAGAGGTGGCGCTCGCCGCCCACTCGCCACGCGTACACCCCGCCCGCGTCGAGCGCGTCTTCGTCGTTCGCGGTGGGCTCGATCTCCGCGTCGAAGCCGGCCGCGTGCCGGAGCAGCGACTCATGCGCGATCTCGCCAAGTCCGATTCCCCCGACGCGCGAGGCTGTCCCCGGGAACCATCGCGCGATCGTCTCGCTTCCGAGCCCGATTGCTTCGAATATCTGCGCGCCCTGATAGCTCGACAGACAAGAGATGCCCATCTTGCTCATGACCTTGAGCAGGCCCTTGTCGAGCGCGTGGACGTAGTTTTCCCCTCGAGCGTTGCGCGGGGTATCGACGTCGAGCCCGTCGATCGCTTCGAAAGCGAGGTAGGGGTTGACCGCGCCCGCCCCGTAGCCGACGAGCAAGGCCAGATCTGCGACTTCGCGTACTTCGCCGGTTTCCACGACGAGGCCCGCGCGCATCCGCTTGCCGGCCCGTGCCAGCGCGTGATGGACGGCGCTGGTCGCGAGCAGGCTCGGAATCGCGGCGCGAGTCTGGTCTATGGAACGGTCGCTCAGAACGACAATGCTCGCTCCGTCGTCCACCGCCCGCTCCGCAGCGGCACAGAGCTCGACGAGCGCGCGGTCGAGCGCTTCGCCGGGGTTCGCGGTCCGGGCGTCGAAGACGATCGGAAGAACCGCGACGCGAAAGTCTTCGAGACCTCCGACGAGCTTCGCAAACTCGTCGTTCGTGAGCACGGGCTGTTCGAGCTCGAGCAGACGACACTGCTCGGGCGACTCGGCCAAGAGATTGCCCTCGCCCCCGAGACAGCTTCCGAGGGTCATCACGAGCTTCTCGCGAATCGGGTCGATCGGCGGGTTCGTGACCTGGGCGAACTGCTGCTTGAAGTAGCGAAAGAGAGGCTGCGCCCGATCGCTGAGGACCGCCAGCGGGGCGTCGTTGCCCATGCTGCCCACAGGCTCTTCGCCGTTGGTCGCCATCGGCGCCATAAGCACGCGCAAGTCTTCCCGGGTGTAGCCGAATGCGCGCATTCGCCTGCGGCGTTCTTCGGCTGACAGCGGCGCCGTGGCCGCCCGGGCAGGAAGGTCTGCGAGCTCGATCTTGTTGTCTTCGAGCCACTTCGCGTAGGGCTGGTGCGTCGCGACCTCGTGCTTGATCTCGTCGTCGCCCACGAGCCGCCCGCGCGCCACATCGACGAGCAGCATCCGGCCGGGCTGGAGTCGTCCCTTCTCGATGACGTCTTCCGCCTCGAAATCGACGACGCCGAGCTCGCTCGCGGCCACCACGAAGCCGCTCGCGGTCACGACGTACTTGAGCGGTCGTAGGCCGTTGCGGTCCAACGTCGCCCCGATGTACGTCCCATCGGTAAAGAGGAGGGCGGCGGGGCCGTCCCACGGCTCGACCAGCGACGCGTGGTACTCGTAAAACGCGCGCCGCTCGGGAGGCATGTCGTCGTGCCCCTCCCACGCCTCGGGGACGAGCATCATCATGACGTGCGGCAACGTGCGCCCGCCTGCGGAGACGAGGAAATCGACCACGTTGTCGAGCGAAGCCGAGTCGCTCCCGCCGGGCCGGATGATCGGCTTGAAGTCGGCCATGTGTTCGCCGAACGCCTCGCTCTCGAGGAGCGCCTCGCGCGCGCGCATCCACGTCTGATTGCCACGGAGGGTGTTGATCTCGCCGTTGTGAGCGATGCGCCGGTAGGGGTGCGCCCGCTCCCAAGTGGGGAACGTGTTCGTGCTGAAACGCGAGTGGACGAGCGCGAACTTGCTCCGCGTCTCTTGTTCGCGCAGATCGAGGTAGAAGGCCTCGAGCCGCTCGGGCAGCGCCAGTCCCTTGTACACAACGGTCTTGGAGGACAGGCTCGCGGGGTAGAACGCGTTCAGGCCGGCCTCGCTCGCCTTGCTGCCTGCTCGCTTGCGGATCATGAAGAGCGTGCGCTCGAAGGCAGGCGCCGGGCACATGCGGCCGATGAAGAGCTGCATGATGGCGGGCATCGAAGCGCGCCCCAGAGGACCGACCACGGTCTCGTCCACCGGGACGTTCCGCCAGCCGATGACTTTCTGGTTGTGGTGTCGCACCGCGTCTTCGAGAACACGCATCTCGGCCGCACAGGTCGTCCGGTTGCGCGATAGAAAGCACTGCGCCACGCCGTAGTCGCCTTCGTTGGGCAGCTCGATCCCCGCTCGACCGAGGACGCGTTCGAAATGGGCGTGCGGGAGTTGAAGCAGAATGCCCGCGCCGTCGCTCGTGCACGGATCGCAGCCAGCGGCGCCGCGGTGCGCGAGCCGGCGCAGAATCTCGACCCCCTTTGCGACGACGTCGTGTGACGCAGGGCGCCGTAGGTCGGCTACGAATCCGAGCCCACAGGCATCGCGTTCGAGTGACGGATCATACAATCCGCGGGGCGATGGGAGTGGCATAACGTGCGCAAGTATGAGGCTCGTCTGGGCTGCGTGCCAGTGGAATCTGGTAGCGGGTATGTACGCACGTTCGCGTAGGATGCACGTGGCGAGCACACGAATGTTTCCGGTTCTGCTCGCGCAGCACCATGAGGGGCCGTTAGGGTCCGCGCCCGAATGCCCCACCCGCGAAAATGGTTCCGGCGCCCGCTCGGTCGACAGCGAAGTACGTTTGCGGCTGCGGCGCTCCTTCCGCTTTCCTTCGCGACCGTGGACGGCTCCCACCTCGGAGCGGTTCCGGCCGCGCCAGGACCGCGCGGTCCTAGAACCGCCGCGCAAGCCGCCATCGAACGCCAGCCCGTATGCATCGGCTCTTCAGTGGCCAGCGCCGGGACGCTCGCCGACGTCCTCTACTACCGCGCCGCAGCCACGGAAGACGGGCACGTGCGAGTGGGGTATTTTGCCTTTTTCTCCGAAGAGCGCCCCTGGGGAAACAACTGGCTTACCTGGAGTGTCGTCCCCGCGCTCGCCGTCGATCTCGTGTATTCACGCGCCCTCCTCATCGCGCCGGGCGTGCAGCGCGCGATGTACGGGGCAGGGGACGTCGAAGGCGTCGAAGTGGTGTACGGGGTCGACGCCGATGGGTCGCTGCAGGTCGACCACGCCGTGGCCGACGACCGAACCGAGCACCCGGTCACGCTGACCCGCAGCGAAGCCTACGCGCTCGACCCCCAACAGCCGACCTTTTACACCGAAATCTGGAGCCATCAGCTCGGAGGCCGAGGCGTTCGGTCGCGCGCGGAGCTCGCGTACGTACGCTGCTACGAAGGCGATTCGATTCGCCCCCTACCGGAGTCGGTCGCGCGGGCTTTTCGCGTCGAAGGTCGAGCCGGTCCGGCGCACGTGGAGCGCGGCGGCGGCTCCAGGCTCGACTCGACCGAGATCCTCACCGCCCAAGCGCCTCAGAGCGATTGACGATTCGCGGCGTGATGAAGATGACGAGTTCGTTCCGTGAGTCGCTCGCCCGTCGCCTCTGGAAGAGCACTCCCAGAATTGGAATGTCGCCGAAGAACGGCACCTGATCGAGGTTGCGGCCCGTGTTGCGCGTGTAGATCCCGCCGATGACCGCCGTGTGTCCGTCCATCACGAGCAGATCGGTCTCCGCCTCGCGCTTGAGAATCGTGGGATCGCCGCGCGGGCTGGTCTGGTTGAAATCCGGCTCGTCGCGATTGAGCTTCACGTGCATCGACACGGAGCCGTCGGCCGTGACGTGCGGCCTCACCAAGAGCTGGAGCTTGGCCTCCTGAAACGTCGTCTGGACGCCGAGTGCGCTGACCTGCGCGAAGGGAATCAGCGTTCCCTGGTTGATGCGGGCTTCTCGGTTGTCGAGCACCATGATCCGCGGCGCGCTCACGATGCGCACCAACCCGCTCGACTCGGCGGCCGAAAGGCGCAGGCTGAGATTAATCGTGTTGTCGATCGAGCCGAACGTCATCCCGAGCGCGCCGCCGCTCCCAGTCCCCACCGCGGCCGGCAAGTTCACCGCGAAGTTCGGAGTGGGAATGTTTCGCAAGACGGGCGACAGGCCCGCGGTAGGAGTGTTGTTGTCGTAGTTGCCGCCGGCGACGCCGACGCTCGACGGGAACGCGATTCCCGTCGGATTGCCGGTCGCCGGGCCGAACGTGACGTCGCCTCCCCACTGGATGCCGACGTCCCGCAAGTACTTGCTCGTGGCTTCCACGATGCGTGCCTCGATGAGCACCTGCGCGGTCTGGGTATCGAGCGATCGGACCAGCTCTTCGATGTAATTGAGGTTTCCCGCCACGTCGCGCGCGATGAGGACGTTCGTCCTTTCGTCGACGGCGATTGATCCGCGGGGCGACAAGAGCTCCTTGGCGCGCGCCTGGAGCTCGTCGGCTGTCGCATAGCTAATCGGAATGAGCCGGGTCTCGAGCGGCGTCAACTCGTATTCCTGCTTCATCTGGGCGAGCTTCAGCTCGCGCTCCTTCTGGAGCTGCGCCATGGGAGCCACTCGTATCAGGTTCCCCTGCCGCACCATCCCGAGCCCTTTGGCCTGCAGCACGACGTCCAGGACCTGATCCCAGGGCACGTTGCGCATCCGGATTGTGATCGTGCCGCTGACGTCGTCGGCGGTGACGACGTTGACGTGCCCCGTGTCGGCAAGGAGGCGCAGTACGTTGTGGATGTCCGCGTCTTTGAGATCGATGTCGATTCGACGGCCGGTATACCGCTGCTGGGCGAGAACATCGCCCGCGCCGGTCGTGAATCCGGCGGCACCGCCGCCCGAGGTCTCGATCGCCGGTTCGCCCCCGTGGATCGACGTTTCGATGTGCGGCAAATCCGCTGGCGCCACTTCGCGCGCTACGGTGACCACACGGCGAATCGGCCCGCCGTCTTTGCCGACGGGGCGGCCGTCGATACCGACGGGCGCGACGGGGGAGGGCTGCGCGCCGGTGCCCGGAATCGGGAACGACCATGTCAACTTCGAGCCTTCGACCGAAACCGAGCCGGGAGCGTCGCCGGCTCGGTCGAGTTCGAGCAGTGTCGAGCCGTTCGCCGGATCCCGCGACGCGGTCACCGAGCGCAGCGCACCTCCGTACGCCGTCACGTCGAGCGTGTGCTCGAGCGTATCGGGCAATCGAGTTGCGCGGAGCTCGAGTCGCAGACGACCGCTCGGAGCCGTGACCAGCGAGTACGACGGAGCCCCGTCGAGTTCGACCACGATGCGATCGCAGCCGTTCGGGGCGCAACCCGGACTTCTGCCCGGGGCGCGCTCGAAGCGCACGTCTCGGACCGACGCGAACGCCGGAGGTTCTACGAGCTTCGCGGCCGCCGCCGAGAGCGTCGGGGCGACGGCCGCGGCCTGCGGGGTCAGGACCACACGAAGGGTCGACCCGTCCGGCACCATCCGGTAGCTCGCGGGGCGGTCGAGGCTCACCGAGAGACGCGTCATTCGCCCAGCACTCGTGTCGAACGACTGGGTGAGGACGCATCCCACGACGCCCACCTTGCTCGTGATGGCCTTGGGCGCCGCCCCGGCGTCGGTGTTGCTCAAGTCGATGAGAAGGCGCCGGCCCGCGTCCGACACGCGGACGCTGTAGATGGGCGTGTCGGTACCGACGATCTCGATCTCCGTGTCGCTGGAGGCCGAGTCTCCGCCGCGGACGAGGACGTCGCGCACGCGGTTGAGGGCGCCGTCGGCCAAAGCGCTCGCCTCCGAGCAGAAAGCAACCGACGCGGCGCCGAAAGCCACCAGCGCCGCGGCGCCCCTCCTCCCCGAGCTGGCCGCGCCCCGGCAAAACCCTGGCCGCGCCGACAAAAGGGCGGCGTAAAGAAGCGATTTCGCCCCGCGCATATTGGCTCCTCGCGCCCTCCGAAGGACGTCTCCGAAGGGATCGCGACCGCAACGCTAGAGCAAGCGATCGGAAAGGGACCAATTTGTGACGAGCGCGCGGCGCGCCGGCCCACGCGTCGGTGTACCTCGGCAGGCGTTACGAGGCCCCATCCTCTTTTCGCTTCCGGGCTTCGAGGCCAACCGCGCGGCCGAGCTCTCGGTGGATGCGACCGACACGCTCGATTTGCCCCTTGGCGGGAAATCGTTCGTAGAAACCCTCGGCGCGAAAGCTCTTCGCGAGCTCACTCCAGGGGCCGAGCTTGCGCGTCCACCGAGCGATGCGCCCGTCCGCCGGTTCGGCATCGACGTGGGCCAGATCGGCGCAGATGCGCAGCATCGCTTTGATCGTCACCGGGCGAGTCACCATGGTCTGCGAATTGGCCCACGCGCCGCCCCACACTTTTTCGGCCGCCTTGAAGAAGTCGCGGACGATGCCGTAATAGCGCTCTATTTCGCGCTTGGCGTTGCGTCTCTCGATCGCCTTCCAGTCGAGCGCCGCCCATCGGTGAATTTCGTTGAAGAGCTCTGCCTGGAGGATCCACTTGTCCTGTTTGGACCGTCCGCCCAGCCGGTTGATCTTGTAGCGGAGCGGGCTGTCTCCCTCGACGTACAACCGCTCGACGACGCCCGCGGCGAACTTCTTGTCCGGTGCGGCCCAGGACACTCGCTCGTAGAGGTCGACGAGGTGGCTCTTGTTGATCCTGGTCGGCGTCGAGTTGATGATGACGAACATTTCGGTGGCGAAGTCCTCGCTCTTGCCATCGAAGATGATGCAGGGCACGTGAATGCTCTGGGCCTCGGCCGGCCGCTGTTTCATGTAAAAATGAAGCGCCGCGAGGCGGTGCTGCCCGTCGATGATCAAGTACTTGCTGCGCGGCTCCTCGAGATTGCCCACGTTGGCGAACGGTTTGACGGGCTCGAAGCGCAGTTCGTCCGCGGTGAAAAGGAGCACGGTGCCCGGTATGGGCGGCTGGCTCACGGCGGTCTCGTAGAAATTCTTGATCGCGCCCACCTTGGACCGCGACAGCTCTCGCTGAAATGCGGCGTCGGTGCGCTCGATCTTGCCGATGAACCGCGCGACCTCGTCGCCCTCGTCCGCCTCTTCCGGGGCGAGGCTCCGCTCGCCCTCGGCATAGAAGCGCGAAATGAACCTCACCCGGTCGAGCAAGTCCTCGGCCGGGTAGGCGGCGAAGTAGAAAACGCTGTCCTTCTGGCGAACTTGCGTAGCGAGCATGCTCTTGGTCTGGAAGGATAGATCGTAATTCCTCCGAATGTTCTCCCGGGTCGGGGATCAGCACCCGCACAGTTGGAGGCAGGTCGGCGCCCCGGCGCATTCGTCGCGGCAGACCGTGTCGCACGTGCTGGAGCCTGCGTCGCGCGACGCGAAGTCGACACACCGACCCTCCGCCTGCTGCTGGCACACGATGAGCGACGTTTGCCCGTCGAGAAGCGCTTGAGCCTGAGCGCACGTCGTCGGGATCCCCACGGGACAGAGGGCGGTGTCGCAAATGCACTCGAGATCGAGCGCGGCCGCACCGTTGACCCGGAAGCCGCAGTTGGGGAAAGCCCCCCGTTCGACGTTGACGCCCGGGCACGCGTCAATCTGCTCGCACAGAATGGTCTGCGTCGTCGGGTCCTGCGCGCAGTTCGTACCGCTCGGTGCCGTCCCCGCGGCGTTCGTCCCCGTGCCAGGCGACACCTGCGACGTGCCCCCGCCGGAGCCGTTCGTCGAGTCGGTCCCGATCTGAAGGCACCCGCTCATGCACAGCGCGAAAGGCAGAAACGGCAGCTCCCGCATGGGTACAATCCCAAGCGCGGGCGGTGCCACGAGGCCAAGTTTTCGGCTACGGTCGCGGCATCATGCCAGAGACTCCACGAGACGCCCTTCTCCCATGAAAACAACGACCCTCGGCTTTCTCGGCGCCGGCAACATGGCGGGCGCTCTCATCAAGGGCCTGCTTCACGCCGGAGTGCCGCCGCACCGGATCACCGCGAGCGACGCCAAGAGCGATCGCCTCGACGTCCTCAGGCAAGTGCACGGAATCCACACGACGGGGGACAACCACGCGCTCGTGCGGGAGTCGACCGTGGTCGTCCTTTCCGTGAAGCCGCAGGTCATCGACAAAGTCTTGACCGAGATCGGGAGCGAAATCCGCGCCGAGCAGCTCGTGATCTCGGTGGCAGCCGGCGTGCCGATCGCGGCGATTGAGTCGCGGCTTCCGCCGGGGTCGAGAGTCGTGCGTGCCATGCCGAACACACCGGCCACCGTGCTGGCCGGCGCCACGGCGATCGCGAGCGGTGCGCACGCCCGCGAGGACGACAAGCGCATTTCGCGCGAGCTCTTCGAAGCTGTGGGACGCGTTGTCGTCCTCGACGAGTCGCTGATCGACGCGGTGACGGGGCTGAGCGGGAGCGGTCCGGCGTACGTCATGCTCATCATCGAGGCGCTCGCGGACGGGGGCGTCAAAGTGGGGCTCCACCGCGACACCGCGCTCCTGCTGGCGGCTCAGACCGTATTCGGATCGGCGAAGTTGCTTCTCGAAACCGGCGAGCACCCCGGACGCCTGAAGGACATGGTGACGAGCCCAGGCGGGACCGCCATTTCCGGTTTGCACACGCTCGAGAGCGGAGGGCTGCGAAAGACGCTCATCGACGCGGTCGAGGTGGCGAGCAAGCGAGCGGCGGAGCTCGGGGGGGAAATGGCAGCGAAGCTCAGACGGTGAACGCCCTACTTCGCGATGACGTCCGCGTACGTCACGAACGCGATGAGGGTCAGCAGCATGAGCAGTCCGATGGCATGCACGCGCGCTTCGACCTTCGCGTCCGGCCTCCTTCGCGACACGGCTTCCACACCGAGAAAGAGGAGGCGACCGCCGTCGAGCGCGGGAAACGGGAGCAAGTTGAACGCGCCGAGGTACGCGCTGAGAATGCCCAGGAACTGAAGGAGGCTCCCCGGGCCGGTTCGCGCGCGCTTCGCCCCCTCGCGGACGATGCCAACAGGCCCGCTGACCTGCAGCTTTTCCTTTCCCATGAGAACGCGCGCGATTCCGCGGACGTTTTCGTAGACGACCAGCGCTGGGTCGATCACGCTCATTTTTGCCGCTTCGGCCACGCCGACGGGCTCGACGCGAACCGGCGTACCGACATGAATGAGCCCTTCGTCCTTTTCCCCGCGCGGCACCGGCGTCACCGCTTTGTGCAGCGTTTGCCCGCCGCGCGAGATCGTGAGATCGATGGTCTCGCCGGGGTGCGCGCTCACGGCCTTCTTGAGCTGGTCCCAGCTGTGCACGTCCACCCCGTTCACCTCGAGGACCCGGTCGCCCGTTTCCACGCCCGCGACCTGGGCCGGGCCGGCTTCGACGACGACGCGCATGCTCGTATCGTCGCGGACCTCCTGTCCGCCGACGAGAAAGCCGAAGAAAAAGAGGATGGAAGCGAAGAAGTAATTGGTGAGCGGTCCGGCGGCGATCGTCACGATCCGGCCCCAGAGCGACGCGTTCGCGTAGCTCGCCCGGTCGTTCGGATCGGCTTCTTCGTACGGGTTCATCCCCGCGATTTGCACGTACGCGAGAAAGGGGATGAGCGCGACCTGGTATAGTGTCGGGCTTCCCTTGGGCCTGTGCTTCCAGATGGTCGGCCCGAAGCCGATGCTGAACCGCACGACGCGCATGCCAAACTTGCGCGCCGCAACGTAGTGCCCTCCCTCGTGGACGACCATCAGGACGGCGAGCCCGAGAATGGCGACAAGGTAGAGCGCAAACGTCATCTGAGGTTTAATCCTAAGGCGGACCGGGCCGGTTGTCTCGTTGACGGGAGATTGAGCCTCGTTCACGCATGAGTGAGCCTCGTTCAAGCGGGAGTGAGCTTCGTTC
>Ga0265313_10001160_pt1 | contig 25184 bp, 18 predicted proteins | sample 4123metaG_FD_203122 | JGI IMG/M metagenome (GOLD analysis project Ga0265313, IMG submission 203122) | Rhizosphere microbial communities from Carex aquatilis grown in University of Washington, Seatle, WA, United States - 4-1-23 metaG | ecosystem: Host-associated > Plants > Roots > Rhizosphere >...
TACATCCAGGACTTCCGGGGGTCGACCTTTGTCGTCAAGTACGGGGGCAGCTTCATGGACGACCCCGACCCCACGGTCCGGACGAGCGTGAGCAACGACATCGCCTTCCTGTCGGCGGTGGGGATCAACGTCGTCGTGGTGCACGGCGGCGGCAAGGCGATCACGAGGGCCATGGAGGCGTCGGGACTCAAGGCGTCGTTCGTGAAGGGGCTGCGCGTCACGGACGAGGCGACGATAGCGATCGTGAAGAAGACGCTCGACGAGACCGTGAACCGCGACGTCTGCGAGGCGCTGGCGGCCGCCAAGGCCAAGCCCAAGGGGCTTCCCGGCGACACGGTGCTCGTGTGCCAGAAGCTCGAGAGGGACGAGGAGGGCGAGGCGATCGACCTCGGGTTCGTGGGCGAGGTGACGGAGGTGAAGGTGAAGCTCATCAAGAAGGAGATCGCCGACGGCTTCGTCCCGGTCATCTCCCCGGTCGCCGAGGGCTACGACGGCAAGCCCTACAACGTGAACGCCGACGTCGTCGCGGGGCGGGTGGCCAGCGCGCTCAGGGCCCGCAGGCTCTTCTACATGAGCGACGTCCCCGGGCTCCTCTCGGCGCCGCCCGACCCCGAGTCGCTCGTCTCGACCCTAAAGATCAGCCAGGTCGACGACCTGAGGAAGTCGGGCGTGATCGACAAGGGCATGCGCCCGAAGGTGGCGAGCGCCGTGCGGGCGCTCGAGGAGGGGGTCCAGCGGGTCCACCTGATCGACGGGCGCCTGCCGCACAGCCTGCTCCTCGAGATCTTCACGGACAAGGGCATCGGCACCGAGATCATCCATGGCTGAGTCGCCCTCCCTCATCCGCTCGAGCGCGGCCGAGCTGTACGACGCCTACGTGCTGCGCAACTACCCGCGGGCCCCGGTGACGCTGGTCCGCGGGAGCGGGAGCAGCGTGTGGGACGACCAGGGTAGGGCCTACCTCGACTTCTCGTCCGGGATCGCCGTCACCTCCCTCGGGCACTGCCACCCGCGCTGGGTGGCCGCGGTCCAGCGGCAGGCGGCCGAGCTCATCCACACGAGCAACCTCTTCCGCCACCCGAACCAGGGCGAGCTCGCGCGCCGGCTCGTGGGGTACGCCGGCCCCGGCCGCGTCTTCTTCTGCAACAGCGGGGCGGAGGCCGACGAGGCGATGCTCAAGCTCTCGCGGCTCCACGGCGTCCGCAAGTCCGGCGTCGAGGGCAAGTGCATCAGGGTCATCTGCGCGAAGAACGCGTTTCACGGCCGGATGTTCGGCGGGATGAGCGCGACGCCGAAGGAGAGCGTGCAGAAGGGGTTCCGGCCGCTCGTCCCCGGCTTCGTGTTCGGGGAGCTGAACGACCTGGGGAGCTTCGCGCGGCTGGTCGACGCCGACACCGCCGCGGTCTTCGTCGAGACGATCCAGGGGGACGGCGGGATCAACCCGTGCACGAGGGAGTTCCTGGTCGGCCTGCGCCGGCTGTGCGACGAGAACAACCTGCTGCTCCTCTTGGACGAGGTGCAGTGCGGCGCCGGCAGGACCGGGCGCTTCTTCGCCTTCGAGCACGCGGGGATCCGCGCGGACGCGATCGCCATGGCCAAGGGCCTCGGGGGCGGGTTCCCGATCGGCGCGATGTGGGTGGGCGAGGGCGCGGCGGACCTCTTCCAGCCGGGGATGCACGGGTCGACGTTCGGCGGGACGCCGCTCGCGTGCGCCGCGGCGCTGGCCGTTTTGGACGTCGTCGAGCGCGAGGGCCTGCTGGCGCACGTCTCCCGCGCAAGCGTGCCCTGGATCGCGGACCTCCGGGCGATGGCGGCGGACTACCCGAAGCACGTGCTCGAGGTCCGGGGCCTCGGCTTCCTTGTCGGCGTCCAGATGGCGTCGGACTCGGCGCCGTATGCGGCGGCGCTCCGCGAGCGCGGCCTGCTGACGGCGCTCGCCGGCGTGAACGTGATCCGCCTTCTGCCCCCCCTGAACGCCACCGAGGCGGAGCTGGCCCGCTCGGTCGCGATCTTCAGGGAGATCCTGGCCGCCCGCTGACGGGGGCCCCTCTGGGGGGGCGGCCGGCCCCACTTTCCTCTCGTCGCCCGGGGCCCGATCCGCTAGGGATGTCCGCTTCATTCGATGAAGCACTTCCTCAAAGAGACGGACCTGGCACCCGCTGAGCTGGCCAAGGTTTTCTCGCTTGCCCGCGACCTGAAGCGGACGAGGGGGCGCCGGGCACGGAGCGTGCTCGGCGGCCAGACCTGGGCCCTCATCTTCGCCAAGTCGAGCACCCGCACCCGGGTCTCCTTCGAGGTGGGCATCAACGAGTTGGGCGGACACGGGCTCTACCTCAACAAGCACGACATCCAGCTGGGGCGCGGGGAGACGATCGAGGACACGGCGCGCGTCCTCTCTCGCTTCGTCCACGGCATCGTCATCCGGACGTACGACCACGCGGAGGTGGAGCGCCTTGCGGCCGCGGCCACGGTGCCCGTGGTGAACGGGCTCACGGACTTCCTGCACCCCTGCCAGATGTACGCCGACGCCTTCAGCGCCGCCGAGCGCTGGGCCGGGCCGAGGGGCGACCTCCTGGCCGCGCTCCGGGGCCGCAAGATCGCGTTCCTCGGCGACACGAGCTTCAACATGGCGAACTCCTGGATCCTCGGGGCGAGCCTGTTCGGCATGAGGATCTCGCTCGCCGGCCCCAAGGGGTTCGAGCCCAAGGAGCGCATCCGGGCGCAGCTGGCGTCCGAGGGCCGGCCGGCCGACTTCGAGTTCACGACCGACCCCATGAGGGCGGTCGCGGGCGCCGACATCGTCTACACGGACGTCTGGGCGAGCATGGGCCAGGAGGGCGAGGCCCGCGCCCGCACCGAGCGGATGCGACCGTACGCGGTCACGGCCCGGCTGTTCGCGGCCGCCAAGCCCGACGCCCTCTTCATGCACTGCCTGCCGGCGCACGCGGGCGAGGAGGTCGAGCAGGCCGTGCTCGACAATCCGCGCTCGATCATCTTCGACGAGGCCGAGAACCGGCTCCACGTCCAGAAGGCCCTCCTCTGCCTTTTGGCTCAGCCCGCGGCGAGCGCGCGCAGGCCGAGTAGCGCGTCCTCGGCGCGCGCGAAGACGGGCAGCCCCTCGCGGGCGAAGGCCTCGCGGTAGGGCTCGTAGTCGGGGCCCGCGTCGACCGCGATCCCGATCGGCTTGCCGGTCGAGAGGGAGAGGTGCGCCAGCTCCCGCGCGAACGCCCCGCCCGAGGCCGCGTCCGTCGCGAGCGCGCGCGTGAACGGCACGAGGCCGAGGACCAGCACCCCCGCGTCCTCGCGAAGGAGGATCCCGGCGGCCTTAAGGTAGGCCGATTCCGAGGCCATGGGCGTCAGGTCGAGCGGCAGCCGGACGGGGACCAGGCCCTCGAGGCCCTCCTGCCCGAGCATCTCGCCAAGCGCCCGGTGCGCGGCGGCGCTGAGGCGGGCGGCGGGCAGCTCGGACTGCAGCGTGTCGCTGGCGTTGACCGCCTCGAAGCCGGCGTTGGTGACAAGCGCGACCGGGTCCGCGGCGATCCGGGGGTAGGATGCGAGCCACTCGAGCGCCGCGTCAAAGGCGGCGATCGACCCGGAGAAGCGCACGCCCGCCCGCCCCAGGAGCGCCCGCTCGAGGTCGGCCTCGCCCGCGATCGCGCCCGTGTGGCTCGCGGCCGCGGACTGGCCGGCGGCGGTCCTGGCGCCGCGGTGCAGGAGGAGCGGGATCCCCTGCTCGCGCAGCCGCAGCGCCGCGGCGAGCGTGGCCGCAAGGTCCCCGGCCCTGAACCCCTCGACATAGGCCGCGACCGCGCGGCAGCCGGGGTCGGGGGCCAGGGCCTCCAGGTAGTCCGAGAGGCAGACGTCGATCTCGTTGCCGAGCGAGGCGCCGAGGCGCAGCCGCAGGTGCCGGTGGCGCGACAGCCGGGACAGGAGGAGGGCGCCGCTCTGCCCGAGCAGGACCAGGGAGCCCCCGCCGGGGGGAAGCGCCGGGGCCTTCTCCCGGGGAATGAAGGTGGTGTCCAGGCCCAGGGCGGGCACCCAGTGCCCGAGGAAGTTGGGCCCGAGGACCGCGGGCGTCCACCGTCCGGCCTCGCGGGCCGCACGGAGTTCGGCGGCGAGCCGGGCCCCCAGGCCCGCGCGGTCGGCGCCGTCCCCGAACCCGCCCGAGACCAGGGCCACGGCCCGCGCGCCGCCCCCCTGCGCGATGAGTTCCGAGACAGTCTGTGCCGCGGCCGCGGCGGGCAGCGCCACGATCAGCAGGTCGACGGGCGCCGCTGCGAGCGCGGCCACGCCGGGAACGCACGGGGCGCCCTCCAGGGTCTCCTGGCCGGGCTTCACGACGACGATCCTCCCCTTGAGCGAGGGGCAGCGCCGGAGGTTGGCAAGGATGGTGCGGCCCACGCCCTCGTCGCGCGAGGACACCCCGGCGACGGCGACGCTCCCGGGCTCCATGACGGCGCCAAGGAAGCCTGCGGGCGACGGCAGCCGGGGAGGCGGGGAGGCGGCCCTGCGCCCCACGGCGTCGAGCGGCGTGGGCCGGCCGTCGGGACCGATGGCGACCGGGTTCAACTCGAGGAGCGAGACGCCCTCGCGGTCGGCGACCCGCGCCAGGCGCCAGAGCGCGTCAAGGAACTCTCCGAGGGCGGCCTCCGTCGTCAGGGGCTTCGTGCCCCTCAGGTAGCCGAGCCAGACCCTGCCGAGGAGGTGCGCCTTGAGCTCCTCCAGGGCGGCGGCGGGCGTCACGAGGCCAAGCGGCCAGCGCAGGACCGGCGCCATGGCGGCGAGCGCCTCCGCCTGCACGCCGCCGAGCCCCATGAGGGCGATCCATCCCGCCTCGTGCCTTACGAGGGAGACCAGCCCCTCCGCCGGCAGGCCCTCGGCCCGCGCGACGCCCACCTTCTCGCAGACGAGCGCCCCGATCCAGCGGCGCCCCGCGGCCTCCACCCGTGCCCGCATGAGGGCGGCCTCGGCGGCGACGGCGGCCTCGTCGTAGGCCATGAACCTGACGGCGCCGAGCTCCGACTTGTGCCAGACCTCCTCTCCGAGGCCCTTCAGGACGACGGGGCTGCCGGGGGCGAAGGGGGGGCGGGCGCCGGCGAACGCGTGGGCCGGGGCGCGCACGCCCGCCAGGGCCAGCATCCGGTAGGCCTCGGCCTCGCAGACAAAGGGCGCCCCGCTCATCCGCCGGCCCCGGCGACGGCCTTCTGTCCGGCGGCGAAGGCTTCCTCGTTGACCGGGAGCGTGGAGGGCTTGTCCTTGAGGATCTCGCGCAGCGTCTCGAGGAAGCGGGGCGCGGGCAGGATGTCGCTGGCCGCCTGCAGGGCGCCGAGGGCCGCGAGGTTCTTCACCATCGGCCGCTTCAGGCCCGCGGCGATCCCCGTGAACGGCACGCCGAGGACGCGGCGGTTGTAGGGCATTTCGCCCGGCTCCGTGATGACGGTGCTGTCGTAGAGGATCAGGCCCCCCTCGGGCACGCTCGGGGCGAACCGGGCGAGGCTCGGGGCGTTGAACGCGACCAAGATGTCGGGCTCGCTGGCCGACGGGTTGAACACCTCCTGGTCGGCGATGTGGACGTCGGCGTAGGAGGTGCCGCCGCGGCTCTCGGGCCCGTAGCTCGGGATGTGGGTGGCGTCGAAGCCCTCGGCGATCGCCGCCCGGGCGATCAGAAGCCCGGCGGTCTGGGCGCCGTCGCCGCCCGAGCCGGCCAGCTTGAGGCTGCGGTCCCTGGCGCCGAGCGGGTGCCGCGGGGCGCGCCGGGCGCCGCCCCCCTCGCGGGCCGGCTCCGCGCCGCAGAGCGCGAGCACGGTCTCCGGGTCGAAGCTGCGCGCCGGCCGCTTGAACCAGGGCTCCACCACGCGGTCCTTCTTCACGCCGAGCGGGAAGATCGGCTCCATCTGGGTGCGGATCCACTCCTCGGCGGACACGGCCGTCGACTTCAGGTGGGTCGGGCATTCCGAGAGGACCTCGATGAACGCGTAGCCGCGCCCCTCGACCTGCAGCCGGATCGCCTTCGTGATGGCCTTGCGCGCCCGGAACCGCTGCTTGGCGTCGTAGAGCGCCACCCGCTCCACGTAGACGGGCCCGTCGAGCTCGGCGATCAGCTCGGCCACGCGCAGCGGCTGGCCCATCCACGGGTGCCGGCCGTTGGGGGAGGTCGTGGTCTTCTGGCCGATGAGGGATGTGGGCGCCATCTGGCCGCCGGTCATGCCGTAGATCCCGTTGTTGATGAAGATGACCGTCAGCGGGACGCCCATCTGCGCCGTCGCTATCGTCTCCGCCAGGCCGATCGACGCGAGGTCGCCGTCGCCCTGGTAGCAGATCACCACCGCGTCGGGGTTGGACAGCTTGTGCCCCAGGGCGACCGCGGGAGCGCGGCCGTGCGCGGCCTGCGTGTTGCCGACGTCGAAGTAGTAGTAGGCGAACACGGAGCAGCCCACCGGGTTGATCAGGATCGTGCGGTCCTGGACGCCCAGCTCGTCGATCGCCGCGGCCAGGTCCCGGTGCGCGAGCCCGTGGCCGCAGCCCGGGCAGTAGTGCGTGGTGTGGTCGGCCAGGCCCCTGCCGTGCCCGTGCCTCTCGAAGTGGTCGTAGAAGGTGCTCATACGCGCACCTCCTGGGTCTCGCGTATGCCCGCGAGGATCTCGGACTGCTGGGGGAGCATGCCGCCCAGGCGGCGCACGCTCGTGATGGGGGGCGGCGTGATGCCGGCGTGGCTGAGCGCGAGGCGCATCTCGTCCTCGAGCTGCCCCGGGCTCGCCTCGACGACCACGAGGTGGTCGACGTGCGGCAGCGCGTCCACGAGGGCGTCGATCGGGAACGGCCATATCGTGACGGGCCGCAGGAGCCCGGCCGCGATCCCCTGCTCGCGGGCCAGCTCGACCGCCCCCTTGGCCATCCGGGCGGGCGTGTTGCACGCGACCACGAGGACGCGGGCGTCCTCGCAGCGGTAGGCGTCGGCGCGCTGCTCGTCGGCGCGGATCGCCGCGTACTTGGCCTCGAGGTGGAGGTTGTGCGCCTCCAGGTCCTCCTCCGAGAGGTAGATCGAGCAGATGAGATTGGCGCGGTGGGCGCGGTCCCCCCACACGCTCCAGGAGGGCAGGCCGGGCCGGAGCATGCGCGCGGGCAGCCGCACCGCGCCGGTCATCTGGCCGAGGTAGCCGTCGCCCAGGATCACGACGGGGTTGCGGTAGCGGAAGCTGAGCGCGAAGGCCTCCATCGTCAGGTCGAGCATCTCCTGCGGCGTGCTGGGGGCGAGGATGAGCGCGTGGGTGTTGCCGTGGCCGAGGCCGCGGCAGGCGAGCTTGATGTCGGCCTGCTCGGGGCCGATGTTGCCGAGCCCCGGTCCGCCCCTCATGATGTTCACGAAGACCCCCGGGACCTCCGCGCCGATCATGTAGCTGATCCCCTCGAGCATGAGGCTGAAGCCCGGGCTGCTCGTGAAGGTCATCGAGGGCAGGCCGGCGGCGCCGGCCCCGTACATCATGTTGACGGCGGCCACCTCGCTCACCGCCTGAACAAAGGATCCCCCGAGCCTGGGGAGCATCTTGGCCATGAGCTCGGCGCCCTCGGTGCTGGGCGTGATGGGGTACCCGAAGACATGGCGGCAGCCCGCCAGCACGGCTCCTATGGCCGAGGCGTAGGTCCCCTTGACGACCAGGGACTGGCAGGACTCAAGGGGGATCGCCTCCGTGGGCTGGTCGCGCGACGGCGGGCCGTCCACGACCTTCTCGCCGAAGAGCTCGGTCGGATCCTGCAGGCAGTACGCCTCGGCCGCGTGCGCCACCTCGGATTCGGGCCGGAGGCCGAAGGGCTCGGGGCACGCGCCGATGCACAGGCCGCAGCCGTTGCACGCGTCGAGCCGGAGCTCGACGGGGATGAGGCCCGTGCCGGGGAAGACCGCAGTGCCTGGGGCGATGCAGCCCTTGGGGCACACTTCCACGCACCGAAGGCAGCCCTTGCAATATGCGGGCTCGAGAAAGGGGCGATCACGGGCCGTGGCCGGCATTGGGGTTGGGGTTTCCTGAGCGAAACCAAGATAGGCCCGCCGCACGGGGGGTGCTCCGCGTTTATTGGCGTAAGCTGCGCGGTCCTTGGCCATTGCGCGGTCTCGGCCAGCCCGAGGTGCGGGCGGCGCACCGTGCGGGGGTGTCGCGTGAACCCGGACGGCTTCGTCAATCGGCCCGGGGGACCCCGCTCGGGCATCCTGCACGCCAGGGCGCCGGAATTCCGGGCATGAAAGGGTTTGCCCTGAATCAGCGGTTACCCTGGGGGCATGGCGGCAAGCCTAGCCCTAGCGCCCCGCAGGAGGGACCCGGCTGGCGCCGTGGCGCCCTCATGGCGAAGTTAGCTGCGGCGTGCTCGCTGCCCTCAAAGCCTGATCCGGCTACTTGATCCCGGGGAAGCGCTCATGGACCTTCCGTTGAACCGTCGCCTTTTCAGCCGGACTGCCGTCCTGCGACACCCGGGCAAGCGCGTTTCGGGCGTGGGCCTTATCTTCAATGGGATACCTGCGCCCGGGCAGCGCAAACGCTCCCTCCGGAAGCCTTTTTCTCACCGCCGTTGTCAGCTTTGTCATAGTGCCTTTGTTGCGGCCGGGTCCTTGGCGGCGTGCATGGGCGCCATTCTAGATGCGCCAGGGACCGGCAATTTTTGCCATCCATATGCTAAGCGCCGCAGTGATGCCGATGGCGGCTCCGCTTGCGGCTCGACCGGATGTTGAGCCGGCGAGTCCGACGGCGGCCTCAGCCCCAAGCCGGGCCGTGAGGACGACGCAGACCAGCCCAAGGACGATGCAGGAGCATCTGAGCCCGACGTTGCGCCACGTCATGGGGATCCGTTCATATGATTGGCCTTAAGGGCGGCGGGATTCAGCGGCCCGCCGCCGTTTTCCTCGGCCGGCCGGATCAGCGGGAGCCCACGTGGCCCAAGGCCGGCTCGTCGACCCAGTAGCCGTGACGGCTATAGTGGCCGTAGAGTCGGCTCTCGAAGTCGCGGTCGACGAGGGATTGGTCGGTGTATTCCGGCGATTTCCTGATCGCGTCGCGTGAAAGCCCCACGAAGACCTTGGATTCGGCCCAGCTCACGCGGTCTATCCATTGCGGTGCGACCAGCACCTTCTTGCCTGGCCACCAGTTTCGCGTGTTGATGACGAGGTATCGGATCGCCCAATTCGCGTCATCGACAATGAAGTCCTCCACGTGGCCGATCTCCCCGTCCAGTCCATGGATGTAGTGGCCGTCGACGTCGTCGGTGCTTCGCAGATGCGGGTCCCACGCATCCTTGCCTTGGGTGTATCCGATCCATTTCTTGCTGTCGCGCTCGATTAAGGTATTTGGGCCCCAGTTGCTTGGGCCGCCCCAGTACATCGGCCACCCGTAATACCCGTAGTAGGAATCCTCGAACTGCCGCGACACGGGCGTTTCACTGCTCAGCGACGGGCTGTTCTCAATCCTCTTCTTGGTCAAATCCACCGAGATCTCGCGCTCCTCTTTTTCGATCTTGCCAAGCGCGTAGGGTGAGATCAGCACCTGCCGGCCCGAGAGCCAGTTTCCGGATTCGGCAACAAGATAGCGTATCGTCCAGTAGTGGTCGTCGAAATAGAATTCCCTGACGCTCCCGATCTCTCCGTCGAGACAGTCCAGTTTGTAACCCTTCAGTGTCTTTGCCTTGATTAACATGGTTTTATTTTTTGAGTTTTGATCTTTGCGCGTGGCTGAGCCTCCGCATGCGCGGCCCCGGTTGATGCCAGGAATCCGCGGCGGTTCTTCTGACGCCTAGAGTAGGCCGGCCCCGGTCCGTTGCCTATGGGGTCTTCACCTTGGTTGCCGGTGCCAACGGGCTACGGCGCACCAATTTCCCGGGAGCGTCCGCTTGTCTGGGATCATTTTGACGCCAATCCATTCAATACCCTGGGAGAAACCCATGCCGTTCGTTGCGCCCTCCCGGCAGGCTGGCACGGCAAGCCCATACGTTGTCCTCCGGCCCGACACGGCGAGAAATGGAAGTTGTCACCCTTGGGTTCCATCCTATGGTCCCGGGATGCGCCTGCCGTCGAGGGGAAGGCACGAAAGCGCCCGAATCAACCTTGTCCCACGAGATGGCGGCGCCCGCTGAATCACCGGGAATCACCTGCGCCCTCGAGCAGCATTCAACCGGGCCGCACCGCCGCTTCCCCAAGACGGGCGAACGCGGGTTTGCCGGGCTCCGGATGCGGCGGAGGCGCCCCGCCGCGAAGCGTGTTCCTGGACGCCTGCACCATGGGAATTAGCCCCCGAGAGGATGGAGAGCCCCCTTCCGGCGCCGGAGCCGCGCCGGCGCCCCTCGGCCGCGCGGACCCGGGAATCGCGCGCGGGGCGCCTTGGGCGCGGGTTCTCCAGACCTTAATCCTGGCGCTGGCGGGGCTATGGATCTATTGGCCGGCACTCCACGGCAGCTGGCTTTGGGATGATGCCGGCCTGGTCGCCGACAATGAGAACCTGCGAAGCCTCCATGGCCTGTGGAGGATCTGGTTCTCCGCCCCGACGCTCGACTACTGGCCATTGACCCAGACGGTCTTCTGGGCCGAGTGGCGCCTCTGGGGTGACCACCCCTTAGCATTCCATGCCGTGGGTCTGGCCCTCCATCTGCTCGGCGCCCTCCTTGTCTGGCGGGTGCTGCGGAAGCTGGGCCTGCGTTGGGCATGGCTGGCGGCGCTCGTGTTCGCGATACACCCCCTTGCCGTTGAATCGGTCGCCTGGATCTCCGAGACCAAGAACACGCTCTCCCTGGTGTTCTTCCTGTTGTCGCTCGGCGCCTATGTGGACCACGAGCGAACGGGAAGGAGGTCGGGCCTCGTCCTCTCCACTGCGTGCTTCCTTGCCGCGATGCTGAGCAAGGCCTCCGTGGTCATGCTTCCCGTCACCCTCCTGCTCTACTGCTGGTGGAGGCGGGGTCGGGTCGCCTGGGGTGACCTGGCGAGGCTGATCCCGCATTTCACGATCGCGCTGGTTCTCGGCGTCGCGACGCTGCATTTCCAATCGGCTCATTCGGCCATTGATTCCGCCGTCGACTTCCGGGGGCCCGTCGCGCGGCTGATAGGCGCCGAGACCGCCGTGGTGTTCTATCTCGGGAAGATTCTCTTCCCGGTCGACCTGATTCCCATCTACCCCCGATGGGCCCTTGGGGAGTCGTGGCCCTACGCCCTCCTGTCAGGGTTGGTGCTCGCGGCCGCACTCGGGGCCATGTGGGCCCGCCGCGGCGGTTGGGGTCGCCATGCGCTCCTGGGGGCCGGGTTCTTCGTGATCAACCTGCTTCCCGTGCTGGGCCTCGCACGAATGACCTTCATGAACATCAGCTGGGTCGCGGATCACTTCGTCTATCTTCCGATGATCGGCATGATCGGGTTGTTCGCGGCGGGGCTTGAGATGCTCCACCGGCGGCTGTCCTCCCTCTACCCGGCGCTTCTGAGCGTTGGGGTGGCCGCGGTGTGCGCCGCCCTGGCGTTCAGGAGCCGGCTCTGCGCGGCGCACTGGGACAACGCGCAGACGCTGTGGTCGTACACGCTGGAGCGGAATCCGGACGCGTGGATGGCCCATTTCAACCTGGCCGCCGCGCTCCACAGGGAACCCGGCCGCCTGGCCGACGCGATCACCCACTATGAGGAGGCCCTGCGGCTCAGGCCCGATCTGGCCGAGGCGCATGACAATCTCGGCCAGGCGCTCCAGGCGACCCCCGGAAGGCTGCGCGACGCGATCCTCCACTATGAGGAGGCGCTGCGCCTCGAGCCCGGTTCCGCCGAGGCGCACAACAACCTGGGCGGCGCCCTTGAGGCGATTCCCGGGCGGCTGGATGAGGCCGTCGCCCAATTCAGGGAGGCGCTGCGCCTCAAGCCCGGCCTGGCCGTCGCGCACAACAACCTTGGAAGCGCCCTTCAGGCGGTTCCCGGGCGGCTGGACGAGGCGATCGCACAATATGGCGAGGCCCTCCGGCTCAAGCCCGACTTCGCCGAGGCGCATAACAATCTCGGAAGCGCCCTTGAGGCAACTCCGGGCCGGCAGGCCGAGGCGGCCGCCCAATATGAGGAGGCCCTGCGCCTGGAGCCGGGCTTTGTCGAGGCGCGCGTCAACCTCGCCCGGATCCTGGCGAGGACGCCCGGGCGGTCGGCCGAGGCGGTCGCGCAGTATATGGAGGCGCTCCGCTTCAGGCCCGACTTCGCCGAGGCGCATGGTAATCTGGCGAACGCCCTCGTGGAGCTTCCCGGCCGGCTCGATGAGGCGATTGCGCACTACGAGGAGGCGCTCCGCCTGAAACCCGGTTATGCTCAGGCGCATTACGGCCTTGGCTATTGCCTGGAGCGCAAGCCGGGCCAGTCGGATCGGGCGATCGGGCAATATGAAGAGGCGCTTCGCCTGAAGCCGGACTACGCCGAGGCGAGCAACAATCTGGGGATCGTGCTCTGCCGGACGGGAAGGATCCAGGAGGGGATGGGGCGCATCGAGGCGGCGATCAGGTTGCAGCCGGGTTTTGCTCAGGCGCACCTGGCGCTCGCCTCCGCCCTGCTTCAGGTCGGCCGCAGGCAGGAGGCGATCGCCGAGTGTGACCAGGCGCTGCGGCTGCGACCGAATGATCCTGCGGCGCGCAGGATGCTCGAGCTGATCGGACCCTCCCGTTGAACCGGGGCGCGCGGTGCGCCCAGCGACTCGTGAGAGGGGCCGGGGCCCTCGCATCGACCGCTAAAGTCTCGCAAATGCGGCGCCTCCATGGCTTGATCCAAGGTCCTGTGTCAACGTCCCACCGCCCCTTCTTTCGTCGGCGCCCATGCGGCCTGTCCCTCGGGAGGCTCCGCAAGGTCTCTTCAATTTCATAACCACCAGGGCAATACCCATGAAAATCGTCCTCGCCTACTCGGGCGGCCTTGACACGTCCGTCATCGTCAAGTGGCTGCGCGAAACCTACGACGCCGAGATCATCACCTTCGCGGCCGACATCGGCCAGGAGGAGGAGCTCAAGGGGCTTTCGCAGAAGGCCCGCCGCACCGGGGCGTCCAAGCACTACACGCTTGACCTCGTGGAGGAGTTCGCACGCGACTTCATCTACCCGATGGTCCGCGCCAACGCGGTCTACGAGGGCCAATACTACCTCGGGACGTCCATCGCCCGGCCGCTGATCGCCAAGGCCCAGGTGGCCATCGCGAAGCGGGAGAAGGCCGAGGCCGTTGCGCACGGGGCCACGGGCAAGGGCAACGACCAGTGCCGGTTCGAGTTCACGTACATGGCGCTCGCCCCGGGCCTCCAGATCATCTCACCGTGGAAGATCGACGCGTACCGCGAGGCCTTCCCGGGCCGCGCCGAGATGATCGCCTACTGCACGAAGCACCGGATCCCGGTGGTGGCCTCGGCGAAGAAGCCGTACTCGATGGACCGCAACCTCCTGCACATCTCCTACGAGGCCGGGATCCTCGAGGACCCGTGGTTTGACCCGACGACGAGGGCCAACCGGGCGATGTTCAAGCTGTCGGTGTCGCCGGAGGACGCGCCCGACAGGCCCGAGTACGTGGAGCTTGGATTCCGGCACGGAGACTGCATAGCGGTCAACGGCCGGCGGCTCACGCCTGCCGGCGTCCTCAAGGCGCTCAACGCGCTCGGCGGCAAGCACGGGATCGGGCGCGTCGACCTGGTCGAGAACCGCTTTGTCGGGATGAAGTCGCGCGGCGTCTACGAGACGCCCGGAGGGACGATCCTCGTGCACGGGCACCGCCAGATGGAGTCGATCACGCTGGACCGGGAGGTGATGCACCTGCGCGACTCCCTGATCCCGAAGTACGCCGAGCTCGTCTACAACGGCTTCTGGTTCGCCCCGGAACGCGAGGCCCTGCAGGCCTTCGTCGACGAGAGCCAGCGGTACGTCACGGGAACGGTGCGCCTGAAGCTCTACAAGGGAAACGTCATCACCTGCGGGCGCAAGTCGAGGTACTCGCTCTACGACATGAAGGTGGCGTCGATGGAGGGCGTGAAGAGCTGGTACAACCAGAGCGACGCCACCGGCTTCATCCGCCTGAATGGGCTGAGGCTGCGCGCGCGAAACCTCGCGCAGCACGGGCCCAGGGTCTGACGCAGCGGGTGGGGCGGCTCCAAGGCGCGCCGCCCGCCTACTTCGCCGGCTTCGGGAAGAGCGCGAGGAACGCCTCGGGCCCGCCTTCCTTGTAGCCCTCCTGCTTCAGGACCACCTTCTCGTTCGGATTGAGCACGACGATGGTCGGGAAGCCCCTGACGCCAAACTTCGCCTGGAGGGCGGCGTTCTGGTCCGCGACCGCCTTGTTGAGCTCGTGCTCCCTCGGGAAGTCGAGCGTCACGAGGACCAGCCTGTCGGTCGCAAAGTCCTCGAACTGCTTTGTCTCGAAGACCTCCGCGTCGATCTTCTTGCACCAGGGGCACCAGTCCGAGCCGGTGAAGTTGAGCAGGAGGAGCTTGTGCTCCTTCTTCGCCTTCGCGAGGGCGGACGCGTAGTCGTCCGTCCAGCTGGCGGCGTGGGCAACGGCGGCGATGAGCAGGCCGGCGACGCAGCCTGATAGAACGCGAAGTATCTTGTTCATGGGTTCTTGGTTGGAGGGGTTGGGTGGTGGGATTATTCCCGGGGCGGCTCAGAACAGGGCGTTGACGACGATCCCGACCGCGGTGATTGGACCGGAGTCGTTGAGGCCGTCAAGCGTGCGGTCCACCTTCTTGATGGTCACCTGGGCGCTGTCATAGAGGCCGTCGTCGTTGATCAGCTTGCCGAGGGTGCCCTCGCCCTTGGCGAGCTTGTCCGAGACGGAGCGTATGTTGGCGATCGAGGCCTTGATGTTGTCGGCGGACTTCTGGTCGTAGACGAGGGTCCCGAGGGTTCCCTGTCCGGACTTGATCTGGTCCATCATCGCCTGGGCGTTCGCCACGAACTCCTTCGCCTGCGAGGCGGTCGCCTTGATGTCGGCCACGGTCGCGAGGAGCTCGTCGTGGAGCTTCGGGTCGTTGACCAGCTTCCCGAGCGTGCCGTCCCCGCGGTTGATCTTGCCCGTGATCTCCTGGAGGTTGGCCATCGTCGCGTCGATCCGGGCCGAGTTCTCGGTCACGAGCTTGTCGAGCTTCTGGACGATCCCGCCGCCGGCCTTGCCGTCGCCGTTGAACGCCTTGCTGAACGAGCCGAGCGAGTCCTGGAGCTCCTTGCCGAGGCCGCCGAGCTCCGACATGATCGTGTTCAGGTCGGGCGTCTCGAGGGTCTTGATCTCGGCGCCGTCGGGAAGCGGGGGCGATCCGGGCGTCCCCATGTCGATCGAGATGTAGTCGCCGCCGATCAGTCCCGCCATGACGATGCTGGCCGACGCGTCGCCCGCGATCGGGACCTTTGGGTCGATGTCGAGGACGGCCTCGGCGCGCCGGCCCGCGAGCCGGGTCTGCTTCACCGAGCCGACCTTGACCCCGGCGAGGCGCACCTCGTCCCCGCCCTTGAGCTGCTTCAGGTCGTCGAACCCCGCGATCAGCGTGTGGTGGTGCTCCTCGAAGAGCTTGCCGTCGCTCAGCGTCTCGAATGTCACCCACACGAGGGCGACGCCGAGGAGGAAGAAGAGCCCTACGCGGGCGGTCTGTTGGGTGGTGTTCATGCGGGTGCCTGGGTTTCGAGCCCCTTAAAGCGGGGGTGCTTGATGTCTATCTTTGGGTTCAGGAAGTCGACGATCCGCGGGTCCTTGGACTTGGTGAGGTCGTCCGGGGTTCCCAGCGTGACCAGCTCGCCGTCCATGAGGATGCCGACGCGGTTGGAGATCGTGAGCGCAAGGGCGCGGTCGTGGGTCACGACAAGGCTCGTGACGCTGTACTCGTTCTTGAGGGTGGCGATGATCTCGCTGATCGTCGCGCTCATGACCGGGTCGAGCTCGCTCGTGGGCTCGTCGTAGAGGAGGAGCTGCGGCTCCATGACGAGCGCCCGCGCGATCGAGACGCGCTTCTTCATGCCGCCCGAGAGCTCCGAGGGGAACTTGTTCACCGAGTCCTCGACCGAGAGGATCCTGAGCGAGTGCAGGACCCGCTCCCGAATGGCCTTCTCGTCGCCGGAGCGGTGCTCGCGCGGGTAGAGCGCCAGGTTGTCGTAGACGCTGAGCGAATTGAAGAGGGCGCCGTCCTGGAAGACGAGGGCGATGCGGTCGCGGTCGCGGGTCTCCTCGAGCGAGGGATCCAGGCCGTCGATCGAGACGGTGCCCGAGGTCGGAATCTCAAGGCCGGCGATATGGCGCAGGAGCACGCTCTTGCCCGAGCCGCTGGGCCCCATGAGGACGAAAATCTCGCCCGGCTGGACTTCGAACGTGACATTCTTGAGCACCTCGACGCCCGCGTAGCTCTTGCACACGGCCTCGGCCTTGACGCCGACGGCGTTGGCCTCGGCGCCTGTGAAGGGATTGCGGGTCTTGCTGCAGGGGGAGTCCATTGATTTGGGATGCGCCGGTGCTCAGGTGAGCACTTTCGTGACAAAGTAGTCGAGGACGAGGATGAGGATGAGCGAGGTGACGACCGCGCGCGTGACGGCGGCCCCGATCTCGCGGGGGCCCCCCTTGGTGTTCAGGCCGATGTTGCAGCACACGAGCACCACGACGAAGCCGAACACCTCGGCCTTCTCCACGCCGTTCATCACGTCCTTGAATTTCGTGAAATGCCGCAGTGCCGCGAAATACGCCTCAGGGCTGATCCCCAGGCTGCTCACATAGCGGGCCACGACGGATCCTCCAAACCAGCCCACGATGTTGGAGATCACGGTCAGGACCGGCATCATGACCAGCACCGCGGCCAGCCTCGGCAGAACGAGGATCTTCGCCGCCGGGATGTTCATGATCGTCAGGGCGTCGATCTCCTGGTACACCTTCATCGAGGCGAGCTCCGCCGTAATTGCCGAGCCGACGCGCCCGGCGAGGAGCACGGCGGTCATCATGGGCCCGAGCTCGCGCGCCATCGACAGGCCCACGAGGCTCCCAATGTACTCCTTGGCGCCAAAATCCGACATCGAATAGCCCGCCTCGAGCGCAAGGACCGTGCCGATGAAGAAGCTCAGGATGGCGACGATCGGGAGCGTCGTGTAGCCGATCAAGTAGCACTGCTCGATGAAGCGCGGCCACTGTCGGGGCAATGTCCCCGCATAGGACAGCGAGCGGAAGAAGAGCTGCACGGTGCTTCCGACGCCCTGGAGGACTATGTTCAACTGCTTCATTTTAACGGCTTGGCTCCTTATCCTTACCCAGTTTTGCGCTCAAATCGAATCCTAAGATGGTCCAGGCCGCGCCCGAGGGGGCGCGGCGCATGCCGAGGAGGGGTCCCAGGTGGAATTCCTCGAGGCCCTTGGAGGCGCTGCGCCTCCAGGTCACCGCGTTCCAGAGAAGCGAGCTGCGCGTCTCGCCGGTGGGCTTTCGGTCGTAGCGGTAGATCGCGGCCAGGGGCGTCCAGGTCTCCCGGACGTCAGGGTTGTCCGGGAAGAAGACCTCGAAGGGGCTCGGGGCCTGGACCTGCCGGCTGCCGGCCCCGTTGTCCCAGATGCTGACCAGCGGCCACACGTGGCGCTTGTAGGCCGGCGCCAGTGAAGGGCGCGAGACGCTCGTCTGGTTGAGGGACCAGTAGAGGAAGTAGAAGAACTGGGTCTTTGACTGGAGGATGTCGGCGTCGACCCAGGTCTGCCGGTGCCAGAGGGGCCAGACGATCCACCGGGAGTCGGAGCCCTTGGAGTTCGAGTAGGTGTAGAGGGGTCCCCAGCGGTCCACGACGCGGTCGTCGCCGTGACCCTGCACGAAGAACGGCCAGAAGTACCGCCGCTCGCTGTAGCGGTACGGGAGCGTGCGCTCGGTGTAGCCGAAGAACGGCCAGAGGTAGTTCTCGCTGATCATCCCCGGGGCCTTCTCGCGCGTGTAGAGCGGGAGGACGCCAAACTCGGTGCCGGGCGCGGTGCCCGAGGGGGCGTCCGGATCCGGCGCGGTGACGTTGCTCCAGATGAGGGGCCAGATAAGGTAGAAGTTGCGCGCCGGTCCCGGGCCCTTGGACCCTCCGAAGAGCGGCCAGACCGCGAACCCGTTGCGCTCCCCCCGCATCGTCCTCACGAAGGGCCAGGGCGTGTACGTGGTGTCGGTGCCCTTCCTCGTGGATTCGAGGAAGAGGGGGAACAGCACCCAGGACAGGCGGGTGTAGCCCAGCCGGTACTTGACGGTGCCGTACAGCGGCATGACCGCGTGGTAGCTGTTCTGCGGGTCCGCCGTCACAAGCGAGAAGTAGAACGGCCAGACGTCGAACTTGTGCTCCGCGGTCTTGCCCGTCTCGTCCGAGGCGATCTCCACGCGGCCGTTGACCAACTGGAGCACGGACCACCGGTAGGACTCGGGGTACCTTCTCAGGTAGAACAGCGGGTAGAGGATGTCGGTCTTCACGCTGTCGTCCGAGGTGACGCGCACGTAGAGGGGCCTCAGCCCGCTAGCGGTCCCGGCGTCCGGTGCGGGCGCCGGTCCCGAGAAGAGCAGGGGGCCCGCGCCCGTCCACGACTGGGTTTCACCCGAGGGGGCCTTCTGGAGCACCAGGACCGGCCAGGCGTTCAGCTCCCACGCATCCGCCCGGCATGCAATGGCGGCGGCCATCAGGCCGAGTGAAACGGTGAGCCTGGCGAATCTCATGATTGCTTGGTCCTCGGGTCAGGGAGGCTCAAGCATACATTGGCCATGTTTGTAAGATCTGCAAACATTTACAGGGGAATAGATTGACCTTCGACACCCCGGGCCGTGCCTATGTTCCCGCCCTCGGAACTTCTTGCGGGCGGGCGGCCTAGACGAAGGCGCTGTCGCCTATCTGCAGGGCGTCGAAGCCGGCCGCGCTCCCTCCTGCCGTCTCGAGCCTCTGAATCGGCTCCTCCCGGGCCTCGTCCGTCAGCTGAAAGGTGCCCCAGTGCATCGCGAGGCTTCGGCGGGCGCCGACATCCACGTGAACGCGGAGGGCCTCATCGGGATCCATGTGCGCGTCGCTCATGAACCACCGGGGAGCGTAGGCCCCGACGGGAATCAGCGCGAGGTCGGGGGCGCCGCACCGGCGCCCGATCTCCGCGAAGAACCCGCCCCGGTAGCCGGAGTCCCCCGCGAAATAGACGAGGCGCCCCCCGATCCTCACCATGAATCCGCCCCAGAGCCGCCGGTTCGTCCCAAAGGGCCTGCGCCGGCTCCAGTGGAGGGCGGGCACGAGGGTGATTTCGGCGCCCGGGCGCCAGGCGTGGGAGCCCCACCAGTCGAGCTCGGCGATCCGGCGCACACCCGCGCGGGCAAGGAGCGAACGGTGCCCGAGCGGTGCCACGACCAGCGGGTCGTCCCTCCGGGCCAGCCGCCCGAGCGTGGGCAGGTCGCAGTGGTCATAGTGGTCGTGGGAGAGGAGCACCAGGTCCACCCTGGGAACGGCGTCGAAGTCGACACCGGGGGGGGCGACCCTGCGGGGCCCGAGCCACGACACGGGGCCGGCCCGCTCGGAGAAGACGGGGTCGGTAAGAATCGTGGCCGCGGAGCTCTGCAGGACGAAGGTTGACTGTCCGACCCAGGTCGCAGCGATCCCGTCCGAGGCGGGACGCGGCGGCAGCGGCTGGCGCGCGACCTCGACCCGATCCGGCCACGGCGCCGGGCGGCTGGTCATCTTCCACTTCAGCAGGTCGAGCATCCCGCGGTCGGACGCCTGGCCCGGGTTGAAGAACGTTTTCCCGTTGAAGTGGTCGGACCGCGGCAATGTCATGAGCCCAGCCTTTGTGATCGGACCACCCGCGATGTCGACCAAATGCCTGGCGCCGGAGGGCGGCGGGGGGAGGGCGGCGTGCGCATAAGCGGGGGGGCGGCCCGCGGCATCGAGCTGTTGGTCCCGAAGGGCGACACCGTCCGTCCGGCGACCGACGGCCTGAGGCAGGCCGTGTTCTCCAGCCTGGGCGCCAGGGTCTCGGGCGCGCGGTTCGTGGACCTTTTTGCGGGCAGCGGAGCCTACGGCCTTGAGGCGTTCAGCCGCGGCGCCAGCGGCGGGACGTTCGTCGAGCGCAATGCCAAGGCCTGCGCCTGCCTCCGCCGGAACCTCGCCGCCGTCTGCCGCAGCCTCGGGAAGGGGGGAGACGAGCTTCTCGCCGTCGAGGCCGACGCGCTCTCGCTTCCCGCGGGGATCGGAGCCCCGCCGGACTTGGTCTTTGTGGATCCGCCGTACGAGATGATCGGCGAGATCGCGCCGGTCCTGTTCGCGAAGCTGGAAGGGACCCTGGCCGCCGACTGGGGCGGCCTTGTCGTGTTCGAGACCCCGGGCGAGGTAACCCTTGCACCCAGGGGCTGGTCGTGCCTCAGGCGCCTGGGGCGCGGGGTGCGGCAGCCGAGCGCCGGCTTCTTCACCCGCCTGGCCTGACTCAGGCGCGCGCCTTCGCCAGGGCAATCGCGGCGACGACCGCCGTCTCGGTCCTGAGGACCCTTTCGCCGAGGTGCGCGAGGACGAATCCGGCGGTCCGCAGGACCGAGCGCTCGGCGGGAGACCACCCGCGCTCCGGGCCGAAAGCGATCACCAGGGGGTACGCCGCGAGCGCGGGGACCATCCGGGCTGAGGCCTCGTAGTTGTCGAGCGCGATCCGTGTGCACCCCGCGGGAAGGGATTCCAGGGCCGCGCCGAGGCTCAGATCGTGCCGGACCTCCGGCAGGCGCGTGTCGAACGCCTGGCAGGCGCCTTCGAGGAGATGCCTGCGCCACTCGCCGGTCCTCCAGAGCGTGCTTGCGGCGTAGCCAGGCTCCCCCTTCTCGGAGGGGAAGAACCGGATCGAGGCCACGCCGAGGGACGTCGCCTCGTTCATAATCTTCCGGGCCGTCTGCGGCCTGGGGAGCGCGAGGACGAGGTGGATCGGGTCCGCCGGCGGCGGATCCGACACGGGTTCGAATCGGAAATGCAGCGCGTCGGGGTCGACGCGGGTGACCGCGCCCTTGCCGCGCGCTCCGTTCACGATCCCGGCGTCGAAACGGTCGCCTTCCCCGCGCCTGAGCACCTCCAGGATGTGGAGCGCGCGCGCGTCCGTGCGCGGGAGGGGCAGGCCGATCTCCCCGGGCTCGAAGAGGACGATGTTCAACGGTCCCGCGGGCCGGTCAGGACAGGGCGCCCTCGATCGTCCTCAGCTCCTCGGCGCTGAACGCCAGGTTGCCGAGCGCGCCAAGGTTCTCGTCGATCTGCGACGTCTTGCTGGCGCCAATGAGCGCGGATGTGATCGCGGGCTGCCTCAGGACCCAGGCGAGCGCCATCTGGGCGAGCGACTGGCCGCGGTCTTTGGCGAGGGCGTCCAGCTTGCGGATCCGCTCGAGCTTCTCGGCCGTGATGCTCGAGGGCTTGAGGAACCGCGGGTCGTGGCCGGCCCTGGAGTCCGCGGGAATCCCGTTCAGGTAGCGGCCCGTGAGCATCCCCTGTGCCAGCGGGGTGAAGGCGATGCCGCCCACGCCCTCGCGCGCGAGCACGTCGAACAGACCCCGCTCGGGCCCCCGGTCGAACATGTTGTACTTCGGCTGGTGGATGAGGCACGGGGTCCCGATGTCCCTGAGCAGCTTCGCCGCGCGCTCGGTGTGCGCCGCATCGTAGTTGGAGAGGCCCGCGTAGAGGGCCCGGCCCGAGCGGACGGCGTCGGCGAGGGCGCCCATGGTCTCCTCGAGCGGCGTATCGGGGTCGGGCCTGTGGCTGTAGAAGATATCCACGTAGTCGAGGCCGAGCCGCTTCAGGCTCTGGTCGAGGCTCGCGAGGAGGTACTTGCGGGAACCCCATTCGCCGTAGGGCCCCGGCCACATGTCGTAGCCCGCCTTGGTCGAGACGATGAGCTCGTCACGATGCGCGGCCAGGTCGTCCCGCAGCACGGCGCCGAACGTGGTCTCGGCCGAGCCCGGGGGAGGGCCGTAGTTGTTGGCCAGGTCGAAATGGGTGATCCCCTTGTCGAATGCCCTCAGGATAAGCGCCCGGCTGTTCTTGAAATCATCGACACCGCCGAAGTTGTGCCAGAGGCCGAGCGAAAGGAGCGGGAGCTTGAGGCCGCTCCGGCCGCAGCGCCGGTAGAGAGCGGGATTGGAGTAGCGGTCGGGGGCGGGAACGTGGCTCATGTGCGGAAAGTCCCATTGATGGGTCCGCTCGCTTTGACCGGCAAACCCAATCGGAAACACTGAGGGCGGTGGGAGATGTCCGGCTGCGGGGCGGCCCGGGGCCGATGCGTCTTTGCGCCCGAATCGATTGGCGAGCTGCAGCCAACGCAGGGAGCCCGCGGGCACCGGTCCCGGTTGCGGGCAACCATCTTGGAGCGGGGCGCCCTGGGGCGCCGCGGCCCGCGAAGTATTGTTAATGGATGGTCCATAAATCTTTATGCTATCTTGGAACGCGGTGGCACGGCCCATGCGAAAAAGATAAGCGGAAGAAGCTTGGTCATGCCCCCTTTCCCCCTTTGGCAAAGCCTGGCCGCCCGACTGCCGCGCGAATCGGCCCCCGGGTTCGGGCACCGTTTGAGTTCCCGGGGCCCCGTTTCGTTTAAGGAGCTCCCCGATCCCCGCGCGGGTCCATCTTTCGACGAACCTCCTCGAGATTCCCATCCCCCCACAACCATGACTGCATCGCCATTGCCTCTGATCGAGCAATTCGTCGGGTCGTCCTGCATGACGACATGCTCCCGAAAATGTTCCGTGAATCGTTCCGCGCGCATTCCCCGTCGGGCGCCGTGGGCGCGCTCCGCGCTCCTTTTCGCAGCCGCCTTCGCCATGGCGATCGGCCTTCGGGCGCAGGCCGATTACGCCACGCCCTACACGTTCACGACGCTTTCGGGGAAGGCAGGCGTCGAGGGAAACATCAACGGGACGGGAACGTCGGCGCTTTTCGCGCAGCCCGAGGGCGTGGCTCTGGATGGGAGCGGGAACCTCTACGTTGCGGACAGCCTCAATCATGAGATCCGGAAGATCTCGAGCGCCGGAGTGGTCACGACGTTTGTCGACGGAGCGGCCATCGCCGCCGCGGCGAATTTCAGCCTCGGTCAGGGCGCGACGTTTTTGCCCTTCGGCCTTGCGGTTGACAGCGCGGGAAACGTGTACGTATCCGACCCGGGGTACCTCGCGATATGGAAGATTTCGAGCGCCGGGGCCGTCACGCCCGTCGCCGGCGGGGGGGCCGGCCCGGGCACCGTGGACGGAGTGGGCAGTCAGGCCGGCTTCAGGGTCCCCCAGGGCATCGGCGCCGACACCAGCGGACACCTGTACGTCGCCGACGGCTTCACCATCCGGAAGATCACCCTGGATGGGGGCAGCGTCAGCACGATGGCGGGAAACCCCAAGCTCAGCGGCATTGCCGACGGAACGGGGGCGGCCGCCAGGTTCGGCGGGGTCATCGGGATCGCCGTGGACAGCGAAGGAAACATCTTTGCGACGGACGACGGCGACTTCACCATTCGCAAGATCACGAGCGCCGGGGTCGTCACCACGATCGCGGGCTCTCCGGGAACCTTCGGCTACGCCGATGGAACGGGCTTATCCGCGCTCTTCTATGCGCCCGAGGGGATCGCGGTCGATGGCAACGACAACCTGTACGTCACGGTGGCTGACAACACGATCCGCAAGATCACGAGCGCCGGCGTCGTCACGACATTGGCGGGCAAGGACGGGATGACGGGCTCTGCCGACGGGCTGGGGGCCGGCGCCCTGTTCAACGGCTCGGTGGGCATCGCCGTGGATTCCGCCGGGGACCTGTTTGTCGCGGATTCCTTCAACAACACGATCAGAGAACGCTACGCCGCCGCCAACGCGGCGCCGACAATTGCCGTCCAGCCGGCTCCGCAGTCCGTTGCGCTTGGGGCCTCGGCCACGTTCACCGTGCAGGCGTCCGGCGTGCCCACGCCCAATTACCAGTGGCAGTTCGATGGCACGAACATCCGCGGCGCGACAAACCCGAGCCTGACGGTGACAAATGTCCAGGCGACCAGCCTCGGAGGCTATGCCGTCATGGTCTCAAACAGCGTCGGCAGCGTGACCTCGAACTCCTGCGCGCTCTCAAGCCCGGGCGTGTTGCCGGTCGCCGCCGTGCTGCAGCCAAGGCTGGTCAATATCTCAAGCCGCGCCTTTGTCGGGACCGGCTCGAGCGTGGAGATCGCCGGATTTGTGGTTGTCGGGCCGCCGGGATCCACCGACCAGGTGCTCATCCGCGGGATCGGCCCCTCGCTTGCGCAATACGGCGTGAACGGTGTGCTGATCGATCCCGTGCTGACCCTCTTCGACTCCAGCGGTGCGCAGATCGCCCTCAACGATCTCGGCTGGGTCGCGAACGCGAACTTCGCTCAACTCGTGTCGGCCGAGACGGCCACCGGCGCCTTTCCGCTGGATTACAGGAGCGCTGACAACGCGCTGCTGGTCAGCCTCGCTCCGGGCAGCTACACGGCGGAGGTGTCGGCGACGTCCCCCGCCACGGGAGCGGACCACGCGCCGGGAGTCGCGCTGGCCGAGATCTACGAGGTGAGCAGCTCGGGCGCGCAGCTCATGAATATCTCGACACGGGCCTACGTCGGCACCGGATCCAACGTTGAGATAGCCGGGATCGTCGTCACGGGCGGCCATTCGATGGACGTGCTGATCCGCGCCGTCGGGCCCGCGTTGACGCAGTTCGGCGTGGCCGGGGCGCTCGCGAAGCCGTCGCTCAGCGTGACGGATTCGTCGGGGAAGACGGTCGCCACCAATACCGGCTGGTCGAATGGCCCCAACCCTTCGGCGGTCGTGACGGCGACCGCCCAGGCGGGCGCGTTCGCGCTGACTTCCGGGAGCGCCGACTGCGCCGTCGTGCTCACGCTCGAGCCCGGCTCCTACACGGCGGTCGTGTCGGGGGTGGGGGGTACGACCGGGGTCGCCCTGGTGGAGGCCTATCAGCTTCCGGCCGTGTTGGCCCAGTAGGCCAGCCGAGGCTTGACGGTTCCTGCGGAGGGCGGAAGCATTCCCGTCCGCAGATGCGCGGTCGTAGTTTAGGGGTAAAACTCCTGCCTTCCAAGCAGGTATCCCGAGTTCGATTCTCGGCGACCGCACCAGCTGAGCCGACGCGGCGAGGCCTGATGAAGGTTCCGGGCCCGCGGCTCTTCGGCTTGACGCGGGGGATTAGGAAGAGCGCCATTCCGGTTGATCTATTTCCGCCGGATGAACCTTCCCCTATGGTTGCCGGGCCCAATAC
>Ga0265313_10001161_pt1 | contig 25174 bp, 26 predicted proteins | sample 4123metaG_FD_203122 | JGI IMG/M metagenome (GOLD analysis project Ga0265313, IMG submission 203122) | Rhizosphere microbial communities from Carex aquatilis grown in University of Washington, Seatle, WA, United States - 4-1-23 metaG | ecosystem: Host-associated > Plants > Roots > Rhizosphere >...
GCCATTGCCAATGAGTCGAAAATGCGGCGGATTTATGCACTGACGCACCGGCCAATGTGCCCGTTCGCTCGCTAGCTGTGTCGCGATTGAGACATGGCTCCCGGGTGCTTGAGAAACTTCGACGTTGCCAGCAGCCGCTGTCCCGTTGCGCGACTGGGTGGTACGCCCCGAAAATCCCCAGTGGCACAAAAATTGCCCCGCTTTTGTTAGTAGGGCGGAATCGATTACTGGTTTTTGAAAGGAAAGGGATCGAAACCATGAGAATTGACATCATCCCCGATGACGGTCATTGGATTATCGTCAAGGGTTTTCACCTTTTGAAATCGCAGGGTCCTACGGTCTTTTCGTCTCCATCTCCAGGCATTCCCGAATGGGAGGCCTGTTGGACTGGCGACCGCTGGGCGGCAAACAGCAATTGCGCGAAGCGGTTTGAAAGCAAAATACAGGTCCAAAGTTACTTCGACGAGCGCCGACGAGAACTCGAGCTCGAAAAGTCGGCATAGCGGCTACACCGCCATGGGCAGCCACGCCCCGAAGTGCCGTCTGCTGATCCGACGCCGGAATCCGGTACCATACGCCGCCCGAGAGCGGCGGCCAATATCTGGCGCACCATGGCCGCCGCTCCAGGCTCCATCGGTTACCTCGACGTCGGCTTCGGCTTTGGCTTCGAGGCCGTCGGGTCCTCGTCTGACGACGAATCGGGCTTTGTCGGTTTGGCTTGCGGCAGATTCGGCGAGAGCTTCTGGAAAAGTCTCCCGAGCCGGCCTAATGTCTGACCGTGGGTTTCCGGGTTCGGTTCAGTGATCTCTTCGTCAAGCGCCGCGATCTCCTTGGCTAGGGCGTCCATTTGCTCCCTGTCTTCGATGGGCAAGACGTCGCGGTAGAGCGCCAATTGTTCGCGCGCCGTGGCCAGATTGGCCCTGGCTTCCGCGTAATTGTGGGAGCTGAGTGCCCTGTGCGCATAGACCAGAGCCTCGCGGATCTCGCCGAGTGGTGATGCCTCCTCTTCCACGGCCACATCGATCGCCTCAGCCTCAAGTGTCGCCAAAGTGGTGGCGGCCCTCTCCGTGTCCCTGGAATTAAGGTGGTGATTGGCTTGCCGCAGCGACTGCTCAACCCGCCGCAAGTTCAGCGACAAGGCGGCGCGCAACAGATCGCGGTGCGTCAACTTGACCCCAGTGGCTTCAGCCGCCTGCTGTTTGGCTTCGACGATCGGTTGCAAGAAGTCGATTGCAGCCGAAACCTGCAATAGTGGGATTTCGTTGGGTTGGACTTCGCGGATGTCCTCGTAGAGCTTGGTCCCATCGTGGTCCTTGACCACCACGGTCATCTTCATCACCGGCAACAATCGCTTGATGATGGCCAGTAACTCCTCGGCCTTGCCGATATCGTCCGCCGCCTTCTCGGGGTTGCCCGCCTTCAACGCCCCACGAGCATCGTCAAAGTGTTGCAACAGGTGCGCGGCCAGGAACGAGACCTGCTCCACGTCGTCCTCGGTCAGCTTGCCGTGGACCTCCCGATGAACTTCGGTGGTGACACCGTTGCTGGACGTGATTTTGTGCGTCGACGTGCCCGCGTGCGGGGCTTTCTTGTCGGCGCCGTTGGCCAACGCCGCGACGCCGGCGCATGGCACCGCGACCCAGGCCACTAAGAGAAAACGAGCTGCAAGGGCATTGAGTCTAGTTGAGCAAGTCATGGATCCGTCTCCGTGGGTTTGAACTTCCTTACGTCGGGCCCGGTGGCCCGTGCCCCTTGTCGCAGCAAAACATGTGCCGTTCGCCAGAGGCAAACAAATCACACGATGGGCACCGTTGTGGGCATTTCGGCCGTGCTGATCCGCACGCAAGCTGTGCCGATTTGGGACACCGATGCGGGATCGAGGCCGTCCTTGCCTCATCCCCAGCTCCCAAACTGGCTACATTCACGCCTTGCACAGACAGTTGGAATTCAGCCGCCTATTCGCCCATCAGCTCTTCCAGGTCGGACTGGATCGCTTCAAGTTCATCATGAATTGGAGTAAGCGACACGGCGATTGCGCCAAATTCCTTGCGGAGCTCCGCGATTTTGGATCGCATCGCCTCGAGACGTTCCACGAGTTCTCGAACGTTTTCCATTTGCTTGAGCCCGATCAGACGCCCGCCCCGGAGGTCAGTCGTTCCGGTTCCGGCGACCGGCCATTGGCGCGAGCGTGCTCGCGAACGTAGCTGCTGACGGCCTCCATCACGTCGACGGGTATGGCTATGACAACCGTATTCGAGGACGCTGGGCCCAGGCCGTCGATCGTCTGCAAGGTCCGCAATTGCATGGCGCCATGACTGGCAGCCATCGTCTTGGCCGCCGCGGCCAGGTTGGCGGCCGCTTCGCGGTCGCCTTCGGCCTTGGTGATCGTGGCCCGTTTCTCACGCTCGGCCGAGGCTTGCCGCGACATCATCTTCTTCAGCTCTTCGGGCATGTCGATATCCTGGATGCGAATGGCGGTGACGTCCAAGCCCCAGCCTTCGATGTCCTTTTCAACGTTGGTCTCGATCGCCTTGCCGATCGCTTCCCGCTCTACGAGCAGTTGATCGAGCGTCATCTGGCCGATTACGTCGCGGAGCGAAGTCTGGGCGTATTGCGAGATGGCGTAGCGATAATCCTGCACCTTGATTACGGCGTCGGCCACGTTATCGACCTTGAAGAACAGCACGCCGTTGATCTTCACAGGCACGTTGTCCTTGGTGATTACCTGCTGGGCTGGAATATCCGCCGCTCGAATGCGGGTATCGACCATTCGTACGTAGTCGACAAGCGGAATGACGAAGAATAAGCCCGGCCCGCGTGTGCTCTGGTACTTGCCTAGCCGGAAGACGACCGCCCGCTCCCACTGGGCGGCCAGGCGGATGCTGGATGAAACAGCCACGTCGGCCGGCAACCAGATAATCAACACCACCGCCGCCAACACCGGGTTGATGGCCAGGGCAGCCAGTGCGACCAGGCCGCCTACGATCATCAACACGACAAACACCAGCCCGGAAATGTAATTGATCACTGGGACCTCGCTTGCTTGAAACACGTTTGGATTTTCAGACAGCCCCGTCGATTACACGCCCGCCCCGGAGATGAGTCGTTCTGGCTCCGGCGACCGGCCATTGCTGCGAGCATGTTCGCGGACGTAGCCGCTGACGGCCTCCATTACGTCGACGGGCACGGCAATGACGACCGTATTCGAGGCCGTGGGGCCCAGGCCGTCGATCGTTTGCAAGGTCCGCAACTGCATAGCGCCATGGCTGGCGGCCATCGTCTTGGCCGCGGCGGCCAGGTTGGCGGCGGCCTCGCGGTCGCCTTCGGCCTTGGTGATCGTGGCCCGTTTCTCACGCTCGGCCGAGGCTTGCCGCGACATCATCTTCTTCAACTCCTCGGGCATGTCGATGTCCTGGATACGGATGCCGGTGACTTCCAAGCCCCAGCCTTCGATGTCCTTCTCCACGTTCGACTCGATCGCCTTGCCGATCGCTTCCCGCTCGACGAGCAGTTGATCGAGCGTCATTTGGCCGATCACGTCGCGGAGTGAAGTCTGGGCGTACTGCGAGATGGCATAGCGATAGTCCTGCACCTTGATCACCGCGTCGGCCACGTTGTCGACCTTGAAGAACAGCACGCCATTGATCTTCACAGGCACGTTGTCCTTGGTGATTACCTGCTGGGCCGGGATGTCGGCCGCTCGGATGCGGGTGTCGACCATCCGCACATAGTCGACCAGCGGGATCACGAAGAACAAGCCGGGCCCACGGGTGCTCTGGTACTTGCCCAGCCGGAAGACGACCGCCCGCTCCCACTGTGCCGCCAGACGGATGCTGGATGAAACGACCACGTCGGCCGGCAACCAGACGACCACCACCACCGCGGCCAACACGGGATTAATGGCCCCGGCGGCCAATGCCACCAGGGCTCCCACAATGGCCAATACGACGAACACCAGTCCGGAAATGTAATTGATCACTGGGACCTCGCTTTCTTTCAATGACTTCTTGGATAGGGCCCCATCCTGCGTGGTGCCGTCGGAATTCGCCGACCAGCGACGGAAGTCATCGGGGAGCAATTCCCGTACCGTCGTTGTTTTGCGAGAACTGGCTGCTGGGGGCAGGCCCTCGATTGTCTCATGGCGCGCTGAAGCGGTGCTTTGCGCGTGCGAAACCGCACGTTGTGTGCGGTTTCGCGAACCGCAAAGCGGAGATTGCGGGAACGGCGCGGCATCGCCATCACGTGACGGACGGAAGCGCCGGCCCAGATTCCACGTGATTGCACACACCATTTGCCGTTCGCCTACATCGCGGCACGGCATTTGCGAACCGGTATTTGGAACCTTTCTCAGTTACCCAACGAAAAGCGGCCCTGACCATGCTGGCTGAAAACATGAGCTTCGGTGAGCTTCGCAATTTGCTCGAGCTTCAAGAAAAGCTCGACGCGACGCAGGAGGAAATCGAACTCACTTGCTCCAACGTCCCAGGCGACGCATCGTCAGACGACCTGAAGCGCGCTCATGGCAATGCGTGCCGCTGCTTTTCCCCGGCACCCAAGAATCAAGCTGTGGCGCGTCTTGGCTCTCGAAGCCGCGGATCAAGGAGAGCGTAGCCGTGTATTGGATCGCCTTGAAAATGCTCACCGGCGACCGCAGCAAGTATTGGGCGATCATCTTCGGAATCACCTTCTCCTGCGTGTTGATCACCGAACAGAGCGCGATGTTCTGCGGCATCATGGTGCGGACAGCCAGCCAGATTCGCGACGTCCACGACGCCGACATCTGGGTGATGAACCCCAACGTCCGCTACATCGACGATCTGAAGGCGATCTCCGACAATGCCTTTCTGCGAGTACGCGGGGTGCCCGGCGTCGCTTGGGCTGTCAATTTGTACAAAGGGGGCGGACAGGCCCAAATGGCCAATGGCAATTACCAGTCGGTGATCCTGTTTGGTATCGATGATGCCACGCTCGTCGGCGCGCCGCAAAATCTGTTGATGGGCAAGATCGGCGATCTACAACGTCCCGATGCGGTGCTGGTCGACGAGGCCGGGTTTCGCTACATGTGGCCCGACGAGCCGCTGCACCTTGGCAAAACGATCGAAATGAACGACCGCCGGGCCGTGATCGTGGGGATCTTCAAGGCAAAGCGCACTTTCCAGACGCTGCCGATCCTCTACACCCGCTTCAGCCGCGCCACCTTGTTCGTACCGCCGTATCGTAGGATGCTGTCGTTCGTTCTGGCGAAGTGCGCCCCGGGCGAGTCGCCCGAAGTCGTCGCCCGGAGAATCCACGAACAGACGCGGTTGAAGGCCGTCACACAGGACCAGTTCTCCTGGATGACGATGTCTTACTACCTCGAAAACACCGGCATTCCGGTCAACTTCGGCACGACGGTGCTCTTGGGTTTTGTCGTTGGCTGCGCCATTGCAGGACAGACGTTCTACCTGTTTACCATCGAAAACCTGCGGCAGTTCGGCACCTTGAAAGCCATGGGAATGAGCGACCGCCGGATCGTCAGAATGATCCTGATGCAGGCGTTGGTGGTGGGAAGCGCAGGGTACTGTTTGGGGGTCGGCCTGGCCACGGGTTTAGGAATGTTGATGCAGACCATCCGGCCGATCATGTCGTTCTTTCTCCCCTGGCAGGTCTTGGCGCTGACGGGCGTCGCCGTGCTGGTGATCGTTTTCGTTTCGAGTCTGTTGAGTATTCGGCGGGTCGTTGTGCTCGAACCCGGGATGGTCTTTCAATGATGACCGACGGCGCCGCCAGGCCCGGAATCCATTGCCGCGATGTGACCAAGGATTACGGCACGGGCGACGCCCGCATCCGTGCCCTGCGCGGCGTCACGGTCGATATCCATCCCGGCGAGTTGACCCTCTTGGTCGGCCCCAGCGGCTGCGGCAAGACCACACTGATATCGATCCTGGCGGGAACGCTCGATCCCACGTCTGGCGACGTCGAGGTGCTCGGTGTCCCGCTCCCGCGACTCTCGAAGTCGGCAAAGTCGGAATTCCGCGCCAACAATGTCGGCTTCGTGTTCCAACAGTTCAATTTGCTGCCGGCACTGACGGCGTCCGAAAACGTGTCGGTGCCGTTGGTGATCCGCGGCAGCTCGAAAGCTGCGGCGACCCAGCGCGCCGCTCCGCTGCTTCAGTCCGTAGGTCTTGGCGACCGCCTCGACGCGCGGCCGGCCAATCTTTCCGGCGGACAGCAGCAACGGGTGGCGATCGCTCGCGCTTTGGTCCACGAACCGCACTTGCTGGTCTGCGACGAGCCAACGTCGGCCGTCGATGCCCGCACCGGCCAGGTCGTGATGAAGCTGATCCGCGAGCTCGCGCTCAGCCCGGATCGGGTGGCCGTGGTCGTGACGCACGACTCCCGGGTCTTCAGCTTCGCCGACCGCATCATCACGCTCGAGGACGGGCGCGTGGCGGACGACCAGCGGGTACAGCCTCAGATATGAATATCAGCATGTGAACGAGAGCCCGGAGGACCGCCCTCATGACCGCCTGGAACATTTTACGTAAGACCGTTCTGCCTCTGGTGGCCGTTGGATTGCTGGCGCTGGCGTTGGCCCACGCGATTTTGTCACAGCGCAGCGAACCGTTGCTGCCGCCTCCTGTGACGCCGTCGATCACCCCCTTCGGAAACACTGTTGCCGGGACCGGTTTCGTGGAACCCACGACCGAATCGAGCACGCAATCGATCATTACGGTGGGCTCGCAGCTCTCAGGCGTCGTGAGCAAGGTGGCGGTCCACATCGACCAGGAGATACAAGAAGGTGACTTGTTGTTCGAGCTGGACAATCGCCAGGCCAGGGCGGAATTCAAGAACCGGCAGACCGCGCTGGCTGCGGCGAGGGCCCAATTGAGTAAGTTGGAATTGCAGCCGCGGAAGGAGGAAGTCCCGCCGCGTGAGGCGCAGGTCAAAGTCGACGAGGCCAACTTACGCGAGGCGATCGACATGCGTGACCGCGACCGCAAACTGGCGATCACGAAGGAGGTCACCGAGCAGGAGATGGTCCAGCGCGAGCTGGCCGTCGAAGCCGCCCAGGCGCAGGTCGCGGTGAGCAAGGCCAACCTCTTACTTTTGAAGGCGGGCGCGTGGGAACCCGACAAGGTGATCGCGGCCGCCGCTGTCGAGCAGGCGCAGGCCCAGCTCGAACAGGCGCAAACGATGTTGGACCTGCTTCGGGTCCGCGCGCCGGTCACCGGATCGGTGCTGCAAATCAACGTTCGGCCCGGCGAATTCGTCTCGGCTTCCCCCATGCAGTCGCTGATCGTGATGGGGAACGTGAAGCCGCTGCACGTGCGCGTGAGTATCGACGAGGAAGACATCCCGCGGCTGAAGCTGAACGCCCCCGCCCGAGGCAAGTTGCGGGGTGACTTGAAACAGCGCGAGATACCGATGGAATTCGTGCGGATCGAACCCTACGTGATCCCCAAGACCTCACTCACGGGGATCAACACCGAGCGCGTCGATACGCGAGTCATGCAAATCATCTACGCCATTGATCCTGAGCACGCGCTGGTGCGGGAAAAGAAGGTCCTGGTCGGCCAGCTCTTGGACGTGTTCATTGATGTACAATGACATCGGCCGCTGGCCTGGAAATCGTCATGATGGAACGATGTCGGCGATGGGTACGATGATTGCGGTGGAGCAAAGATGATTGCGGTTGAACGCGGAAACCAATATGCGGGCATTCAACGTAGGAGGGACTGACGATGTCGAGCTTCTTGGATAAACGGGTGCGTGATGGACGCTGGTCCGGCAGGGCAACACTTGTTTTGACGGCGCTGGCCTTAGTGACCTGGCAGTACCAGGCTTCGCGAGCGGTACAAGCTCAAGAGGCCAAACGGAAAAGCGCTCCGGTGGTGCGTGAGGGACGCATTTGGAACATTGCGGACGAACCCTTCAAGTTTCGGTTAGCCCGAGCCCACGGTAAGCTGTGGACTGACGAAATGACCCTGGAGCCGGGCAAAAGCCAGGCAATTCGGGCGCTCAAGCCTGGCGAACAGTCGGAACTGGAGGGTTTCACTGGACGTGGCGACGGCTACGTGAACATCAGTTTTCCCTCCATGGGGGGCCATTTTCATTTGCACCTGCCAGCCCGAAGCCACAAAGGCGATTTGATGCCGAATTGGTTTCATGTCAAGGACGCCAACGGTTTCAGCCGGCTGATTCAGGCCCCTGACGTTGAGAAGGCCAAGGCCCACCAGGAAGAGTTGCAAAAGGAGGAGCCGCTGACGGATAAGGAAGTCGAGCGATTGCGAAAGTCGCTGCGCGCCAATTGGGTTTTTTACGACAATTAGTGCCGCTTCGTGACGCGAAAGCCCTTTATGAGCCTGACGGCCTTTCAACGCTTCCGTTTATCGTTGCTGTTCGGCATGTTGTACCTGGTGCAAGGGCTGAGTGAGCCGACGACGGGCATCCTCTCGCAGCCCGACCAGGCACTGTTACGGGCCTGGGGCGATTCGCCCGAGCAGATCGCGCGTTTCGTCGCGGTTCTGGCAATACCCTGGTGCTTCAAGCCGCTGTTTGGATTTTTGTCGGACTACTTTCCGCTCGCGGGCTATCGACGCCGTAGCTACCTGCTCGTTGCCAGCCTGCTTGCCGTCGCCGGTTTCTGGGGACTATTCCTGCTGCCGCTGGTCCACGGAGCGCACGGTCGGCTGTTGGCCTGGCTGCTGCCGGCGACCGTAGCCGTGGTCTGCGCCGACGTGGTGATCGACGCCTTGATGATCGAGACCGGACAGCCACTGGGGATCACCGGCCAACTCCAGTCGGTGCAATGGGCCGCCGTCTACATCGGCACGATCATCACGGGCGTCGTCGGTGGCTTGCTTGCCGAATTCCAGCTCATCCAGTTCACCTTTCTGATCTGCGGCGCGCTAATGGCCTGTACGTTTCTGCTTACGCTGTCGTGCGTCCGCGAGCGGCGCCAGCACAAGCGGGAACGGCAATTGGAGGAGATTGTCACCTCGTTTCCGCGCGCACTGCGTTCGCCGTCCGTGCGAGCGGTCAGCGCCATGTTGTTTCTCTGGCATTTCAACCCCTTTTCGCTTCCGGTGCTCTATGTTCATGCCACCGGACCCCTTGAGTTCAGCGAGCGATTCTACGGCGCGACGGTGTCGCTGGTGGCCATTGGCTCGTTGGTGGCCTGCATTGCCTATGGTTTCTACTGTCGCCGTGTGCCGATGAGCCGCCTGGTGCATCTCTCGGTCGCCTCGGGCATTGCCAGCACATGGGTTTATTGGTTGCTGGCCGATCAGCCCTCGGCAGTCTCAGTGAGCATCGCGGCCGGTTTCACTTACATGACCGGGAGCATGATTCAAGTCGACCTCGCGGCCAGGGCCTGCCCGCTCGACGCCCCGGGTACGATGTTCGCAACCTTCATGGCCGCTTGCAACGTGAGCACGGCAATTGCCACCTGGCTCGGCGGGTTGATCTATCAGCTCGCCGCCAACCATTGGGGTAGCGAGACCGCGTTCGATGTGTTGATCTTGCTGGGGGGCCTCATTACGGCCACCTCCTGGCTCGCGGTCGGCTACCTCCCCGCGCACCTTCTCACCACGCCCACCGGCACGGGCCCCGAGGCCGTTCCGCTGGCAGGCGCCGTACCGGGCGTCGTCGAGCCGCACGAGCCGCATGGATAGTTCTCGCCGGCAGCACCCGGACGCAATGAGCGCTGCGAAACCGATATGAGTGCTTTCGCGACTTCACTCTGCCCGAAACACGTCGTCGATCTGGCTGCGAGGCCGGCCCCGGCCAAGGGCGGTGTGGATCATGGCCAGCTCACCCACGTTTTCCAGCGTGACCAGGCCAATAAATGCCCCGGAGTGAACGACGGGGATGGTCGAGCAGCCTTCCTGCCGCATCCGCTGGAACGTCGCTTCGAGCATCTCCGTGTCTTCGACCGTCGCGCAGCCGGCGCGCATGACATCGGCCACGCGCTGCTTCGAGCCTCCTTTGGCCAGTGCGGCGATCACGTCGGACCGCAACAGCATACCCACCACGCGCCCCTCAACCACCACTGGAAAGTCCTGTTGCGCGCCGGCCAGCAACTCGTCGGCGGCATTAGCCAGGGTGCTGTCGGGCGTGAGCGTGCGTATGCGGGTCATCATCGCCTCGCGAACTGGCACCCCGCGAAACAGCGACCGCATTTGTACCAGGTACGCCTCCTCGTGCGCCCCGATGTAGACGAACAGGGCAATGAACAGTAAGAACGGATTACCGCCGAAGAGCCCCAGGAATCCCAAGAGGATCGCAAGCGCTTGGCCGATCGAGGCCGCGACCTGTGTCGAGCGCACGTAGTCGCCTGAAATGTGGGCCAACAGTGCCCGCAGCACCCGCCCGCCATCCATGGGAAAGGCCGGCACCAAGTTGAACACGAAGAGTGCAATGTTGATGTACATCAACTGGCTGAAGAAATCGCCACGCGTTGGCGTCGTCTCCCATTGGGCGAACGCCCCGTGCCTGACCCAGATCAGGGCAGCCAACAGCCCGGCGATCACGACATTCACCGCGGGTCCGGCGATCGCCACCCAGAATTCCTGGATTGGCACTTCAGGAATGCGCTCCAGGCGTGCAACGCCGCCGATCGGCAGCAAGGTAATATCGCGGGTCCGCACGCCGAACCGCTTGGCCGTCAGGGCATGTCCTAGTTCGTGGAGCACGACACAAGCGAACAGTGCCAGAATAAAGACGATGCCGCCAACCGCTTCGCCAAGATCCTTATGCTCCACGACGTCGGCAAGCAGAATCCAGCCGACAAGAATCAGGAAGGTCCAATGCACGAAGATACCGATCCCCGCGATTTCTCCCAATTTCAAGGACCATTTCATCAGGCGCCTTCCGAATAACTCGCCAAGGAAAGTCCCTCAGCCGCGCCAGAGATGGTAACCAATCGCACTCGCCAGGGCTAGCAGGGTAGCTTGCAGATAATCACGGGACATTTGGCGCGGTGGACGATTGCCTCAGCCACGCTGCCCATCAAAAGCCCCAGCGACCTGGTCCGGCCATGCGTGCCGACCACGATCAGGTTCACCTGTTCTTCGTCGGCGAGTTGTACGATCTCCACGGCCGGATCGCCCATCAATAAGCGGTGCTCACAAGACACGCTGGAATCCGCCGGCACAATGGAAACCAGCTCCTTGACCAGTGTTGGCAAGCCCGGCTCCGAGACACCGCTGTAGCCCACTCCCATGCGAAAGCTAGGCAGCCGCTCGTCGACATGGGCAATCAAGAGCGACGCCCCCAAACCCTTAGCCAGGGCCGTCGCCCAGGGCATGACACCCTCGCTGGCGGGCGAGTAATCAGTTGCAAACAGAACCTTCGGTGTACCCATCCGTTCGAACCTCAACCGGAGTGTACCATACTCTCGCGGTGCTGGTCACCTATTTGCCGCACCACAGCTCCTGTTCCGCTTCCAGCCAGAACTGAACACCATCACTGTCCGGCTTTCCAGCCGCGTCCCAAATCTGGTAGGCACGCAGTCTGATCGCCTCTTCGGACGCTGGCTTGCCATTAGTGGCGGGGCTGCCAGGGCTATGTGCAACAGCCGCCTTGACCATGGTCGACTGCTTCGCTGAAGCTGGCTTTGTTACGGTTGCCGTGCTCTTGCTCATGACTTCACTCGCTTTCTTGTCAAAGGTACAAAATGGGATAACCAATCGTTGCCGATGATCCTCCGGAGCGCCGACTGAAAACAACCTGCCAGCGTCCGCCGCTGCACAACCACTTCGCTGCGGGCTGTGCGTGCCTTGACAAAATGGTATGCTGGCAACCCCCTTCCCCAGTTCAGCTCGTAAATGGCCGTGCTGGTATGGATAGCGGGAGGCCTGGCCGGCTTCCCTGCCATGACCTGAAACGTGTTCCGGCTGATGCTTACCTCGAGCGTTGTTGCAAGTGCGTCCGACAGCGCTGGAACCTCGTTGCGATGGCCATCGAGGGGTCCACCGAAGAATTCGATCGCGTGGGGAGTTTTGAGCATGGCTGTGAGTCCGCAATGGATGGTAAGGTTGACGCCTTTTGAATTGCACTTTTCGTGCCAACCAGTTTTTTACCCGGTTTGCAGCAAGAACGGCTTCGTTGCCGACTTTGGACTGTTCCAATGCGCCACAGCGGGTGTGCGGTTGGGCACGCTTTTCGATCCAAAATCCTCATGAGTGGCGCGAAAAGGCGCAAAAAGAAGCCCCGGTTCAGCACACCGGGGCCCGGGGAGAGGCTGATATGCGCGCCGTTCGGGCAAGGTCTCAAACCGTCGCTACGCGGCCTTCCGCCCACCCATCGAGCGGAACTTGAGACGGCCGAAGCCTCGTTCAAGCAGCGCGCCCCGACCGGTAGGTCCTCACTTTACCTTGTTGCTGCCGGCGTATTTCGCGCTCGGCAGAGTTGCTCTCATTGGAGCCTCGAGGAAATCGGACCTGCCCGCCTCTCCCCAACCGACCCAGAGGAAACGTGCCAACACAGAACTCAGGAATCGGGCGTTGCTGGGCGTCCCTCGACGCCCCGTCCGCTCCAGGCTGTCCATCGCGGGTTCCGGCCGCTACAGCAACCCGGAGGTCCTGGGCTCCTCACCCTTCCTCCACCTTTAACTACGCTTGAAAGCCGTTGCGGGTTCGTTGATTTCTGATGGCGATTACGAGCCCAGCCGGGCGCTCAACGCGCTCAGTTCCGAAACCACCAGCGACATTTCGCTGGGCTGCAGGAGGCGATCGGTGTGACGCTCCACATGCGTCGATAGCCGTTCGATCTCCTTGGCCTGCTGGTGCAAGAGGGTCAACAATTCGCCGAGGAACTGTCGCAACTCCCCGGGCTGGGCGCAGAGGCCGACATCCGCTTCGGCATGAGTCTCGCCCGGTGTGCTGAACTGCGCGACCCGTGGCTTGACGATCTTGAACCAATCGTCAAATCGCAAACGCACGGCGTCGGTATGGGTGCCGGCCTGGAACAGGATTTCGCCCTCGACCTTCATCGCCTCGTCCATCAGCACTTCGACGTTCTTCCAGTGCCGCAAGGGGGGCGTGGCTCCAGGCTCACAATCGGGAAAATGCCGTTCGATCTCCGCTTCGGTCGCCAACCGTACATCGTGTGCCTTGAGAATCTCGCGGACGCGTTCGGTGAGTACACGACGGCTGGCTGGCAGAACCAACTCGACGGGTTGATCGTCGACGATCGCAATCACCGTCTTTGCGACTCGATGGCCGCTGACATGCTCGCGTTGTGCCACACGCTGCGACGTGTAAGCGTCGTCATGGTGTAGTTCCTGAAAGGGTACGCCTCTTCCTTGCAACATATTTCGGACCCAGGTTGTAGCGATCATGGTTATAGCTCCTGAATTAAAAGTATGGATTACCGCGGCGATAGCCGCCGCGCTACAGTAACGCGCTTGGTAATGTTTGGCGCCGCCCGGGCGGCCTCAATCGCCGCAGCCGATGTCGGTGTCGTAAAGTTCGAAGATCAAATCGGCCACCAGGGCCGTGCGGTGTCGCAAACCGGTGAGCAACCAGCCGGCTCGTTGGCGGATCTCCTGGAAACCGTAGATTTCCTGATCCCTTTGTTTCTCGACGAAGGCTTCCAGCACGTCCATCTGCCGCAGTAATTGGGCGTGCTCGCGCTTCAGGCGCTCGATGCGGTGGTGCAGTGGCGGAGCCGCTTTCTCGACTTCGGCAAACATTCCACCGGGCGCCTCGGCGGCCACTACGTGTCGACCAAGGGTCTCGTGCAGCTTGGCAAGCTCCTTTGCGACCCGTTCACACCAATCGCGCTGGCGACGCGGCGCTGGCGCGGACAGAGCCAGATCCAAGCGGTGCATCGCGTCAAGCAAATCATCGTGAACGACGGCCATGTCTGTCTGAGGTTGAGCGTCCATGTATGCTCCCTTCGCATTTCTTGTTGCTCCAACATCTGGTGGTGCAACTCTTGGGCCACCCGCCGAAAAATGCGCGCATCTAAGCCGCCCCGGCCAACCCTCAACTTCACCGCCCAATTCGGTTCGCGCCAAGTCGGCTCGTGTGTGCGAGTTCGCCACACTTGTGCGACGCGGATCCGCACACTGCAAGCTCGCAGATGCGGAATCGAGGCGGGGCTACTGTGGCGGCGAGGTGTTTTGGTTGGCCAACAGGTAGGCGACACAACCGTCAAGGGTCATGAGCTGAGGATAGGCCTTTTCGGGTACTTCGAGGTTCAACGTCTCGCCCAACGACAACATGAAGCGGTGGAAGTCCATTGAGTCGATGTCCAACTGATCGCGAAAGCTGACACTGGGGCTGATCTGTGCCGGGTCGGCCTCCGGCGCGACGCGGCCGAGCGCCTCGATTACGATCGCACGCATTTCGTCGGCAGTCATAGTCTCTCCGGTTGTTGTAAGAGTCGGTCGACCGCGGCCAGAAACAACGCTCCGCGGTGCCCGTCGCTCACGCGATGGTCGGCCGAAAGAGTGGCGGTCACGACTCGGCGCGAGATGACCTGTCCAGCAACCGACCAGGGACGCTCGACCAGTTTCCCGAAGCCAACCAGAGCGACCTGCGGTGGATAGATCACGCCAAACACGGCTTCAACCCCCTGTTCGCCCAGGCTGGTGACGGTGATCGTAGGATCGGCCAGCTCCGAGCTGCGTAGCTTTCCGCTGCGGGTCCGGGTGACCAGATCGAGCAATTTGCTCATCAGTTCGTCGAGGCTCAGGCGGTCGGTGTCGTGCAGCGCGGGTGCCACCAGGCCTCCTTGTCGTAGCGAGATCGCCACGCCCACATGAATCGCGGAACTCAGTTCAACATGGTCGCCCTGCCAGGTGGCGTTCAGCTCAGGTACTTCCCGCAAGGCCAAGGCCACCGCCTTCACAAGCAACGTGCCGTAAAGCAGCCGCTTAGCCATCGGACGCTTGACGTTTTCGGCCTCGAGCCAGCTCATCGCCTGGTGCATGTCGATCGTCGTGCTCAGATAGTAGTGTGGAATTTCCCGCTTCGAACGGCCCATCGCGGCGGCGATTGCTTGTCGCATCGCGGCCGCCCGATCAGTGGCGGGCTGAGGCGGCTTCGCGACGACGGCCGTAGGGGTTGCGGCAGACGGAGCCGGAACGCTCGGCGCCGTGGTCTGCACGGTGGTTCGCGACTTCGCGGCTCGTTCGATGTCCTCGCGCATGATGGCGCCGCTGGCGCCCGTCCCAGTCAACTGCGACGGATCGACACCAAGTTCGCGGGCCAATCGCCGCGCTGAGGGCGAGATTCGAAGCCGGCTGAAATCGACGGCCACGGTCGGGCGTAATGCGACCGCGGGCGACGGCGCCGCGGCGGGCGCCTGCACGGCCGATGTCGGCACGGCGGGCGATGCGGCCGCGGCCGCCGGTGAAGCTGGAGTCCATTCGCCATCACTCACCAGCGCCAGCGGTGCCCCGACCGGTACCATCTGCCCCGGCTCTGCCAGCAGCCTTTCGATCGTGCCGCTGGCGAAGATCTCGACCTCGATCACTCCTTTGTCGGTCTCGACGTCGGCCACAATGTCGCCACGGTGGACGATGTCTCCCGGCCGCTTTCGCCATGCGACGAGCCTGCCGGCGGTCATGTCGGCGCCGAGCTTGGGCATCAGGAACTCAGACATGGCTTTCGAGCACCTCCCGCACGGCGCGCACGATCTTGTCGGTCTGAGGCAGTGCCGCGTCTTCCAAGTGTCCGGCGTAGGGCATCGGCACCTCGGCGCTACAAACGCGGGCCACCGGCGCATCGAGGTCGTAAAACGCCCGCTCCATGATCTGTGCGCTGATTTCGGCGGCCAGGCTGCACGTTCGCCACCCTTCGTCGACGATTACGGCGCGGTGGGTCTTGGTGACCGAGGCCAGCACTGTCGGCATGTCGAGCGGCCGTAGCGTGCGCAGGTCGATGACCTCCGCTTCAATCCCCTCGGTGGCCAGTTGCTCGGCCGCCGCCAGCGTCTTGGTCAGCGATCCGCCGTAGGTGACGAGCGTCGCATCGCGGCCGGGACGGCGGACCGCGGCGTGAACGATGTCGGCCGGGCCGGCCGCGTCGTCCAGCGCGCCTTCAAGTGGGTAGAGCATGGCATGCTCGAAGATGAACACCGGGTCGGGCTCGCGTAGCGCCGCCAGGAGCATGCCGCGGGCGTCGGCCACAGTGGCCGGCGCGAGCACTTTGATGCCCGGTATGTGCGCGTACCAGACCTCGAGGCTATGCGAATGCTGCGCGGCGAGCCGCCTTCCGGCCCCCGTGGCCATCCGCACCACCAGCGGCACGCTGAATTGGCCACCCGACATGTGCCGCAACGTGGCCGCGTTGTTCACGATCTGATCGAGGGCCAGCAAGCTGAAGTTGACTGTCATGATTTCGACGATCGGCCGCAAACCTCCAAGTGCCGCACCGATACCGGCGCCGACGAACGTCGATTCCGAAAGTGGCGTATCGCGCACCCGCTCTGGTCCGAATTCCTCGATCAGTCCGCGGCTGCAGGCGTAGGCGCCACCGTAGCGGCCCACGTCTTCGCCCATCAGGAATACCCGCGGATCGACGCGCAGCGCCTCCCTCAAGGCCGAACGGATCGCTTCGCGATAGGTTGTCGTCGTCATCCGGCCACCGGCGTGTACACGTCTTTGGTCAAGTCCTCGAGAGGCTCCCACGCCCCGGCCTCGGCGAATGCGACGGCCTCGGCCACAATGGCAGCTACGGCCGCTTCGATCTTCCGAAGGTCATCCTCTGAAAGCCAACCGAGTTCCCGCAGCCGATCGCCGAACAACAGGATCGGATCGCGCTCTTTCCATTTCTCAACCTCCGCCTTCTTGCGGTAAAGTTCGGCGTCGTACATCGAATGGGCACGGAAGCGGTAGGTGCGGGCTTCGAGGAAGTACGGCCCGTCGCCGCTGCGCACGGCGTCCGCGGCACGCCGAGCCGCACGTTCGACTTCGAGCACGTCCATGCCGTCGACCGCTTCGGCCGGAATGCCGTAACTGGCCGCTTTTGCCTGGATGTCGGTCCGGGCCTGGTGCCGTTCGATGGCGGTGCCCATCGCGTAGCGATTGTTCTCGCAGAGGAACAGCACGGGCAACCTCCACAAGGCGGCCAGGTTGAGCGACTCATGGAACTCCCCTTCGGCCACCGCGCCGTCACCGAATAAGCAGGCGGTAACCCGCTTGCGGTTTTGGAGCGAGTCGGCCAAGGCCAATCCCACGGCCAAGGGAAGCCCGCCGCTGACGATGGCGTTGCCGCCATAAAAACGGCGCGAAGCGTCGAACAAGTGCATCGAACCGCCGCGGCCGCGGCTGCAGCCGTTGGCCTTTCCGTACATCTCGGCCATTACCGCGCCGGCCGGTACGCCGCGCATCAGGGCATGGCCGTGTTCACGATAGGTTGAGACCACCGCGTCGTCGGAGGTCAGCGCCTGGATGGCGCCGGCGGCGACGGCCTCTTCACCGATATAAAGATGCAGGAAGCCCTGAATCTTGCCCAGCGTGTACAGCTCGGCCGACTTCTCCTCAAAACGGCGGATCAGCAGCATCTGACGCAGCAACTCGAGGCCGTGGCCGCGGTCCAGCGACAGCGGCGCGGCCGATACGCTCGTCGATGTCTCGGGGGCCATGGTGTTTTGCCTTCTTATCGAAACGATTTGTCAAAGCGTTGATTGGACGGGACTTAAGTTATTCCTGCCGTCGGGCCCACTTACAATTTCGCTTCTGAAAGGGCTTTGAACAGCAGTTGCCAGTGGGCCATCACCGTGTGGTGGTGCCGTTTGACCCGCTCGTGCGCCCGTCGCTGTTGCTCGTGCTTATCGGCTTCCTTCTGGTGTTCGCGGGCCAGGCCGAGCAGTTCCTCGCCCTGTTGGCCTTGTTCGTACCCTGCCAAGGCATGCTCGTGCTTGGCCGGATCCTGCCCGCACAGGCGGATCGCCCCGGCATGCACTTGCAACCCGCGCTGGTGCTCGTGCAGCGCCGATTCCAGCTTTTTCAGCTCGCTCAGGGCTGCATTGAGCTCTCCTTCCCAGATCCGAATGTCTTCGTGCCAATGGGCCTCATCGCTCGACCAGAGGCCGTGGTCGTGGTGCATTTTTGCATGTGTCAAGGGTGCCATGGTTTTTTCTCCTAAGTAAGGGTCAGTCAGTTCAACTGGTCGGGATTGGCTGTGCCGTAGCCGGCGGCTCGTAGGATTCCAAGGTCGAGGTGTCGCCTTCAGGCAAACCCAGCTCGCGCGCTTTGAGCACGCGGCGCATGATCTTGCCGGCGCGGTTTTTGGGCAAAACATTCACGAACGAGAGCTCCTTGGGAGCCACCGCCGCCCCAAGCCGCACACGGGCAAAGGCCAGTAGCTCGCGGCTCAACGCCTCGCTTGGTTGGAAGCCCGGCTTGAGCGACACGAAGGCCTTCACGATCTCAAGCGCCACCGGGTCCGGCTTGCCGATCACGCCCGCCTCGGCCACTGCCGCGTGCTCCATCAGGATGCTCTCGACCTCGAACGGCCCGATCAGGTGCCCGGAGGTTTTGATCACGTCATCCTTGCGCCCAACGAACCAGAAGTAACCGTCGTGATCGCGCTTGGCCAGGTCGCCGGTCAGGTAGTAGCCGCCCGCAAAGCACCGTTGGTAACGTTCGGGCTCGTTCCAATAGCCGTGAAACATGGAAGGCCAGCCGGGGCGTAGGGCGAGTTCGCCTTGCACGTCGGGCTGGTCGATGACCTCGACGCGGCCTTCTTCGCTCACTCCGACGATTACCGCTTCGATGCCCGGCAGCGGCCGGCCCATTGACCCGGGGCGGATGTCCATCGCCGCGTAGTTGGCGATCATGATGCCGCCCGTCTCGGTCTGCCACCAATTGTCGTGGAACGGCAGCCCGAACGCCTCGCGGCCCCACACCACTGCCTCGGGGTTAAGCGGTTCGCCGACGCTGGCCAGGAACCGAAGGCTGCCCAGGTCGTAGCGGCGTGCCACATCGACCCCCGCGCGCATCATCATGCGGATGGCGGTGGGCGCCGTGTACCAGACGCTGACGCGCTGTTCGTTGACGATTCGGTACCAGCGGTCGGCGTCGAAATCGCCCTCGTCGATGATCGAGGTCACGCCGTTGGTCAACGGTGCGATGATGCCGTACGAGGTGCCCGTCACCCAGCCTGGATCGGCCGTACACCAAAAAATGTCATGGTCGTGCAGGTCCAGAGCCAACCGCCCGGTAGTGTGATGGGCCACGACCGCATTGTGGACGTGGATCGCCCCCTTGGGGGTACCCGTCGTACCGCTGGTAAAGTGCAAGAGCGCCATGTCGCTGGGCTGGGTCGGCTCGATTGTGAACCGCGGGCTGGCTGCCCCCATGAGTTGCCCATAATCGCGCGTCTCCGGCACGCTGGTCGGCCCACGGTCGTCGCCGACCAGCAGCACATGCTCCAAGGCCGGCAAGGAGGAACGTATTGGGGCCACCTTGCGCTGATAGAGCATTTCGGTGGTCACCAGCACCTTCGCCTGACCGATTTCCAATCGAGCACGTATCGGCTGGGGGCCGAACGCGGAAAAGAGAGGGCAAAAGATGCTCCGGTTCTTCAGCGTGCCCAGCGCCGCCACATAGAGTTCCGGGATACGCCCGGCTAGCACGAACACGCGGTCGCCGGGACCAACGCCGAGGCCTTGAAGGACATTGGCGAAGCGACTGGTCAGCTCGCCCAATTGACGATACGTGATGTCTTCCCTGGCCGCGGCTTTTCCAATCCAACGGATGGCCACCCGATCACGGAGCGAACCGGAGGCATGGCGGTCGACCGCTTCATGGGCGATATTGAGTCCGCGGCCCCCTGGCAGCCCATCCAGCCCGCTACGGGCATCATCCCAGGAGAAGCCCCTTCGCATCTGGTCATAGTCGATCAGGTTGGGAATGACCTTCCATTCGCGAGACGACTTGCTGATGATCGGCCAGGGCATGGAAGGTCACGCTCAAATAGAGAGTAATGGTTCAGGGCCGCACCGTGCTTACACGGCGTGACGGTTGACTTGCTTCGCAGTTTCCGTGCCAATCCGCGCCACGTCGCCTTTCCGCGGCGGTTCCCGTTTCATGTCCCTTGCGCGAGTCGTTTGGCACACCGAACTGAATCATCAGTCGAGTCCGGAGGCGCGCTCGAAAAGCGTGCGGCGTGGATGCGCAGCGCGCGATTCCGCACGCGCCGCGCGGGCAGGATTGTACCCTCGCGCTCAACCAGCGAGTGATTACATACGCTTCCAAGCCCCACTTCCAACGGCTCGTACGGAGTCGGCGCATTCCAAGGTTCAGGATCTCGTTGAATTGGCACCGATCGTGCAAGCTAAAACCTCATAAGGGCTGTGATCTCTCACGAACAAACGCGCTGAATATCGGCGATCTACGCAAACCGGAGACTCCATTATGAAAACCGACTCGAAACTACGGCACGACGTGCTCGAGGAATTGCAGTGGGATCCTGGCATCGATGCCAACGAAATTGGCGTGGCCGTCAAGGAGGGTGTCGTGACGCTCGCAGGCGATGTTTCACGCTACGGAGAGAAAATGGCTGCCGAACGGGCCGTCAAACGAGTCTACGGCGTGAAGGCCGTTGCCAATGACCTGCGCGTCCGCATCCATAGTCCGATGCAGCGGACCGACCCGGAGATCGCCACTGCGGCGCTGCACGTGCTGAAGTGGGATGGCTCGATTCCCGCCGAGCAGATCACGGTCACCGTCCGCGAAGGACACGTCATTCTGGAAGGGACCGTCGAAGGTCAATACCACAAGGAAGCAGCGGGTTGTGCCGTGCGCAACCTGGTGGGGGTTAAAGACGTGACCAATTCCATTCACGTGAAAATCCTGCCAACCCGGGCCGAGGTCAAGGAGCAGATCGAGGCCGCATTCCTGCGCAGCGCCGAGATCGACGCGCGAAGGGTGAGCGTCGATACGCACGATGGCCAGGTCGTTCTACGCGGTCACGTCCGTTCCTGGGCCGAGCGTGGTGAGGCCGAACGCGCCGCCTGGGCCGCGCCGGGCGTGGGAGATGTGAAAAATGAACTTATCGTGACACCTTAGAATAGGCGCCGCCCGCTCGGACGGTCGCCCGGAGGTGTTGAATTCAGCGGCGGAGCGAGAGGACGGAAGCACCATGACCACATTCAAGCCATCTTCGGAATTATTGGCTGAAGCATTCGAGCGGGCTCGCGAGCAGTGGCGCGTTCGCGCACGGGAGGAGCGAGATATTGCCCCGACCGTCGCCGTCAAGAAACCGCCGGCTTGCTCGATTGCAATCAGCCGCGAGCGGGGGGCGGGAGGGGGAGCCGTCGCCCGGGCGGTCGGCGCGAAACTTGGCTGGCCCGTCTACGATCGAGAATTACTCGAGCGGATTTCCGACGAGACGGGGCTGCGGACCGAGTTACTGGAAAGCCTGGACGAAAAGCGGTCGCACTGGCTCGTGGAAGTGTTGGAAGCGTTCGGCGGCGTGCGAACGATCAGTGGACCTACCTATGCCCACAGGATCGCGGAATGCATGTTGGCGCTGTCGCCACATGGCCACTCAGTTATCGTCGGCCGTGGCGCGACGGGCGTATTGCCCGCCGCGACGACGCTTCGCGTGCGATTGTGCGCACCACTTGAAGATCGCGTCGGGCGATTGTGTCAAAACCAGGGGATGTCGGAATCGACGGCGAGGCACCACGTTGACAAGGTTGATCGGGACCGGGCGGCCTTCGTCCAGCAACATTTCGGCGGAGCGGTGAACGACGTACACCGCTACGACCTGGTGATTAACACGGCCCGCTTCTCGACCGAGCAAGCGGCCGAAATCGTCGTCGCCGCGTTGCGCCAACTGGAAGCCCAGGTTGAAGCCAATTCAATACCAAAATGAGATCATTCACGAAAAGCTTTGTCGAGCCGCAGCAGGCGCTAATCGAGTCGTTGCGTCACAAGGGGATCACCTCCAATGCAGTGCTCGACGCGATGCGCCGTGTGCCACGCGAGCGGTTTGTGTTGCCGCAACTGCGACACTTGGCCTACGCCGACCGGGCCCAACCCATCGGCTGCAACCAGACGATCAGCCAGCCGTTTATCGTGGCGCTGATGACGCAAGCGTTGGAGCTTTCGGGTACGGAATCGGTACTCGAAGTCGGCACGGGGAGCGGCTACCAGGCGGCGGTCCTTGGCGAGTTGGTGCGCTCGGTGATCAGCATCGAGCGGTACGAAGAGCTTGCCGTGCGGGCCGCGAATCTTCTGGCCCAGTTGGGCTATCGGAACATCACGGTCATCGAGGGCGACGGCAACTTGGGTTGGCCGGCTCAAGCGCAGTACGATCGGGTAATCGTTACGGCCGCGGCGGCCGAATGTCCTCCGGCCCTCTTCGAGCAGCTTTGCGAAGGCGGCCTCTTGGTGATTCCGCTAGGATGTTGTGGTTACCAGGTATTGACCCAAATCCGCAAGGTCGAGGGCGAGCCGGTCACCCGCAAGCTGTGCGAGTGTGCCTTCGTGCCCTTGGTACATGGCGTCGTGGAAGCCGAATGACCGCGGATGAGGTGGCTCGCCGTCGACCATCGGGCCGGGCGCGTGATTCGGTGGTAAAAAATGGAACACGCATTGCCGCTGACCAACCGACAAGTCGCCGAACGGCTGACGACGATTGCCGACCTGCTCGAATCGCAGGGCGCTAACCCGTTTCGCGTGAAAGCCTACCGTTTTGCGGCCGAGACGTTGCTCAAAATGGCCCATCCGGTGCACGAGCTCTTGGCGGCCGAGGGTTTGCCGGGCTTGATGAAACTCCCGAAGATCGGCACCTCGTTGGCGCGGGCGATCGAGCAGCTAGCCCTGACCGGCCGGCTGGGGCTGTTGGAGCGCCTGCACGGGGAGGGCGCGCCCGAGCACTTGTTCGCCACGGTGCCGGGCATTGGTCGCGAAATGGCCGCCCGCATCCACGAGCGGCTCGACATCGAGACGCTTGCGGAGCTGGAAGTGTCGTCGTACGACGGACGGCTGGCCGAGGTGCCGGGCATGGGGCGCAAACGCATTCAGGCGGTCCGCGAATCGTTGGCCGGCCGTTTTCGCCGTCGGCCTCTGTTGCCTGAGACGAAACGGCAATCACGGCGGACCGATGAGCCGCCAATCGGTGAGTTGCTCGACGTCGACCGCGAGTACCGCAGCCTGGCCGAGAAAAGACGGCTCCCGAAGATCGCGCCGCGGCGGTTCAACCCCACGGGCGAGGCCTGGCTGCCGGTGCTGCACACCCAACGCGACTCGCGGCATTATACGGCCCTTTATTCCAATACCGCCCATGCGCACGAGCTGGGCATGACGCACGACTGGGTCGTGATCTATCGAGATGACCACGACGGCGAGGGGCAATGGACAGTCGTCACGTCGCAGTATGGGGGCTTGCGCGGCCGTCGCATCGTGCGCGGAAGCGAGGTCGAGTGCAAGGAGCACTACGCGCAGTACGAGCCGAAGAGCGAGCTGAAGTTACTCCACGACGCGTAGCGGCAGTCGGCGCTTGCCTGCACGACGTGTCCCGGCGCGCCGGGATTCGGCGTGCTGCTGTAGGCTCTAAGTGACGCCGTCACGTTGAAGACAGACAGAAACTTTGCGTGTTTTTCATCGTCACCATCGTCACGCATCGTCACGGGGCCTGCCCCCTGCCGACTTTCCAATTTGCATTTTGCAATGGCATTCCTGCCTGCCCCGTGCTTCCCTTCTCCCTGCCTGCCTCCTGCCCACTGCCCTCTCCCCCTCACCCGTGAAGAAGGGAAAAGCAGCGTCAGCAGCGTCAGGAGCGTCAGCAAAGGTCGCAACCCATTGAAAGCTTTGACCTTGTGTCTTCACGCCTGTTTTTGCCGCCAGCGTCAGCAGTGTCAGCACGGCATGGCCAGCGTCAGCAACTCACAGTCGCGAACTCACAGCCGCGAAGTTCCCCCACCGAATGGCCTACAGGAACGAGGTGAAGATCATGGCTCCCGCCGCAGTTCCCATGACGGCGGCGGCGGTCCAACCGGCCATCCGCATCCCGAGCGTACTCACCTGGTCGCCCATGACTTGCTTGTCGCTCGTCAGCATGGTCAGGAGCACAACGGCTCAGCCCGTGCTGCGGAACAGGTCGAGAAATCGATCTTCGTAGTCCTTGAACACGCCAAGACGGTCCAATTCGCTCTTGAGCTCGTAGGCCTTCGAGCGATCGTCGCGGGCTTGCTTGAAGAGCTGCTCGACGCGCCGCTCGTCGTCGGGCGCGAGGCGGCCTTCGTCGCTCGGTTCCGGGTTGTACTGTTCCGGGTTAAACTGTTCCTCTGGCGGCGGACCTTCTTGCCCCATTTGTCTTTCGACCTGGGCCAACAGCTCGCCCAGGCGCTGCTCAATGGCGGCGGCTTGCTCGGAAAGCTCCGCAAAGTCGATCTCGATTCCGGCCATGGTACTGAAGACCTGCAACACGGCCAAGGACGCTTTTGGGAAGGGCAACTGGGCGAAGATGTGCGGCATCTCACCGAGCAAACAGGTGCCGTTCAGCCCCGCTTCCGCCGCAACGCCTAGCAGCACTCCGTTGAGGCCACCGATCTGGCCGTCTTCAAGCAGCGTCAGTTCCTGCCGCTTGAGTTCATCCAGGCTTTCCTCCGCGGTCGCGGCGGAAAAGACGCGCGACGGGTGTTCGGGGTGCATCTGAGTGGCCATAGCGGCGAACGTGAAGACGCGTTCGACTCCCAATTCTTGGGCGTATTCGATCAGCTTATGGCAGAAGGCATATTTGCCCAACGGCGGCTGGGCTTCGCCGATTAAGAGCACGATGTCGTGAACACGCGCGGGATCGTTCCAGATGAATAGCCGGCTGCGTGGCATCCGGCCGGTGCGAATGAGGCCATTTTTGACTTCGACATGTTCGACGTCGAACAGTTCCTTCGCAGAAAACTCTGCGAAAACCCGCATTCCAAGCTTCGCCATCAGGTAGTACCCGGCCGCTAAGGCGACGTTTCCCATGCCGGGCCACACGGCCACAAACCAAGGCTGATGAAGCTTCATTTCATTGGGCATAGGAATGGTTCCTGTTGGTCGTCACGCAATTGGCGGGCCATCATCGCCGTCGGCCGGGCAGGGTCCATTGGGAGCAAGTGGCGTGCCATGGCGCTGGTATCGAGCGTTTTAGATCGCTGCGACGAATTATAAATCAAAACCGCAAGCTATGCTGCCGAGCAACAAAGCTGACGAACTGTGCTCATCAGCACACTCGTTGCG
>Ga0265313_10001164_pt1 | contig 25145 bp, 22 predicted proteins | sample 4123metaG_FD_203122 | JGI IMG/M metagenome (GOLD analysis project Ga0265313, IMG submission 203122) | Rhizosphere microbial communities from Carex aquatilis grown in University of Washington, Seatle, WA, United States - 4-1-23 metaG | ecosystem: Host-associated > Plants > Roots > Rhizosphere >...
GCGACGGCAGAGGAGCGCGGGTTGCAAATCTGGCTCACGCCCCAGGGCTTCTTGAAGGCGGCGGCGGCCAACGGCGCGGTCGCCGGACAGATTTCGCAAGGCGGGCAAAAAGTCGCCACCCTGACCTTCATGCTGGGGCGTTACCGGCTCACCGGCACCATCGACGGACACAATTTGGTGACCAGGATCGAAACCCGCATTCCCAATCCGGTGCTGGGCGACATGCCGGTCGTGGCGAGTTTCACGGACTATAAGGCATTCGGTGGCATGCGGTTTCCGCTGCACATCCTGCAGACACAGGGGGGCTCGCGCACCTTCGAACTGAACGTCACCAGCGCCGCGGCCAACATCCCGGACGCGGGCCTGACCGTGCCGGATAACGTCCGGAAGGCGACGGTCCGGCCCGAAGAGGTGCGGCTCGAGAAAATGGCCGACGGGGTCTGGATGCTCTATGGCGGCCATAACAGCGTATTGGTGGAATTCAGGGATTATCTGGCTGTGATCGACGCACCGGTGGACGAGACCCGGTCGTTGGCGGTGATCGAGGCGATTCACAAGCTGGTTCCGGGCAAGCCGATCAAGTATGTGATCAACACACACCATCATTTCGATCATTCCGGCGGCCTTCGCACCTATGTCGCCGAAGGCGCCGCCGTCATCACCCATGAGGCCAACAAGGCTTTCTATCAGTCGGCCTGGAGCCAGCCGCGCACATTGGCGCCCGACCGTCTGTCGCAAAGCCCCCGTGAGCCGGAGTTTGTCACCTTCCGCGACAAGTATGTGCTGACGGACGGAACACGCACGGTCGAAGTCCATTGGGACTTCGGGGACATGCACGACCAGTATCTCTGCTTTGCCTACCTGCCCAAAGAGCGAATCCTGGTCCAGGCGGACGACTTCTCGGCCTGGTACATCACGCCGTTATCACTGGCGATGTGGAACAATCTCTACGGCAACCTGCAGCGGCTCCAGATCGATCCGCTGGTCATGGCGCCGCTGCACGGTGCGATTACGCCAATGGATGTGTGGGTAAAATCCCTGCGCGACAACGCGGCGCGCCAGTAAGAATGGCCGCCTGCGCGATCAAGCTGTGTGCAGGCTGAAATCCAGCGCCAGCCCGACATAGTTTTCCGCCATGGAGCGCCTGGCTGCCTCGGAGCCGCGGATATAATCCAGTTCGGCGATCTGCATCCGGGCCCCGAAATCGCCATTTTCCGGGAATCGGTGCGTCAAGTGGGTAAACCACCAGGAAAAACGCTCGGCTTTCCACACTCGCGCCAGCGCCATGGCGGAATAATGATCCAGCCCGCTGGCGGAACCGGAGCGGTAATACGCCGCCAGTTCGTCCGCGAGAAAGGCCGTGTCGGCCGCGGCCAGGTTGAGACCCTTGGCGCCCGTCGGCGGCACGATATGGGCCGCATCGCCGGCCAGGAAAAGCCTGCCATGGCGCATCGGCTCTGTCACGAAGCTGCGCAGCGGCGCGATGGATTTCTCGATATGGGGACCGCGGGTGATCGGCGCCGCCGCGGCTCCGCCCAGCCTTAGTGTCAGTTCGTCCCACAGCCTTTCGTCGGGCCAGTCTTCCAGCTTCTCGTCCAATGAAACCTGGACGTAATAGCGGCTCCTGGTGTGGGAGCGCATCGAGGCCAGCGCGAAGCCCCGCGCATGGTTGGCGTAGATCAGTTCATGGTCGCAAGGCGGCACATCGGCCAGGATTCCCAGCCAGCCGAAGGGGTAGACGCGCTCGAAATCCCGCCGGACCGAAAGCGGAACATGGCTCCTGCTGACGCCATGAAAGCCGTCGCAGCCGGCAATGAAGTCGGCGCGCAGTTCGCGTTTCTCGCCGCCGGCTGTGAAGCTGACACGGGGTGCGGTGCTTTCAACGTCGTGCAGCGCGACATTCGACGCCTCGAAGATGACCGGGATGGCGCGCGCCTGCGCCGCCGCGAACATGTCGCGGGTGAGTTCGGTCTGGCCATAGACCATGACCGAACTGCCGGTGAGCCCTGCCAGGTCGATGCGGAACCTCTGTCCGGAAAAGGCCAAGGAAAATCCGCCATGCAGAATCCCTTCACGATCCATGCGTTCCGCCATGCCCGCGCGCCTGACAAGATCGGCCGTGGTCTGTTCCAGGACGCCGGCGCGGATGCGGCCCTCGACATAGGCGCGGTCCTTGCGTTCCAGCACGACGCAATCGATGCCTTCCTTGTACAGGAGGTGGGCCAGCATAAGTCCTGCCGGTCCGGCGCCAATGATCGCAACCTGTGTCCGCATCCCCCCGCCCATTTTCCCGCGCCTTGCCCCGCTGCCCGGTGAAATTTGTTCGCAGGACCGTTGGATGTCAAACTGTTCCGCGCGCCCGCCGCCTTGTCAATTTGCGGCGGCGCTGGAGATCCGGCGCAAAAGCGCGAGGAAATCGTTCTGCACCGTCGTCGGTTGCCAGTGCTTGCGAAAGGTCACGCCGATGGGCCGCTCGGTATGGGGCATCGGTGCCGGCAGCAATTTCAGGAACCCCGCTTCGACATCGTAGCGGGCCTGTTCGATGGACAAGAGGCCGATCCGGTCGCTTTCGGTCAAAAGCGCGCGCAACGCGATCAGTGAACTGCATTCGACGATCCGCTGGGGGGGCGGCACGGCGCATTTGTGGAAAAAGGCCGTGAAGCTGTCGCGGGCCGGCGTCCCCACCCGCGGCAGAACCCATTCGCACCGCGACAGGCTTTGGGCATCAATGCGCGGATCGGACAGGATGGGATGGCCGGCGCGCACGATCAGCGACAGGGGTTCGGAAAAAAGGGCTTCCTGGATAAGGTCGCCAGTGGGTGGTGGCAGTCGCAGGGCACCGAACACGATGTCGATTTGTCCGTGCCGGAGAGCATTCAGCAGGTCGCCATAGGCGCCATCGACAATCCGCACCTTGACGTCTGGATAGCGCGCCAGCAGCCGTGTCACCGCATGGGGCACAATCCGGGTGCGGCCGAGCGGCAGGCAACCGATCCAGACGCGTCCATCGCGCAAGCCGCGCAGTTCGCGCAACTCCTCGATGCCCTGACCGATCTCCGCAAGGGCCAAGGCGGCATGGCGCGCCAGTTCACGTGCCGCCGGCGTCACGTCCACACCTTGCGCCGTGGCGGCAAACAGGCGCTGGCGGCACAGGGTTTCCAGCTTGCGCGCCGCGCGATGAACACTGGGCTGGGAGACGCCCAACGCACGCGCCGCCAAGCTGTAGCTACCCTGTTCCACGGTGGCGATCAGGGCGCGCAATTGCGCACGGGTCGCATGATTGCGCAGTTGCGGAGCGCTTGCGCCCAGAACCCGCTGGCCTTCGCGCAGCAGTTCAAACGCACGCTCGATCCGCGCCTGGAAGCGTTCACCGGCAGGGGTCAGCTTGAGGCCCTTGCTGGAGCGTTCAAACAATCTTTGTCCCAGGCCGAGTTCCAGCTTTCGGATCGCCTGGGTGGTGGCGGGCTGGGACAGGTTGACGGCGTCCGCCGCCCGGCCAAGCCGCAGATACCGGCTGGCGGCCAGGAACGCCGCCAGATGGCGGATATTCGGAACCTCCTGCATAGTAGGGGCTATAACAAAAATCAATGACGAGGAACAGAGATCAAGCTGGTCCCGGGCTGCTTCCGGTTCCATCGTGAGGCCACAAATATCGCCAGGGGGATGCAGTATGGGAGTTGTGGTCACAAAGATTAATCGTCCCGATCCGGCGCTTGTCGCCGGCTTCGCGGGGCTGGGGGTGGCTACGGTGCACGAGGCGCAAGGCCGCACCGGACTGCTCGATCCGGCGCTTCGGCCGATCTACCGGCCGGCCCATGTTGCGGGCCCCGCCGTGACCTGCGAGGTGGCGCCGGGAGACAATTGGATGATTCATGCCGCAGTCGAGCAGTGCCAGGCCGGCGATATCCTGGTGGTGACGCCGACCAGTCCCTCCGAGGACGGCTTTTTCGGCGATCTGGTGGCCACCTCGCTGATGGTCCGGGGCGTCAAGGCGCTGGTGATCAATACCGGCGTCCGCGATGCCGCGGTCCTGACCAAGATGGGCTTCCCCGTCTGGTCGCGCGCGATCTCCGCCCAGGGGACGGTGAAGGAGACTATCGCCAATGTGAATGTGCCCATCGTCTGCGCCGGCGCACGCGTCTCGCCCGGCGATCTGATCGTGGCGGATGACGATGGCGTCGTCGTCGTGGAGCGGCACAGGGTCGCCGAGGTGCTGGAAATGTCGAATGTACGCGAAGCCAAGGAAGCCACCGTCCGCGCCAGGCTGGAAGCGGGCGAGCTGACCCTCGACATCTACAGCATGCGCCAAAAGCTGGCCGACAAGGGCCTGCGCTGGGTCGAGGCCTTGCCGGACAAGCAATGATGCAGACGGCGATTGCCTGCACGGTCATGCGCGGCGGCACCTCCAAAGGGCTGTATTTCCGCGCAGCGGACCTGCCGGCGGAACGCCCGCTGCGCGATCAGGTGCTTTTGGCGGCAATGGGATCGCCCGATTTTCGCCAGATCGACGGCATGGGCGGCGCTCATCCCCTGACCAGCAAGGTGGCGCTGCTGTCGCCGTCGGCGCGGCCTGACGCCGATATCGACTATCTGTTCCTGCAAGTGGCGGTGGACAAGGCTGAAGTTAGCGACAGCCAGAATTGCGGCAACATCCTGGCGGGTGTCGGTCCCTGGGCCATCGAGCAGGGGATTGTCGCAGCGCGTGAGCATGTCACGCCGGTTCGCATCCATATGGTCAACACCCGGACCCTGGCGGTGGCGCAGGTGCGGACGCCGGGCAGGCAGGTGGAATATGAGGGCGGCGCGCGCATAGACGGCGTACCCGGCACGGCGGCGCCGGTGCTGCTCGATTTTCTCGATGTCGCGGGGTCAAGCTGCGGCGCGCTGCTACCGACCGGTTCGGTGTCCGATGCGGTGGAAGGCGTGCAGGTCACCTGCATCGACAACGGCATGCCCGTGGTCATCCTGCGTGCTGCGGATTTCGGCAAGACCGGCCAGGAAACGCCGGAGGAGCTGGAGGGCGATGCCGAACTGTGCCGGCGAATCGAAGCCATCCGTTTGTTGCTGGGACCAAGAATGAATCTGGGCGATGTCGCAAGGAAAACCGTTCCGAAAATGAGCCTTGTCTCGAAAGCGCAATCTGGCGGCACGATCGCGACGCGGACATTCATTCCGCGCCGGGTGCACGAAGCGATCGGCGTCTTGGGGGCGGTGAGCGTCGCCACCGCCTGCATGTTGCCCGGTTCGGTCGCGGCGCAGTTCGTGACCGATGGCCCCACGCAAGCCGTGCGCCGGATCGAGGTGGAGCATCCCACCGGCTTTTTCACGGTGGAACTGGAATTGGGCGATGCGGGCGCCGTTCCCAGGCGCGCTGCGCTGTTGCGCACGGCGCGCAAACTGATGGCCGGCAAGGTCTATATTCCCGCCTCGGTTTGGGCGGGACAATGACCGGGATCGCCGGCATCGCCCTACTGGGCTTCGGAGAGGTTGGCCAGGCTCTGGCCGATGACCTGCAGCGCCACCCAAACCTCAGCCTGTCGGCCTGGGACGTGAAATTCACAAATCCGCAGAGCAACGCTTTCCTGGCCGCCAGGATCCGCACCATCCGATGCGGCGCCGGCGCATCCGATGCGGCGCGCGGCGCCGGGCTGGTGATCAGTGCCGTCACGGCAGCGCAAACCCTGGACGCGGCCGAGGCTGCCGCTCCCGGTCTTGCGTCCGGGGCCTGGTACCTCGACCTGAATTCCGCCTCGCCGGGGCATAAGCAACAGGCTGCCAAGGCCGTTGAGGCCGCCGGCGGGCGCTATGTCGAAGCCGCAGTGATGTCGCCTATTCATCCCCGTCGTAGTGCCGTGCCGATCCTGCTGGGCGGCCGGCATGCGGCGGCCTTCGCAGGACCGGCGCAGGAGCTGGGCTTTTCCTCAGCAACCGTCTTTTCGCCGGTACTGGGCGCAGCCTCGGCCGCCAAAATGTGCCGTAGTGTCATCATCAAGGGGCTCGAGGCGATTCTCACCGAATCGCTTCTGACGGCGCGCCACTATGAGGTCGATGAAACGGTGCTGGCCTCGCTGAAAGATTTGCTGCCCGGCCATGACTGGCCGAAACTGGCCGCCTACATGATCTCGCGCTCCATTGCGCATGGGGCGCGGCGCGCCGAGGAGATGCGCGAAGTCGCCCGTACCGTTGCGGAAGCCGGTCTGGAGCCCGCGATGAGTGAAGCCTGCGCCCGGCGGCAGGATTGGGCGGCGCAGTTTGGACCGGCACTCGAAAGCCCCGGGCTCACGGCGATGCTGGATGCGATGGGCGAAAGCATCGCCGGGCCCATGAAGCGGGTTGCCCCATGATCATCGACTGCCACGGCCATTACACCACGGCGCCGGAGCCGCTTCAGGCCTACCGCAAGAACTTGCTGGCAGCGTTCAAGGATCCTTCCCTGCGGCCCCCCGCAGCGCCGGTGATCGGCGACGATGAAATACGCGCCAGTATCGAGGCCAACCAGCTGCGCCTGCAGCGCGAGCGCGGCGCCGACATGACCATCTTCTCGCCACGCGCTTCCGCGATGGGCCATCATGCCGGCGATGCGGCGGTCAGCGGCGCCTGGGCAAGGGCCTGCAACGACCTCATAAAGCGTGTGGTCGATCTGTATCCCGCAAACTTCATCGGGGTTTGCCAGTTACCCCAATCGCCGGGCGTACCGGTTTCGGACTCGGCCGCCGAGCTGGAACGCTGTGTTCGCGATCTGGGTTTCGTCGGTTGCAACCTCAATCCGGACCCGTCGGGCGGACACTGGACTTCGCCGCCATTGACCGACCGCTACTGGTATCCCTTCTACGAAAAGATGGCGGAACTCGACGTGCCGGCCATGGTGCACGTCTCAGCGTCATGCAATCCGAATTTTCATGCCACTGGCGCCCATTATATAAACGCCGACACCACGGCGTTCATGCAGTTCATCGAGGGCGAGCTGTTCCGTGATTTCCCCACCTTGCGCTTCATCATTCCCCATGGGGGCGGGGCCGTTCCCTATCACTGGGGCCGCTATCGCGGGCTGGCCGACATGCTCAAGCGGCCGCCACTGCCCCAGCATGTGATGAAGAACGTCTTCTTCGACACCTGCGTCTACCACCAGGCCGGCATCGACCTTCTGTTCAAGGTCATCGAGATTGATAATATACTGTTCGGCTCTGAAATGGTGGGGGCGGTGCGCGGCATCGATCCCGAGACCGGGTTCCATTTTGACGATACCAAGCGTTATGTCGACGCGGCGGCGATCTCGGAGGATAACAGGCGCAAGGTCTATGAAGGCAACGCGCGCCGCGTTTTTCCGCGCCTGGACGCGGCCCTGAAACGGATGGGCAAATGAGCGCGAGCGCCAGCCCCACCTTCAAAATGGACCCCAACTGGATCTGTTTTCATCCCAATCCGGCTAAGCCGCGCTTCCTGTTGCCGACTGGCGCGGTGGATGCGCACTGTCACGTCTTCGGGCCAGGCGACGTATTTCCCTATGCGCCGGAGCGCAAATACACGCCCTGCGACGCCGGCAAGGAGCAATTGTGGGCGCTGCGGGATTTTCTGGGCTTTTCGCGCAATGTCATCGTGCAAGCCACCTGTCACGGCGCCGACAACCGCGCCATGGTCGATGCCCTTTTGTCCTCGAACGGAACGGCGCGAGGCGTCGCCACGGTAAAACACTCGGTCAGCGAACGGGAATTGGATGATCTCGACGCCGCCGGTGTGCGCGGTGTCCGCTTCAATTTCGTCAAGCGCCTGGTCGATGCCCTGCCCATGGATACGCTGGCCGAGATCGCGCGACGCATTCAGCGGCTGAACTGGCACATCGTCATCTATTTCGAGGCGCAGGAGCTGCCGGAACTTTATGATTTCATTGCCGGTCTGCCGGGCATCGTGGTGGTCGATCACATGGGCCGCCCGGACGTTGCCAAACCGGTGGATGGCCCCGAATTCCAGCTTTTCGTCCGCCTGCTGCGGGAACAGTCCAATATCTGGTCTAAAGTCACCTGTCCGGAACGGCTTTCGAAACAGGGCGGGCCCGGCTATGACGATGTCGTGCCGTTCGCCCGCCGCCTTGTGGAGCAATTTCCCGACCGCGTACTGTCCGGCACGGACTGGCCGCATCCCAACATGACCGCGGCGGCGCCGGATGACGGCGCGCTGGTGGATTTCATTCCCAAAATCGCCGTGACGTCCGCGCTGCAGAACAAGCTGCTGATCGATAATCCGATGCGGCTATACTGGCCGGAGGCGGTGCGCCCATGAAACCGCCGCGTCCCTATGACGATGTGCCCGGCACGACCGTCTTCGACGCCGGGATGGCGCGCAAGGGCTATCATCTCAACCAATTCTGCATGTCGCTGATGAAGGCGGAAAACCGCCTTGTCTTCCTCGCGGATCAGCGCGCTTATCTCGACAATTGGCAGATGACGGAAGGCCAGAAACAGGCCGTCCTCGCCCGCGATTACAATGCGATGATCGCCCAGGGCGGGAACATCTATTTTCTCGCCAAGATATTCGCCACTGACGGCAAGAGCTTCCAGTACGCCGCCGCCCTGATGACCGGCATGAGCCAGGAGGATTATCTTAAGATGATGCTCGGTGGCGGACGTCGGCCCGAAGGCAACCGCTACAAGGGCGAAGCTGGGGGAGAAAAGGGCCGTGGCTAGACTCACCGCCGGCATTGGCACCTCCCATGTTCCGGCCATTGGTGCCGCGCTCGATAATGGCCGGGCCGCAGAGCCCTATTGGAAGCCGATTTTCGCTGGTTACGATTTTTCGCGAAGCTGGATCGCGCAACAGAAGCCGGATGTCGTTTTCCTGATCTATAACGACCATGCCACCAGCTTCAGCCTGGACTGCATTCCCACTTTCGCCATTGGCTGCGCCGAGAGTTTCCTGCCTGCCGACGAGGGCTGGGGCGCCCGTCCGGTGCCTTTGGTGAAAGGTCACGCGGAATTGGCCGGCCACATCGCTGAATCCGTCATCCAGGATGATTTTGACCTCACCATTGTCAACAGGCTGGATGTCGATCACGGTTTGACGGTGCCGCTGTCGCTGATGTTCGGCCAGCCTGCAGCTTGGCCGTGCCGCGTCATCCCCTTTGCCGTGAATGTCGTGCAATATCCGCCGCCCTCCGGCGCACGCTGCTTCGCGCTGGGCAAGGCCATCCGCAAGGCCGTGGCGTCCTTCGACGCGGACCTGAATGTGCAGATCTGGGGCACCGGCGGCATGAGCCACCAGATTCAGGGGCCGCGCGCCGGCTTCATCAACAAGGCGTTCGATGCCGCCTTCCTCGACCAGTTGGTCAGGGACCCGGCGGCGCTCTCCCGCAAGCCCCATATCGACTATATCCGCGACGCCGGCGCGGAAGGCATCGAACTGGTGATGTGGCTGATCATGCGCGGCGCCCTCGACGAAGAAGTCGAGGAAGTCTACCGCTTCTATCACGTACCGGCGTCCAACACCGCGGTCGGACACATCATCTTGAAAAACCGTTCCGCTTCCAACTCTCAACCAAGAGCGTATCCGTCATGAAAGTCATACTCGCAGGCGCCGGCGCCTTCGGCCAGAAACATCTCGACGCGATCATCAAGATCGGCGGCATAGAGGTCGTCTCGCTGGTCGGACGCCGGATCGAACCCACCAGGGCGACGGCGGAAAAGTATGGCGTGCCGCATGCCACAACCGAACTCGCCGAGGCGCTGGCCCGGCCGGGCGTCGATGCTGTCATCCTCTGCACCCCGACCCAGATGCATGCCGCCCAGGCCATCCAGTGCCTGGAGGCGGGCAAGCATGTGCAGGTCGAAATTCCGCTCGCCGACAGCCTGGCCGATGCCGAGGCAGTGTTGGCCAAGCAGAAGGCGACCGGCCTTGTCGCCATGGTCGGCCATACGCGGCGCTTCAACCCCTCGCATCAATGGGTGCGCAAGCGCATCCTGAAAAGGGAATTGTCGGTGCTGCAGATGGATGTACAGACCTATTTCCTGCGCCGAACCAATCTCAACGCGTTGGGCCAGCCCCGCTCCTGGACCGACCATCTGCTCTGGCACCATGCGGCGCACACGATCGATCTTTTCCAATACCAGACGCGCAGCGAAGTGATCGCCGCCCATGCGGTTCAGGGGCCGCAATCGCCCAGCCTCGGCATTGCCATGGACATGTCCATCCAGCTCAAGGCGGCCAACGGCGCGATCTGTACTCTGTCGCTATCCTTCAACAATGACGGGCCGCTCGGCACCTTTTTCCGCTACATCTGCGACAACGGCACCTATATCGCGCGCTATGACGATCTGTTCGACGGCAAGGACGCCAAGATTGACGTCTCTGCGGTCGATGTCTCGATGAACGGGATCGAGCTCCAGGACCGGGAATTCTTCGCCGCCATCCGCGAAGGTCGCGAGCCCAATGCCAGCGTCGCTCAGGTACTTCCCTGCTACCGGGTGCTGCACACGCTGGACCGCGCCCTTGCCGCACAGGACCGGGCATGACCGTAATGCCGTTCCGCCGTCAAGTGACGATTGAGTGGGGAGACTGCGACCCTGCCGGGATTGTACATTATCCCCGCTATTTCGCCATGTTCGACGTCAGCACGGCGCACCTGTTCCAAGTGGTGCTGGGCTGCAGCAAGCGGGAAATGCTGCGCCGCTACGATATTATCGGCTTTCCGATGGTCGAGACGCGCGCCAGTTTTTTCATTCCCAGCAAGTTTGGTGACACGGTCACGATTGAAAGTTATCTCAAGGCCTTCAACCGCAGCAGCTTCGAGGTGTCCCATCGCCTGCTGGTTACGGACGGGCGTCTCGGCATCGAGGCCTCCGAGACCCGGGTCTGGGCCGGGATTCATCCGGACGATCACGAACGCATCAAGGGCCGCGCCATTCCCGCCGAGGTGGTTGCCGCCTTCGCCGAAAACAACAAGACCCAAACGGGAGAAAGCGGGCCATGAGCGAGCGCAAATTGATCATCACGGTGGCGCCGACCGGCGGCATGGCGTCGAAATCGCAGAACGCCAATCTTCCGACCCAGCCGGACGAGATCGCCGAATCCGTGCACCTGTCCTTCAAGGCGGGCGCGGCGATTGCCGCCCTGCATGCGCGCCGCCCGGACGACCAGGCGACATGCAACGCCGATATCTATCGCAGCATCAACGTCAAGATACGCGGCCGCTGTGACATCATCCTCAACAACTCCACCGGCGGCGGCTCCAGCGGCGACATGCTCGTCGCCCGCGCCGACGGGCTTTACGAATCGAATTTCGAGGAAAGGTTGAAGGGTTGCGAGGCCGGCGCCGAGATGGCGACGTTCGACGGCATGACCTTCTGCGATGTGCATGGCGGCAAGGAGATTCTGGTTCTCACGCCGCCCAGCCGTTGCGAAACGCTAGTGCAGCGCATGTTGGAGCGCGGCATCAAGCCGGAGTGGGAAGTCTTCAGTCCCACCCATATTCTCCAAGACGTCACCCGCCTGATCCAGAAGGGCTACGACAAGCCACCCTATTATGTGAACATGGTGCTGGGCGCCGACAAGGGCTTCCAGGGCGCAATGCCCTATAGCCACGATATCCTCGCCGCGATGGTTGCCGCCCTGCCGCCGCAGTCGATCTTCTGCGTTTCCGCCATTGGCCCGGCCCAGCTTCCCGCCACGACCCAGGCGATGCTGCTGGGCGGCCATGTGCGGGTCGGGTTGGAGGACAATCTCTATTACAGCCGCGGTGTCCTGGCCAGAAACGAGGAGCTGGTGGCGCGCACGGCCCGCATCGCCACCGAACTGGGTCTGTCCGTCGCCAGTCCGGCGCAAGCGCGCGACATGCTCGGTCTACCGCCGCCGGCGCGATGGGAAAGCGCATGACGCACACGGACGGAAACGCGAATGGTCTTGTCAACCCGGTTCTGGAACGCATGCGGGCGGGTGAGGTTGCGCTGGGCATGAATATCCGGCTGGGCCGTGCCGGCGACATCGCATCCATCGCCCGCACGACGGGACACGATTTCCTCTTCCTCGATGCCCAGCACGCCATCTTCCCGATGGAAACCCTGGCCGACATTGCCCTGGCGGCGCGCGGATGCGGCGTGGCACCGATTGTCCGGGTGCGTAGCTGTGAGGATCCTGATGTTTCGCTGTTGCTGGACAATGGTGTCACGGGCATCGTCTTCCCGGATATCAACAATGCGGCTGAGGCCCGCCGGGCGGTCGAAGCGGCCAGATTTGCCCCCCTCGGCAAACGCTCGGCCTCCGGCGGCTATGTCCAGTTCGATTTCCGTCCGGTTCCGCTGGACGAAGCTCTCCCGGCCTTGAACCGCAGCACGCTGGTCGCCTGCATGATCGAGACGAACCAGGGCCTGGCGAATATCGAGGAGATCGCCGCGGTGGACGGCATCGATGTTCTGCATGTCGGCTGCAACGACCTGTTGCTGGACATGGGCAAGCCAGGCGCTTTCGGCGATCCGCAAATCGTCAGCGCGGTGGAGCGCGTCATCGCGGTCGCCGCGGCCCATGGAAAATATTCGGGGCTGGGCGGCGACCGCGATGTGACAAGGCAGGTGCATTTCATCCGCAAGGGGGTGCGCTTCATGACCACCCATTCGGATATAGGATTCCTGATGGCGGAAGCCTCCCGCCGCACCGGCGAGTTGCGCCAGGCGCTGGCGAAGGGCGGCGTTTGATGGTTCCGCGATGAAGGTTTTGGGCGCATGCGATGTCGCCGCTTCGCAACGCGCAAGCAGGATGTCATGACCGCAAAGGAAAGGGTGGGCAGATGAGCGCCGGAATCCAGATATATAGCTTCGACGAGGCGGTTTTGCGTGTCCGCGAGGATGATGTGCGCGGCCGCGGAATCGACGGCAAGGACGGCGGCAATGTTCAGGCTTACATGTATCCCTTCGATCCGGGGATCCCGGGCCTCAATCTCCGTTTCAGCTTTGATCGCGTTCTGGACGGCTTTTACTCGCCGCGCCACCGGCACAATTTCGATCAGTTCCGCTATGTGCTGTCCGGCACCATCAATATCGGCAAGGGGCTGGTGCTGGCGCAAGGCGAGTGCGGCTATTTCCCGGAAGGCACCTATTACGGCGCTCAGGACCAGAAGGGCGATGGCGAAGCGCTGGTGATGCAGTTTCCGGGGCCTCAGGGGGCACATTTCCTGCTGCAGCCGGAGTATAGGCAAGGAGTCGCCCGGCTGAAGGCTGCGGGTGCGGTGTTTGAAAACGGTGTGTGCCGGCGCACCGATGGAGAGGGCCGCGAATTCAATCAGGACGGCTTTGAAGCAGTCTGGGAAGCCTATACCGGCGAACCCGTAACCTATGCGCCGCCCCGTTACGGCGAGCCGGTCATCATCAAGCCCGAGGGCTTTCGCTGGCTGCCTGACCCTGTCAGTCCTGGACTGGAGGTCCGCCGGCTGGGCACCTTCAACGAATACCGCACGGCATTGTCGCAATGGCGCCTGTCGCCGGGTGCGGTCATTCCCGGTGGAACGCTGGCGGCGCCGGAGTTCCGCTTTGTCCTCAAGGGTGAGGTCGCGTTCGGCGGCAAGATGCTGTCGGCGCGCAGCGCCGCCTATATCCCGGAAGGCATCGAGACTGGTGTTCTGGAAAGCCGTGTCGGGGCCGAAATCCTGGTCATCAGCGTACCCATGTATGCCGCCTCGCTCTGGCGCCAGATCCGTGAAATGCGCGATGCCGTTGTCATGGCCTCGTGACAGGAGCGGCGAAAGGGCAGAGATTGGGATCAAAGGCGGCGCCGGGACATTGTCTGACTAAATACTGTCGGCTATCATACGGACGGCCGCGCAAGGCGCGGTTCGCCGGTGCAAAAGGATGCGCAGATGGCAGCAGGAATTCAGACTTTCCGCTTTGACGAAGCCCGGGGTCGCGATGTCGGGACCACCCGCGGCCGCGGCGTCGATGGGGGCACCAGCCCTGACCTCAAAGTGGTTCTCTATCCGATTGATACCGGCATCAGCGAAATCAATCTGCGTTTCGGCTATGACGAAGTCGGCGATGGCTTCTACACCCCGCGGCATCGTCACAATTTCGATCAGTTCCGCTACTTGGTGTCTGGCGAAATGAACCTCGCCAAGGGTGTGGACCTGCACGAAGGCGAGTGCGCCTATTTTCCGGAAGGCGCCCATTATGGCCCGCTCGACCAGAAGGGACCGGCCAGCCTGCTGGTGCTGCAGTTTCCGGGTCCGAACGGCGCCTATCGCATCCAGGATTCGGAAAAGCGCGCGGCCATGGCCGCACTTAAGAGCAGCGGCTATTTCGAGGACGGCGTCTATAAGAAGCGGAAGCCGGACGGTGATGTCATGAACCAGGACAGTTACGAAGCGGTCTGGGAACAGCATATGGGGCGGCCCATCTCCTACGCTTCGCCCCGCTACCGCTCGCCCATCGTCATGCGGCCCCAGGCCTTGCGCTGGATCGCCGACCCGCAGCGGCCCGGAGTCGAGATCAGGCATATGGGCAGCTTCACGGAATTCCAGACCGCCGTCGCGCTGTGGCGGATCGCGCCCGGCACCACCATCCCCAGCGAGATGCTGGCCGCACCCGAACTGCGTTGTGTATTGAGCGGCGACACGGTCTATTGCGGCAAGGAGCTGGACCGTAACGGCTGCTATTACATCCCCGAAAATATTTCCACCCACCCCCTCCACAGCCGTGACGGCGCGGAGTTGTTGGTGTTCACGTTGCCGATGTATGCGAAAGCGACATGGGAGAAAATGCGCGATCCCGCCACAGAAGCAGTTGCCGCTGCCTGAGCGGCTTGCCTGCAGCCTGAAGGCAATCCGCCGCAAACAGAAGGTACCGACCGCTATGACAGACGCTGTCGACACTGTTCCTGCCGGGTCCGGCGCCGCGAAATATCTGCGCCGCATCGACCTGACTCGATTCCTCGCGGACAAGGCGCGCTTCAACCAGCGCCTGCTTGACCGCAGCAATTCCGACATCATGAGCTGCGCCGTCAATTATGTCCGTACTCCGCCAAATGGCGGAACGCCGGGTGGCGAGCACGTTCACGACTATGATCAGTTCATGTTCCTGATCAGCGGCCGGATGATGGTCAAGATTGAAGGTCAGACCTACCCTGTATCGCCGGGCACACTGATGATTTTTCCTGCCGGGATTGCCCACCATTTCTGGAACCTGGAAGAGGAAACCATCCATCTCACCATCATGGCGCCGGCACCCGATCCACAAAAGCCTCGCGCCGTACAGGTCATCTCCTGACCCGTGGGAATGCGGCGCCGGTCCTTCGTGACGGACATTGAAACAGCAGCAAGGACGGCAGATGCCAATGAAAATCCGCGTTGGGATCGTCGGCGCAACAGTCACGGTGGGGGGGAGTGGCTGGGGCGCGCGGACGCATGTTCCGGCGCTAAAGGCGCTGGCTGGCGATTATGAGCTGAAGGCCGTCTGCACCACGCGTGAGGAAACCGCGCTGGCCTCGAAGGCTGCCTTTGGCGCCGAACTTGCGTTCCACGATTTTGACGCCATGCTGGCCTCGCCGGATATCGACTTGGTGAGCGTGGTGACGCGGGTGCCTACCCATCACGGCCTGGTGATGCGGGCGCTGAGGGCAAGCAAGGCGGTCTATTGCGAATGGCCGTTAGGTGCCACCCTGGCGGAGGCGGAAGAGATGGCTGCTCTGGCCGCCGAACGCGGGCTTTACACGGCGGTAGGGTTGCAGGCCCATAGCGACCCGGTGCTGATGCATGCGCGTGAACTGGTGCGGCAAGGATTCATCGGCGACATTCTTGCCGTGAACTTTTCCTATGCCGGCAAAGCCACCACAGCGCGTGGCAACGGCCGCATCTGGCAGGGCGACCGTCGGGCCGGCGCCAATATCCTTACCATCGGCGGTGGCCATGCCATCGATGCCTTGAGTTTCATCCTGGGCCGATTCGATGCAGTTTCGACAAGGCTGGGAACCATGGTCGGCCAATGGCACAACACCGATACGGATGAAGAGGTCAAGGTGGACGCGCCCGACTGGGTCAGTGTCAGTGGACGGCTGGAAAATCGCGCGGAAGTCTCGTTTCTGGTGGCGGCGTTGCCGGCGCTGCCGCAGGGCCATCGCCGCTTCGAGATTTATGGCAGTAAGGGCACACTCGCCATCGTGCCGGCGCCCGGCAGTCCGGAGCCCAACCCCAGCATCTATCATGGCCCAAATCAGCTCCTTGCGTCGCGCGGCAAGTCGGCGCTCGCCCCGGTCGAGACGCCGGCCCGCTTTATCCTGACACCTGACAGCATTCCTGCCGGCCCGCCGCGCAATGTCGCCCAGGCTTATGCCCGCCTGGCAGCCGCGATGCGGGACAACCAGCCCTATGAACCGGGCTTCGCTCATGCGGTGAAGGCGCACCAGCTGGTCGCGTCTCTGGAGGAATCGTCGCAGCTGGGACGGATGGTATCGCCGGTCTTTCGGGACTGAACGTCAGCCGGACAGACGGTGCGTCAGCGACGCCGCCAGAATCTTCAGCATGCGGAAGAATTCCGCGCTATCCTCTTTGCCCAGTGCCTGCCGCAATTTATGCTCGTGCTGATCGGCGGATTTCAGCAGCTTTCCTTGCGCCTTTTCTCCTCGCGGCGTGAGGTTGAGCGCATAGGCTCTCCGGTTGGTTTCGATCCGCGCCCTGTGGACCAGGCCGCGCCTTACCAATTCGTCCAGCACGGGGGTGAGGGACGACTTGTCCCGCCCATTGGCTTGGCTGAGCGCGGTTTGAGTAATGCCGGGATTCTCGCCGATCAGGGTCAGAACGGCGAAATAGCCCGCTCGGATGTCTGTGTCGCCGGCTTGTTTCACGAAGGCTTGGAATGCCAGCGACTGCGTAATGCGCAGGTAAAATCCGATATAGTTGCTGAGGGCGCCAAAAGAAATTCCGGCATCGGCCGAAACGTTCGTTTCACCGGACTTTGCCGATCTGACGGAAGGACTGGTTTTCATATTTTTCTCTTATCTGGTGCGCGACTGGCCGCGCCGGGCTTAGGCATTCCAGCATTCACCCCGCATCAATTGACACTATTCAAACAGTTGGATACGATACATTATCTTGGAACAATGGGGCGCATTCCAGCCGATTCACGGGGCTTCGGGCGGCAATGTTATTCTCAGCAAGCAAGAATGCAAATATGGCTGAGATAGCGGGCCGCGATGCGCCAGGGGCGCCGCCGCTTCATAGTGCCGGCTCGGCTCTGATCGAGAGCCTCCAGGAACTCGGAATCGAATTCATCTTCGCAAATTTTGGCAGCGATCACCCCGCGATCGTCGAGGCTCTGGCTGCGGCGCGGGCGATGGGTCGGCCCTTGCCGTGCGTGATCACCTGTCCCAATGAGATGGTCGGCATGAGCGCCGCCCATGGCTTCGCGGCTGCGACCGGACGGGCGCAAGCGGTACTTGTGCATGTCGAGTGCGGCACACAGGCGCTGGGGGGCGCTGTCCATAATGCGGCGAAGGGCAGGATTCCCGTTTTCATATTTGCCGGGGCCTCGCCGGTAACCCAGGCGGGCGAACTGGCCGGCAGCCGGAACGAGTTCATCCAGTGGATCCAGGACGTCCATGACCAGCGCGGCATCGTGCGCGGCTATATGCGCTATGACAACGAGATACGCGCCGCCGCCAACATCAAGCAGCTTGTGGCGCGCGCTTTGCAGATCGCACGCAGCGATCCCAAGGGCCCTGTCTATCTGACCGGCGCCCGGGAAATCATGGAAGCGCCCGCGCCGGTCACCGCGCTCGATCCCGGACACTGGAAGGCCACCGCGCCCTCGGCGCTGCCGCCGCCCGCCGTCGCCGAACTGCTCCGCGCCCTGCTGGGCGCCCGCGCGCCGCTGGTCGTGACATCCTATCTCGGGCGCAATCCGGCCGCGGTCGGCGAACTCGTCAAATTCTGCGAGAGACTGGGCGCGGGCGTTCTGGAATCGGTTCCCAACTATGTCAACTTTCCCCATGACAACATGCTTTATCAGGGAAACCAGTGGAACGAGCCGCGCCAGAACGCGGCGCTGTCGGAAGCCGATCTGGTCATTGTCATCGACAGCGACATTCCCTGGATTCCCACCGTCAGCGCTCCGAAGCCCGAGGCGCGGCTCTATCACATCGACGTCGATCCGCTGAAGATGCAGATGCCATTGTGGTACATTGCGGCAGCCGAGCGTTTTGCCGCCGATGCCGGCACCGCCTTGCAGCAGCTCAACGCCGAACTCGACAAATCGACCTTTGACGGCGCGCTGGTGGAGGCGCGCCGTGAAAGATGGGAAAGGCTGCATCGGCAACGCCGCGCGGAATTGTCGCAAAGGGAGCTGCCGGGTGACAGCCTCACCCCGGAATATCTGACGGCGGCCATTCGCCGCCGCGTCACGGCCGACACATTGGTCGTCAACGAGGGCGTCTCCAACTACCAGACGATCTTCGATCATCTCGCCATGAACCGGCCCGGCTCCATGTTCACCAGCGGTGGTGGCTCGCTGGGCTGGAATGGCGGCGCCGCGATCGGCGTCAAGCTTGCCCATCCGGACAAGCTCGTGATGGCACTGACGGGCGACGGCTCCTACATGTTCTCCGTTCCGTCGAGTGTCCATTGGATGGCGCGGCGCTACAACACGCCTTTCCTGACTGTCATTTACAACAATGGCGGCTGGAAATCGCCAAAACTTTCAACGCTGGCGGTGCACAAGGACGGTTATGCCAGCAAGAGCGATAATCTGGACATGAGCTTTCATCCCGCGTGCGATTATGGCGGCATCGCCGCGGCCGCCGGCGGCGCCTATGCCCGAACGGTGGACAGGGTACAGGATCTGGAGGATGCCCTTGATGCCTGCTTGCACGCGGTGCAGGCCGAAGGGCGCTGTGCGGTGCTGGATGCGCGTCTGGCGCGGCTTTAAGTTCGGCGGGGAATAACAGAAACGAGACGCAATGCAGAGTTCGCGGATAGGCGATGAAATGCCGTCCGCAGGGATAGTTCGGATAAAGCCAATAATGAGGGGGGCGGCCCATGGGCTCGGTCAGCACAAGGACATCGGACGATGGGGCAGACGCAGGCGGCGACGGCCTGCCGGAGATCGGCGCCAGGCTTGACCGGCTGGGCGCCAGCAGGACGGTTTGGACGCTGGCGCTCCTGCTCGCCTTCGGCGGCTTCTTCGACGCTTACATGCAGAGCTCAGGCGGCAATATCGCGCCAAGCCTGGTGAAAAGCGGCATCCTGGCCGATCGCACAGAGGATTTTTTCAGTTTCAAGGGCTATGCCGGCTTCACCGCCGCGACCTTCATGGGCCTGCTCCTGGCCTCCAGCTGTTTTGCTTTCATCGCAGACAAGTTCGGCCGTCGCACGATTTTCACCGTCGGTTTGCTTTGGTTCAGCATCTGCGGCCTCATTCTGGCGTTCCAGAACACCGGCAGCGCGGTCATCTTCTGGCGCTTCATGCTGGCCATCGGGATGGGACTGGAGGTCATAACCATCGATTCCTATCTCAGCGAGCTCGTACCAAAGGCAACCCGCGGCCGGGCTTTCGCCATTAACAATTCCATCCATTCCACCGGTCAGCCCTTGGCGGCCCTAGCGGCATTCCTCCTGGTTCCTCACACGTTTCTAGGTCTGGAAGGCTGGCGCTGGGTTGTGATCGTGGGAACCGTCGGCGCCGTCGTGGTATGGCCGCTGCGGCTGCTCATTCCGGAAAGCCCGCGCTGGCTGGCGGCCCACGGCAAGCCCGATGCCGCGAAGAAAATCTTGGCTGGCCTGGAAGAAAAGGTGGAGCGGGAAACTGGCAAGCCCCTGCCGCCGCCACAACCTGTGACCTATAGGCCGCCGCACAAGGTTGGTCGCTACTCCCAGATTTTCGGGCCGGAATATCTCGGCCGCACCGTGATGTTGAGCATTTTCCATGTCCTGCAGGCGATCGGTCTCTACGGCTTCATCAACTGGATGCCGACCTTCCTGGTTCATCAGGGTGTCAGCATCCCCCACAGTCTCGGCTATACCTTCGGCATGGCCCTGGTCGCGCCGCTGGGCGCTCTGCTCTGCCTGTCCTTCGCGGACAAGGTCGAGCGCAAATGGCAGATCGTCGGTGCGGCGCTGGCAGTCGCGGCGTCCGGACTGGTCTTCTCCTATTTTCGCACCCCCTACATCATCATTCCGATGGGAGGCTTCGAACTGCTGAGTGCGGCGATTCTCAGCTATAATTTCCACGCCTATCAGGCCGAACTCTTTCCCACGCGCATTCGCGTCCAGGCGATCGGCTTCGTCTATTCCTGGAGCCGCATCAGCGCCATCTTCAGCGGTTTCCTGATTGCCTATGTGCTGGGGCATTATGGCGTGAGCTGGGTGTTCCTGGTGATCGCCGGCAGCATGCTGCTGGTGGCACTGTTCATTGGCGTCATGGGACCGCCGACCAAAAATCGTTCCCTGGAGACGCTTTCGCCCTGACATCCCTGGGCGCGGTGCAGCATTGCTGTGCGGTAATCCAGGATTGGCGGCGCTTCCTGCGTCGCCGCCCGCTCCGCATCGCCTTGACAGGTCAGGGAGAGTGGTCGAAAATAGTAGGGTTCCATACTGTTGTCAGACAAACAAAATGGACCGGCTACCACTGGGCGCCAAAGGGGCTGGCGACGGCCCGCAGACGGAGTACGCTATCCTCTTCTGCCGCGAGGACAGTTTCCAGGAGAAGGGAATGCAGATAGTTCACGGCGATGAGGTGCCGGTTGCCGGCAACGAGGGGGAGGGCGTCCGCTCGGGCAAGGTCGGCAAGCAGTTTCTCCTGTTCGGCGATCCCGCCTCACCCGGCAACTTCAAGTTCGGCCTGTTTCGCCAGTATGGCGACTTCACCTCGCCGCGGCACCGGCATAATTTCTGCCAATTCCGTGTCCAGATCGAAGGCGAATGCGATTTTTCTCATGACGGCAAGATGAAGCCGGGCGTGATCGGCTATTTTCCGGAAGGCACCGCCTATGGGCCGCAGGGTCCGGACAGGGAGGAATCCTATGTCGCCACTCTCCAGTTCGGCGGTCCCAGCGGCTCGGGGCTGCTGACGACCCAACAACTGGCGGACGCAAAGCGCGAATTGAGCAAAATCGGCACCTTCGAAGGCGGCGTGTTTCGCCGCAATCAGGGCGTTCCCGGCAAAAAGAACATGGACGGTTTCGAGGCGGTCTGGGAGCAGGTCAGCGGCCGCGAACTCGTTTATCCTCCCGCGCAATATGGCCGCCCCGTTCTGATGCATCCCGAAGGCTATCGCTGGATGCCGGTGGCGCATGCGAAAGGCGTCTCGGAAAAAGCCCTAGGTACATTCTCCGAATGCAGGATTCGCTGCGCGCTCTACCGGCTCGATCCCGGCACGGACTTCGCGGCGCAGGGCCGGGGCATCTATCTGGTCCTCTCCGGGCGCGGTGACGTCGAAGGGCAGACATTCCGCCGGTTCAGCGCAGTGTATTTGGACATCGGCGAGACAGCGCGGTTCAAGGCCGGTGAGATTTCCGAGATGGTATTGCTGGGCATGCCGGATGTGGCGAGCATGATGCGGCAAGAGTCAGCGCGGATATCGAGCCAGGCGGCCGAATAACCAGATGCCGCGGGCCATGAGCGTCATCGCCGCCGGCAGTGCGGCCTGCAGGTCCAGGCGCGCAAGATGTGCGGCGCAGGGGGGCGGCAGTCTTCAAATGCCGCCAGATGAGAGGGGATGTTCGTGAGCAGCCGCACCGACCTGTTGATCGACGGCGTGTCCTGTCCGGCCAGATCCGGAAACAGCTTCCGCCGGCACAATCCCTTAGACGGTTCCGTCGCCACAGAAGCCGCAGCCGCCGCGCCGGCCGATGCGGTCCGGGCCGTCGAGGCGGCGCAGGCGGCTCTGCCGGGCTGGGCCGTGCTGGGACCGAATGCCAGGCGCGCGCTGCTGAACAAGGCGGCCGACGCCCTGGCCGCCAGGAGCGCGGACCTGATCGCCGCGATGCAGGAGGAAACCGGCGCCACCAAGGCCTGGGCCGGTTTCAACATCCATCTCGCCACTGGCATGATCCGCGAAGCTGCGGCACTGACAACGCAGGTCACGGGCCAGGTAATCCCCTCGGACAAGCCGGGCTGCCTGGCCATGGCGGTGCGCGAGCCCGCAGGCGTCGTGCTCGGTATGGCGCCCTGGAACGCCCCGGTCATTCTAGGCGTGCGCGCCATCGCCACACCGCTGGCCTGCGGCAACACGGTCGTGCTGAAGGCCTCTGAAATCTGTCCGCGGACCCATGCCTTGATTGGCACTGCTTTCCTTGAGGCCGGCCTGCCGCCTGGCGTGGTGAATGTCATCACCAACGATCTGGCGGATGCGCCCGCGGTGGTCGATGCCATGATCGCCCATCCGGCCGTGCGGCGGGTCAACTTCACCGGCTCGACGCGGGTGGGGCGCATCATCGCCGAACTCTGCGGCAAGCACCTCAAGCCAGTGCTGCTTGAGCTGGGCGGCAAGGCGCCGTTCATCGTCCTTGATGACGCCGATCTGGGCGAGGCGGTCAAGGCAGCGGCCTTCGGCGCCTTCATGAACCAGGGCCAGATCTGCATGTCCACCGAACGGATCATCGTGCTTGACAGCGTAGCCGATGCTTTCATGGCGCAGTTCAGCGGCAAGGCGGCGACACTCGCCGCTGGAGATCCGCGCGAGGGCACATCACCGCTCGGCGCCGTCGTGGACCTGCAAGCGGCGCGGCATGTCCGCGATCTTGTCGCCGACGCGGTGCAAAAGGGCGGCAAGGTCGCGGCGGGCGGCGACGGCGCGGGTGTGCTGATGCCGGCCACTGTCATCGACCATGTCACGCCGGACATGCGGCTCTACCGGGAGGAAAGTTTCGGTCCGGTGGTCGCGGTCATACGCGTCAAGGACGAGGCGGCGGCGATCGCGGCGGCAAATGACAGCGAATACGGCCTTTCCTCGGCCATATTCAGCCGCAACATTCCGCGGGCGCTGGCGCTGGCGAGAAATATCCGTTCCGGCATTTGCCACATCAACGGGCCCACCGTGCATGACGAGCCGCAAATGCCGTTCGGCGGCGTCAAGGCCAGCGGCTATGGCCGATTTGGCGGCCAGGCGGGTATCGCCGAATTCACTGACCTGCGCTGGATCACCATCGAGACCCAGCCGGGGCATTTCCCGATTTGACCTTCATTCTTCATGTTCTTTTGACCTTGCGAAAATTAACAGGCACCAGCCGGACAGCCATTCCGTATCGGAGACAAAACGCCATGTCCAAATTCCCTTCCGCCCTCCGCTCCATTCAGGGACGTTCCAGGAGGATTGCCCGCTCCATGCTTTTCCAAAGGCCCCTTGCCTGCATCATGCCGCTCGCGCTGGTCTTGGTTGCGGCCGTTGCGCCGTCTGGTGCGCAGAACACCAAGCCGTATGGACAGCCTTCGACTGCGCGCGGGGACTGGCCGATGTATTTCGCCGATCCGTCCGGTTCGCGCTATTCTCCGCTGGACCAGATCAACGCGTCGAACTTCAGCAAGCTTGAGGTGGCCTGGCACTTCAAGACCGATCAGTTGGGGGCGCGTCCGGAATACAAGTTGGAAGGCACGCCGCTGGAGATCAACGGCACGATCTACACCACCGGCGGCTCGCGCCGCGACGTTGTGGCGCTGGACGCGCGAACCGGCGAGTTGAAATGGGTCTACAGCCTGAACGAAGGGGTGCGGGCGGCGAACTCGCCGCGCCAGCTTTCGGGCCGTGGTGTGTCCTACTGGACCGACGGCAAGGGCGATGAGCGGATTCTCTTCATCACCACCGGATTCCGGCTGGTGGAGTTGAACGCCCGGGACGGCAAGCCGATCGCGTCCTTCGGCAAGCAAGGCATGGTGGACATGAAGCTGGGCCTGGTCCAGGGCGTTCCTGGCAAGCCCGGCAAATACCGGCAGATCGACCTGGAGACGGGCGAAGTCGGGCTGCACTCGACCCCCACGCTGGTGGGGGACATCGTCATTGTCGGCACCTCCATGAAAGAGGGCTTCCAGCCGACGACCCAGAACAACACCAAGGGCGCGGTTCGGGCCTGGAATGTGAAGACCGGCAAACTGCTCTGGACCTTCCATGACGTGCCGATGAAGGGCGAGGTTGGCTATGACAGTTGGGAGAACAACTCGGCGGACTTCAACGGCAATGCCGGGGTCTGGGCCAATGTCACGGTCGATGAGAAACTGGGGACGGCGTATCTGCCGGTCGAGGATCCGACCAATGACGTGTATGGCGGCTCGCGCCCAGGCAACGATCTGTTCGGCGATAGCCTGGTCTGCGTCGATCTGAAGACCGGCAAGCTCAAATGGTACTACCAGCTTGTCCATCATCCGGTCTGGAACACGGATATCACCTCGCCGCCGATGCTGATCGACATCACGGTGGCGGGAAAACCGGTCAAGGCCGTGGCCGTTCCAGGCAAGCAGGGCTTCCTTTATGTCTTCGATCGGGTGACGGGCAAGCCGGTCTGGCCAATGGTCGAGCGGCCGGTGCCGCAGAGCGATGTGCCTGGCGAAAAGACCTCGCTGACCCAGCCTTTCCCGTCCAAGCCGGCCGCTTATTCCCGCCAAGTCTATCATGAAGAAGACCTTATCGACTTCACGCCGGATATGCGGGCCAAGGCCCTGGAAGTGGTCAAGCACTTCAAGGTCGGACCGATGTTCACCCCGCCGGTGGTCAGCAAGCTCGACGGACCGCTCGGGACGTTGGGGCTGGAAAGCTCCTCCAACGGAACCAACTGGGAAGGCGGCGCCTTCGATCCGGAAACCCATACGGTCTTCGTGCCGGCTGGCAATGCCGGTGCGGTGGTGCACGGCCTGATCGAGCCGCCGCCTGGATACAGTGACGCCCGATATGTCGGGGGTACTGCAGGCCAGCCCTTTAGCATCCAGGGCGGTCCGGGCTCCGGCACCGCATCCGACGCGCCTGCTGTCAGCGCCGACGAGGCCAAGTTGGCCGCGATTCTGGCCAGGAACGGTGGGCCCACCGCTCCGGCCGCGCCGGCGGTGCGGCTCAGTGTCGAGGGGCTTCCGTTATTCAAGCCGCCCTATGGCACGATCACCGCCATCAACATGGACACCGGCGATTTCCGCTGGCAGGTGGCCAATGGCGACACGCCCGATGAGATCAAGAACAATCCCGCCCTTCGCGGTCTTACAATTC
>Ga0265313_10001167_pt1 | contig 25114 bp, 24 predicted proteins | sample 4123metaG_FD_203122 | JGI IMG/M metagenome (GOLD analysis project Ga0265313, IMG submission 203122) | Rhizosphere microbial communities from Carex aquatilis grown in University of Washington, Seatle, WA, United States - 4-1-23 metaG | ecosystem: Host-associated > Plants > Roots > Rhizosphere >...
CCTCCTCCGGACCCGGTTATCTGGCCTCGAGTACCTCCCCAGCGCGACCGGGAAACGCACGCCTCGCAGGCCCGGCGCCCCACGACGGCAGGCTAACCAGGCCCCCTGCCCAGCGCGACGCTGCAATGCGCCAGCGACCGGTGGCAGAAGTTCACAATCGGCATATTTGTCTGGTCATCAAAGGCGATCCAGGATCGGCCATTCGCGCCGTTGGGATCGCGCCGGCTATGGATCGGACCATGAATAGACTGGTGAAAGAGACGCTGAGACCATCTCCTGCGGACCTGCGTGCAGACGCCTGGCGTCTTCTGGATCGACGGCGGCAGATCGCCGAAGGATCCATCCGACGGGAACTCGCCTCGCGCGCCTTCGAACTGGCCCAACGGGCCTCGCAATTGGAATTTGAAGACGCGAAGGCCAAAGGTTGAGGGGTGCCCTCAGCCGGGCTCTTCGAGTAGAAGCCTCGGGGCTTCCCTGCCGATTTTTGCCGAGGCGGCCCGAATTCGTCCCGTTCGCCGCCTCAGCGCATGATTGTTGCCGGGCGAGGCACTACTGGCTGGCTTCGATCTCGGGCATGACATGTCGCAATGGACCTGATCCTACCGCAGCAACCCCAGTAAAAGGTCGTTCGTGAGTGACGATCAACAGCACGCATGCGGCGACCCCGGCGGCATACAGCACCATGGCGATGGCGGCCGTCCGCCGGTTGTCGCAATGGACCATGGCGACGGCGATCAGCATGCATATCGCTTGCACGAGCAGGCACGACCACTTGATTAGGTTGACTTGCGACTGGCTGACGACGATGCGCTCGCGGCGAGCATTCAGCGCGCTTTCCAAAGCGGTAATCATCTCGCGCTGCGCGGTCACCTGGCTCGGCGTAATTGGTGCCAACGCAAAGGTCGTTTTCAACGCCTCTTCAAGAGGTTGCAGGGTGATCCGCAGGTGGGCCTCCTGCATGGCCATTTCCTGCCATTCGACTGTTACCACCTCATCAATGTAGTCGTGGATCAAGTTCCGGATTTGTGTCTGCCCCGTACCGGGGAAATTGGAAGCCATGAAGAGCACAGTGCTGAGCGCGGTTGCCTCGCGGTCAACCGCCTGTCCGGCTCGGTCGTTGGCATTCCAGACCTGGGCCGAAATGAATGCGACGAACAAGCCAAAGAGAATGCCCAAAGGCGGGAGCATCCCGGGCGAAATGGCCTTGAACGTGTGCGCATGCGCCCACGCACCATGCGCGAGCGCCATAACGCCCGCGTAAATTGCCGCAGAGGCCAGCGTGATGCCGCCCAGCACCAGCAGCGTCATCCAAGCAATCGGCAGCTGGTGCAGCCAGTCGTTCATGTGCGGTCCCTCCCCGGCCGCGGTCTTCGCCCGTTCAGGACGTCGTAGCGCGCGATGCCAACCCCCGGCCCTCTGCGCATCAATCGAGAGAGCCAGGTGAGCGTAACGGAAAGCAAGTTGAATAGCACCAATGGGGCACGCACCCAGGCCCCGGCCGCTTTTCCATGTCAAACCAGCGGCGCGAACATACGTCAGGACATGGGAAAGTAACGGTGTACTATCGCCTATTGTGTCGTAAAGATAGAAATTGTGATAGTATGCGCTACCTAGACCAGCCGGCCTTCCGGTGGTGCCATACCGCCGCCGCGTGGCTCCCGGCGTCAACCCAGAGCACATCGCCGCCGCACATCGGGTAACTGTAAAGTTTTCAACGCCTTAGAAGGCGTTCGTCATGCTCGCCGGCAACGGGCGCAAACGCCGACGCAGTCCTAGCTTGAAATCTGAACGCTGCCGAAGCCTCGCTCGCGAAGCAATTGGGCGACGCATCGCTCCCGGTCCCATACTTCGATGCCGGCGCAGGTGCGCTGGTTCAGCATGTCGCTGGCCACCGACACCGCGGCTCGGTCATCGGCGCAGGGAACTTTCTCGTGCGCGAGAACTCGCAGAGTCCGATCTATGAAATAGCAGCTATACGTCTTCATGATCTGCGCTCCTGTGCCCATGCAGGTAGGAGGGTGCGCAACCTCTCAAGGGGGGCAAGCGTATCTCTCGATCATCGGCGACCACGGGCAAGCGCCGATGACGCGAACATCTTAGGCTTGGCGATGCGCAAAAGGGAGTCTCAGGAGACGCCGGGAACCGTGGCAAATTTGGCCTGATTTGTGTCGGTGCGAAGTCGGCCGCCTGCAATGCCGAATTACATGGTGTTAACGCGGCCTTGCCTGATTTGGCCGACCGCGACAGGCGGGCGCGGGGCACACGCCCCGCGCTGCCGCTTCCGACTGTACCAAGCGCCATGGGAACCCAGTTCGTCGTCACGGCCCGCTGAACCAGTTCCGCCGTGAAACCCTCTCGTCCCTATTGACCGGGCCGCAATCCGGCTTACCCTGGTTTGCGCATGCGAATCCGCAACTGCTGCTGCGGGTTCGCCGAATAGGTAGGTGCCTGTGGGCGACTTTTGGACCAATACCCTGTGGTGGCTGACGCGGCTTTGGGAAAGGCTGAGCGGGCAACCCTGGGTCGGGCATTTGCAGAGTTCGCTTTCCGACGCCGCCCGATGGCTTTGGGGCAGCGGGACGCCGGTGGTCGGCGGTCTCATGGTGTTGCTGGCCGGGGTCACCGTGGCGCGCGCGATCCGGGAAAGCGGTCAGAAGAAGCCTCGTCCCCAGGCCGACTGGGTTGCCGACAGGCGGGGCCATGATGGCGCCGGCCGCTGGCGGCCGACCATGGCGCTGGATCATGCGCGTCGCGGGGTTCTTCCGAACGAGGCGGTGTATCCCCCACGCCCGAAGCGCGCCAAGCGAGCGTAGAAGCCCATCGTCTCGGGCTCGCCGAGCTTGAAGAACGCTCCTTCTGCGTCGCCCTGACGGCTGTTCCCGCGCCGCCGTCGCCTCGATCTTCATCTGTCCGCGGGCGCCGGTTCCGGCTAAGAGTCTGGGATCGAATGGTGGGGGAATCAGGCGGCGATGCAGGCGGCTCGGCGAAAGCTGGACCCGGCTGAGTACTTCTTTTGGCTGGCGGATCGCGTTTCCTGCCGGAACTTTGTCATGTTCGCCGAGCTTTCTGGCGAACTCGACCCTGATGCCCTGGCGGCGGCCCTCGGCCGGGCGCAGAGACGGCAACCGGCGCTTCGCCGGCGCTTCGCTCTGGATCGGGGCGAGGTCTGGCTGGAAGCGTCCGGGGACGCGCCGATCGCTCTGCGGTCAATCGCAAGGTCCAACGGCAACTGGGGTCCGCTGATCGAGGGCGAGCTCGCCACGCCATTCGCGCCCGAGGACACGGCCCCGATGCGCTGCCTCTACGCCACAGCGCCGGGGGAACCGGCAGCGGCACTCCTCGCCCTCACCTTCCATCACTCGCTGGCCGACGGCCGATCGGCAGCGGGTCTCCTTCGTCGGATCCTGGCCGAGACGATCTCGGGCGAGCCTTGCGGACCGGAGGACGAGGTCGGCTTTTCGCCTCTCCACACCGGCTTTCCCGCCATCCATCGTCCGGATTCGCCGATGCTGGAGGGTATGGGCACGCCGCGGCGCAACCGGCAGGATCCCGAGGTGTTGCTGGAGAGGTTGGCGCGCCTGAAAGGCCGCCTCGCACCGACGATCCCGCACATTGCGCCAGTGGCGTTGACCCCGGATGCATCAGGCGGTCTGCGGTCGGCCTGCCGGCGCGAAGGGACGACTGTGCAGGGCGCGCTGGGAGCCGCACAGCTCCTGGCGACCCGGGAGATCCTCGGGGGCCGGGCGCCGGGCAGCCTGCTTCTCGCCCACGCCCTGGATATGCGTCCCTATCTCGAACCAGCCGTGCCCGGCGAATACCTCGGTCTCTATAGCTCGATGCTGTCGGCGAGCTATCAGCTTCGCGAGGAGAGCTCGTTCTGGGATTTGGCGCGGCAAATCGGCAACGGCCTGCGCCGCCAAATCGTCAGGGGTGAGGCCTATTACTGCTATTCCCTCGCCCGCCTCTTTTATGCATTACAGCCGCCGACCGGGCCTGCCACGAGCTCCCTCCTGACCAACGTCGGTATCATCGACCCCGTCGCCGGCGGCGACATTGTCCGGGCCATGTCCTTTGCCCTCGCCCCCATGCCCAATCAGCTGTCGGTCTGCTCAGCCAGCAGCTACGCCGGTCGGCTGCTGGCGAATCTCAATTTCGATGAGGCAGTCACGCCGGCGCTCGAGGCCGACCGTCTGGCGGCGGCCTTTCAGGAACGCCTCGAAATCGCCGCCAATTGAGGCTACGCGCCGATTTGTGCAGGCCGACGGCCGACCCGGTTGTCCGCCTCCCGGGTCACCGCATGGAGGGCCTCCTCCAGACGCAGCCGCAAAGCCTCGCGGCCGGTCGCGTCCATGCCCGCCGGCACGTCGATCTCGCGACCGATGACGAATACGCCACGTCCGAAAGGCAGCGGCAGCAGAAAGCGGTCCCAGCTGGCAAGGATGCGCCGGCGGCTTGTCGCATAGGCGACGGGAACGAGCACCGCCTCGGCCATTTCCGCCGCGAGCACGGCTCCCACGGCTGCGCGCATGCAGGGGCCGCGCGGTCCATCGGGGGTCACGCAAGGAAGCCCATAGGCGCGGCAGACCTCGGCCACGCGATAGAGCGCCTGGACCGGCTCGCGCGAGGAGGATCCGGTGATGATGCCGATCCCGAAGCGCTTGACAGTGCGGGCGATGAGCCTTCCGTCGCGATGATCCGAAACGAGAATGTGAAACTGCCGATTGCCGCGCACGGCATAGGGCATCATCAGCAGGCGCCCATGCCAGAAGCAGATGATGGCGCGTCGGTGATCCGCCAGCAGCCGGTCGGCGATGTCGTAACCGACCCGCTCCCATCGATTGGCATGATAGATCAGACGGATGTAGAGAGCCGCAAGGCCGGATAGGAACCACTGCCCGTGTTGGGAATCGGACAATCGACGAAGTTTGCCCATGGCTAAGATCCGGTTGCGGGCCGCCTGCCGGTGATCGCTTGATAAGCCTGGGACATGAAGCCGACCGCGGCGGCGGTGTTGAAAAAGTCCAGCACCAGGAACAGAGGCATCAGAAAAGCCAACTCCGGCAATCCATGCCCAGAAGGTTTGGCCATCAGAGCGTAACCCGCCGAAACGACGACTGCGTATTTCAGCAACATCAGGGGTAGGCAAGTGGCGAGGAAGGCAACGAATAGACGCCAGCCATTCCCTCGGGTCATTTGCCAGGACCGCTTCAAAGTCATCGCGCTGTCGCCTACGGCGATGGCTGGAAAAACAAGGATGAAGCGCACGCCGAAGAAGAGCCCTGCCAGGAGCAAGCCGCCCATCAGCCAGCGTAAGACCGGCCCCTTGGCCGCAGCTTCCGCCGGCCCGCCGCTGGCCAATAGATAGACAATGCCACCGAGGATCAGGATCAGAAGAAGAACCGCCAGCAAGCCCAGGAGCATTCCCAGGTAGCGGAGTTCGCGGCGGCCGAATTGGGCAAACTGGCCCCTTCTGCCGGAGTCGGCGACCAAGCTTGCCCGGTGCCAGGCCACGGCAAAGGCGACCAGCAGCGGCAAGGCCACGAGCTCCGCCAGATTGCGGCCGCTGTCCACGTTCGTCGACCACTCTAGCGCCGCGCCGACTAGCCAGGCGAGCAGGAGCCAAACCCAGCCAAGGCGCAGGAGCAGCGGCAAATGGCCGAAAACGAAACGGTAGCTGTCCCTGACAAGCGGCCGGACGGCGATCGCCGATGGCGAGGATGACGTCATGGTCGGCCGCGGCTCTCCTCAGCCGACTCTACGGCCCTCTATGCGCCCCGAGCAAGGCCGTCGCCGCGGCGGTGTGTCGCGCGGCGCCTATTGTATCTGCTGCAGCAGGGTGCCGGTCTTTGACGTCGCGGTCGCCCCTCTCGTTGAAACCTTCGCGAACTGCAATGTGAGGGTTTCGGTCGGGGTGGAGCCGCTGACTCCCTGGCGAAGCGAACTTAGGATCACCTGCTGCATCGAAATCTTGAACACAAATTGATGGACCGAATTCAGCTCGTCGATCGCAATCGAACGAAAATGCTTCCCTGCGGTCACCGCGGCGAACAGTGCGGCGAAAATACAAGATTCCTATGGTCCCAGCGTTGCCCCATTTCGGCCAGAACCCCGGCCCGGTCTCCTGCGAAAAGCGGGACTCCTCTCCGAATTTAGTGCAACGGCGGCCTCTCCGCTGCGCTCTCGCACTGACGCCGCGCGCGCTGGATCAGCTCGAGGAGGTCATCAATGCTGACACCGTCGCGATCGAGCAGAAGGTGAAGGATCGGGTCGCCGAGCAGATCGCTCAATTTCGGTTCGCCGTGGACATCGCACATTTGGCCTTCCCCTTTTCAATCGCGTCGCGATGGGAAGGTACTCCGCCAACTGGGGCAGGTTCTGGACCGGATTGGGGCAATTTCGCGATTCCGCCGGAGACTGGCGACGTCGGCTTACTTCGGTAGCGCCTTCGGATTGCTGATCGCGAGCCGGGCCAGAACTTGTGCCGCGAGCCGATCACGCAATGAGTCATCGTCGTCGTGGCGCCCGGCGCGGATGGCGGCGGCAAGGGCCCTGCTGTCGGGGCTGGCGGGACGAAAGGCCGCGCTCTCGCGCCCGCCGATCGCCATGGCGTTGGCGATCATGCGCGCTTCCAGACGCCGATCTTCCGGCAGTACCGGCAGCAGTCCCTCCAGCAGCACGCGCCTGGCTTCGTCCAGGAGGATTGCTGCAGGCGGCTGTTCCGCCGCAGCGGCATCCGCCGCTGCCGGAGCCGGCCATGGTCCCGGCGCGACAAGCTCGATGATCGTTCGCTCGAGTTCCGGCAGAACGCGCCCGGTCAGCGCCAGCTCCAGGGACTGCTCGCCGCCGCGAAGATGACGGTCCATCTGCTGGAGCGCGATCACGGCCCAACGCAGATGGGCCATGACTTCCCAGTAATGCACCGCATCGGCGTCGATCCGCCGGCCCGATGCGGCTTCATAGCCACGATAGAAATCCGCCCTCGGTGCAATGCCGCCTGCCTCCAGCCCCTCGGCGCCGTAACGCCAGCATTTGGCGCAAAACCAGCCGATATCCGTCATGGGATCGCCCCAGGCGGCGAATTCCCAGTCGAGGACGGCGGTCAGGCCCGCGTCGTCCACCATATAGTTGCCGCTGCGGAAGTCGTGATGCACCAGGACGATCTCGCCTGTCGGCGGCGCCTTGCGCTCAAGCCACCGGAGGCCCCATTCGAGGACAGGGTGGCCGTTGTCGCGTCCATCAAGGTCGGCGCGCAGCCGGGCGATTTCGTCGAGAGCGGGGCTCGAACGAGGCAACGGCAGGAACTGAAGCCCCGCGGCGCCGGGCCGGATCGTGTGAATCCGCGCCAATTCGGCGCCCAAACGAGAAGCGAGCTGCTTGCGGTCGCCGCCCAGCCTCAGATCCTTGACCACCCGATTGCCCTGGGCCACTCCGGCGACGCGGCGCATCAAGTAGAAATCCTGGCCCAGCACCGCTGGGTCGCGACACAGCCATAGCGGCTCCGGCACCGTGACCCCGGCGTCATGGGCCGCGCGCAGCAGCGCGAACTCCTGGGCCCGGCCGTGACTCATCGCCACCCGCGAAGGCGCGTCGGTGCGCAGCACCAACTGCTGATGCCGGTCTGCGAGCACGACATCCACCAGCCAGTTTTCCTGAATAGCACCGCCGACAAGCGGCGAGGCCTCGATGGCGCCCACCGCCTGCCCGCTCGCCCTGGCTATGAAGGCGGCAAGCCGCTGGCGGACGGCTGGATCCTGAAGTTGTGCCTTGGGCATCGCCGGCGATGCTAATCCCAGAACTCCTCGCCGCGTTCCAGGAACGCGGCGGCGAGGACCATCTTGTGGACTTCCGAAGCGCCGTCTACCAGGCGGGCCTGGCGGGCGTAGCGATACATCCATTCCAGCGGCGTATCCCGGGAATAGCCGCGCGCGCCGCAGAGCTGAATGGCGGTATCGACGGCCTTGTGCAAGGCATCGGCCACCTGCACCTTGGCCATGGACACTTCCTTGCGGGCGTAGTCCCCTTGATCCAGCTTCCAGGCGGCCCGTGCCGTGAGCAGCCGGCCGGTCTGGACTGCCATGGCCGCCTCTCCCAGCATCCACTGCACCCCCTCGTGGCGGGAGAGCTTGGTTCCGAAGCTCTCCCGCTCGGCGACATAAGCCCCGGCGATCTCCAGCGCCCGCTTGGCCATGCCGAGCCAGCGCATGCAGTGGGTGAGCCGTGCCGTGCCGAGGCGAATCTGGGTCACCTTGAGTCCGTCGCCGACGTTGAGCAACCGGTTCTCGTCGGCAATCTCAAGGCCGTTGAATTCTAGTTCGCAATGACCGCCGTGTTCTTCCGGACCCATGATCGGAATGCGCCGGGTGACCCGCCAGCCGGGCTGATCCCGGTCGAACAGGAAGGCGCTCAACCCCTTGCGCGCATCGGTGGATGTACGCGCGATGAGAATGAAATGCCGGGCGATGTCGGCGCCGGTAATGAACCATTTGCGGCCTTCGACGACCCAGCGGTCGCCCTTTCTGGTCGCACTGGTCAGCATGGCCGCCGGATCGGAGCCGGCGCCGGGCATCGGCTCGGTCATGGCGAACGAGGATCGGACCCGGCCATCGACAATCGGCACGAGCCATCGACGCTTCTGAGCCTCGGTCGCGATGCGGCTCAGGACAATCATGTTGCCGTCGTCGGGTGCCGCGCAGTTGAAGGCGGCGGGGCCGAAGATGGATCGGCCCATGGCCTCGTAGCAGACCGCCATGCCGGCAATGTTCAGTCCGAGCCCGCCCAGCGCCCGGGGCATTTGCGGGGCCCAGAGCCCGGCCGCCTTGACCTTCTTGCGTAGCTCTTCCAGCAGCGGCAGGGCGATGTTCTCATGCTCGTCGAAATTCGCCGGGTCCTTCTCCAACGGCAGGATTTCCGCGGCGACGAAGTCGGCGATGCGCCGGCGCAGAACCTCGACGTCGGGGGAAATGGCATGGTCCATCACAGAGATATCCCGCCGTCGACAACCAGCACGCTGCCTGTCATGTAGGCGCCGGCATCGGACGCCAGCAGAAGGAGCGGAGCCTCGAGATCGGCGAGCTCGCCGATCCGGCGCTGGGGAATGCGGGCGAGAAGGGCCTCCGCCTCGGGGCCGGTCACATAATTCTCCGTCATCGCCGTGAGAAAATACCCCGGGCAAAGGGCATTCACACGGATCTTGTGCCGCGCCAGCTCGTTGGCCATCGACCGGGTCAATTGTATCAAGGCCGCCTTCGAGGCGCCGTAGCCGGGAACGCCCTTCTCCGCCATCAGGCCCAGCACCGAGGCGACGTTGACGATGCTGCCGCCACGGCCGAGGCGAACCATGTGGCGGGCGGTTTCCTGGGCCATGAGCCAGGCGCCCTTGAGATTGGTGTCGACGACTTTGTCCCAATCCTCCTCGCTCTGATCCAGCACCGGCCCGGCTACGGTGATGCCGGCGTTATTGACCAAGATTCCGATGGGACCGAGCTCCCGTTCCGCTTCTTCGACGAAGCCGATCACGCTCTGACGATCCGAGACATCCAGTTGCAGGGGTACCGCACGGCCATCGAAGGCCTCGATTTCATCCGCGAGAGCCGTGAGGGGTTCCAGGCGTCGGCCGCCAAGGGCGAGCCGGGCGCCGGCGCCGGCAAGGGTCAGGGCAAAATGGCGACCAAGGCCGCTTCCCGCTCCGCTTACGACAGCTGTCTGACCGGTCAGATCGAAGGTCGTCACCGCTTCTTCCCCCGGAAAAGATAGAGCGCTGCCCCGGCAACGGTGACGAAAATCGCCGCCGACGGCAGCCAATACGTATAGGCCAACAGCACCGTCAGAGACCAGGAGATCACCACCCCGACCGAGAGAATCTGGTTTAGGAGGAAGCATGAGAAGCGGACCCAGGCATGGCGGGAACGCCAGACGACGACCAGGGTGAAACTGTAAAGGCCAAGCCAGCAGAAGTAGACGATTCGGTTGCCAAGGCTGAACGGGTCGAGCTGGTCGAAGACGTCCTGGACGCCCCGCAGCAGGTCCGGCATCAGCCCTCGCCCGGTGCGAGCGTCCTGGCCTTCTCGCGCAACAGGTACTTCTGGATCTTGCCGGTGGAAGTCTTGGGCAGCGGGCCGAAAACCACCGTCCTCGGCGCCTTGAAATGCGCCATTTGGCTGCGGCAGTAAGCGATGATGTCCGCGGCGGTCATCTCGCCTGCCTCGGGCCGCGGCGTGACGAAGGCGCAAGGATGCTCGCCCCATTTGGCGTCCGGCCGGGCGACCACGGCCGCTTCGAGGATATTGGGGTGGCGATAGAGCACCTCCTCGACCTCGATCGAGGAAATGTTTTCGCCGCCTGAGATAATGACGTCCTTGGAGCGGTCCTTGACCTCGACATATCCGTCGGGGTGGCGCACGCCCAGATCGCCGGTATGAAACCAACCGCCCCGGAATGCCGCATCGGTGGCCGTGGGATTCTTCAGGTAACCCATCATGACCGTGTTGCCGCGCAGGAAGATCTCGCCGATGGTTTGGCCGTCCCACGGCGCCTCGACCATGGTCTCCGGGTCGGCGACCATCAGATTCTCGAGCGTCGGGTAATTCACGCCCTGGCGCGCGGTCAGCCGGGCGCGTTCGGCCAGTGGATGGGAATCCCATTCATCGTGCCAGGCGCAGATCAGGGCCGGGCCATAGGACTCGGTCAGTCCATAGGCATGGTTGACGCGGAACCCATTGCGCTCCATGGCCGCGATGATGGCGCTGGGCGGTGCGGCACCGCCGGTGGTCACTTGGACCCCGTGGTCGAATTTGGTCTTTGCCTGGTCCGGTGCATTGGCGAGCACGTTCAGCACGACCGGCGCGCCGCACAGATGGGTGACACCCTCGCGCGCGATGACGGCATAGACGGCGGCCGGTTCCACCCGGCGAAGGCAGACATGGGTTCCGGCCACCGCCGTTACCGCCCAGGTGAAGCACCAGCCGTTGCAATGAAACATCGGCAAGGTCCAGAGGTAGATCGAGCGGCTGTCCAACCCGATGGCGAGGATATTCCCGAGCGCATTCAGATAAGCGCCGCGATGATGACAGACGACACCCTTGGGATTGCCCGTGGTGCCCGAGGTGTAGCCGAGGCTGATGGCCGACCATTCTTCGCCGATGGCAGGAGGCTGAAAGGCGGGGTCGCCTTCGCCGAGAAGGTCCTCGTATTCGGTCCTGGCGATGCGGCGCCCACCTACGGCCTGCGCATCCGCGATGTCGATGACGGGAATTTGCCGGTCGAGCTGGCCGAGTGCCCGTTCGACGATGTCCGCATATTCCGTGTCGGCGATCAGCAGCTTGGCTTCGCCGTGGGCAAGACAGAAGGCGATGGCCCCGGCATCGAGCCGGGTATTGAGGCAGTTGAGCACTGCACCGATCATCGGCACGCCGTAATGGGCTTCAAGCATGGCCGGCACGTTGGGCGCCATGACGGCCACGGTGTCCCCAGCGCCGACGCCGCGCCGGGCAAGGGCCGAGGCAAGGCGATGGCACCGGTCCCGGAATTGCCGATAAGTGAACCGGTGCTCGCCATGGATCACCGCCGTCTTTTCGGGGTACACGGCCGCCGCCCGGGCAAGGAACGAGAGCGGCGTCAGGACCGAAAAATTCGCCCGGTTGGCGTCGAGATGCTGTCGATAGATATTCGATGGCATCCTGCGAGGTTCTCCAAAGAGCTTGTTGGCGGCTGGTTCGAGCGTTAAGTCTGCCCTGGCCGGCGCGAGCGGTGCAATAGGCCCTGCCCCGCACCCCGCCGCCGGCACGGCATTTTTGGTGCCGGCGCAGTGACCAGCGTATTAGAATGCTTCAGGAAACCTGACATGCGGTTGGACATCTTCTCCGACACGATCTGCCCCTGGTGCTATGTCGGCAAGCGCCGGCTCGCCCGGGCCCTCGCGGCGCGCCCCCAGCCCAAGCTCAGCCTCCGATGGCGCGCCTTTCAGCTGAATCCCGCCATGCCGATCGAGGGAATGACCCGCCAGCGTTACATCGAAGCCAAGTTCGGCAGTGCCGATCGGGCGAAGCGGATTTATGACGCGGTCATCGCCGTCGGCGCGACCGAAGGGATCGACTTCGACTTCGACGCCATCCGGCGCACGCCCAATACGCTGGCCTCCCACCGGCTGCTGCGCAAGGCCGCCCAGATAGGCCGGCAGGACGAGCTGCTGGACGGATTGTTCGCTGCCTATTTCGTCGAGGGCCGCGACATCGGCGACAAGGCCGTTCTCGCCGAGATCGCCGAGGAGGCGGGCATACCGGATGCCGAGCAGTTCCTCGCCGGCGTCGAGGGGGCCGAGGAAGTCAGGGACGAAGACGCCTTTGCCCGCCGACACGGCATCAACGGCGTGCCTTGTTTCATCTTCAACAGCCGGTTCCTTTTGTCCGGAGCCCAGGAACCGGAGAGCTTCTTCCAACTCTTCGATCTGGCGCGGGAAGAGGAAGCCGCCGCCTTGCGCGAGAGCGCGGTTTGAGGGGCTCATGACGTCAGATCCGCCCCCCGGAGTCTTCGTCTGCCCCGCCTGCGGATCGACGAACGAAGCCAACATACGCACCACTCTATCGGTCCCGGTCGTGCCGCCGGACCATGCTTGGGATCCCGTGTTCGAACTTCGCCATTGCGCCGATTGCGGTGCCACGATCCCGGCCCATTTGGCCGAGCGCTGGGCAAAAGTGGATGTAGCCGAAGCGCGGCGCCAATGGGAGAGCATGTTCCAGGCCACGAGCCCGTTCCAACCGTACTACTGGCTGGTCCGCGAGCCGCCGCCCACCTAGCGTCGCGATGGCAACGCTCCGCCGATGGAGTGCGGCGGAACAGCGGAGCAGTCCCCTCCATCGCGCGCTTCTTTGGTGCCGAGCCCCACACCGCATGACGCCTCACGCCTTGGCCCGCATATTTCACGGTTGAACGCGACCACAAAATTGGCAAGGTAGAGTCACGAGGGGACTCTATTGCACCGAGATTCGCCGGCTGAACCTATCGCCGTGGCCGGGCTGTTTCTGGCCCGGCGTATGCACGCGTATCCGCGGATCGCCATTGCGGTCTACCTATTCGTGATTCTAGGGCTGGTTCTTTCGTCCAACAACATGATCGATCGGCAGGGCCGGCCGCTCGGTTACGACTTCAGCGCCTTTTGGGGTGCTTCCTATCTGACTCTGGCAGGCAGGCCGCAAGATGTCTTCGACAAGAGTCAAATCCTGGCGGCGGAGCGCGTGGCCGTGCCGCAACTTCAGGTGTATTACCGCTGGTACTATCCGCCGCCTTATCAGATGCTCATCGCACCGCTGGCTTTCCTGCCTTATCCCATTGCCTATTGCGCGTTCGTTGGCCTGACCCTGCTGGCCTATCTGTTCAGCCTGCGGCGCTTGCTGCATCTCCCTGAGGCGCATGCCCTGCTGCTCGCCTTTCCCGGCGCATTCATATGTCTTCTCCAGGGACAGAACTCCTTTTTGACCGCTGCCATTTTCGCTGGTGCCATTCTCTGCCTGCGCCCGCGGCCGATCCTGGCGGGACTGCTGCTTGGCCTTCTCGTCTACAAGCCGCAGTTCGGCATCCTCATTCCGATTGCGCTGGCGGCAAGCGATAGTCGCAGGACGCTCGTCGCGGCAGCCGTGAGTTGCCTCGCCTTCTCTGGCATCGCCACGATGCTGTTCGGCACCGGGCTGTGGCATGACTTCTTCGACCATCTGAGCATCGCCTTCAAGCTGATCGACGACGGGCGAAAGCCCTGGGAGAAGATGCCCACGGCCTTGGTCCTCCTGCGGATGCTGGGCGCGCCCGACCTCGTTGCCCTCATCGCCCAGAGCGTGGCCACGTTCACCGCGGCCGCGGTCGTGGTGCAGGTCTGGCGGCGTTGCGGGCCGACCCTCCTGGCGGGCGCGGTATTGGTCGCCGGAACATTGGTCGCCTTGCCTTACGTTTTCGATAACGAGATGGCCGTGCTCGCCGTCCCTCTGGCGATACTCGCGAGCGACATGGCGCGTCGAGGTTCGCTGCCCTGGGAGCGGGCAGCGCTCGTCGCCGTCTATGTGACGCCCCTCGGCATGGTTGCCATAGCCCACGCGACCAACTTGCAAATCGGCTTTCCGGCTCTGGCGATGACGCTCCTTCTCGCGGCGCGACGCGCCTTTCTAGAGGGCCCCCTCCCCAGCCCCAATCTGGTCAGGGCAGCAGGCACCGTCGCCGAGTAAGCGTATGCAAATCAGTGCCGCGGTCATTGAATCGCCTTCGCGTGGCGGCGGCTTCGAGCGCTTGGGAGCACCGCTCAGATCTGGCACTCGGCGCCGAGGCCGGTCTCCCGATTGGAGTTTCGGGAATACTCTGCTCGGCGGTTGGCGGCCAGGTCAACCTGGGCAGGGGTAGGTTGATTCCAGCGCCAGAATCAGAGCGTGCTCTGCCGGCATATGCAATGTCTCCGGATGAGCGTTTACATAGCCCACGTAAAGCTTGGCAGCTTGGGTGACGGAAATCTGTTCCGGCGCACAATAGCCGAGTTTCATGCTGGAGTTTTCCTGCTTGATCCGCTCGACGGCGCGCAGCGTTGACCAGACGGTGTTCTCGCAAGTCATACGCGCCGCGATCTCGGCCGTGCCACTCAACAACGCCTCGCACTGCCGCAGCAGCATGCCGCCTTCGTTGGAATTCTGCTGTGCCGCGGCCGGACCGGCTTTCAAAAGCGCGGCCACCCCGATCAATAGAAGAAGGCCCGGGCTGGTCCACTTTCTGGTCAATGGCACTGGCACCAGTCGCTCTCCACCATGGGCCACGAAACACGATCTAGGATAGTGAAGATCTGCCCGACAGCCAAGGCTGACTCGCCTGCGCATGCGTCGCCCAAGATCGGCCAGCTAGGGGCGGCGCATCCTGAACTTCGTGTCGACGCAGGCGTATTCGGAATAGCCGAGGCGGGCGATGGGCTTGGCGGCGACGATATCGACCCGGCCGTCCTTGATCAGCGTGTCGTCAATGTGAATGCCGACCACTTCTCCGATTACAAGGTCGTTTGGCGCCTTGGGATCTGGGCTGGGCAGCCTGATGATGCGCCATAGCCGGCATTCCAGGTGAACCGGCGCCTCGGCGACCCGCGGCGGCCGGACGAGGCGCGACGGCGCGGGCGTCAATCCCGCTGCCTGCAATTCATCCGCACCCGCGGGATAGCCAAATGACGTGGCATTCATGGACTCGCGAAGATCCCAAGTCGCGAGATTGCAGACGAACTCGCCCGTCTCCTCGATGTTCCGCCGGCTGTCCTTCAGCAACCCCTCCGCCTTCAGGCCATTGGGCGCGAAGACCACCATGGGCGGGTCCTCGGCCACGGCGTTGAAGAAACTGAACGGAGCCAGATTGACCCGGCCTTGGCCGTCGATGCTGGTGACCCAGCCGATGGGCCGAGGCACCACCAGGGACTTGAAGGGGTCCGGCGACAGGGGTGCCTTGGTTCGGGTTTCATAGAACATGGATCACTCCAGAGGAACCAGCTGGTCTCAGGCGGCGAGTTCGACGAGCTTGCGCATCAGCTTTTCCACGCCTTTGACGCGATCGGCGGGATCATCCCAGGCTTGCCGGAATACCATGCGCTGGTCGGGTCGGACCGAGGCGCGATCGCCCTGGCTGCGGATGAAGCCGATGAGTCGCTCGGGCTTGGGAAAGCGATTTTCATGCAAACCGACGACCGCGCCCTTCGGCCCGGCTTCCACCCGTTCGACATTGGCAGCCAGGCACAAGCGCTTGATCGCGACCACCTTGAGCAGGTTCTCCACCTCTCCTGGAAGCGGTCCGAAGCGATCGGCCATCTCCGCGGCGAATCCGTCGATCTCCTTCTCGTCCACCAGCATGGCGATGCGGCGATAGAGGGCAAGGCGCACGGGCAGGTCGGCGACATAGCTTTCGGGGATCAGCACCGGCATGCCGAGGCCGATCTGCGGCGTCCAGCCCGTGCCCGCCACGGGCCGATCGCCGCTGCGCGCCTCCGCCACCGCTTCCTCGAGCATGTTCTGGTAAAGCTCGATGCCGACCTCCCGGATATGCCCGGACTGCTCCTCGCCCAGAAGATTGCCGGCGCCCCTTATATCCAGATCATGACTTGCTAGGGTGAAGCCGGCCCCGAGCTGGTCCAGGGTCTGCATCACTTCCAGGCGCTTCATCGCGGTGGGCGATAGCTTGCGTTCGGGCGGCAAGGTCAGATAGGCGTAGCCGCGCAGCTTCGAACGGCCGATCCGCCCGCGCAGCTGGTAGAGCTGAGCAAGGCCGAACATCTCGGCCCGATGCACAATCATGGTGTTGGCAGTCGGAATGTCGAGGCCGGACTCGACGATGTTGGTCGACAGCAGCATGTCGAAGCGCCGGTCGTAGAAGGCGGTCATGGCCTTCTCCAGCTGCGTCGGCGGCATCTGGCCATGGGCCATGACCATCTTCACTTCGGGCACCAGCTTGGCGATCCGTTCGGCGAGCCTGCCCATGTCTTCGATGCGCGGACAGACATAGAAAATCTGCCCGCCGCGGTAATGCTCGCGCAAGATCGCCTCCCGCACGATCACCGGGTCGTAGGGAAGCACGAAGGTGCGCACGGCCAGCCGGTCCACCGGCGGCGTGGCGATCAGGCTCATTTCCCGCACGCCCGACAGGGCGAGCTGCAAGGTCCGTGGGATCGGCGTTGCGGTCAGGGTCAACACGTGGATGTCGGCGCCCAGCTGTTTCAGCCTCTCCTTCTGGGCCACTCCGAAATGCTGCTCCTCGTCCACGATGACCAGGCCGAGGCGAGGGAACGAGATGGACTTGCTGAGCAGCGCGTGGGTTCCGATGACGATGTCGATCTTGCCTTGAGTCACCTCTGCCTTGGTTTCCGCCGCTTCCTTCGCCGGCACCAGGCGTGAGAGCTGGCGCACCGACAGAGGCAGGCCGGCGAAGCGGGCGCTGAAGCTGCGAAAATGCTGCCGGGCCAGCAACGTCGTCGGCGTGACCACGGCCACCTGCTTTCCGGCCATGGCAACGACGAAGGCCGCGCGCAAGGCAACTTCGGTCTTGCCGAAGCCCACATCGCCGCAGATCAGGCGGTCCATCGGCCGGCCGGCCGCGAGGTCGACCATGACTTCCTCAATCGCCTTGGTCTGATCTTCGGTCTCGGCATAGGGGAACCGGGCCGAGAATTCGTCGTAGAGACCAGCCGGCGCCTGCAAGGGATCGACGTTCTTCACCGCCCGGGCAGCGGCGGTGCGCATCAGCTGCTGGGCGATATCGCGAAGCCGCTGCTTGACCCGGGCCTTGCGCGCCTGCCACTGAGCGCCGCCCAGCCGGTCAAGCTGGACGCTCGCGTCCTCGGCGCTGTAACGCGACAGAACCTCGATGTTTTCGACCGGCACGTACAGTTTGTCGTTGCCGTCATAGACGAGTTTCAGGCAGTCATGCGCCGCGCCGCCGACGTCGAGGGTTTCCAGACCTTCGTAGCGCCCGACGCCGTGTTCGGCGTGGACCACGAAGTCGCCCTCGGCGAAGCTTGCCATCTCCGACAGGAAGCGGTCGGCCTTGGCGCGCTTGCGGCCCGGGCGGGCCATCCGGTCGCCGAGGATATCCTGCTCGGCGATGACCGCGAGATCGGCGGTGAGGAAGCCCTGCTCGAGGCCGAGCACGGCGAAACCAACGGTCGTTCGAGGCAAGGCCTTGGCCGCAGGCCAATCCGAAACGGCCTGATGCTGGTCCACGCCGTGATCCGCCAATACATGCTCGAGCCGGTCGCAGCTTCCCGGACTGACCGCCGCCACCAGCACGCGCCGACCGGCTGTACGCTCCTCGGCAATGCGCTCGCGGACCGCATCGTAGAGGTTGACCTCGGGCCGCGCCCGGGCTTCGGCGAAATCGCGCGTCCGCCGAGCGCCTGCGTCCGGTTCCTCACCCGACGCCGCAAAGGGCGACAGGAGGAGTTGGCTGCGCGCGGCCAGGCGTTCCGCCAGCTCGCTGCGGCCAAGATAGAGCCCGTCCGGCGGCAGGGGTCGATACACAGCTCCCCCGTCCATGCGGCCGCCGCGCAGCATTTCGGCCCGCGCCTGGTAGAAATCGGCGATCTGGTCGAAACGCGCCTGGATCGCCTCCTGCGCCTGATGGTCGAGGCCGATCAGGGCATTCGGCAGATAGTCCAGCAGGGTCTCCATTCCCTCCAGGAACAAAGGGGTCCAATGCTCCATGCCCGGATAAAGCCGGCCTGCGCTGATGGCTTCGTAAAGCGGATCGTCGCTAACCGCGCCGAAGCGCTCGCGGTAGCCACTGCGAAACCGGGCGATCGCCGCCGCGTCGAGGCGCATCTCGCTGACCGGCCGGATGACGAAACTCTTGCGACGGCCTGCGCTGCGCTGGGTGAGCGGATCGAAATCGCGAATGGCCTCGATGTCGTCGCCGAAGAAATCCACGCGCAGCGGCTGGGCCGCGCCCGGAGGGAAGAGATCGACGATCCCGCCTCTGACGGCGTATTCCCCTGCCTCGGCAACCGTGCTGCTGCGCGCATAGCCATTGGTGGCGAGGAACTCGACCAGGCGCGCGGGCGCCAGGCCGGCGCCCTCCTCCATGGTCAACCGCGCCTCGGCGAAACTGCGGCGCAGCGGCAGGCGCTGGAGGAAGGCCGCGACCGTGGTGACCACGAGCCGGGGGCCTTCGCTTTCGCCGGCGAGCCGCCCGAGCGCATCGATGCGCCGCGCGACGATGTCACGATGGGGCGATACGCGGTCATAAGGCAGGCAGTCCCAGGCCGGGACGCTTACGACCGTGCGATCCGGTGCGAAAAAGGCCAGCGCCTCCGTGAGTCGGGCCATCCGGGCGTCGTCGACGCATACGTGCAAAAGGTCGCGGCGTTCCGCCAGCGCACTCAGCAGCAGCCCGTCGAAGCCCTCAGGCACCCCAGCCAGCTGCTTGCGACCCGGACTATCGAGATCGAGCGCCGCCAACGGTCCCGGGTCCAGCCCTGGTCGGTGCCTGATTCGTTGGGCAGCCGTCACGGATTGCCATCCTTGGCCAAGTTGGCCGTCAGCAGCCGCCAGAGATCCTTGCCGATCCCGTCCGGCCATGGGGCGGAGCCGATCAGCCAGTCGTAGATGTCGGGGTCGCTGTTTTCCAATAGCCGGCCGTAGCGGTCAAGCTGATCCCGGTCGAGCGCCGCGAGATGGCGCTCGGCAAAGCCTCCCAGGATCAGGTCCAGTTCCCGGCTTCCCCTATGCCAGGACCGGAAGAGAAGCCGTTTGCGCAGGATTTGGTCGTCCATGGCCATAGCGTTAGGATGGAGAAGATGAGATCGGCAGCGGGTCACAGTAGCTTGCGCCCGGAAGTCCTTTATCCGCTCTTCGCCCAGACCACAACGCTGCCCGGGATCGGGCCGCGGATTGCCAAGCTCGTGGAAAGGATAGCCGGGCGAAATGTCGCGGGGCTTTGCTGGCATTTGCCGACGGGATTGATCGACCGGCGCCTATCGCCGAAGCTGGCCGATGCCCCGCCTGGGATCGTAGTGACCGTGACCGTGATGGTCGACGTCCACCTGCCGCCGCCCAATCGGCGCTTGCCCTACAAGGTGCGCTGCCACGACGAGACGGCGGGTCTTACTCTCGTCTTTTTCCACGCCCATGACGACTACCTGAAGCGCAACCTCCCCGTAGGCGAGCAGAGGGTGTTGAGCGGGAAGCTTGAGACTTATGGTGGGCATCTTCAGATGACCCATCCGGACTACATCGCCAGGCCGGAGGAGATGGCCCAGCTCCAGCGCGTCGAGCCCATCTACCCGCTCACCGCCGGACTGGCGCCGAAACTTCTGGCGCGTGCGATTCAAGCCGCCGTAACGAGGGCGCCGGAGTTGCCGGAATGGATCGAGCCCACGCTGCTCGCCAAGATGAAATGGCCGGGATGGCGAACGGCGCTCTGGGTCGCCCACAATCCCACCTCCGAAGCTGATCTCTCACCGAGCAGCCTGGCCCGGCGGCGCCTTGCCTATGATGAACTCCTGGCGAACCAGCTCGCCATCGCCTTGATCCGGGCCCAGGAGCGGCGGCCCATCGGTCGGAAAATTGAGGGCGACGGACATCTGCGGGCAAAGGTCCTGGCCGCCCTGCCCTATAGCCTCACCGGCGCGCAACAGCAGGCTCTTGCCGAGATTGATGGCGACCTCGCCTCGCCGCACCGGATGCTGCGCCTGCTCCAGGGCGATGTCGGCAGCGGCAAAACTGTTGTGGCGCTTCTCGCCATGCTGAGCGCCGTTGAATGCGGTAGCCAGGCAGCCTTCATGGCGCCCACCGAGATCCTGGCTCGCCAGCATCTGGCGACCTTGGAACCGCTGGCCGCCGCCGCCGGACTGCGGATCGCGTTGCTCACCGGCCGGGATAAGGGCAAGTCCCGCGCCGCCACTCTCGGCGCGCTTGCCGACGGCAGCCTGCCTCTGGTCATCGGAACCCACGCCCTGCTCCAGCAGGACGTGGCCTTCCGGGATCTCGCCATCGCCGTCGTCGACGAGCAGCACAGGTTCGGCGTCGAGCAGCGCTTGCTCCTGGCCGACAAGGGTCGGCGCTCCCATCTCCTGGCGATGACGGCGACACCCATCCCGCGCACCTTGATGATGACCGTTTACGGCGACCTCGATGTATCGCGGTTGACGGAAAAGCCGCCCGGCCGGAAGCCTGTCGATACGCGCACGCTCCCGCTGGAGCGCTTGCCGGAAGTCATCGCCGCCGTCCGGCGGGCGGTCGCGGGCAAGGCCAAAATCTTCTGGGTCTGTCCGCTGATCGACGAATCCGATGTCGTCGATCTGGCGGCGGCCGAGCAGCGCTTCGAGGAACTGAAGCAGGCCTTTCCCGAACGGGTCGGCCTGGTGCACGGCCGGATGAGAGGTGCCGAGCGCGATGCCGCCATGGCCGCCTTTTCCGAGGGGAATATCGACATTCTCGTCGCGACCACGGTGATCGAGGTCGGCGTCGATGTGCCGGCCGCGTCGGTCATGGTGATCGAGCATGCCGAGCGCTTCGGACTCGCCCAACTTCACCAGCTTCGCGGCCGGATCGGACGCGGCACGGCACGTTCTACCTGCCTGCTCCTGTACCACCCGCCGCTCGGCGAGACAGCCAAGGCCAGGCTCAACATCCTGAGGGATACCGAGGACGGGTTCCGGATCGCCGAGGAAGACCTACGCCTGAGGGGCGCCGGCGAGATTCTCGGCACACGGCAAAGCGGGCTCCCCGATTTTCGCCTCGCCCAACCGGCCGAACATACCGACCTGATCGCGCTTGCTCACGATGACGCAAGGCTTGTGCTGTCTCGGGATCCTGCCCTTGAGTCGCCGCGGGGCACGGCCTTGCGGGTGCTGCTCTATCTGTTCGAGCGCGACGCGGCAGTGAAGACTCTGCGCGCGGCCTAAGGCGGCTATCTGGCCCTGGAAAGGATCTTAGGCTGAGTTTCGGTCCGAGGCCGCGGCGGAGGCGTGACGATCCCGCCGGAAATGACCAGCTTGATCGCCTCCTCCACCGTCATGGAAAGTCTGTGAACGTCCTTCTCCGGCAAGAACAACAGGAAACCCGAGGTCGGATTGGGCGTCGTGGGCACGAAGACGTTGACCAGCGGCTCGCCTCCGATTCCGGCAATCTGATCGATGCTGCGGCCGGTGATGAATCCGATGGTCCACATGTCGCGTCGCGGGTACTCCACCAGGGCCACTTCACGGAAGGCGGAAGTGCTGCTGTTCACCACGGATTCGACGATCTGCTTGGCTGTTCCATAAATGTTCCGGATTACCGGCATCCGATTCAACAGACGCTCGCTAAGCCGCAGCAAGAGCTTGCCCACATACCCTGCGGTAAGCGCTCCCACCAGCGTCAGCACGATTACCATTAGAATGAGCCCAATGCCGGGCACGGAAAAAGGCAGATAGGTTTCCGGGTTGTAGACCGGCGGAATCAATGAAAAAACCCGCTCGTCTACGAAGGAAATCAGCAGCCAGGCAATGTAGACGGTGATGGCCAAAGGTGCCGTCACCAACACGCCCGCAAAGAAATATCCCCGCAGGCGGGCTCCCAGGCTTATTCTAATGGGTCCTTTCGACGCTTCCGGTTCTTCGAACTTGTCGCTCATAGGGCGATGATAAAGGATCGGAGGCCTTCTTGGACATATGCCGCGTGCAACCGGCCCTGCTTCGGCCACAGCCGAACATGGCCATGCCATCTAGCGGATCGGGCGGTCCCCGCCCATCCGCACAAAGTCTTGATGCACGCGGCGCATTCAGTGAATTCGGCATATCCAGATGACCCGTATAAGGCAGGTTTTATGAACGCACCCCGGCTTCTTTCCCTGGCGACCGCCACGCCACCTCACCGTATTGCCCAGCAGGTGGTCCGCGCGTCGGCCGACCGGCTCTTCAATGCCAAGCAGGCAGACCTCACGCGGCTGATGCCGATCTACGACAATGCGGGCATCGACCATCGCCATTCCTGCGTACCGCTGGAATGGTACATGGAGCCCCACAGTTGGGTCGAACGCACCAAGCTCTTCGTCGAGCATGCCGTGACCCTGCTTTGCGAGGCCGCGCAGAAATGCCTCGATCAAGCCGGGGTCGGCTCTGAAGACGTCGACGCCGTAGTCGCGGTATCGACCACGGGAATCGCCACGCCCAGCCTGGATGCCCTGGTGATCGACAAGCTGGGCCTCAGGCGTGACGTACGGCGGCTGCCCATCTTCGGCCTGGGCTGCGCCGGCGGCGTCATTGGGCTGACGCGCGCCGTCGATCTCGCCCGCGTCACGCCCGGCGCCCGCGTGCTCTACCTTGTGGTGGAGCTCTGCGCGCTCACTTTCCGCTACGGCGACAACCGGCGCAGCAACGTCGTGGCCTCGGCGTTGTTTGGTGACGGTGCCGCCGCCGCGCTGATCTCGACCGAGGGGGAAGGCCCCGTCTTCGGACCCTCGGGCGAGCATACCTGGGCCAACACCCTCGATATCATGGGCTGGCAGGTAGAGGACGACGGGCTGGGCGTACTGTTCTCCCGCGACATCCCCGCCCTCGTGCGCAGCGAGCTCACTCCCGTGCTCCGCGACTTCCTCAAACGCCAGGGCATCGCGTTGGCCGATCTCGCAGGCACCATCTGCCATCCCGGCGGGGCCAAGGTTATCGATGCCCTGGAGGTCGCCTTCGGACAGGCACCAGGCGCCATGGTTGCGGCGCGATCGGTCCTGCGCGACTTCGGCAACATGTCGGCGGCAACGGTGCTCTTCGTGCTCGAGCGGACGCTGGGCATGGCCCAGCGCGGCCGTTATCTCATGTCCGCGCTTGGGCCGGGATTTACCGCTGGGTTCCAGCTGCTCGAAGTGGCGTGACCTGGGCTGGCTTCATCGTCGTTCTGGTCGCGCTCGCGCGGGGCGTGGAGCTTCTCCATGCCCGTCGCAACGAGCGTCGGCTTCTTGCCGAGGGTGCGACCGAGGTCGGGCGGGCCCACTACCCTCTCATCGTCGGCCTTCACCTCGCCTGGCTGATTGCGCTCGGCGTCGCCGCGCCGGGCGTGGTCTCCCTGCGCTGGCCCTGGCTCGCCCTGTTCCTGCTTCTCCAGCCGATCCGGCTCTGGATACTGGCGAGCCTGGGGCGGTTCTGGACGACCCGCGTCATCACGCTGCCCGCCCAGCCGCTGGTCCGTCGCGGGCCCTATCGCCTGGTTCGTCACCCCAACTATCTGCTCGTCGAATTGGAGATCATCAGCCTGCCGCTGGCTTTCGGCCTCGGCGGCATAGCGCTGGTGTTCGGCCTCGCCAACGCGGCCCTCTTGCTCTGGCGGATCCGGGTCGAGGATCGTGCCCTCAGTCCGCGCCGGGATGCCATGCCGGTTCAAGGATAGGTGGCGCCGGCGTATTGCTGTGACAGGCGCTTGCCCAAGGCCGCCGCATCTTCAAAGCCGGGCGCGGGAGCCTTGGCGAAGGCGACCTTCAGGCTCGACGTGACTTGGCCAGTCGCCTTGATGCTGTACTGCTGGTCGGCGTAGGGATCCTGGTAGAACCAATACGGCACCAGTCCCGGCGGCTGACCATAGAATCCCCGGGGCGAATACATCGACCCGCCCCATCCGTAAAAGCCGGAAGGTCCCAGGGCAGGCGGGGGGGCGTATTCCCGTTTCACATCCACGCTCGCGTCGCGATGGTCTTCCTCGACTTTCAGATAGGAAAATCCCTCTGCCGCGGCGATCTGGCTGCTTCGCCACAAGGCGAGATCGAAGGCGCGGGCTTTTTCCGCCTCGAGCTGCCGGGCGCGAGCGTTTTCGTCCGCGGGAAGTGTGAGTTCCGGCGAAACGTAATGGACATCATAGAGGTCGGGAGCCAGACGCTGGTCCGAATAGCCGTATCCGCCACCGGGGCTCTCGGCCACCATGGCCGTTTGAGGCGTTCGCTCAGCGCAGCCGCCGAGCAGGACGACCACGACCATCGCCAACATGCCTGCGCTTGATCTGCGCATGGCCGAACTTACCACGGGAAGCGGTCCACATGACCACAGGGCGTAGCCGGGCATGGCCACGTCCGGTCACAACTGCGTGTAGAGCCGGGGTTACTTGACCGTGACCACTTTACAGGCACCTGCCGGCAGGGCCAGCCTCTGGCCGGCGCCGAAGCGAAAGACCTATGCAAAAAGTCGGAGACCTTCGATGAAAAGAACCACGCTCGCCCTGCTGCTTGCCGGCGCCGCGGTCGCGGCCGGATATCTCACTCCCGGATATTCGTCGCTCGCCTGGGCCGACGACCTTCAAGCCGCCGTAGACGCGCGACGGGCGCTGATGAAGGAGATCGGCGGCGAAATGAAAGCAATCGCCGACGCCCTTGATGCGAAATCGACCGATACGGCCAGCATGGAGAAGCATGCCGAACTGATCGAGGCCGACGCGGCCAAGATACCGGCCTTGTTTCCCACCGGAAGCAGCGCCGATGACTTGCCGGGAAAGACCCACGCCAAGGCCGAGATCTGGCAGAATTTCGATGACTTCAAGGCCAGAGCGGCCGCGCTCGGCACGGAAGCCGGCAAGCTCGCGGATGCGGCCAAGAGCGGGGACATGACAGCCGTCGCCAATCAGCTCGACCAGACCGCACATAACGGTTGCAGCGCCTGCCACAA
>Ga0265313_10001168_pt1 | contig 25111 bp, 16 predicted proteins | sample 4123metaG_FD_203122 | JGI IMG/M metagenome (GOLD analysis project Ga0265313, IMG submission 203122) | Rhizosphere microbial communities from Carex aquatilis grown in University of Washington, Seatle, WA, United States - 4-1-23 metaG | ecosystem: Host-associated > Plants > Roots > Rhizosphere >...
ACTGGCAGCTTCACTTCTGCGTCTTCTTGTGGGGCTTCACGGTGTCGCGATGGTCGTGGGCGGGGTCCCTTGGGAAATGCGGGTCGGCGTTATCGTGGGCGCCGTGTCGGCCCTCTGCGTCGCGGTCTTCGGGGCGCTGAACAAGCGGTTGATTCGTGAGGCCGATCCACTGACGATCATGTGCGCCGAGCTCGGCGCGGGGACGATCGTTCTCTCGTTCGTCGCGACACTGCGCCCGCACGCCGGCTCTCTTCTGCGGGTGCCCGGCCTTCGCGATGGAATTCTTCTCGTGATTCTTTCGATGACCTGCACCCTGCTTCCGTTTGCGCTCGCGCTCGCTGCCTTGCGCCACGTCACGGCCTTCGCGGCGCAGCTCGTGGTCAACCTCGAGCCGGTCTATTCGATTCTGCTCGCCATCTTCATCTTGGGCGAGCAGCACGTACTGGGCAAATGGTTCTACGCGGGCGTGGCGATCGTTCTCGGGGTCGTGCTCCTCTATCCCGCGATGAGCCGGCGTTCGTCCGTTCGTCAGTCCTTCAAATAGAACGGTGTATTCACGACGATCACCCTTGGACCCCCGCGGAGACGGAGGAGCCCTCGGAGCACGGTGCCTCGGTTGTTGTGCAAGAACGCCTGGTACCAGTGCCGAACGACCAGGTCCGGGACGATCACCACGATGTCTCGGCCCGGATTTCCGTCACGGAGCTGGATGACGTAGTCGACGAGCGGCGCGAAGAACTGGCGGTACGTCGACTTGCGCAGGATGAGCTGCGGCGGCGGAAGCCCGGCGGCCCGCGCCGGCGCGGAGACGAGCTCCTCCCAGCAAAGGGTCAACTCGGAAATCGTGGTGTCCTGCGTGAGGATGTGGAGCGCGCGCACTTCCCGTGAGAGTTCCAGCGCAAAGCGAAGTCCGCGGCTGGTCAACTTGCTCCACGACTGGACCGGGACCACGACGATCGGCGGCTCCGCCCGAGAAAGCGAGAGCGGCTGGTCGTCGGCGACTTGTCGCCCAACCGACCGATAGTGCGCGTGGATCCGAGAGAAGATCAGGACGCCGAGCGGAATGGCGATGACCGCGAGCCATGCTCCCTCGACGAACTTGGAGACAACGACCACCGCGAGCGTTATCCCCGTGGCCACGGCGCCGACCGCGTTGATCCAGAGCGAATGGTGCTTGGCGGTCCCCCCGACCCGCCGCCAGTGTTGGACCATTCCCGCCTGGGAGAGCGTGAAGGCCAGGAAGGCTCCAATGGCAAAGAGGGGGATGAGTCGGTCGGTCACCCCGCCGAACACGATGAGCAGGCACCCGGAGGATAGCGAAAGGACGACGACACCGTACGAGAAGACCAGCCTTCGGCCCCGCGTGGCGAACGTATCGGGCAGGAATCGGTCGACCGCGAGAACACGGCAGAGGCGCGGGAAGTCCGCGAAGCTCGTATTCGCGGAAAGGGCCAGGACGGCGACGACGGACCCCATCGTGACGTAATAGAATACGCCACGTCCCGTTACTGCAGCCGTCAGCTGCGAGAGAATACTTTGGTATCCGGGCCCGCCGGGCTCGGTTGCGCCGATAACGTACGCTCGGCACAGAAAGGCGATCCCTCCGAGGAGCACCACGAGGATCGCGATGATGATCGTGAGCGTTCGCTCCGCGTTGCGGATCGTTGGCTGCTTGAAAATGGGCACGCCGTTGCTGACCGCTTCGACCCCGGTCATGGCGGTGCAGCCGCTGGCAAAAGCGCGCATCAAAAGCCAGACACTCGCCGTGGCCGATGGGGTCGCAAGGGCGGGCGGCGGTACGACAGGAGCAGGATGGCCTCCGGCGATCGCTGCTTTGATCCCTCCGGCGGCAACGACGTAGAGGAGGGTTGCGACGAACAAATAGGTCGGGAGGAGGAAGGTGAGCCCCGATTCTCGGGTACCGCGAAGGTTGACGATGGTCAGAAGAGCAAGGACCGCCAGACACAACGGCAGCGTAGAGGGGAGGAGAGCCGGGGCCGCGGACACGAGCGCGCCGATCCCAGCCGAAATCCCGACGGCGACGTTGAGCACGTAATCGAGCGCCAGTGCGGCACCGGCGAGCAGCGCTGCAGACTGGCCGAGGTTCTCCTTCGCGACCGTGTACGACCCTCCGCCGTTCGGGTAGGCCGAGATGGTCTGGCGGTACGAGAAGTACACGATGAGAAGGACAGCGACGACGATCCCGCTGATCGGAAGCACGTGCGCCAAGCCAAGCGCCCCCAGAGGCAAGAGAAGCGTGAGTGCCGCCTCGGGCCCGTAAGCGGCCGAAGAGAGCGCATCGAGACCGAGGACCGGGACCCCGGCGAGAGGGCCGATCTTCTGGTCCTCTTCTTCGGTCGAGGCGAGCCGCCTTCCGAACACATAGTCTCCAAGCGACCGCCTTCTCGCGTGGGGCGGTGCGCTCTCGACGACCGTCACGATCGATGGGGGGACCCGAGTCGGATCCTGCCTAGGTTCGCTCATTGCGCCGAACGAGAGGCTACTCGCCATCGACCGCGGGCCGCCAGTCGCGGCCCGGAGCGCCAACACTCGCGCCCGCCGTCACCTCGTCGCGTCGTCCTGCCGTATCATTCGATGCATGGACCGCGAAGTCTCGTCTCGGTTTTCTTGGGTCCGCATCCGCCTCGAGGGCTGCGTGGAGCTTTCATGGCGTCGCTGAGCTTGTGCATGATCGTGAAGAACGAGGGGGCTCGCTTGACGAGATGTCTCGAGTCTGCGGCCGAGGTCGTTCAGGAGATAGTCATCGTGGACACGGGCTCGACGGACGACACCGCGTCCGTTGCTGCCCGATTCGGCGCAAGAGTTTCGACCTTCGACTTTCGGTCGCCGGACTTCTCCGGAGCCAGAAACCAATCGCTCGCGCGAGCGAGCGGAGACTGGATCCTCGTCCTCGACGCCGACGAGGTGCTGACCGAGTCGGCCCCCTCGGTGCTCCACGCGCTCATCGAAGGGCAGCCGGCGGGGCACATCGTTCGACGGCGGAACTTGCGGCCACCGGCGGAAGAAGTGCTCATCGACTACGCGGTTCGGCTCTTTCCGAATCACCCCCGCCATCGCTATCGCGGACGCGTCCACGAGACGATCGACGCGGCGATTCTATCGAACGGCCTTCAACTGCGAACGACCGAAATGACGATCGACCACATTCTCCCAGCGGACGACGGGCGAACGCTCGAGAAGAGCCGATTCTATCTCGCCATCCTGGAAGAAGAGCTGGCGAACGACCCCGACAACGTGGACCGACTCGCCTTTCGGCGCGCGGAACTCCACAAGCTAGGCCTGCTCGACGACGCGACCCGGACCGCGGAACGAATCGCCGAGCTCGCGCCCGAAGACGTTGCCAATCATCTCCACGTGGGCCTGTATCGGCTGATGCACCAGCGCGATTCGGCCGGCGCGGAGCGCGCTTTTCGAAAGGCGCTGGAGCTCAAGCCGAACGACGAGCGCGCGCTCGCGTACTTGCAAGCGGTCGAGCACTCCAAGGATGGCCGATGAATCGGCGCGTCCGGGTAGATGCGTGCGGACGGTCTATTCGGCCAGTGCGGCCAAGCTTCTTCTGCGGAGCGCGGCGCAATATCCGTCGCGTCGATCCGGCGCGACCCGCAGGTCGCGCACCGAGGGGTCCACGCGCGCGACCTGCTCGAGGATGTCCCGCTCGAGCTCCGTCGTGGAGTTTCGGCCGGTCGTAAAGTCGTAGGTGCCCCTCTCCAGTGCCAGGGTCCAGCCCTTGGTCGAGAGGTGGAGCCCCTCCTCGACGACGAATCGGAATGGAAGGAGCGTTTCGGTCGGGGACGGGGTCGCCGCATCGGCTGCCCGCCGCATGCGCGCGGTCTTCGCCGCCGCCTGCTCGGCGTTGGCTTGCTCGGTGTCGCGTGCGAACGGGCGAGCGCGCCGGTCGAACCGCGTGAGGACGACGGCCGGCAGAAACGACTCGATGTCCAGGCACTGGGGGTCGAGCGCGGCCAGCAGAGCGTATTGATACGCGCCGAAACGAGGCGCGCCGATGACTTGCCTGCCGACGGCCCGGTAGACGAGTCGTTGCAGCTTGAGGCCGAAGTCCGCGTTTGGCGACGGCGCCTCCCGCCCCCGATAAGCCGCGTCGGACGCGGCCGAGAGGAGCGCCGCGAGCGACTCGGCGCCGAGGAGCGCGCGGTACCGCGGGTTCTCCCGGCGCTCCGCGAGAAACGCGGCAAGTCCCGCGGTGACCTCTGGACTGTCGCGGTGTCGCTCGACCTCGCCGTACGCGCCCGGCCAAGCGGGATACGCGTCCCAGATTGGTCTTGGGTCGTCACCGTGACAGTCGCCACAAACCGCGGGGTTCGGCTCCGAAAAAATGGGGACACGTCGACCATCGCCGTCGGTGCCGAACGAGATTTCACGCAGCTGGAATGTGCCCCGCCGGTCGTCGTATTCCATCGTCTCGAGGGAGCGATAGCCGCCTTTGGAGGGGTCGCCGTTGAACGCCACGACGAACGACGCGTCACGAGAGTAGAGAATTGCGCGCGGAGCTCGATAGCTGGCCTCCTGCAGGCTGCGGCTCTCGTGCATCAAGACGTACCGCGATCGGAGCGAGGCAGGCAGAAGGGGCAGAAGGTCGTCGATGGATCCGACGCCGTTCGCGACGGTCAAATCGCGCAGAGACTCGAATCGAGACACGCCGGAGGGATCGGCCGACGGAGGGGCGACGGCGGCCCCGTTCATCGGACCGGAGCCGCAGGCGCTCGCCGCGACAGCGAGGATGGAGGCCACGCGCCCGACAAACACGGGTGGTCGACGACGCGTCGTCCCGAGCGCGCGCGCCGGCTGACTCAATCGAACTCGATGACGGTACCCTCGCTCGGTTCGTCGGCCGTCGGGCTGGCCGGCCCGACTTCTTGTGACGAGTCGAAGAGGGCGTCGAGACAGAACCACACTCGCGCCTCGTCCGGGAGGCCGCCCTGAACGGGAACGAAGGTGTGCTGGCGCGGCGTGGGACTTTTCGGTTGCGCGAACATGAGGGCAGTGCCCGACAGCGCGGCCGGAGGGCTCACGTCGAAAACGACTCCGTGTGCGGCGAGCCGGTTCTTGATCCTGCCGAGCACCTGGTTGGCGAGCTCGCCCGCCCAGTCGCGGACCATGATCCAGTCGGACGACGAGTTCTTCGAGAGCGGCTGCGCGCGCACGCGGCCCGGACGTGCGAGTGTTATCAGTTCGAACGTGCTGGCCACGAGCACGGTTCCGCGAAATGCCGCTCCGGTGAAACCGACCACACCGGCGACCACCGACTCACTTGGTTTCACCTTCGACATGAACGAAGCGTTCGAACCCGAAGACGGTTGTTCTTTGAGCCTGAGGTCGTAAGCGCCAAATGCCTCGATGAGCGCCCGGGGCGCGAGGTCTCGCAGGATTTCCGACAGCAGTTTGTGCTCCATCCCGCGTTACCTCCAGGATCGCGACCAAACAAGAAGCGGCGTCCAGCCGTCTTCAACGGTTGACGTTCAATCGACGATAAGCCTACTATTTGGAATTGCGGTTGGGTAGGCGCACCATGGGAAAGTCTCGACTCACTCGGAGACTTTTCGGCAGTTATTTGACGGTCGCGTGCGTGGGCGTCGTCCTTTCCGGACTGCTCGTGGACCGGACCGTTCGGGAGAGCTCGCTCGCGCAAATCCAAGTTCGGCTCCAGGGTGAGGCGACGATGCTCGGTCAAATGACCGCGAGCGCCTTGTTCGGGGAGCTCGACGACTCGGACACGAGTTTGAACGAGAGCGTCCGAGCCCTTGGAAGGGCGGCTCAGACCGAGCTTTCCCTCCTGGCTCCTTCGGGTGCGATCGTCGCCGATTCGAACGGCCACGACCCGAAGACGCTGGCGCCTGAAGGCGAAGCACCGGAAATCGTAGCTGCCCGGCGCGAGGGTCTCGGAACGGCCATCCGGGGACCCGACGGCGGACGGCTGTACGTGGCCAACGCCATCGTGCGAGACGGCAAACTGCTCGGGTTTGCGCGCAGCGCGATGCCCATGCCGGCCGTTCGTGCCGAGGTCCTTTCGGTGCGCACGCGAATGCTCTCGGGGGCGATGCTCGCGATCGCGATCGCGTTCGTTTTGGCCATCGGGATGTCCCTTCGTATCGTCCGCCCGGTCCGGGCGCTCGCTGCGGGGGCCCGCGAAATCAGTGCGGGCCGGTATGGCCATCAAGTCGCGGCGTCCTCCGACGACGAGGTCGGCGAACTCGGGCGGGCGTTCAACGAAATGTCGCGGGGACTGAGGGGCACCATCGACGAACTCGATGGAAGAAATCGCGATATGCGCGTCGTCTTGGACAACGTGCGCGAGGGGCTGATCACGGTCGCCGCCGACGGCACGATGTCGCGAGAAAAGTCCTCCGCGGTCGAGCGGTGGCTCGGCCCCTCCGCGGTCGATACTCGTCTCTGGGACTACCTCTTTCCGAGCGACCGCTCGGCGGCGCAAATGCTCGAGCTTCACTGGCAGCAGCTCGTCGAGGACGTCGTGCCCATCGAGCTTTCTCTGGATCAGCTTCCGAAGCGGATTCACACGAGCGGGCGAACGTTCGACCTCGAGTACACGCCCATCTTCGACGTCGGCAAGCTCGACAAGATTCTCGTCGTCCTCGCCGACGTGACCGAGCAGGTCGAGGCTCTGCGCGCCGAGGCTGCCCAGCGCGAGATCCTCGCCGTTTTCGAGCGGATCGTTCGAGACCGAACCGGCTTCGCCGACTTCCTTTCCGAAACGCACAAGCTCGTGGCGCGGATTACGGGCACCGTTCGACCGGACGAAGACGAGCTCAGGCGCGCCCTGCACACGCTCAAGGGAAACACGGCCGTCTACGGCCTCGGCAGCATCGCCGACGTGTGTCACGATCTGGAGAATCGCCTGGACGACGGTGGAGACCTGGAAGCGGCCGACCGCGAGCTGTTGCTCGTTCCCTGGCGGCGGTTCACCGAACGACTGGCCGTTCTCGTCGGAGAGCGCGACCTTGCGCACATCGAGATTCACGACCGTGAGCTCGACTCTCTTGCCAACGCCGTGGTCGACGGAACGTCCCGTCAGGAGATATTGCGGACGCTGGCCGAATGGCGGGCGCAGCGCGTCGACCTCCAACTCGAACGCTTCGCGGAGCAGGCACGGTCGATCGTGCGCAGGCTCGGGAAGGGTGATGTCCGAATCACAGTCGATTGCAGCGATCGTCTGCGCGTCGATCGAGAGGCGATGGCGCCCTTTTGGAGCGTCTTCGTCCACGTGATCCGCAACGCGGCCGACCATGGATCAGCGCCCGCGAGCGAGCGCGGCGGGGCGGCGGGCACCATCCAACTTCGCGCATTTCGCGCCGACGAACTGCTATCCATCGAAGTGGCCGACGACGGGCCGGGCGTCGATTGGACGGCCATTCGGACTCGTGCGACGTCACTGGGGTTGCCTCACCAAACCAGGGAGGATCTGGTGAGGGCGCTCTTTGCGGGTGGTCTGTCCACGCGCGAGACCGTGACGTCGACCTCGGGCCGCGGCGTCGGCATGAGCGCCGTTTGGCGCGTATGCGAAGAGCTGCGAGGGCACATCCGGATCGATGGCCAGCGAGGTCAGGGGACGACGATCCGCTTCGACTTTCCGGCGTCCGCGGTCGGTCCGAAGCGAATCGCCGTAGCTGCCCCCCGCACGATTCCGCCAAGCGCGTCCTGCGCCTGAGCCGCTTGTCTACTGTAGAACCCTGGTGATTTTCGCCGAGAGCGAGCGAGCCCGGCGGCGAGCGCGCGGAGCGTACTTCCTGTACGCGAGCACGCTCGACACCGGGATCGCGAAGCTATCGGCGAAAAGCACCAGGGTTCTACGCGGGGCCCGCGATCTTCGTCACGGTCCGGACGAGTAGCTCGTCTTTGCACGGCTTGGTGACCCACGCCTTGGCTCCAGCACGCTTCGCTCGGTCGATGAGCGTGGGGTTGGCCTCCGTGGTGAGCATCACGACGGGGATCGTCGCGTGCTTGCCGCCCTGCTTCATGCGTTCCAGAAATTCGATGCCGCTCAACCGCGGCATGTTCACATCGCAGAGGACCATCGCGGCGTCCGCGTTGACCGCCAATTTGTCGAGGGCGTCCAGTCCGTCGACAGCTTCGACGACCGCATAGCCGGCGGCCACCAGCGCGAGCGAAGCCTGTTGTCGAACCGTGATCGAGTCGTCGACGACAAGGATCTTTTTGGGCATCGGGGGCACCCGCAGGATACCCGATACAGGGTCCCGGAGTTCTGTTCTTACGCGACGGGCCTCGGCCGCCTGCCAGGCGACAGGCCGAGCGGCGAGCGATTGCTCCTCGCCGATCCCCCGGTTTCTGCTACCCCCTCTTACCTCTCATCCTCTCCAAATCCGTGAGCGGTTCCTCCCTCGTCATCTTCGATTGCGACGGTGTCCTCGTCGACAGCGAGCCCCTTCAGTTGCAGGCGCTTCTCGACGTTGCGGCGACGGTGGGATTCGTCCTTCCCTTACCCGAGGCGATCGACCGATTCCGCGGCGCGAAAATGGCGGACGTCGTCCGATTCATCGAGGAGCGAATCGGTCGGCCCACACCGGCCGACTTCGTATCCAGCGTCCGCGCCCGCCAGGCGGAGGCGTTCGTGCGTGAGTTGCGTCCCGTCGAAGGGGTACGAGATGCGATCGATCGGCTACCGGTTCCTCGCTGCGTGGCCTCGAGCGGCCCGGTGGAGAAGATTCGCCTGTCGCTCACGATCACCGGGCTTCTCGACCGATTCGGAGATCGGATCTTCAGTTCCTACGAGATAGGGAGTTGGAAGCCGGAGCCGGATCTCTTCCTCCACGCGGCGAAGAGCATGGGGGCGTCGCCCGGGGAGACCGTGGTCGTCGAGGACAGCGTCCTCGGTGTGCGCGCTGGCGTGGCGGCGGGGATGCGAGTGCTCGGCTTCGCCGACGACGCGCGGGCCGCCGTCCTGGCTGGAGCGGGCGCGGAGGTCTTCCGCGCCATGAGCGAGTTGCCGCGCCTCATCCTGGGACCAGCCGCGCTCTAGCGCGAATTGTGCGACGCGGGGGGAAAAGCAAATCGGCACGGTGGTGCTAATTTCCATGAAGCGATGTTCCTCATCATCATGGTGGTGGGCCTCGTCGGGCTGGCCGTCATGGCCTTTCCCGCGTTCGCGCGGCACGGCGCGGCTCCGCCGCACGCCCACTCCGGCGCGGTCGGTCACGGCGGCCACGCGATCTCCCACGGTCAAGCGCACGCAGCGGACGCAACACAGCGCGTTTCCGCGACTGAGCCACGCCCCAGTCCGGAGATTCCTCCTTCTTCCGTCCCGACGCCATCGGGGGTCCTCCGCTGGATTCCGTCTCCGCGGGCAGTGTTCACTGCGTTGGCCTTGTACGGCGCCTTCGGAAACGCCCTGCTCGGAGCATTCCGCCTGACTCCGCTCTTGGCGGCGCTGGGCGCTCTCGTTCCCACGTTCTTGGTCGAGCGCTTTGCGGTGAGACCGCTCTGGAACCTGGTCTTCCGCTTCCACGCGCCCCCGAGCGCTCCACTCGGAGAGCTCGTCTTCAGCGAGGCGATGGCCGTGACGCGGTTCCGCAACGGACGTGGTGTCGTGTCGACGAACCGCGAGGGACGACTCGTCCAGCTGGTAGCTCGACTAACCGACCAGCAGTCCGCCCAAACTGTGAACGTCGGGGATCGGTTGCGTATCGAGGAGGTCGACGGCGCGCGCGAACGAGTCACTGTTTCGCTATTTCGCGACCAATAGGCGTATGACGGTAGTCGGCTGACTTGCCGCTGCGCTGCCGAAAGGAGTCGTCGTGATCGAATTGATCATTGCTGGAGCCGCCGTCTTCGCCGTTCTTCTCCTCACGTCGCTCATCATCACCACGTTTCTCCGGAGCGTAGACGCCGGCGCCATCTTGCTCGCGAGCCGCGGCCGGAACCTGCAGATTTACCGTGGGCCGTGCAAGGCGCTGATAGTCCCCGTCATCACGCAAGTTCGCGCGATTCCCGCGCAGGCCATCAACGTCGACATCGAGATCACGGACCAAACCGCAGACGTCGACGCGAACGGGCGCCCGGCCCCCGTGAAGGTGACCGTTCGTGCTTCGGCCATCGTCAGCGTCGGCGAAGACGAGGCGATGGTGAACACCGCCGCGAACAAGTTCTTCTCGAAGCCCGGCGCCGAGCAGCTGTCCACGCTGACCGACGTGCTTTCCTCTGCCGGGCGTCGCGCCATCAACCTGCTCAAGCACGACCAGCTTTTCAACGCCCGCTCGGGCAGCGCCGCCGCCGCGCTCGCGGCCGCGTCCAGCCCGTCCGCCGCGACGGCGCTCGCCGTGCCGACCGCACGCGAGTTGGCGCTGCGTTCGCAAAACGACGACGACGAGCTGGCCGTCATCATCAAAGACGCCTGCTCGCGCGAGCTGCTCGACCTCGGGCTCACGTTCAATAGCCTCAACATCAAGGCCGTGTTGAGCGAAGTCGCCGACGCGCGCCGACGCGAGTCCGCCGCGCGCGCCAAAGCCGACGCCGACGTCGTAACCGCCCGAGAGGAGCAGCGTGCGCGGATAGCCCAGCTCGAGGCCGCGCAGAAGATCAACGACCAGGAGCGGGCGCTCAACATGCAAATCGCCTCGAACGGCGCGGCCATCGCGAGAGCTGAGGCTGAGAAGCAGGGAGCGGTTCGGCAGCAGCGCGAGGCCGAGCTGAGCGCGAGTCAGATCACCCAGGCGCGGGCAGACGCCGAGCAAAGCGTCATCCAGCAAGAGGCCGAGGGCCGGGGTCAGGCGGTCCGCATCCGCGCAATCGCCGACGCCGAAGCCGCGGCGATCAAGATGAAGGCGCAGGCCTTGATGGAAGCGGGAGGCATCTACCTCGACCTGCGGCGGCTCGAGCTCGCGCCGGACCTCACGCGCGAGGTGGCCGGGGCTCTCGCCAATAGCCAGTTCGTGAATTTCGGCGGGGGCAACGCCGGTCGCGGGGACGGGCACGGCGCGGTGGAAACGGGTTCCGACGACATTCTTCGTGTCGTCCAGACCCTCATGGCCGCGAAGGTGATCGCGGGTGACGCGTTTCAGAAGCAACCGGAGCCCGCGAGAGCCGCAGGCTCCAGCCCACCCGCTACTTCACCCGCACCCGTCCGGCGCCGCGATTCCTAGAACCACGCGCGTCGTGATCGGTTACTGCACCGGCGTGTAGACCTCGTCGCGACCGCCCGGCGACGGGGTATGTGCCGCGTCGGATCCGGCAGCGGCGTGGCAGCCCACGCAAATCGTCAACGGAGTACCCGTCGTGCCGAGTCCGTCCGCCACGACGCCGTTCGCGTCGTGCGGCGCCGCCGTGCTCGTAACGGGAACGCGCTCGTACCAGTACCAGTTCGCGCCCGCCGCGCTGTCGGCCTGGGTCTTCAGGTACACCGCATAACCCACGGGGGTGGTATCCGTCAGCGCGTTGTAGAGCTCCTTCACGGCGGACGCGCCGACCGGCCAAGCGCCCATGCCCGCATCGGGGGCGGCTCCGGCGTTGATCACGGCGTTCGAGTAAATACGATTGAAGCCGTGGGGAGAAGGGGATCGCGACGCGTGAATCGCCGGCTCCGAATGCCATTGCTTGTAGGCCCCCCCCGCGAGCCAACTCTCGACGTTCGCCCCGCCCATGGGCGGCGTCTGGCTGGTGCCGACAGTTGCGGCATCGTTCGTTCCGGATTCGGCGCCACTGCCGCTCGAATCGGCCGCCGCATCGGAGGCGCCCGCATCGTTCGACGACACGGGAGTGTACACTTCATCGTGGCCGCCCGGCGTCGGTGTGTGGGCCGCGTCCGACCCGGCGGCGGCATGGCAACCCACGCAAATCGTCAGCGGAGTGCCCGTCGTGCCGAGTCCGTCCGCGACGACGCCGTTCGCGTCGTGCGGCGCCGCCGTGCTCGTAACGGGAACGCGCTCGTACCAGTACCAGTTCGCCCCCGCCGCGCTGTCGGCCTGAGTCTTCAAGTACACCGCGTAACCCACGGGAGTCGTATCGGTCGGCGCGTTGTAGAGCTCCTTGACGGCGGCCGCGCCAGTTGGCCACGGGCTCGTCCCGCCGGCCGCCGAGCTGATGACCTGATTGGAGTAGATGCGGTTGAAGCCGTGGGGGGAAGGCGATCGCGACGCGTGAATCGCCGGCTCGGCGGCCCATTGTTTGTACCAGCCCGCGGCGAGCCAAGCCTCGACGGCGGCCCCTCCCGTCGGGGGACTCTGGGCGGTCCCCGCCAGCGCCAAGCTGCCGTCGCTCCCCGGCACCGTGCTGTCCGGACTCGTGCCGGCTTCGACCGTCGAGTCGGCCACCGAGGAGCCCCCGGCGCCTCCGTCATTGGACCCCGGTCCATTTCCTCCGTTGTTTGGGTTTGCAGCGCTATCGTCGTTCGAGCAAGCGGAAGCGAGAAGACCAAAGCCCATCAGGGCGAACAAGCAAGCGCGACTCGAAACCATCTTCGTTTCCTCCGGGCAAGGGTCGTCGGCATGCCGCCCCTCGATGGGAAGCCCAGCCGTGCCCCACGTACGCGGCCGACCTCACCCGGTTACGAAAAAAAGTGATGGCACTCGGTCCGGCGCTGAGACCGGTTCGGGCCGCCGAGATGTCGCCGGGTCAGAACGCGATGTCCAAGTGGTAGCTTTGGACCGATTTCGTCCGCGAAGTAACTTGCACGCAGATGTTCGCGTTTCCCCCCTGGATCGAGACGTTGGCCTTCGTCACCGACTGAAGCGCAAACACACAAGTCGCGCCCGTCGCAACTCCGAGACTCATCGTCGCGTCGCCGGACGCGACGAGGCCGATCGAATGAGTTCCGGGGCCCAGGACCGCGGAATACCAATCGACGTCGGCGGCGGACGAAAGCGTGCCGCAGACCGGTGTCGTGATGTGGCTGGCGGTGGCCCAGGAGTTGTTCGGCTCCGTCTCGGTGGCGGGACACGAACTGCTGGCTCCCTGCGCGCCCGCTTCGGGCTTCGAGCCAGCGTCCACGCCGGGCGGAGGAGCGGTGGGCGGAGGCGCAGCGTCCGGTTTGGCGCTGGCGTCCGGTCCGGGGCCGGCGTCCGGCGGCGTCGCGGCGTCTTTTGCCGGAGCAGCCTCCGGTTTCGCCGCGGCCTCGGGCACCGGTTCGGGGCCGGCTTCCAGCCTCACCGCGGCGTCGCCCGGCGGTTGAGGCGCAGCGTCGGATCTCGCCGCGGCGTCGAGGGCAGAAGCGTCTGCCGCCGGAGGCGAGCCGAGGGTGTACCCACCGTGGGAAGCGACTTGAGCGGATATCCACGATGACACGAGGTCGACGCGCGCCAATACCTGCATGACCCCGGGGCTGGCTCCCGAATTGACCGCAAGAATCGTGTGCGTGCCGCCGAGAAACACCGGCCCTCCGGAGTCGCCTGGCTGAATGACGTCGTTCGACGAATAGTCGTAGGGGTACGAAGGAGTGCTCCCGAGCGTGACGGAAGCTTCATAGAGCGTCGTGGTCACCTGGAAGTCGGGGGCACTCGTGCCGATGTCTCGGCCGACGTTGATCGCTTTCGTTCCGCTTGGACTTCCCTGCGCGGCGATCGACGGATACGCGCTCGCAAAGGCGATCGGCGTCGGCAGGAAGACGAGCCCGACGTCGTGGTAGTGCGGATTCACGGTATCGGAATCGAGGACCGGCCAATCGTAAACGGCGGCGCTCGTCGACGACCGATAGGCGGTCCCGACGTGAACATCCCATAGATGATGTCCGACCACACAATGCCCGGCCGTCAGGACGACCTGCGGCGCGATGAGCGTCCCCGAGCAAGCCCAGTACATCGCGGGCGACGAATCGATGTTCAGATAAGCGGCCTCCGGGTACGCGGTGGCGGCCACGCCCCCCACGATGGGCTCCATGTCGACCGCGACCTCTTCGCCGGTCCCGTTCTCGACGGTACACGCCGCAAGTCCCAACCCGAGGAGACCCACGAGTCGTATCGTTCGATGAGGATGCAAGGTCACTGGTCGGTTCCTTCCGCAGATCGTTTCGCGTGACCCAAGCGATGGGTCTCACCGGGAAGAACGGCGTCGGAGCCCAGTGCTTGAGCCGATTGAACCTTGGACCGGGGGGTTGCGCGCATCACCGTGCGGTGCAAAACCCCCGGGCGGATGTCCTCGTCGGACGCAACGTGGGTCGAGGGAATCGACCTCGCTTTCGCCGACCGGCGACTCGGCCGGGCGCACGTCGACCGGCTGCTGCGCGACGCTCGAGCCTATACCGACCCGCCGCGTCTCGATGGCGCCGGTCGCGTCGTTGCGACGTTCGAGGGCGACGGGTCCGGCGTGAGCGTGCGGCTACGCGTGGACTTGCGTACGAACGCTCTGGAGATCGCGTGCGCGTGCACGCGGGGCCGGCCGACGACTTGCGATCACGTCCTGCGAATTCTCGTTGACCTAGCTGTGCACCCGGGCCTTCGCGCCGCAATTGCCGCCGGCAAGCCTTCGAGCGAGCGGATCGCCGAGCTCCCCGCCCTACGGAGGGAAGCTTGCTCCGAGAGATCGCTCGACGAGGGGCTCGCTCGATGGCTCCCGTCTGCCGCCGCGAAGGCGGAACTCGAGGTCGATGTCGAAGTGGTTCGTTACACGGGCGTGCCGTCCGCGGACGCGCGTCCCGCCGTTCTCTTGAGGTACCGGTGCCCTCCGTCGCCGCACGTCATGAAGCCGAAGGACGTGATCGCGGCGAGCCTCGGGCCGCGCGACCGACGGTTCGTAGATCTCACTTCGCCGGGGCAATTGCAGCGCGACGCGCTGGTGGCAACGCGGGCCTCCGCCTCGCTCCTCATCCATTTCTTGCGCGAAGATCTTCACGCCAAGACGGGCGGATTCAAGAGACCCCTTCGCTTCGGGAAAGACGCAGTCGCGCCGAGCGTCGAACGTGCCGGAGATGCGCTCGTCGTCCGCTGGAACACGGCCTCGGGACGAACCGTCTGCGACGCGTCGGACGCCGTCCTTTTCACGGGCCCTTTTCCGTATCTCTGGTCCGAAGCACACGGAAGCTTTCACCCGCTCTCGCCGGACGTCGACCTCGACGTCGCCTGGGGCTTCCATCTCGTCCCTTCTCTCGTCGTGACCGAGCGCGAGGCTGGGCGGGTCGGCCGCCTGCTCTTGGGACGCGGTCCGGCCTCCGGCGTTACGTTGCCGCCTCCGGAGGCATTCGGTCTCCCCCGGCTCGAGAGCCCTTCCTTCACCCTCCACCTCGCCGGATTGCCTCTCGAGCTTCGCGCGGAGCTCGAGGCCGTTTACTCCGCAGGAAGCGTCCGACTGCCGCGTAGGGAGGGCACGGCCGCAGACGGGCGGGACCTGGCCGCGGAGACGGCGGCGACGGCACTCGCCAAGCAGGCGGGGCTCGAAGAGGACGAAGAGGGCGCTCTTCGCGCCGGCGGAGAAGCGGCGGTCCGCTTTTGGCAACTCGGCATTGCGCTGGTCCGCGAAAGCAAGACTCCGCGCGTCGAGGTCCGTATCGACGCGTCGCTCGCGCACGTGAAGGTCGGGCCGCCCGCAGAGGTGCGGGTCGACGTCGGTGCGGCGTCGGGTTGGCTGGACACGCAAGTGCATTTCATGGCCGGGGCTTTGGCGGTCGAAATGAATGCGCTCCGTTCCGCCCTCGCGGCCCGGGCGCGCTGGGTTGCTTTGACCGACGGAACGCTCACGCGCATCACCGATGCCGTGGCCGACTTCCTCCACGACAGCGATGGCCTCCTCGACGACGGGGGTCGCGGCCGTCTCGCGCCTCACCACCTCGGACGCGTGGCTCGCTGGGTGGATCGTTACGGCGGGTCGATGGACGAGCCGGTCTCGCGCCTCCGCGGGCGGCTCCGCGCCCTGGCCGCGTCGCCCGAACCGTCGCTCCCCACAGGGCTCCGCGCGACGCTTCGCCCGTACCAGCGGGACGGATTGGCCTGGCTCCAGTTTCTTCGCGAACTCGGCGCTGGAGGGATTCTTGCGGACGACATGGGACTCGGCAAGACAGTCATGACTCTCGCCCTGCTCGCGCGATGGAAAGAGGACGAGGGTGCTCAGCCCGCGCTCGTCGTATGTCCCACCTCCGTCGTCGGCAACTGGGTGCGCGAGGCACGGCGCTTCACGCCCGAACTCGACGTCCTCCTCCTCGACGGCGCGTCGCGCGACCTCGAAGCCATCGCCGCGCACGACCTCGTCGTGACCAGTTACGGGCTCGTGCGCCGGGACATCGAGCGCCTCGCTTCGAAACGTTTTCGCTGCGCCGTGCTCGACGAGGCCCAGAACGTCAAGAACCCGGAATCCGCGACATCGCGCGCCGTACGTCGTTTGGACGCCGGGCTACGCCTCGCCCTGTCGGGGACGCCGGTGGAGAACCGGCTGGGCGAGCTCTGGTCGCTCATGACTTTCGCCAACCCGGGCCTCCTCGGCCCGGCGTCCGAGTTCGACGAGCGCTTCGCTCGGCCTATCGCGGCGCGCCCCGACGGCCCGTCGGCCGAGCATCTTCGCGCGGTCGTGCGGCCCTTCATCCTCCGACGCACGAAGGCCGAGGTCCTACCCGACCTGCCGCCGAAAACGGAAGTCGATCGCGCCTGCGTCTTCGGCGTGCAGCAGCGACGACTCTACGATGCCCTCGCGCTGACGCTGCGCCAGGCGGTAAAGAAGAACATCGAGAAGCGGGGCCTCGAACGGAGCCAGCTGAGCGTGCTGACGGCCATTCTCCGGCTCCGGCAAATGGCCTGCGATCCCCGGCTCGTCGATCCCGCCGTACCGGCCGCGGAGAGCGCCAAGCGCGCGTCCTTCCTCGATCTCGTGCGCGAGCTCGTTTCCGAGCAGCGGCGGGCGCTCGTGTTCTCGCAATTCGTCAAGCTGCTCATGCTCTGGCGCGAGGACCTCGATCGCGAGAAGATCGCGTACGAATACCTCGACGGCTCGAGCGCGAATCGCGCGGCGATCGTCGAGCGCTTCCAACACGGCGCCATGCCCCTTTTCTTGATCTCTCTCAAGGCGGGGGGGGCCGGGTTGAACCTCACCGCCGCCGACACGGTGATTCACTGCGATCCATGGTGGAATCCGGCTGTCGAAGACCAGGCGACCGATCGCGCCCACCGCATCGGCCAGGAACGCGCGGTCACGGTCGTGCGCCTCGTGGCCGAGGGGACGATCGAGGACAAGATCGGGCTTCTCAAGGCGAAGAAACGCGAGCTTGCCGCGTCCGTGATCGGCGGCTCGGGCGCGCTCCGCGGACTCGACGAAGCCGACATCGGAGCGCTCCTCGGCGACGTCGAGGGCGGGACGGACCGAGACGAGGACCGCGATGACCTCGCGGAAGATCCCTCGGCTCCCGAGCCTGCGCGGGGCTTCCTAAGAGCGCGCGAAATCGACGAGCTACGGACGATCGTGCGATGGCTCGAGCAGACAGGGTTGCCGAGAAAGGAACTGGGCCGGCGGGTGGGGATGGCGCCCGCGCGGCTCGCCCTTCTTCTCATCGGTCACCGCGTCCCGATTCGTCCTATCGTGGCCGAGCGGATCCGCGCACTCGGCTCCGCGCGCGGGCACACCGCCTCGTAGAGTAGGCTGGACCACGTCTTGCACAACTCAGAGCCCGTGGGGAGGGTCCCCTCTTTCGAACTGCCTAATGCGTTGCGCCGTGCGTCCTGCCTCATCGCCGTGTGGGCCCTGGCGTGCGTCTCGTGCCGGCGGTCGAGCCCAACGGCACTCGTGGTCGGAATTCAGAGTGACCCCATGGGAGGCATGGTCTCTGCTCTTCATGTCGTCCTTCGGGTGGACGGATCGGTGGTCGACGACGAAATGGTCAAACCGCCGCGCGGCTCCAAAGTCGGCTTTCCCCAGCCCTGGGAAAAGAAGCTCGCCGACCCCCCGACGGATTCGTCCCGGGTGGACGTGGAAGTCGACGCCATCGGGGATCCTTCGGCCGCGCCCCTTTTCGAGCGCTTGTCGTCGACGCAGTTCGTTCGCGGTGAGACAAAGCTTCTACGGGTCCCGCTCGAGTCCCGCTGCATCGTCTATCCCCCCACACCGCGTGGAAATAGCAAAGTGCCCGGACCCCTCAGCGGGCCCAAATGCACAGCGCCGGCCACGTGCATCATGGGGATATGCCAGTTGCCCGCCGTCGCTCCCGTGTTTCTGGAGCCGTACGCCCCGAACTGGCCGAGCAACGCCCCCGATCGCTGCAAGCCCCGCGGAGGGGGCAACCCCGATCTCCAAGTGGGTACGGGGCAGTCCTACTATGTCCCTCTCGCCAAAGGCCAGGTGCTCCAGGCGGAGGCGGGTCCGCAAGGCGGTCACCACATCTGGATCGCGACGCGCATGAAGAACTTGAAGCAGGCCGGGTCCACGACCAGAATCGTCGGAGTTCAGCCGGAGACCGGTGCCACCATTCCGCCGACGACGCTCGCGTTTGCCTATTCGCCAGACGAAGGGGGGTACTGCAAATTGTTCGGCATCCGTTACCAGCTCGACAACGAGGGCATCGACTACAAGCCGTTTCTCGGAAAGCCGCTCGACGTGCTCGTGACCGTCACCGATCCCGCCGGGTCCACCGCGTCGGCCACCGCCCATGTCCAAATTGCGCCGACGCTGCTGAACCCATGAGAGGCCGGTCGACTGCAGTCGCGCTTGCAGGGACTTTGGCGGCGTTCCTCGTCGGGTGCTCCAGGGCTTCGTCGCCGCCCGAACCCGCGAAAACATGGCAACTCCTGGCGAGCGAGCTCCCCTCGGCCCTGCTTTCTGTGAGCGGACGGAGTCCGGCCGACGTGTACGCCGTCGGGGCCGACAAGGGACGCGGCCCGCTGGTCCTCCATTTCGACGGGAAAGGATGGGCCTCGCTCGCCACCGGCCAGCGCGGCGATCTCTGGTGGGTGCAAGCGCTTCCGAGCGGCCCGGCGCTCATGGCCGGGGGGGCGGGCATGGTGCTCCGCTTCGACGGAAAGCGCTTCGAGCGGATGAAGACGCCGGGCCTTGGCCGTCAAACGGTCTACGGCGTATGGGGCACCGATGGAGAGAACTTCTACGCGGTCGGCAGCGCGGCTGGGATAAACGGCTTCATCTGGCACCACCACGACGGCCGGTTCGAAGAAGAAGCGCTCCCGGTCGACATCCCGCGGATCCGCGACGGCGAGGTCCCCGGGTTCTTCAAAGTGTTCGGGAGCGGGCAAGACGTGTGGGTCGTCGGCGCCGGCGGAGCGGTCCTTCATCGCGTGGGGTCGGCGCCGTTCGCGGTCGTCCCCACGCCGACGAAAGACGCCCTGTTCACGGTGCACGGAGTGGGCGATCGCCTGATCGCCGTGGGCGGCTCGGGCAACGGTGTCCTGCTCGACGAACGAGGGGGTGTGTTCCACGATGCGTCGCCGCCCGCCGCCGCGCTCCTCCAGGGAGTGTTCGCGACGGCCCAGGGCGACTGGGCGAGCGGGGAGCGCGGCACCGTCTACGAACGCAAGCCAGGGGCGGGGGGCTTTGCCTCCGTCGACCACGGACTGATCCTCCCTGCGACTTCGTCGCTGCATTCCATTTTCGTCGATTCCGGGGGGGGCGTCTGGTCGGCAGGGGGCGACGTGCTCAGTCCGTCGCTCGATAAGGGGATGCTCGTGCACTACGGCGATCCGGTTCCGACCGTGGTGATCGAAGGCGACGAGGAGTCTGTGGACGCCGGGGGTCCGGCCCAGTGTCCGGCTTCGGCCGTCGCCGCCGGGAAGAACAAGTCGATCGCCCGGCGCTGGGACGAGCAAGCCCTCGAGGCGATTCGCCGCGACCTGCCGCGGCCGACCGTCCACGCGCGGAACTTGTTTCACGTTTCCGCGGCGATGTGGGATGCCTGGGCCGCGTTCGATCGACAGGCCGAGGGCGTTTTCGTGCGGGAGCGGCGGAGCGCCGAAGACGTCGAAAGCGCGCGGCGCGCCGCCATCAGCTACGCGGCCTACGACGTTCTCGTGCATCGCTATCGTCACGCCATCGGGGGCGACACGACCGTGGCGTGCCTGCGGGCCGTGATGAACGATCTCGGCTACGACCCGGACGACGCCCACGACTCGGGCCAGGACGCTGTCGGCTTTGGGAATCGCGTCGGGCATGCCGTGATCGAGGCGACTGCCGGCGACGGTTCGAACGAAGCCAACGACTACGCCCCGCCGTCCGCGTACGTCTCCCCGAATCCTCCCCTGGTTTACGACGGCCCGGGCGCACGTCTGCTCGCCCCGTCGCGATGGCAACCGCTCAATCTTTCGGTCGCCGCCACGCAGAACGGGATCGTCCAGGCCGCGGGGGTGCAGGGCTACATTGGCGCGCACTGGGGAGGGGTCAGGCCATTCGCCATGCGACGCCATGCGGCCGACGCTCCCTACTACGATCCGGGACCGGCCCCCGACGCCGGTCCCGCCATGAAAGGGTGGGTCGTCGAAGTCATCCGGAAGACCGCCGCCGTCGACACCGCGAGTGCGGCGACGATCGACATTTCGCCGGGCGCGTTGGGCCACAATTCGCTGGGTGCCAACGACGGCACGGGTTGGCCCGCGAACCCGGTCACGGGAAAGCCCTATGCGCCCGAGGTCGTCCCTCTGGCGGACTTCGCTCGCGTCATCGCCGAGTTCTGGGCGGACGGGCCGAAGTCCGAGACGCCTCCCGGGCACTGGAACACGTTGGCCAACGCGGTCGCCGACGCTTCGGGCTCGACCCGACGTCTCTTTGGACGGGGTCTCCCCCTCGATCCACTCGCGTGGGACGTGCACGTGTACCTCGCGCTGAACGGCGCGGAGCACGATGCGGCGATCGCCGCCTGGGAGATCAAGCGGCGGACGACCACGGTACGGCCGATCTCGCTCGTGCGCTGGATGGGGGGAAAGGGCCAATCTTCGGACCCCAACGGGCCTTCGTACGATCCAGACGGCCTTCCCCTCGTGCCGGGGCTCATCGAGGTGATTACAAAAGAAAGCAGCGCCCCGGGCGGACGTCACGCCCACCTCGCCTGTTTCGTCGGCCAGATCGCCGTTCGCGATTGGCTCGGCGAGCCTGGGGATCGGCTGGGAGGGGTTTCCGGCGTCGGATGGGTCCGCGCGGTCGAGTGGACGACCTACCAGAGGCGAACGTTCGTCACGCCGGCGTTTCCCGCCTTCATTTCAGGCCACAGCACATTCAGTCGGGCCGGGGCCGAGGTTCTCACGAGCTTGACGGGGAGCCCGTATTTTCCGGGCGGTCTCGGCGAGTACGTGGCTGCGAAGGACACGTTTCTGACGTTCGAGAAGGGACCGAGCGTCGAGGTTCGACTGCAGTGGGCCTCGTATTACGACGCGGCGGACCAGGCCGGACAGTCGCGCTTGTGGGGCGGTATCCACATCCCGCCGGACGACTTCGGGGGGCGGCGCGTCGGCCACGGCGTCGGCCTCGACGCCTTGGCCCTAGCCACCCGGTACTTCAACGGAACGGCCGGCCCGCGATGACAGAAACGGTCAGCGTTACGGCCTGCCCGGCCGGCGTCGCGCGCGGAGCATCCGCGTAACCGCGAACCCGAAGAAGAGAGCGAACGTGCTGAGACCCCCGGCGGCGCCCGCGTTCGAAGTGGGAGCGGCCGCGCACCCGCCGCTTCCGGCGTTCGGCGAGCCGGACGCTTCGCTCCCATTCGCGGGTTCAGGCCCGGACGACGAGCCCCCCGCGGTCCCGTTGGCCCCGCCGCCGCTGCTCGTGCTGTTGTAAATGCCGCCCGGGGTTCCCTGCCCCGAGGACGTCCCGCCGCCCGCACTTGCGGACGATGAGGGCCCGCCCGACGAAGACAACCCCGAGTCGAGGTAGCCGCATGCGCACACTTCGTTGACGCCTCGGGTCAGCGACCGGACGTTCGACAGCTCAGACTGATCGGCCGAGGCTTGGAGGACGAGGTCGGACTTCATCGCGGCGTGCGCGATGTCGCCTCGAATCCGCGTGATGCGAACATTCGGCGCCGTGATCCCGGCGAAGAGAGTCGCCAGGTCTTCCGTACGCACCTCCTCGGCTGTCTGCCCCGCGCCCGCTTCGGCACCCGCGTCGCCGCCGGATGCAGGGATGGGCAAGTAATCCAGACTCGGGTCCGACGGCGCGCCGCCGAATCCCCCGCCGCGATAGTACTGCCCGCCGCTGAGAACGACGCTCGTCACGATTTGCTGGTTGAGCGTGAGCGAGCTCTCGGTCTCCCAGCCCCCGTTGTGCAGCGTCGCCTCGTTCTGCACACGGAGCGTCGTGTAGTTGCTCTGGCTCGTGCTGAAGTCCCAGACCAGGTCCTTGTCCTCGATGTGAAAGAACGGGTAGTTCTGCGGCTCGTAGCGCCCGTCGCTCACGACCCAGATCGTGATTCCCACGATCGCCCCCGTGCCCACCGCGGCCATCCGCAGCGGTAGCGACAGCGAAGCGCCGACCGATGTGACCCGCACCGGCCGCATCGCCTGCACGCCCATGTTGGGCAGGAGCTTCATCGCCAGGAAATCGAACCCCTCGGTCACGTACTCGGCGATGACCGGCGTCACGTCCGCCGGGATGACGTACCCGTTCTGCGCCAGCCATGCGTTGAGCGCGCTCGCGTCGGTGGAGTGAAGCTGCACGGTCGCGTAGGGGCCCACGTTCTCCATGTGCGACACGGTGACGGCCGGTGCTCCTACCGCACTCCCATTGCCGACGGATCCTCCTCCAGAACTGCCGGCAGTTGCGCCCGCCGCGAAGACACATGGCGCGCAGCTCGACGGCGGCGGGGTGATCTGCGTCTCGGTCAGAACGTCGACCGAGTCGAAGAGCACGTCGGCGCTGAGGCCCACGGTCACCGTTCCGTGGATCGGGAGCACCCACGCGAACGACGTGGGCGATCCCGAGTACCGAATCTGATCGTACAGCGTCGTCTGGGTCGTCGAAACCGACAGGAGCATCCGCTCGTCGGTGATGTCGGACACGGTTTGCGTCGGCGGGTGAAAACATCCACCGCATGCTCGCGCGCTTCGCTCTCCCGCGAGTGCGAACGTCGACGCCGCAACCGCAGCGCCCAATACAATTGCTGCTTCCTTCATGGATGGCTCCCCGATCTGGATCTCAACGACCTTCACGGCCGTATCGCAGGAAGCATACCCGTCCGATCCGAGAGTCGTGCGTACGTCGATCGTGCAGCGAGTCGAGGCTCACCGGTGCGCGCGACGGCCACCGTACGACACCGGCTCCATGACGCCGGCGCCGCGCCTTGGCACAGTTCGGCACCGTCAGCGCTGCGTTACGCGACTCGCCTGGCTCGCCGGCGACTTGCCCGCGCCACCGCCAACCCGACGAAGGCAGCCAACCCGCCAAAGCCGCCGGCCGTCCCGGAGTCGGACGCGGCCACGGCCGAGCATCCCTGGTTGCCGCCACCGTTCGGCGGTGCCACTTGATTTTTCGAACCGACGGCGCCGCTTCCTCCTCCGGACGAGGAGCTCGTGACCTGGCCGGTAATGCTCGCATCGGCGCCGCCGCTGGCGTCGGCCGTGGCTGCCGGACCGGATGACGAGCCCGTGCCCGGCGTGCTGCCGCTGCTCGAACCCCCCTGCCCAGACCCCCCACCGCTCCCGGCTCCCTGCACCGACGATGCGCTAGCAGCGTCGCTCGCGCCACTGTCGATCCCGGGGCCCGAGGACGAAGCCACGCCGCCCGACGACGAAACCGGACCGCCCGACGAGGACAACCCCGAGTCGAGGTAGCCGCACGCGCACACTTCGTTGACGGATTGGGTCAGGAGCCGAACGTTCGACAGCTCCGACTGGTCGGACGAAGCCTGGAGGACGAGGTCGGACGTCATCGCGGCGTGCGCGATATCGCCTCGAATCCGCGTGATGCGAACGTTCGGCGCCGTGATCCCGGCGAATAGAGTCGACAGGTCAGCCGTACGCACCTCCTCGGCCGTTTGCCCCGCTCCCGCCTCACCGCCAGAAGCAGGGATGGGCAAGTAATCCAGACTCGGGTCCGACGGCGCGCCGCCGAATCCCCCGCCCGGATAGTACTGCCCGCCGCTGAGGACGACGTTCGTCACGATCTGCTGGTTGAGCGTGAGCGAGCTCTCGATCTCCCAGCCCCCGTTGTGCAGCGTCGCCTCGTTCTGCACACGGAGCGTCGTGTAGTTGCTCAGGCTCGTGCTGTAGTCCCAGACCAGGGCCTTGTCGTCGATGCGAAAGAACGGGTAGTTCTGCGGCTCGTAGCGCCCGTCGCTCACCACCCAAACCGTGATCCCCACGATCGCGCCCGTGCCCACCGCGGCCATCCGAAGCGGCAGCGACAGAGATGCGCCGGCCGACGTGACGCGCACCGGCCGCATCGCCTGCACGCCCATATTGGGCAATAGTTTCATCGCCAGAAAATCGAACCCCTCGGTCACGTACTCCGCGATCACCGGCGTGACGTCGGCCGGAATGACGTAGCCGTTCTGCGCCAGCCAGGTGTTGAGCGCGCTCGCGTCGGTCGAGTGAAGCTGCACCGTCGCGTACGGACCCACGTTCTGGACGTGGGACACCGTGACGGCGGGCGGTGCGGACCCCGTCTGAGTGTTGGCGCCGCCACCTGCCGTCGGCCCTCCCAACCCCCCACGCGCAAAGCACGGCGCGCAGCTCGAGGGGGGCGGCGTAATCTGTGTAGCGGTCAGGACGTCCACCGAGTCGAAGAGGACGTCGGCGCTCAGGCCCACGGTCACCGTTCCGTGGATGGGAAGCACCCACGCGAACGAGGTCGGCGATCCCGAGTACCGGATTTGGTCGTAGAGCGTGGTCTGGGTCGTCGACACCGTGAGGAGCATCCGCTCGTCGGTGATGTCCGCGACCGTTTGCGTCGGCGGGTGAAAACACCCACCGCAGGCTCGCGCGCTTCGCTCTCCTGCGAGGGCAAACGTCGACGCCGCAACCGCAGCCCCCAATACAATTGCTGCTTCCTTCATGGATGGCTCCCCGATCTTGGATCTCAACGACCTTCACGGCCGTATCGCAGGAAGCATACCCGTCCGATCCGAGAGTCGCGCGTACGTCGATCGTGCGGCGACTCGAGGCTAACCGGTGCGCGCGACGGCCACCGTACGACACCGGCTCCATGACGCCGGCGCCGCGCCTTGGCACAGTTCGGCACCGTCAGCGCACCGTTACGCGACTCGCCT
>Ga0265313_10001174_pt1 | contig 25073 bp, 24 predicted proteins | sample 4123metaG_FD_203122 | JGI IMG/M metagenome (GOLD analysis project Ga0265313, IMG submission 203122) | Rhizosphere microbial communities from Carex aquatilis grown in University of Washington, Seatle, WA, United States - 4-1-23 metaG | ecosystem: Host-associated > Plants > Roots > Rhizosphere >...
GACTGGGATATGTGGCGATGCATCGAGGCAGATTGAAACTGGGTCAGTACGTAAATCCGCCGCAGCTCCGAATTGATACAATTCGAGATGGGAATGTCCACCAAACGGTACTTGCCGGCTAGCGGGACAGCCGGCTTGGCTCGGTCCTTCGTCAGAGGGAATAGTCGGGCTCCGGCACCTCCTCCCAGAATCACACTCAGCACCTGCTTGCTATTCACCGCCATAGCTGGGTGGCTCATGTATGCAATAATCAGCCCAGCGACCGGATTGTGCTCTCCTTGCTCGTCGCCGGAAATCGCAGCGTTGCCACCACCGGCAGGTGGTCTGACGCATGAGAGGACTCCGGCGTTCGAAATGAACCAATCGTGCGCATGGCCCACGGCCGATCGATCCAGATGCGGTCGAGGGCAAAGACTGGCAGGAAGGTCGGAAAGCTACGCACCGACGGGCTATTCCCGAAACGACGGTGAAGCCAACGCAACGGCCGCCCCCACAACAGCCATTCGTTGATGTCCCCAAGGAGAACTGTGGTGACGCCCGGCTCTCGTCCCAGCAGGGCGAGCAGTCGATCCACTTGAAGTCGCCGCTCGCCAGCGCGCAACCCAAGATGCGTGACGACGACTCGTAGCCTGTGGCCTTGCCAACAAAAACGTGTCTCGAGCGCGCCTCTCGGCTCGCGCCCCGCAATCGACAAGTCGTGAATATGGACCGAATCGGCTGGAGTCGACGACAGCAGAGCATTGCCGTATTGCTTCGTCGAGCGATGCCCATGCGTAGGAATGGCGGACCAATGGTAACCGTTGCCGTGGGCGAGCTCAGCCACCTCGTTGCCAGCCGAGGGTCCGCACGCTACTTCTTGGAGACCGATAAGTGGGACACCCAACTGGCGCAACTGGCGAACTACGACCCCGACGCGCGTGACGTTACGGACACCATCCGACCCCTTGGCGTCGTGAATGTTCCATGTCGCTACCCGAAGGTCGTCGCTGACCATGGCGGTGCGCATCGGTCTCTCCCAATTCAGGAAACGCCCGACGTCGGCGACGGCGGGCGAAAGCGGCGCTTCGCGTAGATCGTCAATGCCGCCACCGTCGCTACCGCGACGACTGCAACGATGATGTTTGTCAGCGTCGGCTGTCGCAGGAGTGCGAGAAGCCGCCCCACCACCACGCCGAGCCCCAGGAGCCCTGGCAGCATTCCAACGATGTTGCCGAGGACAAACGTGCGTCTGGGAATGCGAAACGCGCCCGCCGCCATATTTAGCGCCCCAAAATTGCCGATCGGAATAAGGCGCATGAACACCACCGCCCAGAACGCCTGTCGTTTCAGGAATCGGCGAACGCTGGTCTCGATCTGATCGGGCAACCACGCGACGATACGCGGCCCTGCCCAATTGCCGAGTGAATGAGAAAGCATGGCACTGGCCAAGCTGCCGAGCCATGCGATTCCAACACCCGGCCAAAGACCGAAGACCGCCAAAGTCGCCGTGGCCAGGAACGTAACCGGAACGAAGAGCGTCGCCGCGATCGCGAAACATCCGACAGCCATCCAGGCGCCGGCCGGATCCGCTGCGAGCGCCGAAGCAGCTTGCGCGATGGCCGCCGAAAGCCCGGTCGTAAAGCCGTGCCACCGGCGCAGGACCAGCCAAAGGCAAAGAAAGGCAGTCACCCAAGCCAGCGGCCGCAACCAGCGACGGGACAGGCGATGACGTAGCGTCTTTGGTACAGCTCGGTCGAGAATCATCGCCATGCTCCAGGGGCCCGGCGGATCTACCATTGCGCCGTCGAAGATCGCAAAGTCGAAGGGCGCATCTTCACGCATCGGTGTCGGTATCAAACGACGCTGGGCCGAAGGAGACTGCTCGTCGATGATTCGACAAAGGGATCCGTGCTCGGCTAGGCCAAGAGCTATCTCGCGGACCCTAAGGCCGAGGTGCTCCGCGAGCAAGCGGTTGCGCACCGATGCGATGAATTCGGCGCTCTTCGAGTCGCACTTCTCGACGACGAGATCGCACTCCGAGTCGAGGCGCATCGAACGACGGCTAAGGTTCGCCGAGCCGACCTTCGCCAGCAGGTCATCTGCCACCAGCACTTTGGCATGCACCTCGACGCCAGTTGAAATTTCGTCTTTTCGCACCTGCGGGGTCACCAGTCGCAAGCGGCCGTGGCGGTCGTGCTGCCGCAACGAGGTCAGCACACGAGCCCGCAGGATACCCATCGAGCTCTGCTCCATCCAACCCGACTCTGCTTCGGGCAAAAGCAGCACGATCTCGGGCCCGGTCTCGCTGAGCAACCGCTGTGCCAGCGCGTGCTGGACTGACTCCGACGTCAGATATTGGTTCTCCACATAAATCCAGCGTTCGGCTGCCGCGATCGTTTTCAAAGTCAGCATCTCGATTTCCCTGACCACCTTCCCGTCGTCTTCAACAAACGTTCGCGCAAAGGCAACCCCCACGTCGATGGCGTCCACAGTCAACTCCGGCGGCCACACATTCAATTCGCCTTCGTGCAATGGCCGGAGGGCACGACACGGACCCGGACATTTCCGCTGCCAGCGCGTGCGCGCCAGCTCGCCGAGACAATTGGCAGCGGGTCCCGCTACGACTGCTTGCACATCGTGAAAAGGACCATACAAAGCTTGGCGACTATCGACCCTGCGAGCGTCGCTCGGCAGATGAAGCGGGGTGTCCCACCGATGCATCGTCAGATCGATTCCTCCGATGAACGCGACCTCGTCATCGACGACGACGACCTTCTGGTGATGGGAAGCCCCGATGGCGTGGCGGTCGTCGAGAGCGTAGTGAAGGTGCGGATGAGCGCTGCCCATTTGTCGCAGAGGATCAGCTTCTCTCTCCCACGAATAGATGAAGGAATAGTCCCAGATGAGAATGAACACATGGAGCTCGGGAGTTCGGTCGAGACACGCGAGCAGAAAAGGCAACAGAGGTGTCTCGTCCTCCGTCCCAGGACGCAACAGTACACGACTGTCGAAGTCCCACCCCAAAATGAAGACAGTCTCCCGAGCCGCACCTATGGAAGCGGCCATGGACGCAAACGCCTGCTCCCCGTCCTGGATGAATGACAGGCGCCAAGCCAACGCCTTTTGCCAGCAGGTAACGCCGGGAACGAGCAATGGAGCGACGGGCGCAATCCCAGTACCGCATTCAAATGGTGTGCTTGCCAATTAATTGACCCGCTCAAATCAGATCGGCCCCGAGCCGAAGTGTCAAGGATGGCACTTTGCCGTAGCTCTTCAAGGCGGAGTCCGTCCGCCCGGCGGCCTGATCCAACGCAGGACTGGCAGGCGCCCCACCGAGTGGTGTGATACTGGTGTGCGAGTCTAGGATGCCCATGAGGCCGAGCGCCAGCCCAACGATCACACGGTCAGCGAATTCTTCCTGAATTCCTATTTCGACTCTCCACAAGTCAATGACGCCTCGCGAATGGTAGCTGCCAGGCAAGGCCTGCAAAGCCGGCACACCACTCCCCGCCAATACCAGTCCACCGTCGACCGTGGCACGCGCATAGCCCACGTCGCCGTAGAGACCGAACGATCGAATCGGGCGCATGCCCATCTGAAACCAGAACGTCCGGCCCTGATAGTTTGAGTGCTGAAGGACGGCTTGCGCTTGCGCATCATTCGTTTGGGAAGCCGCCACGTGGGTAATCAGCGAGCTGAACGCGGATGGCACCCAGCCATAGCCAGCGCCGAACCGCAAACCGATGGGTATTTCGAGCCCCACTTGAAAACCAACATCCAGTGGAGCGTGGGTCACCCACTCCGCCGAAAGAATCCAATGCCGTTTCGTGCTCGTCATTGGATCCCGACGCGTAACTGTGAGCACCGTTGGCTCTCGTGCGTCGGCGACCTCGGCGCTCGCGGCCTCCGCGCGAAGACAGAGCGGGACATGAGACAAGACAAGCCAGGCAATCGTGACATACCCGTTGCGGCCTCGTGTTGCGCCCATGCATACTGACACAGCAAAGCTCGTGCGCGCCGATGGGCACGACAATTGCCTTTTATGTGATGTGGGCCCATGGCGCGGCAGAAGCAAAGAGAGCAACGAGGAGGAATAGTCGCGGCAATGAAACAGATGCAGCCCGAAGGTGGCTACGAAGTGACAGGCCAAGACGGGTCGAAAATGAAACGTCCGACTTCGAAAGCGGAGGCCGACGGCGGGAGGCCGGATTTTGCACCGTCGGGCTGGAGTCGTCGCTCATTCTTAAGCGTCACGGCAGCTGCAGCATTGCCCTTGACCCTACCGCTCAAGGCGACCGCAGTCCCGACCCGTCCGCAGCCCGGCGCCCCCGATGAATCCGAATTTTCCGCGCCACCGTCGGGTACGATGCCGATGCGCGAGCTCGGCCAAACCGGCGTCAAAGTATCTATCATCGGCCTCGGCGGTTTTCATATCGGACTGCCGGCCAAGGAACAGACTTCGACGCGCATCATCCACACGGCTCTCGACCACGGCGTGAACTTCCTCGACAATTGCTGGGACTACAACGACGGCGAGAGCCACCGGCGAATGGGACGTGCTTTGCGCGACGGCTACCGCCCGAAGGCCTTTCTGATGACCAAGATCGATGGCCGCACGAAGAAGGCGGCCGAACAACAAATCGATCAGTCGCTGCGTAGTCTTGCCACCGACGTTATCGATCTGGTTCAGGTCCACGAAGTCATCCGCATGTCGGATCCCGCCCGAGTGTTCGCTGCCGACGGCGCGATTCATGCCCTCATCGCAGCGAAGAAGGCTGGTAAGATCCGATTCATCGGATTTACCGGACACAAAAGCCCGGACATCCACTTGGAAATGCTCCGTGTGGCGGCGGCCAATGAGTTCAAGTTCGACACGGTTCAAATGCCGCTCAATGTGATGGATGCCCACCACGACGGCTTTCAGCGCAAGGTCATTCCGGTACTTGTCGAGCGCGGTATTGGCATCCTTGGCATGAAGCCACTCGGCTCGGGTCTCTTCTTCGGCAGCCATGCCTTGGCTTCCCGAAGAGTCACGCCAACCGATTGCCTGCACTACGCGATGACTCTGCCCACCTCGGTGGTCATCACGGGTTGCGATACCATGGGCATTCTCTACCAGGCGTTGCAGGCGGCCTACAGCTTCCATCCGCGCGACCGAGAATGGACGAAGGCGCTTTTGGCCGAAACCTCTGCCGATGCGGCGCAAGGCTGGGAGCGGTACAAGACTACCGAGGTCTTCGATGGTACCGCCAAGCACCCTTGGTGGCTGGAGACGGCATCCCTACAACGATGATTGCCGAGGCGGCTCCGCCGAGTCAGACTGCATCAGAAGTGAAGACAGGCGCTCTCGCCACCATTCCAGGTGCACGCCGCGCATCGCTGTTGCGCGACCTCGAGCCGCAGCTTGCCTCGGTTGCATCCGTCGTGCCCGACGGCGACGAGTGGTTGCACGAGATCAAGCTCGACGGATACCGCTTGCTGGCACATTTCGACGCCGGCCACGTCAAGCTGGTCACCCGGCATGGACTCGACTGGAGCCAGCGCTTCCACGCCCTCGCCCGTGCACTCGAACGTTCGCACATTAGCCAGGCGATCCTCGACGGCGAGGTCGTGGTTTTGGACCAGCACGGAATCAGCAGCTTCCAGGCGCTGCAGAATGCGCTCCAGGCGCTGCCAAGCAAAGGCGGCCCCATGGTCTACTATGCGTTCGACCTGCCCTACCTCGACGGGTGGGACCTGCGGGAGGTTCCGCTTGAACAGCGCAAGGAACTGCTGCGCCAACTGATTCCCACGGATGGGCAAAGCAGCGCAGAACTTCGCTTGAGCGACCACGTGATTGGCCAGGGTCCGGCGTCGCGTGAACAAGCGTGCCGCATGGGACTTGAGGGCATTGTGTGCAAACGCCGCGATGCCGTTTACCGCAGTGGCCGAACCACGACCTGGCTGAAGGCGAAGTGCGCCGCGCGCCAGGAATTCGTAATCGGTGGCTTCACGGATCCGGGCGGTTCGCGGGAGTATTTGGGAGCACTGCTGCTCGGTCTGTACCAACACGGCGAGCTACACTACGCCGGCAAGTGCGGCAGTGGTTTCTCCGAGACATCGCTGCGCGAGCTTCACCGCAAACTGCGCCCCCTCGAACAAGCCCAGCCAGCCTTTCGAAATCCCCCCCAAGGCGCCGACGCGCGCGGTGTGCACTGGCTGCGACCGACCTTGGTCGTGGAGGTTTCCTTCGCCGGATTTACCGACGATGGCCGCGCACGGCACGCTATTTTTCAAGGATTGCGCGAGGACAAGCCCGCTTCGGAGGTGAAGCGCGAAGAAATCCTCAAGCTCACCGCGCGGTCGTCTTAGAAGATTTCGCCGGCCGAAAAATAGCCTCCAATCGGCTGCGCATCGGGCGACCAAGCGAGGTCGGCGCGAACCACGAAGGTCTTACCTTCTTGGAGGCGCAGGCCGCCGCCAATGCCGTATTTCAGTCCTATGCCGGTGCCGTCCAATTCCGCGTGCCTGTGGAACGGTTCAGTCCAAGTGCGGCCACTGTCGAAGAACAAAGCGGTGCCCAATATCAACGCCTTGTTCTTGACTGTGAAATGGAAAAGCTCACTGCGTGCCTCCAGGTTTTCGAAGAGCTTGACCTTGCCGTGGTACCGCTGGGCCGGCACACCGCGGATGGCCTTGCCACCGCCGATGGCCGGTGTATCGTCGAACCGCGCCAGCTCGTAGAAAGGCGGCGTTCCTAGGAAAACGTCGCCAACAACCCGAAGCGAGACGGACAGCCAGCGCGGAATCGGGTTCGTGTAAAAGCGACCGGTAAAGTCCAACTGGACGTACTGGTAAGGCAGATACGACCCGAGGGAGGGGCTCATGCGCGCAAGCAAAGCATGGTACTGCCCACGCTGGGTGACTGTCTCGTTGTCGCGTGTGTCGTATTCCAACCCAACTTCCAATAGCTCCACGGCATGGGATCCGAAGCCGCCAAGCAGCTGGCAAACTTCCGGCGAGCCGGTGGATTGCTGCTGGACGAGGAGCGAGTCCTGGGGGATCTCCAGCCAGCTTTGCGTGTACGAGGTACCAGCCGTGGCGAAGAAACTGTCGAGCATTCGCATACGAAGCCGCCCGGCCAGCGTAGGGTGAATACGGCGGTACTCGCGCTGCTGCTCGCTCACATCGGCAAGGTTGGGGCTGGCGTTGCCCATACCGTAGTAGCCAAGCGTTCGCTCGTCGGTGTACGAGGGCCGTAGCTCCAAACGGAAGCGCCCGCCGGGACCGAAGCTCGGCACCGTCAAGAGCGCATAAATGTCGAGAAAGGGCACGATGAGCGAGCCATCGCGTATCTTGAACGTCACGAAGGCCGCGTCTTCGAGGCGCCAGCGAAACGTGCCTTCCGTCGTCCCCAGTCTCGCGATGTCGCTTACTTGGCCAAGGCCGAAGCCGACATCGCTGTCGCCACCCACGATGGGGAAAAAGTTCATCTCGCGCTTGCCCTGGACGCCAGCACCACTGCCCGACTGAGCAAGCGCGATTGTCGTCAACGTGCATGTCCAACCTATGAGGGTGATCAGAAAGACAGCCGCGCATGCTCGGCGCACGAAGAACGCCTTGAGTCCTCGTTAGAACTGCTTGTGGTAAAGCGCCAGGCGCAAGGTGGGAGCGGGATCGGACCGAAAGTCCATCGAGACGGCGGCGCTGGCCCGGCTTTCCTGCGCCACGACCTGCACAACGCCCACTGCGGCGCCAACCAAGACGCCACCGGCTCCCCAATAAACGATGTTGCGAGCCCGCTGGCCGCTAGCCAAATAGTAGATGGCCCCGCCAACCAAGACGCCCAAAACCGCGCCACCAATGGCCGACATAGCGATCGTTCCCATGTAGTTGTGGTTGGAGTCGACTTCGGTGTGAACGATGTGGCGATTGGGTGACTCGGCCACGGGCACGGCCTGCGCTACCGGCACCACCGGAACGGCTGGCGACGGAGCTTGGCCTTCTACCACCACGTCGGCGAGATGCAGAGAATACCAATGCGGTTGACGAATGCTCGACGAAATCGACGTCTCCGCGTGGACCGTTCGGGAACCGAGCGAAAGCGTCGAGAGCACCGTGACCATCACCCCGGCGAGATAGCATGAAGACGCACGTGTTTGCATGACTGAATCCTCCCTTTGCAATGCGTGACAACTGCAGGGCGCATGCCAGCGCTCGTTTACTGACCGGCTGGCAACTCGTCCGTCGGCCGCAGAGCCAGAAGCTCGCGTAGTATCACCTGCAGCGTCGCGGCCAAGGGGACAGCAACGACAGCGCCTACGACACCGCCAATTTCGCTCAGGAATAAGATCGACAGCATGACCACGAGGGGATTGACTTGGATTGCCTTGCGAAAGATCAGGGGCCCCAGGACGTTGCCTTCGATCTGACCGTAAACGACGAAGTAGATGACGGTGGCGACGCCGTGCCACAAGCCACCCGTAAGAAACGACAGCAACGAAACAAATGTTCCCGCAACGACCGGGCCGGCGTAGGGAACCGTGCTCGACAGGCCGCTGAGCACACCTAAGGGCAAGAAGAAAGGCACACGATTGATCGCGAGAAAGACAGTCGTGCAAGTTGCATTGAGCGTACAAATCAGCGCGAGCCCTGCGATATAGCCACCGACGGACTGGTAGACTTTATGGGCGATGGTTTCTACCGTTTCTCGTCGGCGTCCCGGCAGTTGCCGGAGGGCCGTTTGAACCAGCGGCCCTCCGAACACGAGCATCAGAATCGTCACGAAGAAGACCGTGACGCTCGCCCCAACGAAGCTGAGCACGCCGCCCACCGCCGCAAGCACCGGCGAAGCGGCGCCGGTAATCACGTGGGTTCCGTCCTTTTCGGCGTCTTCCAAACGCTCGGACAGACTGAAGCGTTCATCCAGGCGGCGCACCAGCTTGCTCTCCTTGACTCTGCGGACATAGTCGGGTGCGCGTTGGATGAGCGCCCTCCCCTGAGATACGGCCGGCGGAATCAGGGTAAAGCCGATCCCAGTCAAAAGGCCCAGCACCAACAAGGCGACAATCGCGATGGCGACCAGACGATGCACATGGTGTCTCAACAAGAGCTGGACTGCATGCTCTAGCGCCAAAGCAAGCAGAAGCGCCGCTCCGGTCAGTGTGATAGCCAAGCGCGAGTGCAGGATGGCGAATACGACAGTCGCCACGAGGAGCGTCCCAAACGCTACCGTAAAGACCGTTTTAAGATGGATCTGCGACCCCGGCATGCCCATTTTCCCCCAAGCAGAGACGACAACCTGGCGTGAACCTCAGCCGGTGCAGCTCGACGTTGATCCAGTACACCGCGGGACCTGCGCCGTCCCCTGACGCAGGCCCCGCCCCGTCCTACCCCCTCAGTGCAATGCTCTCGCGCGTTGTCCTTTAGACCGTCCTTCGTCGTCTCGTTCCTGGACCAGCAATGCTGCTTGATTCTCGAAGAATCGACGAGGGATGCCTCGGGCATAGAGGCGAATCAGCTCGCCCTCCATGTCGTGGCCAAGCGCTTCCAACTCGCCGTCAGACAAGAGCTGCTTTGCCCATAGAAAGAGCTCGGCTTCGTCCCGCCTGATATGGCGTCGAACGAGCTCTCGCAAGATCGTCATTCGAGCCGCGAACGTTTCGTCGCGGGTCTGCCCCTGTAGCAGTTCCGCCACGACTCGCGCAATTCCACTGTACGAGCCTTGCTGCTCCGTCAGGGCGTCATCGCCGATCCGGATCGCCACTGCGGAACAGAGACGTTGTTCCAACTGAGCGTGCGTCGCGAGAGAATCAGCGAGCCGTTCGAAGAGTCCGTCCGTCTGTTCGTGACTCGCGATTTCCAAGCGAGCGAACGTTCTTTCCACCTGGCGATGGTGGGCCTTGAGAAAGTCGACGGCGTTCATGACGGATTTTCCATGACTACTCTCCTTGACAACCGAGTCGGTCGGTCCTGCACCGGCTCTGCATTTCGCGAGCCAGGAGCGTACCGCTAGGCGCTGCGTCGGTCGTGTCGAGCGAAGTCTCTTACCCGACCTGAAGACGCGCGGTCGGATGCGTTGAGAATCAGTTGTTTGGTGTCACGAGCCAATCACCTCGGTCACAGCCTCGTGACAGCTCGACTGACGTTTGGGTCCGTCCTTTCTTGCAGTTGCCACCGCAGGCTTTCTCCTTTCGCACAAGCGGCACAGTTTTCGCACAGGACTGCGCCGTCATGCAGATGCACCCGGGTCAACAAAAAAGCCGTCAAACGGGCCCCTCCGCGCCGGGCCCTTTCTCCAAGGTAAGCGAGCTGATGAGCAGAGGCGTCGCCATCACCTCGCACGACAGTACCGTAAAGGAAGCAGTGGTCGTGATGGCGAAACAAGGCGTGGACGCGATTGTGGTCGTCGACTCCCAGAAGAAGCTGATTGGCTCGATTTCCCATCAAGGAATTGCAATCCGCGCATCGACAGGCGACAAGCCGGTGGACGAGCTGCGTGTGAGCGACGCCATGTCGAGCGATACGACCAGTCTTTCGGTCTCGGCCACGGTGTCGGACGCGCTTAGCCTGATGGTGCAGCGCCGTTCCGCCTGGCTTCCCGTCGTCACGCACGATGGTTTTGTCGTGGGCGTGCTGGCCCTGTCAGACATCGTTTCGCGAGCAGCTTCCCCACGGGATTCACGCGGCGCCTGGCTGGAAACCGGCTACCGACACTCATGACGAGGTTCGCGCATGAACGTCTCCGACACGATGACAGTCCAGGCGCTCAATGCACTCCTTCGGGGCGAACTGACGGCCGTCGCCGGGTACAAGCGAGCGCTATCCGACCCGAAGACCAAGGTCGAGTACCTACCTGCATTCGAAGAATGCCTCGGCTCGCACACCCGTCGCGTCCGACGACTCCAGTCCGAGGTCGTAAGGCGGGGCGGAATTCCAGTCTGCACAATGGCCCGGACGTGGCGGTTGCTTCTGACCGTTGCCTGGGCTTTCCAGGTCGCCGGAATGGCTCTGCTAAGTCCGCTATTGCGCATGCTGGAAGTGATAGGTCTGCGTCGCTACGACCGCGTGTGGGGTCGCCTCGATGACCGGGCCCGCCAGCTGGTCTCGTGGGAGTTGTTCCCACAACAGGTACTGACCCGCCAAAGCATGTTACTGACAGGGATCGTGTGGAAGAGCACGTCGGAGAGCTAGGAAGCCGGTCACCAGCCCGTAGCCGCTGTTTTGCTTGAGTTTTCTTAGCCTTGCCGCCCTACGCCGACCTACGGCACGGTTTTTGTAGAAAGAGGCGCAGTCGAATGGAAATGAAGTTCAAACCGTTACGATTCGCGGAAAACGTTACCGCTAAGTAACAAACCGAGCCAAGGAGATTCTCTTGCTGGACATTCTACTTGTCGATGATGAGGCAGACCTCCGAGACGTTCTTGAAGAGCAACTCACCGAGGTCGGACACCGAGTGCAAACCGCGGCCGATGGTGCGGTCAGCGCAGAACATATCAAACGGAGGTTGTTCGACGTCGTCATTTGCGACGTTCGGCTGCCACAAATGGACGGTTTGGCTCTCTTCCGCCTGATTCGCAAAGAGGCGCCGGGGACGGAGGTCATTCTGATGACCGCTTACTCCGACATCACGCAAGCGGTATCGGCCCTGAAGGAGGGTGCCTTCGACTATTTGACCAAGCCGTTCGACATGGACGAGCTGTTGTTGCAGGTTCGCCGCATCGACGAAATGCGGAGCCTGCGCCGCGATCTCGACACTGCCCGCAGCGCCCTTGGCAATCGAGCTGAGGGAACGACTTTGATCGGTCAGTCACCCTCCGTCAGACGCGTTCAGGAGATGATCAAGATGGTCTCCCAAAGCGACGCGCCGACCCTGGTCACGGGCGAAAGCGGTACCGGCAAGGAAGTCGTCGCCCGAATGATCCACGAGCAAAGCTCCCGACGGGATAAGCCGTTCGTCGCGGTCAATTGCGGCGCCCTTGCCGAAAACTTGGTCGAAGCCGAATTGTTCGGCCACGAGCGCGGCGCTTTCACGGGCGCCGTACGCAAGCGCGACGGTCGTTTCAAGGCAGCCGATGGCGGCACCTTGCTACTCGACGAAGTAGCTGAGCTGCCCTTGGCCGCGCAGGCCAAGTTGCTGCGGGTTCTGCAAGAAGGCGTCGTGGAGCCGCTCGGGACCAATACCGCCGTACGGGTCGACGTGCGCATCATCTCTGCAACCCATCGCAACCTCCTCGAACGGACGAAGACGGGCGCGTTTCGGGAGGACTTGTTCTATCGAATCAATGTCATCGAGCTGCAATTGCCACCCCTGCGAGAGCGTCCGGGGGATCTTGCCTTGCTCGTCAATCACTTCCTGGCGCGGTTCACCCCGGCCGGCGCGCCGAGTCCGTCGATTTCGCCAGCGGCTTGGGCCTGCCTGTCCCAATATCCCTTCCCGGGGAATGTGCGCGAGTTGTCGCACGCCATCGAGCACGCCACAATTCTTGCTGGCGGCAAAGAAATCGGAGTGCAGCACCTTCCGACTTCGATGGTCAGCGTGTCCAACCCCGTCGAGCCCGAGCTGGAGTCTCCGCCAAATGCCATAAGACCGCTCCAAGCAGCGATCCGAGACTTCGAACACGCGTACCTTCTGCGGGCCTTGCGTGCAACCGAAGGAAAGCGCGCACGGACCGCAGAGCTCCTGGGCATTTCGCGCAAGACACTGTGGGAGAAACTGCGAGGAAACGAGGCGCGCAACGGCCATGAGCGTTCGCGCACCCCGGCCTGGACGACTGTGCCAGAAGCGCCTCCATCACCGCCCGCTTTGAGCGAGACCAGCAGCCAGGCGGCGGGAATGGGAAGCAGCTAGCTCGAAGCAGCTAGCTCGAACGTGGACGTAGACGTTCTATGACGAACGTAACCCGAGTGGGTTGGGAGCGGGGCCGCGACAGTTTAGAGACAAGCATCAATCGCGAGTGGTTGGTGGCCAACGGGCTTGGCGGCTACGCTTCCGGCACTCTTGCAGGAGTGCCCACTCGGCGCTACCACGGGCTTCTGGTGGCGGCCCTCCCCAATCCGTGGGGACGGACCATGATGCTCGACCACCTGGTCGAGCAAGTCGACCTGCCCGAGGGCACCCAGTACCGACTGAGCACCGAACGAGAGAGCACGGCGGACGCGGAGACGAAAGACGAGGTTCTCGAGCAATTTCGCCTGGAATTGGGTCTTCCGGTTTGGACCTACCTTTTGGGCGGCCTCGTTCTTGAGCGCCGACTGATGCTCGCCCATATGCAGAACACGGTCTATTTGCGCTACCGCCTGTTGCCGCACAAAGGTGGCGAATCGGAAGACAAGCCGATCACGTTGGGTCTGCGGCCAGCCATGCACTTCCGGCCTCACGATGCGCCGGTGTCGCGCCCCATCGATCCCTACACGCTGTCGCTGATTGGGGACCGCTTCGAAGTGTCTACTACTGGCCCGCACCCGTCCTTGAAGATGCGCGTCGAGGGCGACAGTCCGATCTTTCATTTCTATCCCGAGCGCCAGGAACGAATCAATTATCGGTGGGAGGCCGCGCGCGGCTACGAAGCGCATGGGACGCTGTGGAGCCCGGGCCTTTTTCAGGCCAAGCTGTCGTTGCAACATCCGACCTATCTGGTGGCTTCGAGCGAATCGTGGGAAACCATGGATGCCGTCGAGCCGGCACGTGCGTGGCAATACGAGCGCGAACGGCGACTGCGCCTAATTCACGCCGTGCCTTCCGGACGAGAGGACGTAACCGCCGCTGAGCTGATTCTGGCCACCGATCAATTCGTCATCGTGCCTGCCGGGCGCGTGACAGACTCGACACGGGCCAAAGCCCGCGGCGAAGACCTGCGCTCCGTCATCGCCGGCTACCATTGGTTTACGGACTGGGGTCGCGACACCATGATCAGCCTCGAGGGCCTGACCCTGTGTTCTGGGCGTTTTCAGGAAGCTCGCTACATCCTCCACAGCTTCGCACACTACGTTCGCGACGGACTCATTCCCAATCTGTTTCCGGAAGGCTCCCAAGAGGGCCTCTACCATACCGCCGACGCGACCCTGTGGTTCTTTCACGCCATCGATCGCTATCTAGCCTATACGGGCGATAGCGAAAGCCTTCGGCTTCTCTTGCCAACGTTGCTGTCCATAGCCAAAGCCCACTTCGACGGCACCGTCTTTGGCATTGCGGTCGATCCCTCCGACGGATTGCTAAGCCAGGGACAAGAGGGTTTTGCGCTGACCTGGATGGACGCTCTTTGCGACGGCTGGGTCGTAACTCCACGGCGAGGCAAGGCGGTCGAAATCAATGCGCTGTGGTTCAATGCCTTGGTCTTGTTAAGCACCTGGCTCGAGTCAGAAGGTGAGCAGGAAAGCGCCAAGACTTACAAAGACGCGGCCCAGAGAGCCCAAGAATCGTTCAATCGGCGTTTTTGGAGCGACGGCGTCGGCTATTTGGCCGATCGCCTCGACAAAGAAACTGGGGCGCCGGATTTTTCGCTACGTCCCAACCAAATCTTCGCCATTTCCCTGCCCCATCCCATTCTCGACCCGTCACGCTGGCAAGCGGTCGTCGATCGCGTCGGCGAGGCACTCTTGACACCCTTCGGCCTGCGCACCCTGGATCCACACCACGCCGACTTCAAGCCCAACTACCACGGCGACCTGCGCACCCGCGATGCCGCCTACCATCAAGGCACCGTGTGGAGCTGGCTCATCGGCCCCTTCGTCGAGGCATGGCTCAAAGTTCATCCGAACGAACGGGAGCGGGCGCGATCCTTTCTCTTGGGCTTGCGTGATCACTTGGGCCAGGCGTGCGTCGGACAGGTCGCCGAGATTTTCGATGCCACGGCTCCTTTTCTCCCGCGCGGATGTGTGGCGCAAGCGTGGGGTGTCGCCGAGCTGTTTCGCACCTGGAATCTGACGAACGCGCCCGTTTGAACAGGAGATCTCATGCCGCCAACTGACGTGGTTGCCCCCAAAGAGCAGCCGGTTCCACCTCCGACCTCTCAGTCGCGCTTTACCATCTTACCAGGCACGCCGTTCCCACTTGGCGCCACGTTCGTCGAAGGTGGCGTCAATTTCGCCGTCTACTCCGAGCGAGCGCAGCGGGCCTTCGTGTGCTTGTTCGACGCCGACGATCCAGCCAGCGAGGTGGCACGTTACGAGCTTTTCGAGCGCACCGCCCACGTTTTTCACGGCCTCGTACCCCATATCAAGCCCGGAGCGCTTTATGGGTTTCGTCTAGAAGGGCCGTTCGATCCCGGCCAGGGCCTGCGCTTCAATGTTAACAAGCTCTTGATCGATCCTTATGCCCGAGCGCTGTATGGCCAAATTGACTTCCATGGACCCATCTACGGTTATCCCATCGGTCATCCCGATGCCGATCTGGCTTTCAGCAATGAAGACGATGCGACCCATGTTCCCAAGTCGGTGGTGCTCGACAATGAGTTCGACTGGGGTGACGACCGGCCGCCCAACGTCTCGTGGAGCGATACGCTTATCTACGAGGCTCACGTCCGAGGACTCACGATCCAACACCCCGACCTGCCACCCGAGGTGCGCGGCACTTACGAGGGGCTCGGTCACCCAGCCATCGTCGAGCATCTGAAGAAACTGGGCGTCACCGCCGTCGAGCTGCTTCCCATTCACGCCAAGCTGGTCGACGGCTATCTCACCGAGCGCGGCCTGACCAACTACTGGGGTTACAGTCCGCTTGGATACTTCGCGCCCGAGCACACCTACGCCCGGGCGAAGAATCCCGGCGCGCAAGCCGCCGAGTTCAAGCACATGGTCAAGGCTCTTCATGCTGCTGGCATCGAAGTCATTCTCGATGTCGTTTACAACCACACCGGCGAGGGCAGTCAGCTCGGCCCTACCTTGTCCCTGCGTGGGCTGGAGAATGTGGCCTACTACCATCACAGTCCTACCGATCCGCGCTACAGCATGGAGTTCACCGGCTGCGGCAACAGTCTGAACCTCGGCTCGCTCTACACGATGAAGCTGGTCCTGGACAGTCTGCGCTATTGGGCGATGGAAATGCATGTCGACGGATTCCGATTCGATCTGGCGCCGGTGCTCGGCCGCATGTGGCCGACCTTTGCTTTCGACCGCAGCGCGACCTTCTTTCAGGCCGTGCATCAAGATCCGGTCCTGTCGCGACTGAAGCTCATCGCCGAACCGTGGGATCCAAACGAGGGCGGACAACAGCTGGGCGGCTTCCCCGTGCTTTGGTCCGAGTGGAATGCTGCCTTTCGCGACACGGCTCGCAGCTTTTGGAAGAGCGACCCCAACAAGGTCGGACAGCTGGCCTTTCGCTTGACCGGTTCGGCGGACATCTTCCAACCAGGCGGTCGGCGGCCCCACGCCAGCATCAATTTCGTGACCGCCCACGACGGCTTCACCCTGCACGATCTCGTCGCGTACGAGCACAAGCACAACGAAGCCAATCAGGAAGACAATCGCGATGGCACCGACGACAATCTCGCCTGGAACCACGGTGCCGAAGGAGACACCGACGATCCGGCCATTCTAGAGATGCGCGAGAAGACCAAGCGCAACCTGCTCGCAACTCTGTTTCTCTCCCGCGGCGTGCCCATGCTCTGCGCCGGCGATGAAATGGGCCGAACACAAAAGGGCAACAACAATGCCTACTGCCAGGACAACGAGATTTCCTGGGTCGACTGGAACCTCGATGACCGCCGCAAGGCACTGCTCGAGTTCACGGCGCGCCTGTCTCGCCTTCGCCATGCCACGGGCGTCCTGCGTGAAGACTGGTTCTTTCAAGGCGACCATATCTCGGACTCGCGCTTCAAGGATCTGACGTTCTTTGCGGTCGATGGGCGCGAAATGTCCACCGAAGACTGGCACAACGAAGGCTTGCTTTCCTTTGGCTACCTGCTCGGTGGCGACGCCTTGGTCGTCCCCGATCGGGCTGGGCACCGGCCGGTCGGGGACACCTTGCTCATGCTTCTCAACGGCAATCACGAAGAGGTGACGTTCACGCTTCCCAAGGTGGGCACGGTTCGGGCCTGGGACTTGGTCCTGGGCACCGCAAATCCCCAAGCACCCGCGTCCCGGTTGACCTCAGACGAAAAGCTGCCCGTCCCAGGACGAGCCTTGGCAATCCTGCGGCTGCGTTCACACATCGCCCCGAAGCTCGAGACGATTTGATGGCGAATCCGCGGCGAATTCCCGGCGCAACCTATCGTCTGCAGCTTCGTCGCGAGTTTCCTTTCAGCGCTGCAAGAGAGGCCATCCCCTACTTGCACAGTCTTGGCATCACCGACCTCTATCTTTCGCCCATCTACTACGCCCGACCGGGCAGCTCGCATGGCTACGACATTCTCGATCACACGCGGCTCAATCCAGAGCTGGGCGACGAAGCCGACCTACGCCAGCTGCTGGATACGGCACACGCGCATGCGATGGGCGTGCTTCTCGACATCGTTCCCAACCACATGTGCATCGCTGGCGACGCCAGTCCTCGCTGGCGAGAGGTTCTGGAAGACGGACCAGCGGCGTCCGCGGCCGCCTACTTCGATATCGACTGGGATCCTCCAAAATCAGAGCTGTCGGCCAAGGTCCTTCTACCGTTTCTCGACGAACAGTATGGCCGCGTCTTGGAATCCGAATTGTCGATTGCCTTCCGGCAGGGAGACTTCGTTGTCCGGTGGAATGGCGGCGAGTTGCCGTTCCGGCAAGAAACCTGGGGTCACATTCTGCGCCCTGCCATCAACATTCTTCGGGAGAGTACCGAGGCCGAGGATCCAGCGCTCATCGAATTGGAGAGCGTCCTTCGCGCAGTGACGTACATGTTGTCTGCCCTGCGCAGTCCGGCAGCCGAGCTCGAACGCCTTCATGAGAAAGAGGCCATCCGTCGTCGCCTCGCCAAGCTGGCCGAGGATTGTCCCGCGGTCGCGTCCGCTTTGGCCGCGGCGGTTAAACTACTCAATGGCGTACGCGGCGTTCCTCAAAGCTTCGACGCGCTCGAGCGCCTGATGAACGATCAGGTGTACCGACTTGCCCATTGGCGCGTGGCCGCTCATGAAATCAATTACCGGCGTTTTTTCGACATCAACGAGCTGGCGGCGGTACGCGTGGAAAACGAACAGGTCTTCGCCGCCATTCATGCCCTGCCGCTTTCACTGACCACGCACCTTGCGTTTGCTGGCTTTCGCGTGGACCATCTCGACGGGTTGGCGGATCCCAAGCGCTACTTGGATGATCTTCAGGCCGCATGGCGGAAGTCGACCGGGGCCCAAGACGGAGGCGGTGAACGCTGCTTCGTGCTGGTCGAGAAGATCCTCGCGCCGAATGAAGATCTGCGACCTGACTTCGCCGCCGACGGCACGACCGGCTACGATTTCATTCGCCTGGTCGCGGGTCTGCTCGTCGCTGGCGATGGTTCTTTACCGCTGCGCAATCTGGTCGACGAAATCGCGGGTCCGCTGGTGCCCTTCGCCCAGGTCGCGGCCGATTCCAAGCACCATGTCCTCGAGAGCACACTCGCCGCCGAGCTCACGGTCTTGGCTCGTCGGATGGACAGCATTTCCGAGCAACACCGCTACACGCGCGACTTCACCATGAACAGCATTCATGCGGCCTTGGCCGAAGTCGTAGCCGGATTTCCCGTCTATCGAACCTACGTCCGCGAGGAAGACCAAGACAAAGACGTAGCGACCGCCGACATTCGCGACATCCGGCAGGCCATTGCGCAGGCTCGGCACCGAACGCCGCTCATCAATGCCTCTCTCTTTCATTTCATCGAGTCGGTGCTGCTTCATCGCGACCCGGCCGGGCTCTCCGTCGAGCAAATTCGAGTGCGGCGCGAATTTGTTACGCGCTTTCAGCAATTGACAAGCCCGGTGTTCGCGAAGGGCATCGAAGACACCGCCTTCTATCGCTATCTACCGCTGCTCGCGCTCAATGAAGTTGGAGGCGATCCGACTCGTTGGCAGCTCTCTGACGGCGACGCCCATTCGGCCTTCGATCACCGAGGCGCAACCTCGCCCACCACGCTCTCGGCCACTGCCACCCACGATACCAAGCGTGGCGAAGATGCGCGTGCACGACTCTACGTCTTGTCAGAGGTCGCCGACCCATGGTCAAAGGCCTGCAAGCGGTGGAAAGGCATGAACCGGCGCTTTCGCACCGACGTCGACGAGGAGTCCGCGCCGGACGCGGCCGAGGAGTACCTGCTGTACCAGACCCTCGTCGCGAGCTGGCCCATGCATGGATTCGACTCCGAGCCCGACTATAGCCAGAGGATCGCGGCCTACATGACGAAGGCGCGCCACGAAGCAAAACGCTCGACCAGCTATATCAACCCCAACGCTGCCTACGAGGAAGCCGCTGAAGCCTTTGTTCGTCAGACCCTGGATGGAGAAGCCAATCGGTCGTTCTTGCAGGAGGTCGAGGCTTTTGTCGGCATGATCAAGACGGCTGGTGTCTGCAATTCGCTTGCACAGCTCGTCTTGAAAATGGCTGCGCCAGGGATCCCTGATTTCTTTCAAGGACGAGAACGATGGGACTTTTCTTTGGTAGACCCCGACAATCGTCGCCTCGTGGATTACCACGACCGGCCAGCCTTGCTCGAAAGTCTGCGGGCGGACGTGGCGCGCCACGGCGGATCCGTCATCGAGAATTGGTTTCTGTCGCCCCAAGACGGCAAGATCAAGATGTGGATCACGGCCGCCGGCCTCGGCTTGCGGCGCTCTCGGCCAGCACTGTTCCATCAAAATGGCTACGAGGCACTCGTCTGTCGCGGCCCTAAGGCAAAACACGTGTTCGCGTTCGCCCGCCGCAAAGGCAACCAGGCGGCCGTCGTCCTCGTCAGCCGCCACCTGGCGGCCCTCGGCAACCGACCCTTGGGCGCCGTGTGGGCTGAGACCCACGTCGAGTTGCCCGCCGAGCTGCAAGCCGCCACGCTCTTCGACGTCTTGACCGAGCGAAACGTTCCAGTCGATGGTCGCAGCGTCTCGGTCGACGCGGCCTTTCGCCATCTGCCGGTCGCACTGTTGGAGACACCCAAATGATTGCGCGCAAGTACGCTCAGGGCGCGGAGGTCACAGGCAAGGGTGTCAGTTTTCGCATTTGGGCTCCCGAAAAGAGCCGCGTCGATCTGGTTCTACACGGGCGCGGCACCACCATCGCCCTTGAACGCGACCGCGACGCCGGCAATGACGGCTTTTGGTCCGCCTTCACCGATGCGGTGGAGCCTGGCGATCTCTACTCTTACCGGCTCGACGGCGAAGAGCACGATTATCCCGATCCGGCGGCACGCTATCTCCCCGAAGGACCGCATGGCCCCGCACAGATCGTCGACCCGACGGCTTTCTCGTGGACGGATCAGCAGTGGTCGGGCGTTCAGCCGCGCAAACACGTCATCTACGAGCTTCATGTCGCAACGTTTTCACCGGAAGGCACCTGGGCCGGCACCGAAGCCAAGCTCCCTCTTCTGAAGGAGCTAGGCGTAACCACGGTCGAAATCATGCCGGTGGCCGAATTTGATGGAGCGTTTGGCTGGGGCTACGACGGCGTGGGCTGGTTTGCGCCGAGTCACCTCTACGGAAAGCCGGATGGTTTGCGCCATCTCGTCGACCGCGCCCATGGGCTGGGATTGGCGGTTCTACTCGACGTCGTCTACAACCACTTTGGACCATCGGGAAACTACACGTCGAACTATTCACGCTTCTACACGAGTGACGTCCAGACGGAATGGGGCGCCGGGCTCAACTACGGCGGCGAAAACGCCCAGGGCATGCGCTCTTTGGCCATCGACAACGCCGCCTACTGGATTGACGAATTTCACTTCGACGGCCTTCGCCTGGATGCAACCCAAGCGATCACCGATCGCTCGCAAGAGCACGTCGTTTCGGCCATTGTCAAGGCAGCCAAGGGGGCGGCCAAAGGCCGGCCCATTTTCCTCGCTGGCGAAAGCGAGCCACAAGACGCTCGACTGTTGCGCCAGCACGTGCAGGCGGGCGTAGGCTCGGGGCTTGATGCTCTGTGGAACGACGATTTCCATCACAGCGCGGAAGTCGCGCTTACGGGCCGCCGCCACGCCTACCTCAGCGACTACTCCGGCCAAGCACAGGAATGGCTCGCGGCGATTCACAGCGGCTTCATCTTTCAGGGCCAACGTTCCAAATGGCAAAGCAAGTCGCGCGGCTATCCGACGCGACAACTTCCGCTGCCCTCCTTCATCTGCTATCTCGAAAACCACGACCAAGTGGCGAATTCATTGTGGAGCACGCGACTGTGGCAGCGATGCATGCCGGCCCAGCATCGAGCGATGACGGCTCTCTTGCTGCTAGGACCGTGGACACCGATGCTGTTTCAAGGGCAAGAGTGGAATTCTTCATCGCCGTTTCGCTATATCGCCGGCTTCTCCGGCGAGCTCGCCGCCCTCGTCCGGCGTGGCCGCACGGAGTTCCTGTCGCAATTTCCCGGTTGCGCTGCCCATCCGGAAATTCTCCGTGACCCAGCCGATCCGCAAAGCCTCGAAGATTCGCGACTGCGTTGGTCCGAGCGTTCGCTGCCCGAACACGCTCGCGCCCTCCGTCTGCATCGGGATTTGCTACGTCTTCGCGAGCATGACTCGACGCTCGGCAAGAGCGCGCCTGGCTCGGTTCGGCTGGCCAGCGCGCTCTTGAATCCGCAATGCGTGATCCTTCGCTACTATTTCGACGATGCCCACCAGGAGACACAACAAAGCGACCGCCTTCTGCTGGTAAACCTCGGCCAAAACGTCGAAATCGAACGCATCACCGAGCCGCTCCTCGCGCCTCCCATTGAATCTGGCTTCGACACCTGGCGAATACAGTGGAACAGCACCGATCCGACATACGGTGGCGACGGCTGCGCGGAACCCTACACCCCCGACGCCGGATGGCTCGTTCCGGCCGCAGCGGCCCTTCTACTAACCCCCGCCTCCGCCGGGACAGAGTCTGCCGACGAAGGCGAACGCTAGCCTATACCGCGTCCTTGGATGAGGCGAATTACCACCAGGATGACAATGACGAGCAGCAAGATATGAATGAGGCCGCCCACTGTGTACGACGTCAGCATGCCCGCCGCCCACAGCAAGAGTAAGAGTACGGCGATCGTCCAAAGCATGCTCAGGCTCCGCGCGGAAGAGGCACTTCCAGTTTGTCGGGGATGGCGTCCAGCACCTCGTCAATTCCAGATCGCAAGGTCCGCCTAATGGAGTGGCGAACTTCGCGGCCTGTCTTCGGCGAGACCAACAACGCGAACGCGGCACCTGCCACGACACCGATGCCGATAAATCCAATCAGCTTCGCAGTAACTGATACGACGGACGGCACCGCCTGCAGACCAAATGTCGCCAGGATTTGCTTCTTGTCTAGGTTCCGTATGTTCTTGAGGTTCATGTTCGCTCCTTCTTTGCTGGGTTGGGCAGATCGTCTGCCCGCTTGCCACCGGAAAGCTCTTCGAGCAGGCTGGACATGTCCTCAGCATGTTCCTCCTCGACGGCCAAGATCCGTTCAAGCATCGTGCGCGTAGTCGGGTCGCTCTCGCCAAAGAAGCCGACCATCTCACGGTAGCTATCGATCGCGATACGTTCCGCCACCAGATCTTCCTTGATCATGTCGACCAAATCCTGCCCTTCCACGTATTGTGCGTGGCTGCGCGACGCCATTCCCTCGGGATTGAAATTGGGCTCGCCGCCAAGCTGGATGATACGCCCCGCGATCTCGTCGGCGTGACCCTGCTCCTCTTGGGCGTGGGCCAAAAACTCGGCTTTGACGCTCTCGGCGTGCAACCCCGACGCCATGAAATAGTGACGGCGGTAGCGAAGGACGCAGACGAGCTCGGTGGCCAGGGCTTCATTGAGAAGCTTGGTGGCCAGCGCTCGATCGAGACCGTAGGTGGCGGTGACGGCGCCTTCCTCAATGTGCTCACGGGCGCGCTTGCGCAGAGTTTCGATGTCGGAAAAGGAGTAACTCATGGGGACGACCTCCTAGCTGCACAGACTGATGGGTTAATTGATTCACTGATTTGGCTTCCAGAAAGTTCTGTTTTCGGATAGGCAAGAAGCAGCACCAATAGAACGACAACCAGCAGTCCCGCCGATCCACCGATGTAAATGCCGATGCCGGTTGGCGAGCTTCACGCTCCTGGTAGGAGTGCGTTTGCTCGTCGTCCGACGGTCGTTGAGCCTCGCGCACCGGCGAACGTTGAGCCTCAGCTCTTGAGTCCGCGGCAGTCGCCGTTTGATCGAGCCAAATCCTGCCCACGCTGAACAGTAAGGTCAAGATAGCGATGCCGGCCGTACGTTTCGCCAGTCTCATGGTGCTTCTCCAATTGAAACCTCATCAATACAAGCCCCGTGCCAGCTCGACACTCAGACGGCTTGTACGCCCTTCGATCGGCTGCAATGTTCGGCGACGAGCTCGAGCAAATACTCCGCATCCACCGGCTTCTTGACGACGGGATCTGCGATGTCGGCCCAGGGGGCAGGCTCGGCGTCGGTCAAAAATGCGACAGGAACGGTTTCGTATCCCGGCCTTTGTCGAACCTCTGCCACAAAACCGAGACCCGAGACTTCCGGCATGGCCAAATCCGTGACGATGAAATTGGGTCGTCCGTGGCTTTCGATAGCCACGAGCGCCTCCTCGACGTTGGCACATGCCGAGATTTCCAAGCCGCTGACCTTCATCAGCTCTGCCAAATTCTCACGTTCTTCGGGATCTTCTTCGAGAAGTAACAGCCATCCAGTCATTTCAATCACTCAGGTATGCCGTCCACGCCAGCGCAGCAGGTGAGCTACGACGCTTACGAGAGCCAACAACAAAAGAATGTGAATGGCGAAGGAACTCACCTTCACCACGGCGATGCCTAGGATCCACGCAATTGCCAAGAGAATAGCGACGAGCACCAGCATGATATTGACTCCTTAGGGTAGTTGCAGATAGCGGGCCGGATCCTTGATGAACTCCTGCCGGCAAGTCTCGCCACAAAAGTAGTACCTCACGCCGTGATAGGTAGCGCTCGGTCCGGCGGCGTTGGGCAAGCCTGTTCCGCAGATGGGATCACGAATATCGTTTTCCTTCCTATCCCCAGTGTCGAAAGTAATTCTGCCGTCGTCCAAGGACGACACGACTACGCCTTCTTTCTTTGCCTCTACTTTTTCGTCATCCATCTATCTTTCCTCGTTTTGCGATCGTCGTTCCGAACCAGCCGTGGGGTGCAGCTCTGAGACCTGAAATTCCGGTGGCGTAACAGCGTTACCAATTGGCGTCGTGGTATTTGTCGCACTACCGAGCAGCCGACTGGTTGCGCTTCGGCCTCAACTCGGGTGGCTCCGGTACCATTCGCGACTCCTCTTCGGCGTCGGGATCTGGCAGATCGACGTCACCCGTCTGTTCTTCCAGTGCCTCGACAGCATCGCGCTCCTCCTCGAGTGAGGCGATGGCCAGCGGCCCCACCGCTTGGGGAAGCGGGTTCCTCTCGACATCGGATGGTACGTTCGGGTCCAAAGCGGTCTTTCCGAACTCGTCTTCGGCGCCGCTCAGAAGATACGAGCCTCCCATTTCTTCGGCCAGAGTGTCGTCTACGTCATCGCTGTTTGAGTCGCCCGTAAGGACTTCCCGCTGATGTTCCTCCGCCAGGTGCTCAGCCAACTCATCGAGCGTCCCGGTCCGCTGGTCGGATTCGGGAATGAAGGCGTCACCGGCATAGCTTCGCTCCTTGACTCTGATCTTCCTTGCCATGGTTGCTCCCATTCGAGTCAAGAAACGAGCATTCCGCGTGCCAGGTGCTACCCGCCGGGGATCGCGGGCGCGTTTGCGAAGCTTCCGCCTACGACGTCACACTTTCGCAACACGACGTCGAAGAGAAAGCGCCGCGACCACCAGTCCTAACGGGTATGAAAGATGCTCCAGCCGGAAGATACACTCGATGAGCTCCCTCGGACCCAAGAGCGGCGCGCCCACCCGGCGTGCCAGTCTCAGCCTACACTTGCCGACCCGCACAATTCTAAAGATCGCCTTAGCGCTCCTGGCGGGTTGGTCAGTCGTGCGACTGTGGCCGGAGTTCGTACTGTTCATGGTTGCGGTGGTCCTGGCGGTCGCCCTTCACCCCGCGGT
>Ga0265313_10001175_pt1 | contig 25046 bp, 19 predicted proteins | sample 4123metaG_FD_203122 | JGI IMG/M metagenome (GOLD analysis project Ga0265313, IMG submission 203122) | Rhizosphere microbial communities from Carex aquatilis grown in University of Washington, Seatle, WA, United States - 4-1-23 metaG | ecosystem: Host-associated > Plants > Roots > Rhizosphere >...
TGGACGAGCAGGTTCAGCGCACGCTTGGGGCCGTTCGCCGCAAGCAGGACAACATCGAGAAGTACATCTACCTGACGAACCTCCAGAACCGCAACGAGGTGCTCTTTTACCGGCTCGTGATCGACTACATCGAGGAGATGGTCCCGCTGATCTACACGCCCACCGTCGGGGAGGCCTGCCTGCAGTACGGCTCGATCTACCGGCGCCCGCGCGGGCTCTTCATCAGCCTCCGGGAGCGGGGGCGGATCGCGGAGATGCTGCGCCTGTGGCCGCACGACGGCGTCCGGCTGATCGTGGTGACGGACGGCGAGAGGATCCTCGGCCTTGGCGACCTCGGCGCGCTCGGGATGGGCATCCCGGTCGGGAAGCTCTCGCTCTACACCGCGTGCGCGGGCGTCCACCCGTACTACACGCTTCCGATCACGCTCGACGTGGGGACCGACAACGAGACCCTGCAGAAGGGCCCGTTCTACATCGGCATCAACGAGCACCGCGCCCGGGGCGCGGCCTACGACGCCTTCATCGATGAATTCGTCAGCGCGGTCAGAACCGTCTTCCCGAAGGCGCTCATGCAGTGGGAGGACTTTGGGAACGCCAACGCGTTCCGGCTGCTCAACAGGTACCGGAGGGCGCTGCCCAGCTTCAACGACGACATCCAAGGCACCGCGTCCGTCGCGCTCGCCGGGATGCTCGGGGCGCTGCAGATCACGGGCGGGAAGCTCGCGGACCAGCGGATCCTGTTCCTGGGCGCCGGCGAGGCCGGCACCGGCATCGCCGACCTCTACACCGCGGCGGCCCGCGCCGAGGGCCTGAGCGAGGCCGCGGCCCGCGAACGATGCTGGTTCGTGGACACGAAGGGGCTGGTCGTCAAGGGCCGCGGCGACACGCTGGCGGAGCACAAGGTGCCCTACGCCCACGACTTTCCCTTCATCCCCACGCTTGCGGAGGCCGTCAAGGTGCTCAGGCCCACGGCGCTCATCGGGGTCTCCGGGATGGCCGCGGGGTTCACCCGCGAGATCGTGGAGGCAATGGCGGCGGTGAACGGCCAGCCGATCATCTTCGCGCTGTCGAACCCCACGTCGAAGGCGGAGTGCACGGCCGAGCAGGCCTACACGTGGTCGGCGGGCCGGGCGATCTTCGCCTGCGGCAGCCCGTTCGCCCCGGTGGAGTACCAGGGCCGCCGGTTCGTGCCGGGACAGGGCAACAACATCTACATCTTCCCGGGAGTCGGCCTAGGCGCGCTCGCGAGCGAGGCGACGGAGGTCACCGACGAGATGTTCCTTGCCGCGGCGCAGACCCTGGCCGGGCTCGTCCAGCCGGAGGACCTCGCCCTCGGGCGGATCTATCCGGCGCTCACCAAGATCCGCGAGGTTTCGCTGCGCATCGCCGCGGCCGTGGCCGAGGTGGCCCACCGCAGGGGCCTCGCGCGGGCCCCGCGCCCCGCCGACCTCCTCGAGGACATCCGGGGCCGGATGTTCCATCCGGTCTACCGGGACTTCGCCTGACCCGCGCCGGCGCGGGTCGCGTCGGGCCACTTCGCCTTGAGGTACCGCAGGATCCCCTGCGCGGCGAACCGCGCGTCGCGCACGGCGTGGACGACGAGGCTCGGGCCGCGGACCGAGTCGCCGCCGGCGAAGACCCCGGGGACGCTCGTCATCTGGTTCTTGTCGGTCGCCAGGCCGCCCCACTTGTCCGCCCTCACCCTTGACAGGTCGCTCCCGGCGGGGAAGGGCACCGGCTCGAAGCCGTACGCCACAATGATCACGTCCGCCGGCACGCTGAAATCCGAGCCCGCCACGGGGCGGGGCTTCTTGCGGCCCGAGGCGTCCGGCTCCCCGAGTTCCATCCGCACGCACCGCACGCTCTCGACGGCGCCCGACGGGCCCGCCGCGATCTCGACCGGGTTCGTCAGGAACTCAAAGCGCGCGCCCTCCTCGATGGCGTTCAGGAACTCCTTGCGGCTTCCCGGCATGTTCGCGAGGTCGCGCCGGTAGAGGCACACCGCCTCGCTGGCGCCCGCGCGAAGCGCCGTCCGCAGGCAGTCCATCGCGGTGTCCCCGCCGCCGAGCACGACCACGCGCTTGCCCTTCACGTCGATGGGCGCAAGGTCCGAGGGGGGCGGATCCACGTTCTTCTGGATCAGGAAGGGGAGGGCGTCCGCGATCCCGGCGGCCTTCTCGCCGGGCAGGTCGAGGGGCTTGGGCCTGAGCGCGCCGACGCCGAGGAACACCGCGTCGAAGCCCGAGAGCAGGGCCCCGAGCGACATGTCCCAGCCGACCCGGACTCCGAGCTTGAGCACCACGCCGCGCTTGCAGAGAAGGTCGATCCGCCTCTGCACGATGCGCTTGTCCAGCTTGAACGCCGGTATCCCGTTCATGAGGAGCCCGCCCGCGAGCAGGTTCGACTCGAAGATCGTCACCTCGGTGCCGTCCCGCGAGAGCTCGTCGGCGCAGGCGATACCCGCGGGCCCGGAGCCGACGACGGCGACCCTGAAGCCGTTCGGGGCCGGCAGGGGCTCGTCGACCCCGCCGTGCTCGAAGGCGTAGTCGTTGAGGAAGCGTTCGACCGAGCCGATCGCGACCGCCTCGCCCCTCGCGTTGAGGATGCACGCCCCCTCGCACAGCCGCTCCTGGGGGCACACCCGCGAGCAGATCTCGGGCATGTTGCTCGTCGAGCGCGACAGGGCCGCGGCCTCGAGGAACTGCCCCTCCGCCGCGAGGGCCAGCCATTCCGGGATCCGGTTCGACAGGGGGCAGCCCTTCATGCAGAGCGGGTCGGGGCACTGGATGCAGCGCAGGGCCTGCTCGCGGACCGCCTCCTCGTCAAAATCCGAGTAGATCTCCCGGAAGTCGAGGATCCGGTCCGGTGCCGACCGCTTCGGCGGGGCCGCCCGATCGATCAGGGACCAGGCGTACTTCGAGTTGCGGGTTGCAGGGTCTTCCAAGGACATGGCGGGGCGGGCGGAGTGGCGCGCAGAGCATGCGTCCAGTCGGGCCCCCGCGCTCTCCAGTTATTGCCATTCCCCACGCATATCTTGTCGAAGTGATCCGGAGCGAAGGCCCCGGAAGGCGGGGTCTTGGACGGCCGCCGGCCGGCCGGCCCCCTCGCCCGGGCACACGCGCCCCGCTGAGCCGCAGGGTGTTCCGGGGCCCCTGCGGGCCCCCTCCCCGAAGCCCCCCGCGCCGCATCCGGACAATAAGTGCGCAGTCTCTCGCAAGATAAGGGGAGGCAGCGCGGCGCGCGGTCCGTAGGATACTCCTATGCCTACCGAAGCGTCCGCACGGTCGCCCCGTGGCGCGCGGGCCCTGGTCCGCGGCGCCGCCCTCCTGTGCGCCCTTCTCGCCGGGTCCGGCGCCCTTGCGGCCGACGCGCTGACGAACCAGGCGTGCCTGGACTGCCACGAGAAGACCCCTCCGGACAAGAAGGACAAGGACACGGAGTCCAATCCGGCGATCGAGATCCTCAGGGCCGACGCGTTCGCCAAGTCCGTCCACGGGAAGCTCAAGTGCATCGACTGCCACGTCGGCGTCACCGAAATCCCGCACGACGACAAGCTGCCGCCGGCGCAGTGCGCCTCATGCCACGCGGCCGAGGCGAAGGCGTACGCCACGAGCATCCACGGGATGAGCCACGCGATGGGGGCCTCCGGCGCCGCCACCTGCGCCAGCTGCCACGGCAACCACGAGATGGTGCCGGTCAAGCACCTCGACTCCCCGGTGTTCAAGCTGAACCTCCCGCAGACCTGCGCCAAGTGCCACAGCAACAAGAAGCTGACGGACGAGTACCGGATGGGAAGCCCCAAGGCGCCGGTCGACTACGCCGACAGCATCCACGGCCAGGCGCTCCTCAAGATGGGGCTGATCGTCGCCCCCTCGTGCAACGACTGCCACGGCGTCCACGACATCAAGCGCAGCGTCGACCAGAGTTCGCACACCAACAAGACCAACGTCGCCGGCACGTGCGGCCAGTGCCACGTGGGCATCGAGGCCACCTACAGCCAGAGCGTCCACGGCGTGCTCCTTGCGAAGGGGGACCGCCGCGCGCCCGTGTGCTCGGACTGCCACAGCGCGCACCAGATCGCGGCGCCCGCGACCCTGGGATTCAAGGCGCAGAGCGACGTCGTCTGCGGCAGCTGCCACCAGGACCGGCTCGCCCGCTACCGCGACACCTACCACGGCAAGGCGATGGCGCTCGGCAGGCCGAACGTGGCCTCCGACGTCGCAGCCTGCTACGACTGCCACGGGCACCACGACGTCTTCCCGGTGAAGGACGCCCGCTCCCGCCTGTCCAAGGAGCGGATCCTGGGGACGTGCCAGCAGTGCCACGAGGGCGTCACGGCCAAGTTCACGGAATACCGCCCGCACGCCGACCCCCTGGACGCCGCCAATTACCCGCTCCTGCACCAGGTGTACGTCTTCATGACGGCGCTCCTGATCGGCGTCTTCTCGTTCTTCGGGCTGCACACGCTCCTTTGGCTCGTCCGCTCGGTTTACCTCTACCTCAACGACACCAAGACATTCAGGGAGGCGAAGACCAAGGCGATCGTCGACGACGAGCAGTTCACCCGCTTCACGCCCTTCGAGCGGGCGCTCCACCTGATGGTGGTGACGAGCTTCCTGCTGCTCGTGCTGACGGGCATGCCGCTCAAGTTCTACTACACGAACTGGGCGAGGGTGATCTTCGGCATCCTCGGGGGGGCCGAGGTCGCCCGCGCCCTGCACCACTTTGGGGCCATCGTCACCTTCGCCTATTTCGGCATGCACCTGGTGGCGCTCGCCAAGGGCCTCTGGAGGAAGCGCGGCGTCGTGCGCAACCCGGAGACCGGCAGGCTCGAGTTCCGCCGGCTGACGGCGGCCCTCTTCGGGCCGGACTCGATGATCCCGTCCTTCCAGGACCTCAGGGACTTCGTGGCGCACCAGAAGTGGTTCTTCGGGAAGGGGCCGCGGCCGCAGTTCGGCCGGTGGACCTACTGGGAGCGCTTCGACTACTTCGCCGTGTTCTGGGGCGTCGCCATCATCGGCGCGTCCGGCCTGGTCATGTGGTTCCCGAAGTTCTTCACGGGCTTCCTGCCAGGCTGGGCCATCAACATCGCCCTCATCATCCATTCCGACGAGGCCCTGCTCGCCGCCGGCTTCATCTTCACCGTCCATTTCTTCAACACGCACTTCCGCATCGAGAAGTTCCCGATGGACACCGTCATCTTCTCGGGCCGGATATCGAAGACCGAGCTCCTGCACGAGCGGAAGACCTGGTATGACCGCATGGTCGCCACCAACCGCCTCGAGGCGCACCGCGTGAAGGACGAGTGGGAGGGCAGGAAGCGGATGGCCCGGGGCATGGGCTTCATGTTCTTCGGCCTCGGACTCGTGCTCCTCGGGCTCATTGTCTACGCGATGGTCTCGCGCCTGTGGCACTGACGGGCCCCGGGGACGCAGCCGCCCGGGCTCCCGCGGCCGCGGAACCCCGGCGTCTTTCCTTGTTCGCAGCGGCCCCATGCCCTTACGCTGGCCGGGTGAAGGAACCGGCGTTTGAACAGATTGTGCGGCTGCCGATCATCCGGTACTACGAGGAGGCCTTCCGCAAGGCGACGGGCGTTCCGCTCGTGGTCGCGCCTCCCGGCGAGCCCGCGAAGCGCTTCAGCTTCGGGGCCTGCGAGAACGCATTCTGCGCCCTGGTCGCCGGGACCCCCGTCGGGTGCGGCGCCTGCCTGGAGGTCCAGGCGCGGGCGATGCGGGGCGTCGCGAGCCAGGGCAGGTCCACCCAGGTCAACTGCTTTGCGGGCCTCTCGGACGTGTCGGTTCCCGTGATGGTGCGCGGGCGCCACGTGGCCACCCTGATGAGCGGTCAGGTGTTTCGCAGGGAGCCGACGCAGCGCGACTTCCATATCGTGCTCAACGTGCTGGCGGCGGGGAGGGACCAGGAGTGGGAGGCGAGGCTCCGGAGGGCCTATTTCGGCACGCCGGTGGTCACCGCCGACCGCTTCGAGGCGATCATCCAGCTCCTCGGCGTGTTCGCGAAGTACCTTTCCGACCACGTCGACCGCCTGGCGATGGAGTCCGGCGCCGACGAGCCCGCTGCGGTGTCGAGCGCGAAGCGCTTCGTCCAGGCGCGGGTCGAGGAGCCGATCACCCTCGCGCAGGTGGTGGAGCACGTGCGGGTCAGCCGGTTCCATTTCTGCAGGCTGTTCAAGCGGGCGACCGGCATGACCCTCACCGAGTATGTGACGCGGGTGCGCCTCGAGAAGGCGAAAACCCTGCTCGTGGACCCGTCGCTGCGCATCTCCGAGGTGGTCTACGCGTCCGGATTCGGCTCCATCCCGCGCTTCAACAGCGTCTTCAAGCGGCACATGGGCATGGCGCCGACCGCGTACCGGGTGGCCCTCCAGTCGCAGCCTCCCAACTGAGCCTTTGCCGTCCGCGCGGGCGGATTCGCAAAATTCGATAAGTAAATCGCAAGCGGCAATTAGCCAAGGGCGCGCCGGTCTGATACTGTGTTCCCGCATGCGGAGCGCATTTCGGGCAACCGGATCGCCTCGGGGGCCCTTGGGTGCGCCGCACGCCCCGCCTCGGCACACCCCCCGCCTTCACCCCATGAAAATCACCCCCATGCTTGTGATCCTGGCGATCAGCGCGCCCCTCGGGGCCCTCGTCGTCGCAACCGTCGCCCGCGCCGAGGAGGACGCCGCAGCGGTCAGCAAGGAGCAGTTAGCCCTGTTCGACAGCGGGCCGTCCTCGATCGACGTGGCGGCGTACCCGGCGGGAATCCAGAAAAACTACGCCGTGTTCCGTGAGAAGTGCACGCTCTGCCACACGCTGGCGCGACCCATAAACTGCACGTTCGTGCTCCCGGATGAGTGGTCGCGCTACATTAAGCGCATGATGCACAAGCCCGGCTCGATGATCAGCCCGGGCCAGGCGAAGAAGATCTACGAGTTCCTGGCCTTCGACTCCTCGGTCCGCAAGAAGGCCCTTTTCGACGACAGGCTGTCTAAGGCTTCGGCCGCCGACAAGGCCGACGCCGAGGCCAGGATCAAGGAGATCATCGACGCCTACGGGCAGAAGTAGGCGGGGCCCAGCCGGACGATCCGACCCCCATGCCCGCCAGCTACACGGTGGAGCTCCCCGACGCCGGCTACTTCGCCCGGCAGGTCCTCTGCCGGGAGGGCTGCCCGGTGCGCACCGACTCGGGGGCCTACGTGCAGGCGATCGCGGAGGGCCGCTACGAGGACGCCTACATCATCGCGCGGGCGCCCAACCCCTTCGCCTCCATCTGCGGCAGGGTCTGCGCCGCCCCCTGCGAGGCCAAGTGCCGCCGCGGCGCGCTCGACGCCCCGGTGTCGATCCGTGCCCTCAAGCGCTTTGTCTGCGAGCGTTACGGCGTCGAGTCGGACAGCTTCGACCTCGGACGGGTGTACCCCCAGCTGCGCGACCCGCGCCGCGAGCGCATCGGCGGGGGGCGCAAGGTGGCGGTCGTCGGCGCAGGGCCGGCTGGCCTCTCGTGCGCGCACGAGCTCGCGCTCATGGGCTTCTCCCCGACCGTGTTCGAGGCGCAGAACCTGGCCGGCGGCATGCTGGTCCTCGGGGTCCCCGAGTACCGCCTGCCGCGCGAGATCGTCCGCGCGGAGATCGCAGCGATCGAGGCGCTCGGCGTCGAGATCCGGCTCAACGCGCGGCTGGGCCGGGACTTCGCCTTCTCGAGCCTCAAGGACGAGGGCTACGAGGCGGTCTTCCTCGGCATCGGCGCCCACAAGAGCCGCGAGATGGCGATCGAGGGCGTGCAGCATGACGGTGTGCTGCGCGCGATCGACTTCCTGCTCAACATCAACCTCGGTTACAAGGTCTCGCTCGGCCGCAAGGTCGTCGTGATCGGCGGCGGCAACGTCGCGTTCGACGTCGCGCGCTCCATCGTGCGCCAGTCGGAGAAGGCCGCCGGGATGAGCGAGGCGGAACTGCGCGTGGCGCTGCGCAAGGCCGCGGCCGCGCTCGAGGAGCTCACCACCAAGGACGCCGAGGCGCCCGACGAGGTGCGGATCGCCCTCGACGTCGCCCGGGAGGCCATCCGCAGCGGCGTCCCGGAGGTCCACATGTACTGCCTGGAGAGCCTTGACGAGATCCCCGCCGCGCGCGAGGAGATCGAGGAGGCGGAGGAGGAGGGCATCCACCTGCACACGCGCTACGGCCCGAAACGCATCCTCGGGCGCGACGGCAAGGTGACCGGCATCGAGCTGGTCAGGGCCAGCCGGGTCTTCGACGAGAACCGCAGGTTCAACCCGCAGTTCATCGAGGGCAGCGAGGAGACCCTCGACGCCGACACCGTCGTGCTCGCCATCGGGCAGGCGCCGGACCTCTCCTGGATCCGCCCCGACGACAACCTCAAGATCACGCCGCGGGGCACGCTGCAGACCGACCCGCTGACCATGGCCACCTCGAGGCCCGACGTGTTCTGCGGCGGCGACGCCGCCTTCGGGCCGCGCATCATCATCACGGCCGTCGCCGAGGGAAAGCGGGCGGCGCGCTCAATCGCGAAGTTCCTCACGGGCAGCGCGCCCTCCGAGCCGCAGCAGGCGCGGGTCACCGTGTACGACCGGGAGCGCTACAGCATGACGCCCGGATACGAGCGGCTCGAGCGCCGCAAACCGCCGACCCTGCCCACGGACAGGCGGGTCGGGATCGCGGAGGTGGAGCGCGCCTACCCGGCGGCCGATGCACGGCAGCAGGCCGACCGCTGCCTGAAGTGCCACGTGGGCCCGGTGTTCAACGGCGACGAGTGCATCCTGTGCGGCGGCTGCGCCGACGTCTGCCCCGAATACTGCCTGAGGCTCGTGGACGTCGCGCGGCTCCGGGGCAACGAGACCCTCCAGGCCGCGTTTGTCGGGCGCTACGGCCGCGTGCCCGGCCCAGGCGAGCAGGGGGCGATCATCAAGGACGAGACCCGGTGCATCCGCTGCGGCCTGTGCGCGGTCCGCTGCCCCACGGGAGCGATCACCATGGAGCGCGTCGAGCTCGTCCCCGCGTGACATGAACCCCACCCCCCCCGCCGACAACGCGGTCACCCGCCGCGGCTTCTTCCAGCTCTCGATGGGCTGGATCGCGGGTTCGTTTGCCGCGGCGGCGACCGCCGTGGCGACCGTGCGCTTCCTCGTGCCCAACGTGGTGTTCGAGCCCGCGCAGCGCTTCAAGGCCGGCGCCCCGGGCGACTACCCCGACGGCTCGGTCACCTTCCTCGAGGACGAGCGGGTATTCCTCGTGCGCCGGGGCAACACCTTCCGCTGCCTGTCCGCCGTGTGCACCCACCTGGGCTGCACGGTCAACCGCTCCGAGAAGGGCTATCACTGCCCCTGCCACGGCAGCGCATTCAACCCGGACGGCGCCGTCGAGAGCGGCCCCGCGCCCCGGGCGCTCACCTGGTTCCTCGTGACGCTCAGCAAGGACAACCGGCTCCTCGTGGACAAGGGCCAGAGCGTCGCCCCCGACAAGTACCTCATCCTGTGAAGACCCCGTCGCCCCTAGGACTCTGGGACTGGTTCGCCAGGACCCGCGTGGGAAGGTCCATCTTCCGGGTCGGCCCGCCCCGGAGCAACCTGGAGCGCTCCCAGGCGATGGTGTCGAGCTTCCTGCTCCACGTGCAGCCCGCGAAGGTGAGCCGCCACTCGCTGCGCGCGTCGTACTCCCTCGGCCTCGGCCTGATCTCGCTCTACCTGTTCTTCATCCTGACCGGCACGGGCGTGCTGCTGATGTTCTACTACGTGCCGAGCACCACGCAGGCCTACGACCGGATGAAGGACCTCCAGTTCGTCGTCTCGGCCGGCCTCGTCGTGCGCAACATGCACCGGTGGGCGGCGCACATGATGGTCGCCTTCGTCATGCTGCACATGTGCCGCGTGTTCTACACGGGCGCCTACAAGCAGCCCCGCGAGTTCAACTGGGTCCTCGGGGTCGGCCTGTTCCTCACCACACTCGGACTGAGCTTCACGGGCTACCTGCTGCCCTGGGACCAGCTCGCGTTCTGGGCGATCACCGTGGGCACCAACATCGCGGGCTACGCGCCGGTCGTTGGCCCCGAGCTCAAGTACCTCCTCTTGGGCGGCAACACGGTCGGCCAGGAGGCGCTCACCCGCTTCTATGCCCTGCATGTCATCGTGCTCCCCGCCATCGCCTCCTTGATGGTGGCCGTGCACCTCTTCAGGGTGCGCAAGGACGGCGGGCTCTCGCGGCCCGAGGAGCCGGCCGAGAGCGCCGAGTCCATCCCGTTGGGCCAGCTGCCGACCCACAAGAGTTACGGGCTCATGGAGCTCGCCCGGGGCACGACGCCGCAGGTCGGCCGGGACCCGGACGACGAGGTCTTCTCCTGGCCGCACCTCATCTTCCGCGAGCTCCTTCTCTTCCTGCTCGTCGTCGCCTTTGTGCTGTTCCTGGCGGTCTTTTGGAACGCGCCCCTCGAGGAGCTGGCCAACCCCATTCACCCGCCGAACCCGGCGAAGGCCCCCTGGTATTTCCTCGGCCTGCAGGAGCTCGTGAGCTACTCGGCCTTCTGGGGCGGGGTGGTCGTTCCGGCGCTCCTGGTGACGGCGCTGGCGCTGCTGCCTTACCTCGACCGCAGGCGCGAGGGCGTCGGTCGCTGGTTCGCCCGCGAACGCAGGGTCGCGAACACCGTCTTCAGCATCTGCCTCGCGGTCGCCATCGCGCTGACGATCGTCGGGACCGTGTTTCGCGGGCCCAACTGGGGCTGGGTCGTGCCGTGGCGGACGCCGCCCGCGGCGACGGAGGAGCACTAAGGATGCAACGGGAATCGCTCCAGAAGTTCTACGGCTGGTTCACGGCGCTCGGCCTCCTGGTCGGCGTCCTCGTGGGCCTCGGCTACTACCGCGACGAGTACCGGCCCTGGAAGGACTACCAGCGCCGCTTCATCCGGGAGGAGATCCGGCGGGCCGCGACGCCCGAGCAGCGCCTGCTGGCCCAGAGCACGACGCTGCAGGTGCGCCAGATCCTCCTGCCCGAGCTCAACCGCGTCGACCGCTGCACGACCTGCCACCTCGCGGTGGAGGACCCGAGCTACGGCGGCTTCCCGCAGCCGCTGGCCTACCACCCGCTGCACGACGAGCACCCGTTCGACAAGTTCGGGTGCACGATCTGCCACCGCGGCCAGGGCCGGGCGACCACGGTGGAGGACGCCCACGGGAAGGTGCCCCACTGGGACGACCCCATGCTGCCGCTCAAGTACATCCAGGCGTCCTGCGGCCAGTGCCACGAGGCCTCGGACAACCCGGCGGCCCCGCAGCTCGCGCGCGGCGAGCAGCTGTTCGAGACCGTGGGCTGCCGCGGCTGCCACAAGCTGGCCGGGGTTGGCGGGATCGTCGGGCCCGAGCTCGACAGGGTGGGGGCGAGGCGCTCGCCCGACTGGCTCAAGCAGCACTTCCTCGAGCCCGCGGCGGTCACGCCGGGCTCCGGCATGCCGCCGCAGAAGTTCTCGGAGTCCGACGCGGACGCGATCGTCCTCTTCATGCTGAGCCAGACCGGGGCGGAGCTGCCGGTGTTCTACGCCTCGATGAAGGTGATCCCGAGCGCGGCGCAGGGAAAGCGCCTTTTCCAGCAGAAGGGCTGCATCGGCTGCCATTCGCTCGGCGGCCAGGGCGGAAAGGTCGGGCCGGCGCTCGACGACGTCGGCCTGCGCCGCAAGCCCGAGTGGATCGTCCAGCACTTCCGTGACCCGCAGACCGTCAGCCCGGGCACCGTGATGCCGCGCTTCGGCTTCACCGAGGCCGAGGCCCGCGCGCTGACGGACTTCCTGCTCCACCAGCGCGAGCAGAAGGTCGCCCTCGACCTGCCGTCGCTCATGAGCCCCGTCGACCGCGGCCGCGATGTGTTCCGGAAATACGGCTGCGCCGGGTGCCACGGGCCCGAGGGCAAGGGCGGCGTGCCCAACCCGAACGCGAAGACCGCGCAGCAGGTGCCGGCGCTCACCTACGTCGCCGACGGGTACACCAGGGCGGAGGTGAAGAAGCTGATCGTCAACGGCCAGCGCGAGATCGTGCCCCTGGATCCCCGGCGCCCCGCTCCGCCGCTCTACATGCCCCCCTGGGGCAGCACGATCAAGGACGCCGAGATCGACGACCTCATCGCCTACCTCTTCAGCCTCAAGCCGAAGGGGGAGGACCTTGGGTTCTAGGCCGCCACGGACGCCCTGCACTCGCGAGCCACCACGTCACCTCAACCACAGCCGCACCGCCCACGCCCTTAACCGAAGGACCCACCCATGAAGCAGGATTCGCTTTACGCAACTCGTACCCCCGCGGCTCTTGGACCGGCCTCCGGCGCCGTGGCCTGCCTCATCCTGGGCGCCCTTATGTCGGCGCCGGCGGCACGCGCGCTTCCAAGCTTTGCGCGCCAGATGAACATGCAGTGCATCGACTGCCACACCGAGTTTCCGGTCCTCAACCAGTTCGGCAGGCAGTTCAAGCTGACCGGCTACACGCTCAGCGCGGACCCTTCCGTGAGCACGATCCCGCCGATCGCGGTCATGCTGCAGCCCTCCTTCACCAACACTCAGGCGCCCCAGGCAGGCGGCGCCGCGCCCGGCTTCGGCAACAACAACAACTTCGCGGTCACCCAGCTGAGCGTCTTCTATGCCGGCCGCCTCTTTGGCCCCTATGCGGACAGCCTCTTTGGCAAGGACGCAGGGGCGGTCCTGAACAAGATCGGGATCTTCGACCAGACGACCTATGACGGCATCGCCAAGGCCTGGCATTGGGACAACACCGAGCTGCGGTACGCCGACACCGGCACGGTCAAGGACCAGAGCCTCATCTACGGGGCTTACCTGAACAACAACCCGACCATGCAGGACCCGTGGAACACCACGCCGGGCTGGGGCTACCCGTTCTCGGGCTCGGGGCTGGCGCCGGGACCCGACGGGGGCGCGTTGATCGACGGCGGCCTCTCCCAGCAGGTCGTCGGGTTTGGCGCCTACTCCATGCTGGCCGACACCTTCTACTTCGACGTGGGGGCCTACCACACGCTGGGCGCCGGCCTGCAGAACTCGCTCGGCATCGACCCGACCGGCGAGACCCAAGTCGCCGGGCTGGCTCCCTACTGGCGCTTCGCGTTGGACCGGATGGTCGGCGACGGCCGCTGGGAGATCGGCACATTCGGCATGGCGGCCGAGACCTATCCGGGCCGTGACCGGAGCGCGGGCAAGGACCGGTTGACCGACTTTGGGTTCGACTCGCAATACCAGGTCTCGCGCGGCCCGAGCGATGTCACCGCAATGCTGAGCTGGATCTATGAGCGCCAGAACTGGGATGCGAGCTACGCCCTCGGCAACACCGCCAACCCCACGGACAGCTTCTGGGAGCTTAAGACAACCGTTAGTTACCTGTACGACAAGACGTTCGGATTGACCGGGCAGTACTTCCTTCTCGACGGATCCAACGACACCGGCATCTTCGCCACCAGCCAGACCGGCTCGCCGATCAGCGACGGCGTTGTGCTTCAGCTCAACTACTTGCCGTTCAACAAGGGCGGAGGACCCTCCTTCTGGCCGAAGAGCAACGTCAAGTTCTCGCTGCAATACACGATCTACAATCGCTTTGACGGGGCGCGGTCCAACTACGACGGCATGGGCGCAAACGCCCGCGACAACAACACCCTGTACGCCGAGGCCTGGATCGCGTTCTGACGGGCCCGAGGGGACGCGAACGGCCCGATAGCGGCGGCCCCTTCTGCACCCGGGCAACCCGGCTAATGGCCGGAGGCCCAGGGCTCCGAAACCTTGCACATGGGGCCGGCATGCCCTAGAGGTTGGCGGATATCCTCACGATGCCGCGTCCCTTCCAGAGGCTCTCGGGAGTTTCGGTGATCGCCGCCGTGGCGCTCGCGGGGTTGTCCGCGGGCCTGTTCGGGCAGGGCGACGCGAACGGCCAGCCGACAGCCGCGCCCGCAGCCCCGGCCCTCCAGGCCGCACCGCTTGCAGGGACCCCCGCCATGCTGGCCTCGCCCTCGGGCAAACGCGTCTTCGTCATACCGATCCGCAATGAGATCGCCGAGCCGGCGCTGTACGTGCTCAGGCGCGGCCTGAAGGAGGCGGTCACGGAGCACGCGGACGCCGTCGTCCTCGACATCAACACGCCGGGCGGGGCCATCGACGTCACGATCGAGATGATGGACGACCTGAAGAAGTTCCCCGGCAGGACCATCGCCTTCGTGGACAACGAGGCGATGTCGGCCGGTGCGTTCCTTTCGGCCGTCTGCGACGAGATCTGGTTCGTGGACACCCCCACCGAGGGGATGATCGGGGCGGCCGCCCCGGTCCAGGCGACCGGCCAGGACATCGACGCGACGATGAAGGAGAAGCTCGTCAGCTACCTGAAGGTCCGGATACGGGCGATTTCAAAGGGGAAAGGCTACCGGGGCGAGGTCGTTTCCGCGATGATCGACGCCGACATGGAGCTCAAGATCAACGGCGAGGAGGTGAAGATCGACGGCAAGCCCATCAAGGAGAAGGGGGCGCTCCTGTCGCTCACCGCCACGGAGGCGATGTTCCCGGTGGGAACGCCCCCGAAGCCGCTCCTCGGGGCCGGCGAGGCCCGGGACCTCGGCGACCTGCTCACGAAGTGCTTCGGCCCGGGCACGGTCTCAACCGAGCTCAAGGCGACCTGGTCGGAGGGCCTGGCGGTGGTCCTCAACCGCCTGGCGCCGGCGATGCTGGGCCTCGGGATCTTTGCGCTTTTCATCGGCTTCAAGTCGCAGGGGTTCGGCGGGTTCATCGCCGTCGGCGTCGTGCTGCTGACGGTCGTCTTCCTCAGCAGCTACGTCTCGGGGCTCTCCGGGCACGAGCCCGTGATCGTCTTCTCCATTGGCCTCGTCCTACTTCTCCTCGAGATCCTTTTCTTCCACAGCGCCGGGTTTCTCGGGATCATCGGCTTTCTCCTCATGATCGGCTCGCTGTTCTGGGCCATGGCCGACCTGTGGCCGGGCGAACCGATCCAGGTCGCATGGTCGGCCGACGCGTTTGTCCGACCGATGATCAACCTGGGTGCCGGCATGGGGATTGCCGTCGTTCTCGGCGCCTGCCTCCTGAGGTTCCTGCCGCACGGGTGGGTGTGGGACAGGCTCACGGTCACGGAGACGGTGGGCGGCTCCGCCCAGACGGCGGGCGGCGAGCCCGGGGCGGCCAAACATCTTAAGCAGCTCGTCGGGCGCCGGGGCGTCGCGGCCACGGCGCTGCGCCCGGGAGGGCAGGTTGAGGTCGACGGCCGGCGCTTCGAGGCCGAGGTCAAGGTGGGCGCGATCGATGCGGGCGCGCCCATCATCGTGCTCGGCCACGGCGATTTCGCGCTCGTGGTCGAACAGGCGGGGGACGAGACTCCGAGGCCAAACGCATGACGCTCATCCTGCTCCTCTTCATCGTGGGGATCCTGCTCCTCGCAGCGGACATCTTTGTGTCGAGCTTCGTGATGGCGGCGGTCGGCGCGGTGGCCATGGTCGCCGGCTGCGCCGTCGCGTACCGCGACTTCGGCGTCCTGGCGGCCGGATTGGCCGCGGTCAGCGCCCTGGTTCTCCTGGGCGGTACGATCTACATCGAGCTCGTCCTGCTCCCGAAGACTCGGGTGGGCAAGGGGCTCGTCGTCGAGTCGACCTCGGGCTCGAGCAGCCAGCCTCCCATCGCGAAGGGCCCGGCCGTCGTGGGCAAGCAGGCGACCGCCGACACGACGCTCGCCCCGAGCGGCTATGTGATCGTCGAGGGCCAAAGGTACGAGGCGTTCTGCCGCACCGGGCACGTGGCCAAGGGCTCGGCCCTGCGGGTCGTCGGCATGGACAATTTCCGCCTAATCGTAGCCAAACCCTAAACGCATATGCCTGACATTTCCCTCATCATCGCCATCCCGCTGATCATCGTCGGCCTCGTTGTCATCGGGATATTCATTTCCTACATCGGCACCTGGCTCAAGGCCCGGCTCAACGGGGCCCCCGTCAGCATCGTGAACCTGGTCGGCATGCGCCTGGGAGGCGTCCCCTACAACCTCGTCGTCGGGGCGCGCATCACGGCCGTGAAGGCGGGCATCCCGCTCTCGACGGACAAGATCTCCGCCCATTTCCTGGCGGGCGGAAACGTCATTCCCACCGTCCAGGCGATCATCGCCGCGCAGAAGGCGGGGATCGAGCTCAGTTGGGACCGCGCCTGCGCGATCGACCTGGCGACCAAGGGCTCGGGAAAGTCGATCGTGGAGGCCGTGCGCACCTCAGTGGACCCGAAGGTGATTGACTGCCCCAATCCCGAGAGCGGGCGCACGACGATCGACGGCGTGGCGAAGGACGGCATCCAGGTCAAGGTGAAGGCGCGGGTCACGGTGCGCACGCACCTCGACCGGTTCGTCGGCGGCGCCAAGGAGGAGACGATCATCGCGAGGGTGGGCGAGGGCATCGTGACGACGATCGGCATGGCGGACAGCTACAAGCAGGTCCTCGAGTCGCCCGACAGCATTTCGAAGACCGTCCTTGCACGCGGGCTCGACGTGGGCTCGGCGTTCGAGATCCTCTCGATCGACATCGCCGACGTGGACGTCGGCGAGAACATCGGCGCCCGCCTCCAGGTCGCTCAGGCCGAGGCAAACAAGAACATGGCCCAGGCGCAGGCGGAAATCCGCAGGGCGGCCGCGGTGGCCCTCGAGCAGGAGATGAAGGCCCGGGTCCAGGAGATGCAGGCGAAGGTCGTCGAGTCGCAGGCGCAGGTCCCGCTCGCGATGGCCGAGGCGTTCCGCAGCGGCCGCCTTGGGGTGATGGACTACTACCGCATGGAGAACATCCAGTCCGACACCTCGATGCGCCAGAGCATCGCCCAGCCGGGCGAGAAGAAATGACGATCGTCTATTTGGCATCCTCGGGCCCCGCCTTTCCCCAGCTGGTCTTCCTCCTGTTCGCGGGAGCGGTCTGGCTGGTGAAGCTCCTCAGCCGGCCGAAGGCCTCGCCGGGCCCGCACCCCGGGCCGCAGCGGGCCGGGGCGGCGGAACCGGACGAACTCGGCGAACCGGCCGCGGAAGATCCCGGCGCGGGGGAGCGGGCGCGCCGGGTGAGGGAGGAAATCCTTCGGAAGATCGCCGAGCGCAATCCGTCCGCCTCGGAGGGGCAATTGCGCAACATCGTCAGGGCGGCGTACCAACGGCGGGAGCCGGTCGGGGGAACCGCAGCGCCCGCGCGGGCCGCTCACGCGACGACTCCGGCCCCGCAGGCGTTCCTTCCCCCGGTCGCGCCGGCGGCCGGCCTTGCGCCGGTCAGTACGCCGGCAAAAACCGCGGGTTCCATGTGGCTAGAGGAGCTTCGGTCGCACGACTCGGCGCGCCGGGCGATCATTGCCCGCGAGATCCTCGGGCCGCCGATCGCCCTGCGATAGGCTGGCAGGGGCCTTCCGCCGGGGTGCGGCGCCTTCCCTCGGGGGTCCGCCTCCGCCGGCCCGCCCCTTTCATCATTTACCTCTGAGAATCCGGGCGGATAACCTTCCCACCAAAGATGAGTTCCCCGTACGCGACAAAGCCACCCTCAGCGCAGCAGACGCTCGATCTCTTCCGGGGAAAGTGGGCCTCCCGGATGCCCGTGCGGCTCGGCGTCGTCGAAGCGGGCGAGGCCGCGCTGTTCGAAGACCCGCGCGTTGACTGGGCGGTCACTAACCTCGCGAAGCTCGGGTACCGCCTCGCGGACTGCACCGTGCTGGAGGTAGGCCCGCTCGAGGGGGGCCATACGTACGGATTGATGCGGGCCGGCGCCCGGTCCGTCACCGCCGTGGAGGCCCATCCCGAGGCCTTCCTGAAATGCCTGGTGCTCAAGGAGCTCCTGGCCATGGAGCGGGTGAATTTCCTCTACGGCGACGCGATCTCGTTCCTGCGGTCGATCGGGCACACCTATGACGTCGGGTTCGCCAGCGGGTTCCTGTACCACATGGCCAATCCCGTGGAGGCGCTTGAGCTTCTTTGCCTCAGGACAAGGGCCCTCTTCCTGTGGACCGTCTATTGGGACGGCGCATTCAACGGGGCGCACCCGGATCGGCCCGCGGGGTCGGGCGTCGTGGCGAAGGCCGAGCACTCCGGGTTCCGGCACACGCTCCACCGCCACGACTACGGCGAGCATCTGGACTACGGCTCCTTCTGGGGAGGCCCCGAATCCTTCTCGAACTGGTTGGAGAAGGATGAGATCCTGGGCGCCCTGTCCCATTTCGGCTTCTCGCGGCAGATCGTGGAGCTCGAGTCCAACCCGAACGGCTCGGCGCTTCGCCTGGTGGCCACGCGGCCGTGACGCCCCGCCGGGCGCACGCCCGACCGCCCCGCTAGATCAGATCGCCGTGTCGATGAGTTCGCCCGGAGCCTCCGCCCCCGGCGAGACCGACCGGGCCCCGGCCAGGCCGAGCGACAGCGTAACGAGGCTGGCGCCCGCGAAGAGACCCACGCATCCCGGCCAGCCCTCCCTGAGCCAGAACCACGCCGGCACCGTCGTGCCGAGGCTGCCGCCGAGGTAGTAGAAGGTCACATAGAGGCCGGCCGCCGCCGATCGGGCGCGGCCCGCGACCTGGCCGGTGAGCACGGTCGCCGACGACTGCGAGACGAAGATTCCCGAGGAGAAGACCGCGAGCCCGCCAATGGCCGCCGGCAGCCAGCTGGAGAGCGTCAGCGCCAGGCCGCACAGGCTCATCGACGCGGCCAGGAGCGCCGTCCGGCGAAACCCGTTGCGGTCGTGGAACCTGCCGGAGAGCGGCGTGACGACGCACCCGAGCAGGTAGACGAAGAAGACGCTCCCGAGTCCCGCGGTGCTGAGCAGGAAGGGAGGGCGGGCGAGGTAGAAGTTCGCGTAGGTGAACACCCCGACGAGGGAGAACAGCACGGTGAAGCCCATCCCGCAGACCATCAGCAGGCGCGGGTTGCGCAGGTGCCCCCACGTGTCGCCGAGGGACTTGAGGAGGCGCTCCGCGGGGACGAAGTGCGTCGCAAGCGGCAGCCACCGCCGCACGGCCAGCGCCCCGAGCAGGTCGAGGGCCCCGAGCACGACAAACGCGGCGTGCCAGCCCCAGCGCGCCGCGATCACGCCCGTCAGAAAGCGCCCCAGGAAGCCGCCGAATACCGTGCCGGCCACGTAGGCGGACATCACGGCCCCGGTTCGCCCCGCGAACTCCTCGTTGATGTAGGCGATGATGACCGCGATGACGCCGGGCACGAAGAGCCCCTGCATGAAGCGCCACGCGATGAGCGCCGGCAGGGTGTGCGCGGTGGCCGCGAGGAAGGTCGGGACGGCCATCGCGAAGAGCGAGGGCACGATGACCCGCTTGCGCCCCACGGACTCCGCGATGAGCCCGACGACCGGGGCCATGAGCGCGACCGAAAGCGTCACCGCCCCGACCGTCAGGCTGACCTGCACCTCGGTGGCGTGGAAGACCTCCTGGAGGTACGGCAGCAGCGGCTGGGTGCAGTAGACGTTGAGGAAGGTGCAGGCTCCCGCGATCATCACGGCGACGACCGCCATCGTGAACGACCCCGGACGGGCCGTGGGTTTAACCGGATCCGCGCCGGAGTTCATGGGTGCCCCAAGCATCGGGCGGTCGGCCGCGAATTACAATGGCCCAAAAGCAGGCGCTCCGCGCCGGCTGAGCCCAAAGGGCTGGACCCGGCGCAGGTCCCGCCTATTCCTCTTGGCCGGGGCGACCCCCCGCGCACCTCCCGAAGGAGACCCGAAACCCCGCAAGCCCACCATGAGCACCTCCCTGCGACTGAGCCTACTCGTCGTCATTCTTTCGCCGCTTAGCGCCCTCGTGCCGGGCTCGGCCGCTGCCGAGCCCGGGCCTTACCGGGTGATCAACGCCGCGAGGGTCGGCGGCGACGGGGGGTACGACTACGTCTTCGCGGACTCCGCGGGTCGGCGCCTCTACGTGCCGCGCGGCGACCGGATCGACGTGTTTGACCTCGATACGCTCAAGCCCGCCGGCGTGGTCCCGAACACGGCGAGCGTGCACGGGGTGGCCGTCGACACGGCCTCCCACCACGGGTTCAGCAGCAGCCAGCCGGTGGTGATGTGGGACACGCGCACGCTAGAGACGCTCAGGACCCTCGCCGTGCAGGGCAGGCCCGACGGGATCCTCTTCGATCCCTTCACCGGACGGGTGTTCGTCCTGAGCCACAGCGCACCCAACGTCACGGTGATCGACGCCAGGGAGGGCTCCATCGTCGGCACGCTGGACCTTGGGGGGGCGCCGGAGCAGGGCGTCAGCGACGGCAGCGGTCACCTGTTCATCGACGTCGAGGACAAGGACAACGTCGCGGTCGTCGACGCCGTGGCGCTCAAGGTCACGGCGCACTACGGCCTTGGGGGCAGGGGCGGCGGGCCGGGGGCCCTGGCGATGGACGCGAAGAACCACATCCTCTTCTCATTCTGTCACAACCCGCATACCGCAGTCATCATGAGCTCGGACGACGGCAGGATCATCACGAGCCTGCCGATCGGGATGGGGGTTGACGCCGCCGAGTTCAACCCGGCCACCCTGGAGGCGTTCAGCTCGCAGGGGGACGGGACCCTGACCGTCATCAGGGAGAACGGCCCCGCGAGCTTCGAGGTGGAGCAGAATGTCGTCACGCGGGCCGCCGCGAGGACCTCCACGCTGGACAGCGCGACCAACCGGATCTACCTGATCACCGCCGAGTGGGCCAAGCCCACGCCCGAGCCGACGCCGGCCGCGGGCCAGGCCGCCCCCGCACGTGCGGGATGGATGCGGCGCGGGCCGATGGTTCCCGGTTCGTTCACGATCCTCGTGGTCGCCCGCTAGGACCGGCCGCCCTATTTCTTGCCGGGGGCGCTGGGGCCCCCGGTCCAGTAGAGGCCCAGATACCAGACCGTGTTGCGCTCGCCCGACACCGAGTGGCCCAGCGAAAAGAGCAGGTTGAAGTCCTCGGTGAACTTGATGCTTCCGCCAAGATTCGCGTCCAGCACGCCGCGGCCCGAGGTCGGGTCGCCGCCCTGCCAGAAGAGCTCCGTGCCGAGCGTCACCAGCTTGCCGAGATCGCGCTGCACGAGCCAACCGGCGAAGCCGCTGTTGCGCTGGCCGGGCGCCGCGTTGAGCGCGAGGCCCGCTCCGCCGTAGGTCGTCCATGGCCCCCAGCTCTTCTGGGCCCAGGCGGGCAGCCGGTACCAGGTCCGCCCGTTGCCGAGCCCCCGCCCGCTGGCTCCCGTGGGGAGCTCGGCCATGGGAAAAATCCCGACCTGGGGAACCGAGTCGGTCTCCTTGAGGAAGCGGTACTTGACGCCCAGCTCCGTGTCGCCGTAGCCGGAGCTCCGGCCGGATCCGGGCGACGACAGGTTCGCCACCGGTGCGACCAGATGAAGCTGGGTGTCCGGCGCGATGCCGTAGTTTAGCTCGAAGGCCGGGGCCGAGACCGCATTGAATCCCCCGGAGCGGTCGCCCTGGCCGAACACGTAGAACTCCCAGTGATTGAGCTCCACGGGCTCCGGATCATCCGTGAGGAAGGGAGGACCCGCGTGCAGGACGACTGCCGGCCCGAGCGCGACGCACGCCGCGGCGAGGCCGCACGCTCGCCCCAGGCGGCGCAAGACGCGGGTCTCCGTGAACGCAGGCTCGTTTGGCATGGTGAAGGTGATTCCTGAGCATAGCGGTCCGGGCACGGCCGGAAATCTTTTCATATGCTCCGGGGCGCAGGCAAGAGAATGCGACGCCCCTACCGCAATCCGCTCACCCTATGCGGCTCGGCATCGCGCGCCATCCGGCGTGTCGCCCGGCTTAGAATTGCGGGACGGCTCCTTTTCGTTTGCTCTGGTGGGCATGCTTTACTTCTTCGAACTGTCCGCGGTGGCGGTCTGCGCGATCACCGGGGCCCTCGAGGCCGGCCGGCGGAAGATGGACCTCTTCGGCGCCTCCGTGATCGCCTTTGCCTGCGCGCTGGGAGGGGGCACCCTGCGCGACCTGCTGCTCGGGCGCCTGCCGGTGTTCTGGATCCCGGAGCCCATGTACCTCTACGTGGCCGCAGTGACCGTCATTGCGACGCACCTGGTCACGCGCAGGGTGCAAATAAGCGCGCGGGCCTTCCTTCTGCCCGACGCCCTGGGCCTGGCCCTCTTCACCGTGATCGGGACGCAGGTCTCCCTCGAATTCCGCTCGAGCCTGCCGATTGCGGTCGTGATGGGCGTGGTGACCGGCGTCTTCGGCGGCGTGGTGCGCGACGTCCTGTGCAACGAGGTGCCGGTCGTCTTCCGCGGCGAACTCTATGCCACGGCAGCCCTTTCCGGGGCGGTGCTCTACGCGGTGATCAGGCAGGCCGGCGTGCCGACGCCTTACCTGCTGCCGCTTGCAGGCACGGCCACGTTTGGGATCCGCGTGGCCGCTCTCCGCTGGAAGATCGGCCTTCCAAAGATTGCGCCGCCCGTCGAGATCTAGGCGGCGCGTCCTCCCCGGGCGCCCGCCCGCACGGGTCCCCGAAGATCAGGGCAGGATGGTGACCTTCCGCACCACGGTCGGGACGACGGGCTTGGTGTGCGGCCCGAACGGCCCCGTCGTCGTCGGCGCGTTGGCCACCGCGTCCACGACCTCGATGCCTCGCGCCACCCTCCCGAAGATCACGTAGTTCGGGGGCAGGCGAACGTCCCCGTGCATGATGAAGAACTCGCAGGTGTTCGTGTTGGGACCCGCGTTGGCCATCGCGACGATGCCCCGGCGGTATCCGGCCCGGTAGAGCGGCGAATCCTTGCGGATCTCGTCGGCGAAGGTGCCGCCCCAGGCACTCGCGCCGACCGACCCGTCCGCGGGCTGCCCCCCCTGGATCATGAAGCCCCGGACCACCCGATGAAAGATCGTGCCTTCGTAGTACCCGTGCTCGGCGAGCAGCCGGAAGTTCTCGACGGCCCTGGGGCTTTCGGACGGGAAGAGCGCGATCTCGATGGCTCCCTTGTCCGTATCGAGCCTGGCGTGCAGGCCCCCGGAACTGCGGGCCCCCGGCGGCACCTTCGGGTTCGGGGTCACGGCCGTCTGCGGAAGATTGGCCGCGGCAAGGACAAGGGCGAACGGGGCAAGCAACAGGGCAGGCGCCACGCGGCGGAGGGCTTGGAAGGGCATAGCGGTTGGGCGATTGAGGGGACCCTGTTCTCGCCGCCGGACGGGGTAAGTCAAGGTGCGGGTGGCGAGGGGCGCCGCGCTCGCCACGCTTGCGCCGCACGGCGGCCGGAGCAATCCTCCGGTGTTCCTCTCTTGCACCCCGGCCCGACTACTTCATCGGCGCGCGATCCGGCTTGGGACCCGGCGCGCTGGCTGCCCACGACGCGCGACGAGCTCGACGCCCGCCGCTGGGACCGTGTCGACGTCATCCTTGTCTCCGGCGACGCCTACGTGGACCATCCGGCCTTCGGCACGGCGGTGGTCGCGCGCCTGATCGAGCGCGAGGGGCTGCGCGTCGCCGTCGTTCCCCAGCCGAACTGGCGCGACGACCTGCGCGACTTCCGGAAGCTGGGCGCCCCGCGCCTCTTCTTCGGTGTGACGTCCGGATGCATGGACTCCATGGTCAACCGCTACACCGCGGCGAAAAAGCCTCGAGGGGAGGATGCCTACACGCCCGGCGGCGTGCCCGGATTCCGCCCGGACTACGCGGCAACCGTCTACTCCCGCATCCTCAAGCAGCTGTATCCCGACGTCCCGGTCCTGCTCGGCGGCATCGAGGCGAGCCTGCGGCGCGTGACGCACTACGACTACTGGTCGGGCACGTTCAAGCCCGGGATCCTCGCGGAGAGCGGCGCCGACCTGCTGGTCTACGGCATGGGCGAGCTGCCGCTGCTCGAGATCCTGCGCCTGCTCAAGCGCGGCGTGCCGTTCGCCTCGCTGCGGACGGTCGCGCAGACGGCGGTGCTCCTGCCGCCGGGAGCGCCGCCGCCAAAGAACCAGAACTGGGAGGACTTCACGCTCCACTCCCACGAGGAGTGCGTGGCCGACCGGGCGCGCTACGCCGGCAATTTCAAGCACATCGAGGTCGAGTCGAACCGCGTGCGGGCGCGGCGCCTCCTGCAGCCGACGGGCGGGCGCATGCTGGTCGTCAACCCGCCCTTCCCGACGATGACCGAGCAGGAGATCGATGCCAGCTGGGACCTGCCCTACACCCGGCTTCCGCACCCGCGCTACCATAGGCGCGGGGCCATTCCGGCCTACGAGATGATCAAGCACTCGGTCACCCTGCACCGCGGGTGCTTCGGCGGGTGCAGCTTCTGCACCATCTCCGCGCACCAGGGGAAGTTCGTCGCGAGCCGCAGCAAGGAGAGCATCCTGAGGGAGGTGGAGTCGATCAAGCGGATGCCCGACTTCCGCGGCACCATCACCGACCTTGGCGGCCCGTCGGCGAACATGTACCGGATGCGCGGCCGGGACTCCCGGATCTGCGACGGGTGCGTGCGCCCGAGCTGCGCATGGCCGCACGTGTGCCGCAACCTGGACACCGACCACGCCCCGCTCCTTGAGGTCTACCGCGCCGTGCGCGAGACGGCCGGCGTGAGGCACGCGTTCGTCACGAGCGGGATACGCTACGACCTCTTCCTCCACCCGCATGCCGCGCCCGCGGCGGCGAGGAGCCACCAGCGCTACGTCGACGAGCTCGTACGCCACCACGTGTCGGGCCGGCTCAAGGTTGCGCCGGAGCACACCTCGGACGAGGTGCTGCGGGTCATGCGCAAGCCGCCGTTCGGCTACTTCCTGCGCTTCAAGGAGCGATTTGACGCCGCAAAAGAGAGGTGCGGGAAGCCGCAGCTTCAGATCGTCCCGTATTTCATCAGCTCGCACCCGGGCTCGAGGCCCGTGGACATGGCGGACCTAGCCGTCCGGACGAAGGACCTCGGGTTCAGGCTCGAGCAGGTGCAGGACTTCACGCCCACGCCCATGACGGTCGCCACGGAGATCTACGCCACGGGACTGGACCCCTACGACCAGAGGCCCGTCCCGGTGGCGAGGACGCCCGAGGAGAAGCAGGAGCAGCGCCGCTTCTTCTTCTGGTACAAGCCCCAGATGCGCCGGGCGCTGCGCTCGACGCTCGG
>Ga0265313_10001177_pt1 | contig 25003 bp, 22 predicted proteins | sample 4123metaG_FD_203122 | JGI IMG/M metagenome (GOLD analysis project Ga0265313, IMG submission 203122) | Rhizosphere microbial communities from Carex aquatilis grown in University of Washington, Seatle, WA, United States - 4-1-23 metaG | ecosystem: Host-associated > Plants > Roots > Rhizosphere >...
CAGAGCAATGAAGGGCACGAAGTGTCCCGACACCACCATGACAAGCTGAAGCACCGTTCCGGCAATCGTCGCATTTGCTAGCGCTTTAGTGTCCATCGGTCATTTCTCCCCAGGTTGGATTCGTTGAGCCCACTCTCCAAACTCGACTTCGCCACGCGCCTTCTGAACGGCGCACGCAATCACATTCTACGTTTCTTGGCCCGAGTCGCTTCGGCCTGAAGCTTCGAAACATAGTCGCGCAGCATCGCTGTCGAGCGGTCGAACGCGTCCAAATTGCGATGCGTGCGCGACTGCATCACGCCACCTTCCATTGCGGTCAGCGTAAACACCGCAAGACTTCGGCGATCGACATCGCGCGGAAGTCCGTCGCCGGCTTCGACGAAGCAGGTTTCGACCGCATCGACCCAGCCGTCGAAATTGACAGCAATCAATTCACGCACCGGCGGGTCCGGCTCGTGAATCTCGAGCGCGAGGCTTCCGATCGGACAGCCGTAGAAACAATCCGTGGCCACGAGTGCCTGGCGATAGCGCGCCAGAAGCGCGAACACTTTTTCGACCGGGTCGCTCACGCCGCTCCAGGCGGGCTCGAGCAACATCGTCGCGATCCCGTCGCGATAGGTCCGCAACACCTCGATCAGGAGATCCTGCTTGGTGGGAAAGAAGTGATAGAGGCTGCCGCTGTTGGCACCCGCGGCGCGCAGAATGTCTGCGACACTCGTCGATTCGTAACCCTTCTCCGAAAAGAGCTGCATCGCGGTACCCACCAGACGCCGCCGGGTGTCCTCAGCCATGTCCGAGACAGTTGATTGATCGATCAAGTGAGTCAAGATCAGCGTCTCCGGACACCGATCCTTACAGAAGGAAAACTTGCGGGTGGGCAGCGATTTCTCTAAGCAAACCCTGCTTTTCGACGCGGACGCCATGATCGAGATCGAGGGACTGACCAAACGCTTCGGCCCCTTAACGGCCGTCCAGGACCTCAGTCTGCGCGTCGCCAAGGGAGAGGTACTCGGCTTCCTCGGCCCCAACGGCGCCGGCAAGTCCACCACCATGAAGATGATCACCGGCTTCCTCGCGCCGACGTCCGGGCGCGTGCGCGTGTGCGGACACGATGTCGAGATGGACGAGATCGCGGCCCAAACCTGCATCGGCTATCTGCCCGAAGGCGCGCCCGCCTATGGCGACATGACAGCTCGCCAGTTCCTGATGTTCATCGCCGAAGTGCGCGGTTTCAAGTCGACCGAAGCGAAGGCGCGCGTTCAATCGGTCGTATCGAAGACAGAGTTGGAAGGCGTGCTCGATCAGCCGATCGAGACGTTGTCCAAGGGCTTCAAGCGCCGTGTCGGGCTGGCGCAGGCGATCCTGCACGATCCGCCCGTGCTGATCATGGACGAACCGACGGACGGGCTTGATCCGAACCAGAAACATTCGGTGCGCACGCTGATCCGCGCCATGGCGGCCGAGAAAGCGATCATCGTCTCGACTCACCTGCTGGAAGAAGTCGAAGCCATCTGCACGCGCGCCGTCATCATCGACCGCGGCCAGATCGTCGCCGACGGCACGCCGGAACAACTGCTGACGCGCTCGCGCTATCACAACGCCGTGACGATCACGGTTCCGGAGTCGTTGCGCGCACCTGTGATGGCCGGTCTCAAGTCTCTCTCGAATCTGGCAAGCGTCGAGGGGGCGAAGCGCGACGGCGGCCTGTTCCAGATCACGGCCTTTCCGCGCAAGAATGCGCTCCTGATCGAAGATGTCAGTGCCCTTGCCGTCCGCGAGAAATGGGATGTTCGCGAACTCCATGCCGAGGCGGGCCGCCTTGATGAAGTTTTTCGCGCGATTACGACACATGATGCCGCCCGTTCGAAGGCGACCGCGCCATGAAATACGTCCTGCCGATTTTCAAGCGCGAGTTCGCGGCTTATTTCGCAACGCCCCTGGCCTATGTGTTCATCGTGATCTTTCTTCTCGCGATGGGCGCATTCACATTTTACGTGGGACGTTTTTACGACAACGGCATCGCCGATCTGTCGGTATTCTTCGGCTATCACCCATGGCTCTATCTGTTTCTGGTTCCGGCGATCTCCATGCGCCTGTGGGCGGAGGAACGCCGCACCGGCACGATGGAGCTGCTGCTGACGCTTCCCGTGCCGCTGTGGGCGACGGTGACGGGAAAGTTTCTCGCTGCCTGGGCGTTCATCGCGATCGCGCTGGCACTCACCTTCCCGATCTGGCTGACGGTCAACTATCTCGGCAATCCGGACAACGGCGTGATCGTCGCGTCCTATATCGGCAGCTTGTTGATGGCCGGAGCCTACCTCGCCATCGGGGCATGCATATCGGCGACGACCGGCAACCAGGTGATCGCCTTCGTCGTGACCGTCGTCATCTGTTTCCTGTTTACGATCTCCGGCGCTCCGCTGGTGCTCGACTTCTTCCGCGCCTGGGCGCCGCTGCCGCTGATCACCGCCATCTCTTCGTTCAGTTTTCTTACGCACTTTTCCGCGATCTCGGCAGGCGTGATCGATCTGCGCGACCTGATCTTCTTCTTCTCGCTGATCGGCCTGTTTCTGCTCGCCAATGTCGTCATCGTCGATCTGAAGAAGAGCGGCTGACGCATGAAACCGCTCTCGCGCCGCATCTACGCCGTTTCCGCGCTCGTGCTTGCCGCGATCCTGTTCGTAGCGATCAACATTGCCGCCGATACGTTCATCACCACTGCGCAGATTGATCTGACCGAGACGGGGCAATTCACTCTGGCCGACGGCACGCGCAACATCATCGCCAAGATTCCCGAACCGATCACGCTGAAGTTCTACTATTCCAAGAAGGTGGCAGCCGACTACGCGCAGACCTCGGCCTATGCCAAGCGCGTGCATGATCTGCTGGCCGAGTACGTCGCGCTCAGCCACGGCAAACTCATTCTCGAAGAGGTCGATCCCGAGCCGTTCACGGCAGCCGAAGACGAAGCCACGTCGAACGGACTGACGGGCGCGCCGACCGATTCGGGCGACACGGTCTATTTCGGTCTTGTCGGCACCAACCGCATCGACGGCAAGGAAGTCATCCCCTACTTCACGCCGGAGCGCGAAGCCTATCTCGAGTACGACTTGTCCGCTCTGATCTATCATCTGTCGATGCCGCAAAAGCCGGTGCTCGGCATCATCTCCGACCTGCCGCTCGATACCGGTCCCGGCGGCATGGCAGCAGCGATGCAGGGCGCAGCGCAGCCTTACGCGATCTATTCCGAGCTGAGCGAAACCTACGCGACGCAGATGCTGGATCCCAACGTGAACCGGATTCCCGCCAACGTCGCCGTTCTCATGGTCGTGCATCCGGCCAATCTGAGCGCAGCGCAGCTTTACGCGATCGATCAGTTTGTGCTGGGCGGCGGACGCGCGCTCGTCTTTGTGGACCCGAATTCCGAACTGGCGCAAGCCGGCGAAGGCATGGATCCGCGCGCGGGAAGTGTACCCGTATCCGACATGCCCAAACTGTTTCAGGCCTGGGGCATAGGGTACGACCCTGGCAAGGTCGTAGCCGACAAGGCGCTGGCGCAGCGCGTGCAGGTGTCGAGTGATCCGCGCAATCCGGTGGCGAGCTTTCCGGTCTGGCTGCATCTGACTCAGTCGCAGTTCGATGCGAAGGACACGATCACGGCCAATCTGCAATCCATGAACCTGGCCAGCGTCGGCGCGCTGCACGCACTCAAGGGAGCGACGACCCATTTCACGCCGCTCGTCAGCTCCTCGACAGAAGCCGCGCTCCTGGACAGCGAGCAGGTACGTTTTAATCCGCGGCCGCAGGACCTGATGGGCCTGATCCTGCCGACCGGTGAAAGCTTCACGATTGCAGCGCGCATCTCGGGACCCGCCAAAACAGCCTTCCCTGCCGGACCACCCGCGGCGATGACGACCGCAGGGCAGCCGCCGCCCGCACCGCTGCCGCCGCAGATCAGGGAGTCGGCAGGTCCCATCAACCTTGTCATCATGGCCGACACGGACATTTTCGATGACCGCTTCTGGGTGCATGTCGAGAACGCGTTCGGCAAGCGCGTCGCTACACCATTCGCGGACAATGGCGCATTCGTGCTCAACGCCGTGGAGAACCTGATGGGTTCGGGCGATCTGATCTCCTTGCGCACGCGGGCGACGAACGACCGCCCGTTCACCGTCGTCAAGCAGATACAGGCCGACGCGCAGGCCGAGTTCCAGCAGGAAGCGGAATCGCTGCAGGCGCGTCTCACTGCCGTCCAGCAAAGGCTTCACGAACTGGAACAGGGCGCGAGCACCAACGGCAAGCCGAATACCGCTCCCAACATCACCGCGGAACAACAGCAGGAAATCGATCGCTTCAAGCGCGAACTGATTGAAACCCGGGCGGAGTTGCGCGATGTGCAGCACAATCTGCGGCGCGATATCGACGCGCTCGGCGACTTCCTGGCGTTCGTGAATATCGCAGTCGTGCCGATCCTGGTCGCCGGCTTTGCACTTCTGCTCGCATGGCTGCGCCGTCGCCGGCGCGTCCGCGCCCTGACGCAATGAGGCGCGCGATGGACCTCAAACAATTCATGTCGGATCCCCGCCGCCGCAATCTCGCCGTGCTCGGCGCCGCTGCGTTCGTTGCCGTCCTGCTCGCGCTCGGCGCTCTGTGGCAACAGGCGCAGACGGGAAAGCCGGCCTATGAGCCGGAGCAGTTCTTTCCCGGCTTCGCACGTCAGGTCCGAGACGCGGCTCAAATCCATATCGAGTCGAAAGCGGGAGGCGCCTTCGATGTGACGTTCACGCCCGACAAAGGCTGGGTTCTGCCCGGACGTTCCGACTTTCCCGCGTCGTTCGACCTTGTGCGCCGCACTTTGGTGGGCCTCGCCGCCCTGCAGACGATTGAGCCCAAGACCGCACGCCCGGACTGGCTGCATTATATCGGCCTCGGTGCCCCACCGGCAGGCGACGGAATCGCCATCACCGTGCGCGACGACAAGGGACACGTCCTCGCATCGCTGATCACGGGCAAGAGCGAAGACATCGGCGACGCATCAGGGGCGACGGGACTGTTCGTCCGCAGACCCAACGAAAACCAGAGCTGGCTTGTCCGCTCCGTGCTTGATCCGCGCGCGTCGCTGTCGGACTGGATCGAGAAGTCGGTGCTCGACGTCGACCGCGCGCGCATTCAGGAAGTAGACGTCGATCCGGCAGGCAGCCCATCGTTCATGGTCCGTCGCGCGAAGCCGAGCGATCCGGACTTCGCGCTTTCGCCGCTTCCTGCCGGCAAATCCGTGTCCGATCCCACTGTTCCGGACGGCGTCGCCTCGGCCATCACCGGGTTCGGTTTCGACGATGTTCGAAACGCTCGCGAACTGGACTTTTCCAATCAGGCCATGACGGCGCGCGTGGTGACAAAAACGTTCGATGGCCTCAAGGTCACCGTGAATGTCCAACGGCAGGGCTCGGACTATTGGGCGGTCGTTTCGGCGGACGCACTCAGCCCGGATGCGGCAAAAGAAGCCTCCGCGATCAATGCACACGCGTCAGGATGGGCGTATAAGTTGCCAGCCTATAAGGGGCAGCTTTTCATGACGACGCTCGACAGCCTGCTGAAGACTCCCACCCCGCCGCAGGCGCCGCAATGACAGCCGAAGCGCCCAACGCGATCGGCACGGAAGCCGTGCCGACTTTTTTGCGCGACTGCTGGTACATGGCCACGCATTCGTCAAAGGTGAAGAAAACCGGGCTGAAACACGAGAAGATCCTGGGCGAGCCGGTTCTGATCGGCCGCGACCGCAACGGGCAAGCCTTTGCGATGCGCGATATCTGTCCGCATCGCGGTGTGCCGCTGTCTGCCGGTCGCATGCTCGGCGACAATACTGTCGAGTGTCCTTATCACGGCTGGCGCTTCAAGACCGATGGACAGTGTGCGCTCATTCCCTCGCTGGTCGATGGTCAGATCATGGACGCGACCAACGTCCGTGTCCGCTCGTTCCCGGTGCGCGAACAGGATGGCCTGATCTGGATCTACATGCCTGCGCCGGGCCGCGAGAACGCCGCTCCGCGCAGCGAGCCGCCAAAGGTCGGCGTGCCCAACGCAAAGCCGCGCTGGGTCGAGAGCCAGCTATTTTCCTGCGGCATCGATCACGCCGTGATCGGGCTGATGGACCCGGCGCACGCGCCTTACGTCCACGGGCGGTGGTGGTGGAAAGTGAAGCTCAAGGAAAAGACCAAGCACTACGCGCCGCTTACCAACGGATTTGTGATGACGCGCCATGCGCCGTCCAAACCGATGTATGGCCTTCTCGGTGCCGACGTCTCGACCGAGATCACGTTCGAGCTTCCCAGCACGCGGTTCGAGAACATTCGCGGCACCTGGTTTGGAAAGCAGATCGATGTCGTGGGCCTGACCACGTGCACGCCGCGCGACGCCGACACGACGGAGGTGACGCAGACCTTCTACTGGCCGGCGTGGCTGGGCTTCATCAAGCCGTTCTTCATGGCGCTTGGCCCGACATTCCTAGGCGACGACCGCAAGATTGTGGAGCTTCAGAAGGAGGGACTTAAATTCAATCCGTCCCTGATGCTAATCCAGGACTCGGATGTCCCGGCGATGTGGTACCACCGCCTCAAGAAGGCATGGGCCGAGTCGGTTCGAAACGACACGCCGTTCGTCAATCCTGTGCAGGAGAAGACATTGAGGTGGCGGAGTTAGATCATTTTCCGGATCTCCCGAAAGCGGCGTCGGATCGCCGCACGCCTCTTGGATTATCCACCACAACAAAGCGCAAAATTGCCCGAACAGGACAATTCACTCACGATGGGGGTTGCGAGCGTGCCGCGCCCCCTCTAAACGATCCCCTTAACCTGCATTTTCGGGCCCCAAGGACGCGCTGCCGCGCGCCCGCCCGTGCGCGCGCGAGATTCGATGCCTAAGCGGACTGATATTCATACCGTCCTGATCATCGGTGCCGGTCCGATCGTCATCGGCCAGGCCTGCGAATTCGACTATTCCGGCGCCCAGGCATGCAAGGCGCTGCGGGCCGAAGGCTATCGCGTCGTGCTGGTGAATTCGAACCCCGCGACGATCATGACCGATCCCGGCATGGCGGACGCGACCTACATCGAGCCGATCACGCCTGAATTCGTCGAGAAGATCATCGCGCGCGAACGTCCGAATGTTCCTGCCGGAAAAGTGTTCGCGCTGCTTCCGACGATGGGCGGGCAGACCGCACTCAACACCGCGCTCAGCCTGCGCAAGCGCGGCACGCTGGAGAAGTATGATGTTGAGCTGATCGGCGCGAGCGCCGATGCCATCGACAAGGCCGAAGACCGCGAGCTATTCCGCCAGGCCATGCTCAAGATCGGCCTCGAAGTGCCCAAGGGTGTCACCTTGAAGGGCGAGCTTCGCCACAAGAAGGACCAGGACGGCGAGTTCATGTACGACAATCGCGGCAACGCGATCATGGAACTTGCTGCGGAATCGCAGTCGCGCGTGAAAGAAGCGCTCGCGCTGGTCGGTTTGCCGGCCGTCATCCGGCCCTCGTTCACGCTGGGGGGCACGGGCGGCGGCATCGCCTACAACAAGGAAGAATTCTACGAGATCGTGGAGCGGGGTCTCGATGCCTCTCCGACAAACGAAGTGCTGATCGAAGAGTCGGTTCTCGGCTGGAAGGAATATGAGATGGAGGTCGTGCGCGACCGCGCCGACAACGCCATCATCATCTGCTCCATCGAGAATGTGGACCCGATGGGCGTGCACACGGGCGATTCCATCACCGTAGCCCCTGCACTCACACTGACCGACAAGGAATATCAACGCATGCGCAGCGCCAGCATCGCGGTGCTGCGCGAGATCGGCGTGGAGACAGGCGGCTCGAACGTGCAGTTCGCGGTGAACCCGGCCGACGGCCGCATGGTCATAATCGAGATGAACCCGCGCGTCTCGCGCTCCTCTGCGCTCGCCTCCAAGGCGACGGGCTTTCCGATCGCAAAGATCGCGGCCAAGCTCGCCATCGGCTACACGCTCGACGAACTCACCAACGACATCACCAAGGTCACGCCCGCCTCCTTCGAGCCGGCTATCGACTATGTCGTGACGAAGATTCCGCGCTTCGCATTCGAGAAATTTCCCGGCGCCGAACCGCTGCTGACGACCTCGATGAAGTCGGTCGGCGAAGCTATGGCCATCGGCCGCACGTTCGCGGAGTCGCTGCAAAAGGCGCTGCGCTCGATGGAGACGGGCCTCACCGGTTTCGATGAGATCGAACTGTCTCAGGACAAGAACAAGATCCGCGCGGCTCTCGGCCGTGCGACTCCGGACCGGTTGCGCCTGACCGCGCAGGCAATGCGCCTTGGTTTTCCGATGGCGGACATCCAGTCCATCACGAGATACGATCCCTGGTTCCTCGGTGAAATCGAAGCGATCATCGAAGTCGAAGCGCAAGTGCGCGCAAACGGGCTTCCGAAGGACGCGCCCGGCCTTCGCCGCCTGAAGTCCATGGGTTTTTCGGATGCGCGCCTCGCCAAGCTGACAGGCATGAAGGAAAAGCAGGTGCGCAACATCCGCGCCGCGCTCGATGTGCGCCCGGTGTTCAAGCGCATCGATACCTGCTCCGCCGAGTTCGCCGCGCTGACGCCATACATGTATTCGACCTACGAGACGCCGTTCGGCGGCAAGGCCGAGTGCGAGAGCAAGCCGACCGACAAGAAAAAGATCATCATCCTTGGCGGCGGCCCAAACCGCATCGGCCAGGGCATCGAGTTCGACTATTGCTGCTGCCACGCCGCGTTTTCGCTGTCGGCGCAGGGTTTCGAGACCATCATGGTCAACTGCAATCCGGAAACCGTCTCGACCGACTACGACACCTCCGACCGCCTCTATTTCGAACCGCTGACGGCAGAAGACGTTCTGGAGATCGTGCGCATTGAGCAGAGCAAGGGCATGCTCGCCGGCGTGATCGTCCAGTTCGGCGGCCAGACTCCGCTCAAGCTCGCCAACACGCTTGTCGAAGAAGGCGTTCCGATCCTCGGCACCAGCGCCGACGCCATCGACCTTGCCGAAGACCGCAAGCGCTTCCAGAAACTGCTGAACGATCTCGGGCTCAAGCAGCCGCGCAATGCGACCGCGATGACGGCGGAACAAACCATCTCAGCCGCGAGGGAGATCGGTTACCCCGTCATCCTGCGTCCATCCTATGTGCTCGGTGGACGTGGCATGGTGGTGTGCGCGGACGAACCGCATCTGATCACGCAGGTCCAGTCCGGCGAATTGTTCCGCATCTCCGGCGATAATCCGGTTTTGATCGACGGCTTCCTGCATCACGCGATCGAAGTCGACGTCGACGCGATCTGCGACAATGAGGAAAACGTCTTCGTCGCCGGCATCATGGAGCATATCGAGGAAGCCGGCGTGCACTCCGGCGATTCGGCCTGCGCCATCCCGCCCCATTCGCTCAACGCCGAGACCATCGCGGAAATCGAGCGTCAGACAGTCGCCATGGCCAGGGCCCTGAAAGTCCGTGGACTGATGAATGTGCAGTACGCTGTCCAGGGCAGCGACATTTATGTGCTCGAGGTCAATCCGCGCGCCAGCCGCACGGTGCCGTTCGTGGCCAAGGCGGTCGGCTTGCCCATCGCCTCGATCGCGGCGCGCGTCATGTCGGGCGAACTGCTGAAGGATTTCGACCTCAGGCCGTCAACCTCTCCCCACATCTCGGTCAAGGAAGCAGTCCTGCCCTTCGCGCGCTTTCCTGGCGTCGATACGGTGCTCGGCCCCGAGATGCGCTCGACCGGCGAAGTCATGGGCCTGGACCGCAATTTCGGCCGCGCCTTCGCCAAAAGCCAGATCGGCGCCGGCCTGAAACTTCCGCTGGCGGGCAGCGTCTTCATTTCGGTCAAGGACGCGGACAAGGATGAAGTCATCACCTCGGCGCGCGAGCTGATCGCAATGGGATTTGAAATCGTCGCCACCCGCGGAACGGCGCTCGCGCTCGAGGCCGCCGGGCTGCCAGTGCGCTTCATCAACAAGGTCATGGAAGGCCGCCCGCACGTGGTCGACGCGCTGAAGAACGGCGAGATCCATCTGGTCTTCAACACGACCGAAGGGGCGACGGCGTTGACCGACTCGCTTTCCATCCGGCGCAATGCGTTAACGCTCAAGGTCCCTTACTACACGACCATCGCCGGAGCCGCCGCGGTTACCCAGGCGATTGCGGCACTTCAGTCCGGCTCCCTTGAAGTCGCCCCCTTGCAGTCTTACAGTTTATGACTGGCGCCCCCTTAGGGATTGAGAAAGCCCAGGCGTAACAAGGATTTAAGGAAAACACTGCAAAATTCCGCACCCGGCCAGACCGCCAAAGCGGGGCCGGACGGAAGTTCTTTGCTGACTACAGGAATTGAGTGCCATGGAACGGATTCCCATGACTGCCGCCGGGTTCAAGTCCCTCGAGGACGAGGTGAACCATCTCAAGAACGTCGAACGCCACGAGATCATCAAGGCGATCGCGGAAGCGCGCGCGCATGGCGATCTGTCGGAAAACGCCGAATATCACGCCGCCAAGGAACGCCAGGGCTTTATCGAGGGCCGCGTCATGGAGCTCGAGGACCAGATTGGCCGGGCCGAGGTTATCGACGTGTCCAAGCTGTCCGGCTCGACGGTCAAGTTCGGCGCGACCGTGACCCTGGTCGATGAGGATACGGACGAGGAGCGCAAGTACCAGATCGTCGGCGACGTAGAGAGCGACGCCAAGCGCGGACGGATTTCGCTGTCCTCGCCCATCGCGCGGGCGCTGATCGGCAAGGGTAAGGGCGATACCGTCGAGGTGACGACCCCCGGCGGAGCGCGGTCGTACGAAATCCTCAAGGTTGAGTTCATCTAGCCAATCCGCGATTCGGTCCGAGCTGGCTTGCTTTGCTTTGGCGGTGACGGCCCTATACTGGCGGCGCTGAACCGGGCGGGAATCATGGCCAACATTGCGCTCGTTGACGACGACAAGAACATCCTTGCATCCGTGACGATGCTCCTCGAACAGGAAGGGTACCACGTCCGCTCCTTTACGGACGGCGCGTCCGCCCTCACTGCGCTGACCGCGACGCCGCCCGACCTCGCCATCCTCGACATCAAGATGCCGCGGATGGATGGATTGGAGCTGCTGCGCCGGCTCCGCCAGAACGCCGATCTGCCCGTTATCTTCCTCACCTCGAAGGATGAAGAGATCGACGAACTGATGGGGCTCAATGCCGGCGCAGACGACTATATCCGCAAGCCGTTTTCTCAGCGGCTCCTGCTGGAACGCGTCAAGGCTATTCTGCGCCGGGCCGATCCGCATCGCGGTGGAACGAACGGCGCAGAAGGCAAGAAGGACGCACTCGTGCGCGGCAAGCTCGCGCTCGATCCGCAGCGGCACGAGTGCACGTGGGACAACAAGCCGGTGCGCCTGACCGTCACGGAATTCCTGATCCTGCAGGCGCTCGCGCAGCGGCCGGGCTTTGTCAAAAGCCGCGACAGCCTGATGGACGCAGCCTATGACGACCAGGTCTATGTCGACGACCGCACGATCGACAGCCACATCAAGCGGCTGCGCAAGAAGTTCAAGGTCGTCGACGACGATTTCGACGCCATCGAAACGCTTTATGGTGTGGGCTATCGCTATCGCGAGGCGTAGCGCCCGCAGACCGGCGTAGCCATGGCGGCCGTGCCAAGGCGCTCGCGGTTTTCCGCGCTGACGCGCCGCATCATTCTGTTCAATGCTTTCGCCCTCGTTGTGTTGATCGCCGGCGTGCTTGCCGTGCAGTCGAGCCGCGTCGGCCTTGTCGATGAGCGCCTCACCGGCATCGAGGAGCAGGCACAGATCGTTGCCAGTACGCTCGCCGAATACACGACCGACGAGGACACGCACGGCATACAGGTGGGACAGGCCAAGCCACTGCTGCGCCAGCTTATCGCCCCGACGCGCCTTCGCGCGCGCCTTTACGACACGAACGGCCATTTGCTCATCGATACGCGTTACCTGCTCGCGCGCAATGTCGTGCAGGTCCAGGAACTGCCGCCGATCGATTTCTGGCACAGCTTCAACGCCAACGTTTCGCGCATCTATGACGGGCTGATGGGCGTGCGGCCCTTCACGACGCTGGAAACCTATTTCGAGGCCGGCGACAACGGCAAGGTCTACAGCGAAGTCACGACGGCGCTCGGCGGCGACATCGCGACGGCCGAACGCGTCGACCAGCTGAACAAGCTGGTGCTGTCCGTCGCTATTCCGGTTCAGCGCTTCAAGGCGATCTATGGCGTGCTGCTCGTCTCGACCGAGGGCGGCGACATCGATGACATCCTGCGCGAGGAGCGCGCGACGCTCATTCAGGTGTTCCTTGTCGCCGTCGCCGTGATGGTCGTCTCGTCGCTCTTCCTCGCGCGTTTCATCGCTGAACCGGTTCAGCGATTGGCCAAGGCTGCCGACGAGGTGCGCGGCGGCCATGCCGGGCGCGGCACCATCCCCAGCATGGAAGAGCGGCGTGACGAAATCGGCGATCTCGCGGCGAGCCTGTCGTCGATGACCCGCGCCCTGTACGACCGCATCGATGCGATCGAACGCTTCGCGGCCGATGTGGCACATGAGCTGAAGAATCCCCTCACCTCGCTCAAAAGCGCCGTCGAGATGCTGACCCGGGCGGACAACGACGCATCGCGCGCGCGCATGCTGGAGATCGTGCGCAACGACGTGAAGCGAATCGACCGGCTGATTACCGACATATCGGACGCTTCGCGCCTCGATGCCGAGCTCAGCCGCGAGACCAGCGAGCGCGTCGATCTTGCGCGCCTGCTGGAAACCATCGTCGAGATCTACCGCATGACCGATGTGTCGCACGGCATCGCGATCAAGCTCGACGTGAAGCTGCCGGCCAACGCCCGCGTGCTTGCCCGCGATGAACGCCTCGGCCAGGTGTTCCGCAACCTGGTCGACAATGCCGGCTCGTTCAGCCCCGAAGGCGGAACGGTCGCGATCACCGCAACCGCGGAATCGGGTCGCGCACGCGTCACCGTCGAGGACAACGGACCTGGCATCCCGCCCGAAAATCTGGAGACGATCTTCGAACGGTTTTATACGGAGCGGCCGAACGATCATTTCGGCAAGAACTCCGGTCTTGGTCTCTCGATCGCACGCCAGATCACTGAAAGCGCAGGCGGCCGCGTATGGGCAGAGAACCGCGAGGGCGGCGGCGCGCGATTCATCGTTGACCTGCCGCTGGCGCGCGGATGACACCCACGGTGAACATCCACGCAACCTGCGTGCGTGTCGGTCGCGCCGGCGTTGCGTTCAAGGCGCCGGCGAGCGCCGGCGTGCTTCTTCTCGGGGACAGCGGCGCGGGAAAATCGGATCTCGCGCTTCGCCTTATCGGCCGCGGCGCACAGCTTGTCTGCGACGACAGGACGGATCTTGTGATCCTGCGCGGCAGGCTGACAGCGCGTGCGCCGAAGGCCATCGCAGGGCTGTTGGAAGTTCGCGGAGTTGGAATCGTCGAGATGCCGCATGCGGCAAGCGCGCACATCGCGCTGGTCGTGGATCTCGCCGCAAAGGTAAAGCGCATGCCCGAACGCCGGACGTTTGCACCGCCGAAACCGCTGCATCTGGCGCAAAAGGCGCGGCCGTTTCTTATCGCTCTGCCGGCATTCGAAGAATCGGCGCCGGACAAAATCCTGGCGGCCGTCGCGGCACTGCACAACGACGCTTTGCGCTGATCTGTCAAGCGCAATTGAGGGCTTTTACCGCGCGCCAACCTTGCTATCTTTCGCGCGCATTTGAGGCAACACATGATCGGCATTGTTCTGGTTACCCACGGCCGCCTGGCGCAGGAGTTCATTTCTGCGATGGAACACATGGTCGGACCGCAGACGCATCTTCGCGCGGTGTGCATCGGACCGGAGGACGACATCGAGCGACGCCAGCGCGAAATCGCAGCGGCCGCGAAGTCCGTCGATGTCGGCCGCGGCGTCGTCATCGCCACCGACATGTTCGGCGGCACACCGTGCAATCTCGCATTGACCATTCTGGAACGCGGCAAGATCGAAGTGCTGGCCGGCGTCAACCTTCCCAGCCTCATCAAGCTCATCGATGTGCGCAACAAGCTGCCGCTCGAACAGGCGGTGAAGGAAGCGATCGATGCGGGCCGCAAATACATGCGCGCAGGTTCCGCCGACCTCGCGGGCGTTTCCAAGGAATGAGCGAACGCCGGACGGCCGTCGCCAAGATCACGAACAAGCGCGGCCTGCATGCCCGCGCCTCGGCCAAGATCGTCGAGGCGGCAGCGCGGTTTGAATCGGTCATCACCCTTGCGCGCGACGGTCAGGAAGTGAATGCACGCTCCATCATGGGACTGATGATGCTGGCCGCCAGCATGGGTTCCGAAGTCGAACTCGCCGCCGAGGGTCCGGATTCCGGCGAAGCGCTGACGGCGATCCTGGCGCTGATCGAAGCAAAATTCGGCGAAGAGTAGCGCGCCTATTCCAGTCGTTTCGCCAACTCCGCGTGCCCCTTCTCGCGCGCGAAATCGGCCGCGGTCTTGCCGTCGGGGTGCCGGCGGGTCTTGTCCGCACCGGCTGCGAGCAGAACGTCGACAAGATCGGAACCGCCCTGCAGCGCTGCTTCCATGAGCGGCGTGTAGCCATGTTTCGGCGTAACGTCAGGATCGCCGGTCGCTTGGACGAGCCTCGCGAAGGCCTCCTTGCCGATGCGGCGTCCCGCGCACGCGGCATGAATTGCGAGATTCGTCTCGAACGCTCTCGCCCATTGGCGCGCATCCGCGCCGAGTTCGAGCAGTCGAACAACGACCGCGTCGCGGCCGAGAAACGCTGCGAGATGCAAAGCTGTCCAACCATCTGCCGATAGCGATTGAAGCGTCCACGGTGCCGTCGCAACGCACGCCTCCACATGCGCGAGATCGCCGGCGGCGGCCGCTTCGTGCAGTGTCAGTCCGCCGCGCCTGTGCAACGCCTCCACGCACTTGGCTTTGCCGCGATAGAGTGCGTACAGGAACAACGTTTCTCCCGCTGCCTGCCGCACGGCGTGAGAGGGCGTTTCGCCCAGGGCCCGAAGCAGCGCGCCGGCATCATCGGCGTCAGCAAGCGCGAACAATTCCTTGGCGTCGTTCACCTGCTCGTTTCCTTCCAGGGGGCCGCGCGCCTCAAAAAGGCTATCGGACCCCCCCATTCAAAAATTTCGGGATCAATTCGTAAATGCATGACGGCTTGCCTGCTTCGTTTAGATTTCCCAGATAGGATAGTATACCTGCAATTCAAGAATGTGCGGCAAACTATCCTAGAATAAAGACATGCGTATTTCTTTATATGTTTCTTGCCCGCCAGCGCGCCCGCTGCTATACCGCGCGCGCCCATCAAAAGGACCTGCATATGGCCGCCGCTCACGATTATGTCGTCAAGGACATCACGCTCGCCGATTGGGGCCGCAAGGAGCTGGCGATCGCCGAGGTGGAGATGCCCGGCCTGATGGCGACGCGCGCGGAGTTTGCCAAGTCGCAGCCGCTGAAGGGCGCACGCATTGCCGGTTCGCTGCACATGACGATCCAGACGGCGGTACTGATCGAAACTCTGAAGGCGCTCGGTGCAGATATCCGCTGGGCCTCCTGCAACATCTACTCGACTCAAGATCACGCGGCGGCTGCGATCGCGGCGTCCGGCATTCCGGTCTTTGCAGTCAAAGGCGAGAGCCTGAAGGACTATTGGGACTATACCCGCAAGATCCTGGAATGGGGCGACGGCGGTACCCCGAACATGATCCTGGATGATGGCGGCGACGCCACGATGCTCGTTCATCACGGCCTGCGCGCCGAAAAGGGCGACACCGCATTCCTCGACAAGCCCGAGAACGAAGAAGAAGAAGTCTTCTATGCGCTCATCAAGCGTACGCTGAAGGAAAAGCCGGGCTGGTTCGCCGAGCTGGCCAAGAACATCAAGGGCGTTTCGGAAGAAACGACGACCGGCGTGCACCGCCTCTACATCATGGAGAAGGAAGGCAAGCTTCTCTTCCCCGCGATCAACGTGAACGACAGCGTGACCAAGTCGAAGTTCGACAATCTCTATGGCTGCCGCGAATCCCTGGTCGACGGCATTCGCCGCGGCACGGACGTTATGATGGCCGGCAAGGTCGCGATGGTCGCCGGCTTCGGCGATGTCGGCAAAGGCTCTGCCGCGTCGCTGCGCCAGGCCGGCTGCCGCGTCATGGTCAGCGAGATCGATCCGATCTGCGCGCTGCAGGCGGCGATGGAAGGCTATGAGGTCACCACGATGGAAGATGCAGCACCGCGGGCTGACATCTTCGTCACCGCCACGGGCAATGTCGACGTCCTGACGATCGAGCACATGCGCGCGATGAAGGACCGCGCCATCGTCTGCAACATCGGCCACTTCGATTCCGAAATCCAGGTCGCCGCTTTGCGCAATTACAAATGGCACAACGTCAAGCCGCAGGTCGACGAGATCGAGTTCGCCGACGGCAAGCGCATCATCCTTCTATCGGAGGGCCGCCTGGTGAACCTCGGCAACGCTATGGGTCATCCGTCCTTCGTGATGAGCGCGTCCTTCACCAACCAGACGCTGGCGCAGATGGAACTCTTCGCCAACCAGGGGAAGTACCAGAAGAAGGTCTACACGCTGCCCAAGCATCTCGATGAAAAGGTGGCGCGCCTGCATCTCGAAAAAATCGGCGTAAAGCTGACCAAGCTCACGGACAAGCAGTCCGAATATATCAGCGTGCCGCAATCCGGCCCGTTCAAGCCGGATCACTACAGGTACTGATCAGCGCTTGGGACTTCGCCCTTCGACAGATCATTGGGCCTGCGATACCCTGCCTTTTCCAGGCAGGGATACCAGATGAACAAGCTTCCGAAATTCATGCCCGCAAGTTCGGGCGAGGCATTCAGGCATATCAACGCCGTCACGTCGCCGACCATCGATGACCTGAAATTGATGGTCTATCTCGAAGCGTCCGGTGAGGTGGGCTACGGCAATCTGGCCGTGAACGCGAGCGATGCGGTCGCCAAATTGCTCAACGCCAATGGCCGCGAAGAGGTCGCCCACGCCCATCGCGTCGCCAAGGCGATTGGCATCCTCTACGGCGAGGAGTTCGCTGTGCCGGCGCCGTCTGAAAATCCCTACGCCAAAGTGTCCGGCGTCTCGGTCACGCGCGCCATTCTCGAAGGACTCGTCAAAGCCGAAAACAACGGCAAGACGCTCTACGATACCTGGGCCGACAACACGCCGAATGCCGAGGCCGCCGAACTCTTCCGCCAGAACGGCATTGAAGAGGCCAGGCACGGCGCGCGCGCCCAGGAAGCCATGGGCCTGCTGGAGGCATAGCGCCGGGATGACGTCGCGCACCGCCACTTGTTCCTGCGGTCAGCTTCGCATCACCTGTGAAGGCGAGCCGGTCCGCGTCTCCATGTGCCATTGCTTCGCCTGCCAGAAGCGCACGGGGAGCACATTCGGCGCACAGGCGCGCTGGCCGCGCGATGCTGCGAAGATCGAGGGCCGCTCAACGCAGTATGTCCGCGTCGGCGATAGCGGCGGCAGCGCGACGTTTCATTTCTGTCCGGTTTGCGGCTCGACGGTCTATTATCAAATCGATCATATGCCCGATGTCATCGCGGTGCCGGTCGGCGGCTTTGCCGACCCCGGTTTCCCCTCGCCGAAATTCTCCGTCTATGAAGAACGGATGCACCGATGGACGGGCGTTCCCGACGATGCGGAACATTTGGACTGACGTGTCGCGATCGGTGACGATCCGGTGACGTTCCGTACCCGGAAGACTTAATTCCCTGATTTGACTCGAAAAACGGAATATCGGCCCAAAATATTGGGCTGTCGCCAAGATGTAGTTTTTTACTTTTTATTAACCACATTCCCTTGCGGCTGAGGTTAACGCCCGTATCATATTGATTCCACAGTGATTCGTCGCTTGTGGCGAGAATCGGGGGCAGCCGGGAATGCGTCCCACAATGGGACAGAACAAAAACCCAGGCGTTAGGGGAGGATTTGCGGCTGCGCGGGCCGGTTGGCTCGCCGCTGCGGGACTCCTCCTGATGCCGACGCCCGCTTGGGCCGCGACGGACGCGGCGACCGAACAATTGCTTGTTCTGTCGGCCGTTGCGGCTGGCGCAGTGGCGCTCGCGGCGGCAGCGGCACTGTGGGCGGTCGCAGAGCAATCCGCTGCAGGCAAGCTGCGCCGGATGCTGCGTCACGCCGGCGGGCGCATGCGCGCGGCGGTCGGCGAACGCGATGCGCTTTTGTCCGCCAGCCGAGAGGCGCTGATCGTGTGGGGCCGCGACGGCAACGCGCCGCTCTCCTATGCCGGCGCCGACGCGATGCTGGAATCCTGCCTTTCCGGACCAGAAGCGACGGACCTTTCCAAGGCACTCGACGATCTTGCAGATCGCGGCATCGGCTTCACGCTGCCCGTACACGACAAGAATGGGCGCGCGATCACCGTGCGCGGACGCGCTGTCGGCGGCATGGCGGCAGTGTGGATGGAAATTGCCCCGGCCGTCTCCGCGCGCGTCACGGACTTCCGCGAACTGTTGGATGCCCTGCCCCTGCCGGTCTGGCTGCGCGACGCGACGCTCTCGCTCGTCTGGGGCAACCAGGCGTTTCTCAGCGCGACCGGCGCGCCGGACGTGGAGACGGCGCGCGCCAACCAGTCCGCGCTGGAAAAGTCCGAACGCGACCTCGCCGCGTCGGCGCGCAATCAGCGCGGCACGCTCGAGGCACGGCGCTTCGCCGTCGTCGGCGGACATCGCCGCGCACTCGCCGTCACCGAAACACCGATCGACGGAATGGGCGTCGTCGGCAGCGCCATCGATGTGACGGAAGTCTCCGCCGCGGAGTCCCGGCTGCAGCAGCACATCGACGCGCATGCCGACACGCTCGACAAACTGGCGACCGCCGTTGCGATCTTCGGGCGCGACCAGAAGCTGACCTTCTACAATCGCGCCTTTGCGCGGCTCTGGGGGCTCTCGGAAAGCTGGCTCGACACGCATCCGGCCGACGGCGAAGTGCTCGACCGGTTGCGCGAGGACCGCAAGCTGCCGGAGCAGCGCGACTATCAGGCGTGGAAGCGCGAGCGGCTGACGCGCTACGAAAATCCTGGCGAGTATCCGTCGGAAGACCTTTGGCATGTGCCGGGCGGCAAGACGCTGCGGGTCGTGGCGCAGCCCCATCCGTTTGGCGGGCTGACCTTCCTCTATGAAGACGTGACCGAGCGCCTGGCGCTCGAAAGCAACTACAACACGCTGATCAAGGTGCAGTCCGCGACGCTCGACACGCTGCAGGAAGGCGTCGTCGTGTTCGGGCCCGATGGAAAAATGAAGCTGCACAATGCGGCGTTCATCCGCATCTGGAACCTCTCGCCCAAGGATCTCGCCGGCGAGCCGCATGTCCGTTCCATCGCGGCGGCATGCGCCGACAAATTCGGCGACGAGGCGGTGTGGGAACGCCTGATCCAGAGCATCGTGTCCGGCGCACCCAGCCGCCGCGACTGGGGCGAGATCGAGCGCAGCGATCGCACGATCCTCTCGCTGTCGCTATCGCCGCTTCCGGACGGGGCGATCCTCGTCACTTTTGCGGACGTGACGGACCGCTTCCGCATCGAAAGCGCCTTGCGCGAACGCAACGATGCGCTGGAGGCTGCGGACAATCTCAAGTCCGACTTCATCAAGCATGTGTCGTACGAGCTGCGCACGCCGCTCAACACCATCATGGGCTTTGCCGAGCATCTGGCGAGCGGCATTCCGGGCGAGCTCAATCGCGCGCAATCCGGCTATCTGCAGGACATCATCAGCGGCTCGAACACGCTGAAGGACCTGATCAACAACATCCTCGACCTGTCGCTGATCGAGTCCGGCGCGCTGCGGCTGGAACTGGCGCGGATCGACCTGCATGAGCTGCTCAACGCGGTCGCGGCGACGGCGCGCGAATGGGCCTCGAAAGTCAATCTGGAGCTGACCGTCGACTGTGCGCCGGATGCCGGACAGTTCCTCGGCGACGAGCGCCGCATCCAGCAGGTCGTGTTCAATCTTCTGTCGAACGCCTTCAAATACACCCCAGCAGGCGGCACGATCACGCTGAGCGGCGTCATCGTCGACGAAGATGTCCAGATCGCCGTGGCCGACACCGGCCCCGGCATCGCACCGGAAGTGAAGGCCAATGTGTTCGAGCGTTTCTCGTCCAAGAACCGCTCCGGTCAGCGCGCCGGCGCCGGCCTCGGCCTTGCGCTCGTCAACCGCTTTGTCGAACTCCACAATGGCTGGGTTGAAATCGAGAGCGAGAACGGCACGCTGGTGCGCTGCCACTTCCCGCGCCGCCTGCACGAGGCGGATGAGCCGCCGCAAACCTCGTCGCCTGACGTTTCAATCGCCGGCGAGTAGGCGAGCGATCGGAGCGCAAGGCCGTCACGCCTGTGTGAGCGGAGCGCAGGCCGATTGCATGCACAGATAGCCTGCGCCACGATGCCCTCGCCGCGTCTCTGGACGGAAGCGGTGTTTTCAAATTGTCAGCGGGGCGCGCGCAATGGCCGACATCAAAGCTTTGGACCACCGAGACACGGCCTTCATCGGCCACCCCTCGGGCCTTGGCTGGCTCAGTTTCTGCGAGTTCTGGGAACGGTTTTCCTATTACGGCATGCAGGCACTGCTGGTGCTCTACATGACCAACAGTCTTCTGCATCCGGGTCACATCGAGCACGTTGTCGGGTTCGGGCCTTTCCGAAGCGCCGTCGAAAGCATCTACGGAGCCGGCCTCTCGCCTCAGGCGCTGGCTTCGGCCATCTTCGGTCTCTATGCGGGATTCGTGTATCTGACGCCCATCGGCGGCGGCTTCATCGCCGACCGCTTCCTCGGACGGACGCGCACGGTCGCGCTGGGCGCGAGCCTCATGGCGCTCGGCCACTTCCTCATGGCGTTCGAGGCGAGTTTTCTGCTTGCGCTATTGTGCCTTCTCATCGGCGTCGGCTGCTTCAAGGGAAACATCGCGACGCAGGTCGGCGATCTTTACGGCCCGGGAGACGAACGCCGCGCCGATGCGTTCCAGATATTCCTGTTCGTCGTGCAGGTTGCGGTGATCGCATCGCCCTTTGTCTGCGGCACGCTCGGGCAGGTCTATGGCTGGCATTACGGATTCGGCGCAGCGGGTGTGGGCATGCTCATCGGTCTTGTCATCTACCTGATGGGCCGCTCGCATTTTCCGGTCGAGCAGCCCATCCGGCGCGACGTTGCAACGCCCGCGCGTCCGCCCCTGACCGGCGCGGACTGGCTCAAGATCGCGGTGCTCATCGGTATCTTGCCGGTACTGGCCGTGGCGATGGTCGGCAATCAGGAGATCTTCAACGCCTATCTCGTCTGGGGCCAGGCGAACTATCAGCTTGTCTTCTTCGGCAAGACGATGCCGATCACGTGGATCCTGTCCTTCGGCTCGATCATCAGTGCCGGGACAATCGCGGCATCCGTCGGCTTCTGGCGCTGGTTCGGCACGCGCTGGACCGAGCCGGACGAGATCACCAAGGTGACGGTCGGCGTCATGCTGGGATCGACGGCGCCGCTTCTTCTGGCGGCTGCGTCGACAATCATCGCCGCAACGCACGTCAAGGTCGGGCTCGGCTGGGCCATCGCATTCGAGGTCGTCAACGACCTCGGCTTCGCCAACGTCTTTCCCGTCGCCATCGCGCTCTACTCTCGCGCCGCACCGAAGGGTCTGACCGGCCTGATGGTCGGCTGCTTCTACCTGCACCTCTTCATGGGCAATCTGTTCGTCGGCTGGGTCGGCGGATTGCTGGAGAAGATGCCGGCGACGTCGTTCTGGCTTCTACACACCGGGCTGATGGTCGGCGCGGCAGCGATCCTTCTCGCGGTACGTCTGGTGGCCGGCAAGATACTCGCGCCCTCGTCGGACGCGCCGATTGACGAGGCGCTCGCAGAAGCGGTGGCGTAGCCGCTGTCAGTGCTGGCTTTTGGGCATCCGCACGACAAGGCCGTCAAGTTCCGGCGTCACCTTGATCTGGCACGACAGGCGGCTGTTGGCCGACATGTCGGGCGCGAAGTCGAGCATGGTCTCTTCCATGTCCTCCTTCTTCGGCATCTTGGCGAGCCATGCGTCGTCGACGAACACGTGACAGGTCGCGCAGGCGCAGGCGCCGCCGCAATCGGCGTCAATTCCGGGAATGAGATTCTTCACCGCGCCTTCCATGACGGACCAGCCGGCCGGAACGTCGACTTCATGCTCTTTGCCGGTGTGTTCGATGTACTTGATCTTGGGCATGGAGACTCCGTGTCAGGCGATGGTTTTCATGGGTATGGACGTATCGGCGAGGCGTTCGGGCGCGACCTTGGTGCCGTCGGCAATCAGCTTCTTGCCAACGAGATACTCCGGCGCGGCGTTGACCGCTTCGACGGCGGCGATGGCGCCATCGCGCAGATGGAAGATCGCGAACTTGCGCGCCTCCGGATTTCCGCGAATGACGAGATGATCGGATCGCCGGGCAAGGCCGGCGATCTGAAGCTTGAGATCGTACTGGTCTGACCAGAACCAGGGCACTTCCCTGTAGCTGCTTGGCTTGCCGAGCATGCCCAGCGCGGCGTGCTTGGCCTGGTCGATCGCATTCTGCACGCATTCGAGGCGCAACGCCGTGCCCTCGCGGCCGAAATGTTTCGTGCAGTCGCCGGCCGCGAAGACCGAGGGATCGCCGGTCACGTCGCTCTTTTCGTTGACAACGATGCCGTCGTCGCAGCCGAGCCCGGCTTCCTTTGCGAGTTCGACGTTCGGGATGATCCCGATGCCGACCAGCGCGACGTCCGCCGGATAGGATTTTCCCTCGGCGCGCACGCCCTCAAGCTTGTCGTTGCCTTCAAAGGCCTGAACGCCGGTATTCAGCAGCAATTTCACGCCGGCGGCGCGATGAACTTTCTCGTAGAAATCGGAGACAGGAACCGAAACGGCGCGCGCCATCAAGCGATCCATGGCTTCGAACACGGTCACGTCGATGCCGCGCTTGGCCGCCACCGCGGCCACTTCAAGCCCGATATATCCGCCGCCGACGATCGCGAGTTTCCTGCCCGGCAAAAACGAATTGCGCAGGGCATCCACGTCGTCGATGCCGCGAAGGTAGTGAATGCCCGGAAGCTCTGCCCCCGGACACCTGATCTTGCGCACGCGCGAACCGGTGGCGATCAGCAGCTTGTCGTAGGACAGCGTGCGTCCGTCCGCGAGATGCACCGTCTTGGTGCCGCGGTCGATCTTTGTCGCGCCGACACCCAGGATCATTTCGCAGTGCGCCTCGCGATAGAACGCGTCGGGCTTCAGGAACAGCCTGTCCCGCTCCATCGTGCCCATGAGATAGGCCTTGGACAGAGGCGGCCGTTGATACGGGGCATGGGTTTCATCGCCGACCATCGTGAGCGTGCCGCTAAACCCCTCTGCTCGAAGGGTCGCGACGGCCTGCGCGCCGGACTGGCCGGAGCCGATGATGACGATGCGCTCAGACATGAATGACCCAATCGGATGCCCGGCAGGGTTTTTCGGCCTGGGCGGCGCTAAGATGTCCGAACCTCCCTCTGTAATCAACCGCTTAGGGTGCGTTGAGAGGTCTCGCGCGCCGGGCTAGAACTGTTGCCATGCACAAGGATTCTCAAGGGTTTGAGCGAACCTGCGCGTTGGCGGACTTGGCAGCGACCGACGCGCTGGGCGCGCGGATTGCCGCATCCATGCGTATTGGGGATGCCGTGGCGCTCGAAGGCGACCTTGGCGCCGGAAAAACCACGCTCGCGCGCGCGATTCTCCGGGCGCTCGGCGTGACCGAGAATGTGCCCAGTCCGACCTTCACGCTTGTCCAGTCGTACGACACCGCGCGCATGGTCGTGCGCCACTTCGATCTCTATCGCGTCGAGGACAGCGCCGAGATAGACGAGCTCGGCCTCGACGAAGCGCTCGACGAAGGCGCCGCGCTGATCGAATGGCCGGAGCGCGCCGGAACGCGTCTGCCGGATTCTGCGCTGCATGTCGCTTTGTCGCTGGACCAGAACGGACGCCGCGCGCGCCTCACCGGCACCGGCCATTGGGCGGACGCGTTCGCCGAGGATCAGCATGCCCACTGAACGCCAAAGCGAGATGGATGCATTCCTCAAATCGGCTGGCTGGGCTGCTGCCGTGCGGACGCCGATGCCGGGCGACGCCTCGACCCGCCGCTATGTTCGTCTCGATCTCGATGGCCGCAAGGCGATGCTGATGGATCAGCCGCAGAGCGCCGAAGCGCCGGTCGCGCCGGCACGCGCAACGCCCGAGGAGAGGCGTGCACTCGGTTACAACGCGGTCGCGCGTCTCGCTGGCGCAGACGTTGCGCGCTTCGTCGCCGCTTCGAATTTTCTGCGTGCGCAAGGATTGAGCGCGCCGGAGATCTATGCCGCAGATCCCGTGAAGGGCTTTGCGATCATCGAGGATCTCGGCGACGCGCTCTATGCCGATGTGGTCGGATCGCACGACGAAAAGGAACTCTACGGCGCCGCCGTTGAGGTCCTCGCGGTGCTGCATGCGCAAGATGCGCCGGACACTCTGCCTCCGGACAAGGCGCTGCACGCCTATGACGAAACCGCGATGCTGGCGGAAATCGATCTGCTGACCGACTGGTTCCTGCCCGTTGCGCTTGGCCGGGCGGCGGCGGCCGATGAGATTGCCGAGCACCGCGCGCTGTGGCAGGCGACCTTGCACGAGGCTCTGAAGCACCCGCCTGTCTTTGTGCATCGCGACTATCACGCGCAGAACCTGATCTGGCTGCCGACCCGCAAGGGAACGGCGCGCGTCGGGCTGATCGACTTCCAGGACGCGGTGGCGGGATCCAAGGCGTATGATCTGATCTCGCTCGTCGAAGATGCACGCCGCGACGTGGCGCCCGAAATCGGCGAGGCGGCGACAGCGCATTACCTGAAAGCCATGAGCCAGCAGGGCACGCCCGTGGACGAGACTGCCT